>Ga0193962_1000019_pt1 | contig 88325 bp, 102 predicted proteins | sample FB_5_MG_FD_140335 | JGI IMG/M metagenome (GOLD analysis project Ga0193962, IMG submission 140335) | Microbial mat bacterial communities from the Broadkill River, Lewes, Delaware, United States - FB_5_MG | ecosystem: Environmental > Aquatic > Freshwater > River > Microbial mats | place: USA... | reverse complement strand
CCTAAAGATTTTATTAGAAACCCTTTTGAATTATTAAATATGGATATTGTAGTTAAAAGAATTTTAAAAGCATTACAAAATAATGAAAAAATTGTAGTTTATGCCGATACAGATTGTGATGGTGTAACATCATGTGCGATTATATATAATTATTTTCGTGTTTATACAAATAATATTTATTATGCATCAAATCAAAGAAAAGAAGGACATGGAGTAATCGTAAATAAAGTAGATAAAGATACAGATTTATTAATAATTGTGGATAGTAGTACAAATTCATCTAATGAGTGTAAAGAGATTTCACAATTTTGTGATGTAATAATTTTAGACCATCATGATAAAAGTGTAGATAATCCATATGCAACTATAGTTAATCCACAGGTATGTAATTATGAAAATAAATTTTTAAGTGGAGCAACAGTTTGTTACCAATTATGTAGAGCGTTTGATATGATAAATGGATATGAATTCGCTGATAATTTTTTAGATTTAGCTTGTGTTGGTATGGTTGGTGATATGATGAAATTAGATAATTTAGAAAACAGAGCAATAGCTTTTCATGGATTAAAAAATATACATGATATGTGTCAAGGAGAATTTTTTGATGGAAATATTGGATTGTCCAGATTGTTTAAAGGCTTAAAAAAAGACTTTATGCCTACTACCCAAGATATTAGTTTTTATATAGCACCTTGCATTAACGCTATTGTCAGATTAGGAGATATCTATGATTTATTAGAATTATTTACAACATCTAATACTAAAAGATGTAACCAATTAGTTAAGATGATAATAGAAAAAAATGAGGATAGAAAAAAACTTACTACAGAAATTACAAAAGATATTATAGATAAAAATTTAATAAATGATGATAAAATTATAATTATAGACGGGACAGAATTTGAATATGATTCTGCAATGTTTGGTTTGATTGCGAACAAAATAGGGCAACAATATCAAAGACCTTGCTTTTTTGGGAAAGTCATAAATGGTGAATTTAAAGGAAGTGGTAGAAGTTTTGGAGAAGAAGTTAAATTAAAAACTGAATTAAGAAATAGTAAATTATTTACATTAGCCGAAGGTCATGAGTCTAGTTTTGGAGTTGGCTTTAAATATGAAAATATAGATAAGATTAAAAGTTATTTTAATGATAAATTTAAAGATTATTTTAACGAGGTGGTTATAAGTTATGATTTAGAGTTATCTTATGATGAATTGAGTGAATATAACTTAAGCCTTATTGATAAAATGAGTAAAATATGTGGAGAAGGGTTTGAACCTCCTAGATTTTTAATTAAAGGTTTAGAAATAGATAAATCTGATAAAATAGGTAAAGAAAAAAATCATACAAAACTTACTATTTCAGACGATATTGATTTAAATATAATGAAATTTAATACAGATGAAAATACTTTTGAGTATGATTATTCTGATTATATAAATGTTGTTGGTATTATTGGTATGAATTATTTTTATCATTTTGGCAAAAAAGAAATGATAACAACAAAACAGATTTTAAGTGATTATATAGAATGTATATATTTATAAGGAGGAATATTACATGTATAAAAAAGAAAAAATTATATATCATTTACATGATGATACAAGTACACTTAATGGCTACTTTGATTCATGCACCAATTTTAAAGATTATATAGAACTTGCAAAAAGAGATGGAGATAAAGCTATTGCGTTTTCAAATCATGGCGGTATTTATGATTGGATAAAAAAGAAACAAGAGTGTGATAAGGCAGGTATTAAATATATACATGGGATAGAAACATATATGTGCATAGACCTCAAAGACAATGATAGAGGGATGCATTTAGGATTATATGCAAAAAATTGGGATGGTGTATTGGAATTAAATACGTTAATATCAAAAAGTTTTTTAAAAGGGGAAAAGGAAGATAAGTCTGATAGACATATGTATTATAACCCTAGAGTGTCAATGGAAGAAGTAATGAATACTAGTGATAATATAGTAGTTACTACAGCATGTTTGCAATCTATGTTATGGGTTTTAGAAAAAAGATATAGAAAATTACTTAATGCTATATCTATAGATGAATTAGATAATACTGAAAAAAATAAAGTAAATCAATTTAAAATAAAAGAGATGAGTGATGAAGATAGAGCAAAGTTTCAAAAAATAAAAACTAAAAAGAAACAAGATGAATATTTACAAAATTACACAGTAGATTTTAAAATGATTGCTAAATATTATATAGAAAAACGAGATATATTTTTAGAATGGTTATCTAAAAACAGTCATAGATGCTTTTTAGAAGTACAAGCACATACGCTAGATGACCAAATTGATTTTAATAAATTGCTAATTAAATGGTCAAATGAGTACAATATTAGATTAATAGCAGGGACTGATACTCATTCTTCTACTCCTTATAAGGCTGAATGTAGAAAAATTGTGCAAGTGGCAAAAGATAGTTTTTATGGTGATGAAGATGCTTGTGATTTAACATGGAAAAATTATGATGAATTATTTCAAATGTTTAAAAAACAGGAATGTTTAAGTGATGAACAAATATATGAATCAATTCATAATACAGTTGTTTTTTCAGAAATGTTTGAAGATTATAAGCTTGATAATAAATTTAAATATCCAAAACTATATGATGATGCAAAAAAACTTTTAAGAGATTTGACAGAAAAGAAATTTTTGGAAAAACAAAAAAACAAAAGTATTAATATGGACAAATTAGATGAATACCGTGCTAGAATAGAAGAAGAGTTATATGTTTATGGCGTACAAGAGATGTATAGTTTTATATTATTTATGGCTGAACTCCTACAATGGTGTGAGTCTGTAGGTATACCACATGGGGATAGAGGTTCGTTTACAGGTTCTACTGTTGGATATATATTAGATATGACTGATATAGACCCAATTATTTGTAAAACTGTATTTTCAAGATTTTGTAATGTGCATAGAGTTTCTTTAGGAGATATAGATGTCGATTTTGCACCAGAAGATAGAGAGAGGGTTTATGAATATATTATTAAAAGATTTACTCCTGAAAAAACTTCATATATTTTAACAATAGGTACTATGAAAGATAGAAAAACAATTGATGTATTATCAAAAGGTTTAGACCCTGAACATAATGATTTAAGTTTAGTGAAAATTATAAAAAATGAATTTGAAAAATTGCATAAAGAATATAAAAAAATAATACAACAAGAAATAAATTTAGAAGAATTAGAAGGAGATGAAATAGACGCAAAAAATATAGATTTTTCATTCCATGATATATATATGGATAAAATCAAAAATAATACAACAAGCGAACAATTACAAATTATTAAAAATGATTGGGATAAATTAAGATTAGATAACAAAGATTTGTTTTACTATTTTGATGGAATTAAAGGTACAATTGAGTCTAAAGGTTTACATGCAGCAGGTATAATTGGTTCTCCAATTACGCTACAGGATAATTTATGCTTACATTATAAAAATGGAGATAAAAGCATGCCAGTATCTTCTTGCTCTATGAAAGCTGTAGATTCATTAAACTACACAAAATTTGATATATTAGGGTTAAAGACATTAGGAATAATAAAAGATACAGAAAAATATGCAAATATTAAACATGAGAAGGCTTATAAAATTGATTGGAATGATAAAAATGTTTGGGATAATATGATAAAAAATCCGGTTGGTGTTTTTCAATTTGAAGGTGATTATGCTTTTAGTTTATTGAAAAAATTTAAACCAAAAACTATTACACATATGTCTATGATAAATGCAGCATTAAGACCATCTGGAAAGTCATATAGAGATAAATTAATAAGTGGTGTATTTAATAAAAACCCATCTAAACAAATTGATGAATTGCTTAAAGACAATAATGGTTTCCTTATTTTTCAAGAAGATACAATTAAATTTTTAACAGATATATGTGGTTTTGATGGAGGAACGGCAGATATTATTAGAAGATGTATTGGGAAGAAAGACCATGATACATTAATGTCATATTTGCCAAAAATACTAAATGGATATTGCAAGGTGTCAGATAAACCAAGAAATATTGCTGAAAAAGAATGTCAAGAATATTTAAAAATTATAGAAGATTCTTCTGAATATCAATTTGGATTTAATCATTCAACTGGATATTCTCAAAATGGATTTAGATGTACGAGATTAAGAACATATTACCCATTGGAATTCACAACTGCATATTTAAATAGGGCTAGTAATAATTTAGATATGATAAATGGAACAAACCTTGCTAACTATTATGGATTTACTATAGATTCTATATTGTTTAGACATTCAACATCAGAGTATAATTTTAATAAAAAAACTAAAACAATATATAAAGGTGTAAAGTCTATAAAAGGATTAGGATTAAATGCAGGTGATGAACTTTATAATTTAAGAAATAATAAATACGATAGTTTTACAGAACTTCTTTATGATATAACAAAAAAAACATCTTTAAATAAATCCAAAATTGATGTTTTGATTAAAATAAATTATTTCAAAGAATTTTATAAAAGAGATAAATTATTAAAAATAGCAAAGATATTTTACAACAATAAACAATATGATAAAAAAACCGCAAAAAAAGATAATTTATTATTTGATGAAAGTATAATAAAAAAATATTCTAAGAAAGAAACAGAAAAGCAATATAGTGGTGTTGATTTTATAGGTGTTATAAAAGAGGTAGAAAAGTCTATACCTAATAATGAATCTTCTGTGCGTGATATAATAAAATGGGAATTTGACTTTTTAGGATATATAACAGTTATAGATGGTAGTGATAAATATAGAACTGCTGTTGTCGGTAAAAAAGAAACTCAATATAATATTTTTGTAGATTTATATTGTTTGGCAACTGGGAAAACTGTAACTTTCAAAATAAGAAAACAAGATTATCATAAAGAAATAGAGGTAAAAGATATTCTAAAAATCAAAAAATATGAAAGAAAATTTAAACTATCTCCAAGGAGAGGAGAAGATGGTGAAATAATTAGAAAGAAAAATGGCAAGCCAAAATATTATGATGAATTAGACGAAAAAGAATGGATTTTAAATTCATATATCATAGAGGAGTGATTTTTATCAAGAAAAAAGAAGTAGATGAAATATTAGATTCAATGGTTGTAATTGTAGACACAAGAGAACAAGATAGATATATTGAAAATTGGTTAATTAAAAAAGGACATCCTGTAGTTAGAAGAAAACTTGACTATGGAGATTATAGTTTTATGATTCCTAAAAATGAAAAATTTGGAATTATGGAGGATGTTTTATTTGATGAACGCATTGCAATTGAAAGGAAAAACTCATTAGACGAAATAATATCAAATTTATGTGATAAAAATGGCGAAAGAATTAATAAAGAATTTGCAAATTATCCAGGGAAAATGTATTTATATATTGAGGATAAATATGATAATGCTTGTTTGCAAAGGTATCGTTCAAAATATAATAGACGTTCTTTATTAGGTAAGCTAGAAGGTATTGAATTAAAATATGGTATACCAGTTAAATTTTATAGTAAAGAAAGTATGCCAGTTAAAGTTTACGTTCAATTTAGATATTATCTGAAACATAAATTAATGAATAATTTTGATGAATATTTTTTAAAAAGTATTGACAAGGAATAATATTTTTGATAGACTATCTATAAGGGTAAGACTTTTATAGATAGTTTTATTTTAATAAAAAGGAGGCTACATATTATGAAAATTAATATTAAAAGAAATGAAATTGTATTAGTAAAATTAAGTAAGGCAGAAGGGAGTGTGCAAACAGGTGTTAGAGTTTGTGTAGTAATTCAAAATGATATGGGTAATAAATTTAGCCCAACAACTATCGTAATACCATTTACAAGTAAAACAACTAAAGCAAAATTACCTACACATGTTGAAATCATAAAAAATAATATAAATAATTTAGAAGTGGATTCAGCTTTATTATGTGAGCAAATTCTAACAATTGATAAATCACAAATTATTAGAAAAGTGGGTAAAATTGATAGAAAAGATGTATTTTCAATAAATAAAGCTCTAAAAATTAGCTTAAACATAATTTAACACATTTTAACACAAAAACAGTCAATTCTCAAAAAATAAGAATGGCTTTATTTCAACGTTTAGTAGGTATCAAAGTATCAATAAAATGTTTCTTTTAAGCAAAGTCGAAAAAGGGATAATAGTAGACTATTAAATCTTCCAAACCAGTATCCCTGCTCCTATTATATAATAGGAAACACCCAAGCTAGTAATAGTTGTACGCTGTTAGGGAAGATTGTTAAGTAAGAAAGGATGATAATAATGAATAAATTACCAAAAGAAATAAAAGACAAAATTATACAATTAAATAAATCTTGTTTAAAAACTGCTAAATTACAAAATGAGTTAACTTGCTTATTTGAAGCATATAATATGGATATTGACGATTTTTATGGTAATAAGAATTATGGAATACCAAATGATTTAATAACCGAGGGTTTCGCTCATATTCTGAATTGTGAAGGAAATATAAATGAAACTATCAAAGAGATTGAAAAATTATTTTTATATTATAATAAATGCAACAATAATAAGATAGAAAATTTTATAATAAACTTAAAAAAAAAATTAAAATACAAGTTTAAAAATTTAAATGATTTAAAAATTGGATATGAATATCGCAAAGATATAGGATTTTATCATATTTATCATAATAAAATAGAATTAGATATTGATAAAAAATATACAGATGTTATAAGTAACGAATTATGTTCATATTTTACTTGTAATGATAATATTTACTTTGCTTATGATTTTGATAAATTTGGAAAGGATGATAATAATGAATAAAGAATTAAATTTAAACCAAGAAGAAGTTAAGTTTTTAAAAGAATTAGGAAAAGAATTAAGAGAACAGGAAAATGATTTTCAAGCTAGTCCAAGATTTTGGGTAGTTGGTGATTATAAATATTTTAAATGTGAACGTGGTGAAGGTGACAGAGAATCTGTTTTTATTCCAGACCACGGTGAATCTTCTACTATTAATCATTTTATAAAAATATTAAAAGAAGATTTTAAAGATGACGATGAATTGTTAAGTGTAATATATGAGTATGAAAATGGTATTATTTCAAATTACAATTTTGAAGATTATATTAAAAATAATATATACGAAGATGCATTTTTCTATAGCGAGCAATTAGAACATATTGTTGAAGCTAACACAATGTTCTTAACAAAGAAAGCTTGCCAAGAGCATATTAGATTAAATAATTATCATTATACGAAAAAGGCTCATACTTATGCTATGACAGCATGGAGAAGTCCAAAAGTAGAAAAATTACTTAAAATATTAGAAAAAATAGAATAAATATATTGTTAATTTTTTAGCAAATGTTGAAATTTCAACGTTTAAAAATCGAAAAAAGTGAATAAAATTGGTATTTTAATTATAGGAGGTATAATAATTTATGAAAACAAAAGTAAAAAATTTCACTGTAGAAAACTTTAAAAAAGAGTACTATAATTCTTTTACACAATCATCAGTCGGCATTCCAAATACGCCTTTTGAAATAGCAATGCTAATAGTATTTAAAGACTGGTTTATATTTTCAGAACGTATGTTTATTGGAGGTCGTATCTCAAGAGATAAGTTTGTAAAAGATATTAATTTACTTAATCATATAGTATCTAAGACATGTCATGAATTAAAAATAAATCTTGATTGTATAGGTGTCTTATCCCTATCTGGTGATTACTTTAAACCAAATAAAATTCCAAAACAAATAAATAAAGAAGAATATGAAAAACACTACAAGTCAGAATTTGAAAAAGTTAGGGAAACATTTGATAAAGTTAGAGATGGTGTGTTGCAATCTAATAAAAAAGCAGAAGAAAAGAATAGCGATTATTGTTTTATACAATTTTAGAGGAGGAATTAAAATGTTAGAATATTGTCCAAACTGCAAAACTAAGAAAATAGATAATGTTTCAAATACTTCAAATAAACTTAGCGAATTTGTATTTACAAATACCCGAGGAGGATACGGGTCTATATTTAGAAATAAACTCTGTGACCATTGTAGATATCCTTTGTGTGGAGTATTCTATGATGTAAACGAAAAAACAGCTGAGGATGAAATAGACTATAAGGTAAACATAATAGATTCATATCAAAATGGAGTGTATATGAGTAAAGAAAAAATGCTAGATATTGTGAAGGAAGCAAATAAAGTCCGCATAGAAAAATTACAAAAAGAGCTCAATAGATTAATAGAGGTTAATGACATGTGTGATTATTTTAAAGATTAGGCATTCATAAAATTATGATTTTAATAAAAGGAGGAATAAAGTGGATAGTTATAATATATTATTATTAAAAGATATTTGTAAAAAATCTAATTCGGATATAAAAGAAATAATACAAGACATAGAAGGTGTTTTATTTCAAATAAAAGACCCAGTATATTCTTATGAATATCGTGAAAAATTAATAGAGTCAATTGTGTGTTTATTATATAAATGTGAATATAGAGGTGTAACAAAAAATTATCATGAAATAATGAATATGTTGATAGATTACCAATTACAAGAAGTAGATTATATAAAAATAAATGATTTTTTTGGTGATAAATACCAAATTATAGGATGTGCACTAGCTCTTAATAAGTTAAAAAGCAAAAATATAGATGTAAAAAAGTGTTTATACAAGATAGAAAATTTTTCATATTCTATATTATTAAAAAATTCAAAACAAATTAATACCTCATGCAATCCAAGTGAAAATACTATTTTATATAATTATGGCATATTACCACAAAATGAATATACTATTATAAAAAGATATGACGAACTTTTAAAAGAATATTTATATGATTCTATCATAAAAGTCAAAAAAAGTATATTTAACAAGTATAATAAAGAATATTTTATATTGAAAAATCATAAAGATAAAATATATAGAAAAGATATCTTATATACAGTAAGAAAAAATGTTTATAAAGAAGTAAAAAATGATGAATGTCCTAATATAGATAAGCTTATAAATGATTTAGGTTTTTATGGATATACACAATTATTTTCTAACTATATACAATCATCTTATGATAAAGAACAAGAATTAAGTAGATTATTATATAAAATGAAAGATTCAAGAAAGGAGATTAGATTATGATAAAAATATTAATTATATCATATATTATTGGATTTTTAGGTATGTTAATTTTTGATATAATGGATTACATTTTTAAAAATAAATATCTAACTAAAAATGATAAAATATTTATGATAGTTGCAACAATTATACCAATATTTAATTTGATAGTATTTATTATTGGATTAGATTTTATGATAATGTATTTTATAAAAAAGAAAGGGAGAAAATAATGAAAAAAATACAAGAATATTTAATTCTTAAAATGGATACCATGCTTTGTATTATATCTATGGTGGATTGTATTAATATTATTTTTATAATCTTTAACTTTACTTTTATAATAACAGGTGAAAAAGTATTAATACATTTAATTAGTCTTATAGTAAACATTATGATACTTATTGAATGTAACGAAATAGGGCATGTATTAGATAAAAATTTTTCAAAAGAAGATGGTGAATGAATAAATGAAAATATATGAATATAAAATTAATAAAAAGGATTTAAAAATTATATCAAAAGAATGTGAAGTAATAAAACAAAGATTAGTGTCTAAAGATAGATGGCATCCGTCCCTAGGAAGTTATGTAATATTTGATTGTTACTATAATGATAATTCACCTATAGAACATATAGATAAAATGGATGAGAATGATTATATGGACTTTATATATAAAAATAATTATATTTGGTGTATATCTGAAAAAGAAATGTATAAGGTTAATGATAAAAAATCACAATACTTAATATATACTTTAGATAAATGGGATAATAATAAATTATATGATATGATAAAATCTAATAAATTATTAAATAATCATAAATTAACATGTCAAATAGAAGAAAATATGAAGATTATAACACAATTAGATAAGGAGATGTATAAAAAATGAAAAAAGATTTTATAAAATATTTAAAAGAATATTCAATAAATGCATTATTTATTATTAGTATATCATTTGTTGTATTAAGTATAGGATTTCTAATATTTACTTTTCTAATGGTAATTACACATACAGAATTTATTAGAGCTATAATAATATTTTTTATAAGTATAATTGTATTAATTATAAGTTATAGCTTATTCAAAACAACTGATAATTGTTTAAATAGGAGGAAATAAAATGAAATTCTTAGAAAATATTATTAATCAATCTAAAGAAATAAAAATAAAACCAAATAAATATGGGAATCATGAGATAATTTGTATTTCAGATTTTATTGATGAGAATATAGATGGTAATAATAAAATTGAAGGAGAAGTATTATTTCCAAATGTAAAATTAAAAATTAATGCAGAAGTTATTTCAGATAACGATACATTATATAATATTGAATTTAAAGATAAAAAGAAAGGGATAATGGTAATAACAAATGAAAATAAATAGAATAAAAGAATTAATTTTAATTTTAAATAATGCAAGAAATGCATATTATAATCATAATGAAATAATTCCAAATTATGAGTATGATAAGTTATATGACGAACTTCAAAAATTAGAATTAGAAACTCAAACATTTATAAGTAACTCTCCTACACAAAATGTAGGATATAAGGTTAAATCACAATTGAAACAAGTAAAGCTTAAATACAAATTATTATCTCTTGACAAAACTAAGAAAATTAATGATTTGTATAAATTTATGAATAATAAAAAATGTTTGCTAGGCTCGAAATTAGATGGGCTAACTACATCATTATTTTATGAAGATGGAAAATTGGTATTAGCTACTACAAGAGGGAATGGAGAAATTGGGGAAGATATTACACATAATATTACCAGCTTTTTAAATGTACCTACTACAATACCATACAAAAATAAGTTAAATGTAGTAGGAGAATCTATTATTAGTTATAGTAATTTTGATAAAATCAATGAAAATTTAGAAGAAAAATATAAAAACCCACGAAATTTAGTTAGTGGAAGTGCAAGGCATCTAAATAGTAAAGTTTGCAAAAATAGAAACGTTGAATTTTATGTATTTGGAGTTAATGAAGGTTTTTCAGAAATTAATTCTAAAGATAAAAAGTTTAATATGATTAAACAATTATGATTCGATGTGTATGACTATGAATGTATATCACAAGAAGATAATTTGCAAGAATTGATAAATAAACTTGCAAAAAATAATAAAGATATTCCTATTGATGGAATGGTTATAACTTATGATGATATAAAATATTCTGATTCATTAGGATATACTAATCACCATTTTCGTTCAGGGTTAGCGTATAAGTTTGAAGATATTCCTGAATATACAATTTTAAGGGATATAGAGGTGGATATAGGTAAATCAGGACAAGTTTCATATACGGCAATTTTTGATAGTGTTGAAATAGATGGTACTGATGTTTCAAGAGCAACACTCCATAATTATGATTATATTAAAAATCTGGAGTTAGGGATTGGAGATAAAATTGGAGTTATTAAAGCGAATTTAATTATTCCAGCTGTTGTTGAAAACGAAACTAGAAGTAATACCTATTCTAAAGCTTTAAAATGTCCTATATGTGGTTCTAATTTAGTACATGATGGAGTACATCAATTCTGTAAAAACTCTAAATGCAGCAGACAAGTGTTAGGAAAACTAGTACATTTTTGTAGTAGGAATGCTATGGATATTCGTGGGTTAAGTGAAGAAACATTAAAAGCAATTATAAGTCTTAAATTCAATGATAAAATCTCTGTTTTAAACACTCCATCTGATATTTATAATATTCCTAAAAATAAAGAAACTTTGTACGAATTAGATAGATTTGGAAAGAAAAAAGTAGATAATATTTGTAAAGCAATTGAAGAATCCAAAAATAGAAACTTAAATAATTTTATTTATGGGTTGTCAATTCCACAATGTGGGAAAACAGCTAGTAAAAAAATTGCTAGTTATTATAAAAATATTGATAATTTATTAGAAGCAGAATTATTAGATTTAACAAATTTAGTAGGTGATTCTGTTGGTAATTCAGTTTATAAATATTTACAAAATGAAAATTTTAAGACAAAAGAAATTGCATTATTTAAATCACATGGATTGAAAATGATTCAACCACAAGAAGAAACTTCAAATAAATTAGAAGGATTAAATTTTGTAATTACAGGTAAGGTAGAAAAATTCAAAAATAGAAAAGAACTTCAAGAGAAAATTGAATTATTGGGTGGCAAAGTAAGTGGGAGTGTTAGTAGAAATACTAATTATTTACTAAATAACGACAAAGAGAGTAATAGTTCTAAAAATAAGAAAGCAAAAGAATTAGGCATTGAAATGATTAGTGAGCAAGAATTTATTGATATAATAAAATAATTTATATAATATAGCAGATATTTATAAGTTTTAAAGAAAAGTAGTAAAATTATGGCAATTATTGGTAAAACTACTTGGTTGTTTATAAATTATACAATTTATTGTTATAATATTGCTATTATCAAAATTTTAGCAAAAATGAGAATGGCTATTTTTCAACGTTTGTAAGGGGTACTTTTGTCATTAAAATGCCTATTTTATTAATCACTATAATTTATAATCTTATAGTGATTTTTTCTTGACATTAATTAATAATGTATGATATGATGTATTTAAGGAAGAAAGGAGATATAAATATGAATACAAAAATCCTAGATAAAATAAAATTATTATGGAGTAAACATCCAGAATTGAGATTTATGCAATTAATTTATAACCTTCAAAGTGAATTTTCGTCACAAAATGGAGGGTATTGGATAGTAAGTGATGAAAATGGGGAAAGTTTTGATATGTTTTACCTTGAAGATAAAATCTTTGAAGAATTTTTAGATAATAAGATAGAAGAAAATAAAATAGAAGAGGAGATAGAAAAATGTATGAATTAAATGGATTATACAATAATGCAAAAATATTTTCAAATAAACATGACGAAAAATCTGATTTACAAATTATAGAATTATTAAATCAAAAATGGATGGAAAACATAAAAATTAGAATTATGCCAGATTTTCATTCTGGAGTTGGGTGTGTAATAGGAACAACAATACAAATCAAAGATAAAATCGTACCTAATTTAGTAGGGGTAGATATAGGGTGCGGAATGTACGTGGTTGATATGGGAAAAATAAACATAAATTTAGAAAAATTAGATAAATATATTAATAAACATATACCAAGTGGGCAAAATATTAATTCAAAACAAATTGTATCCTTCTCTAAAATTAATGATTTAAAATGTATTAATAAAATTAATAAAGATAGAGCTTTAAAAAGCATAGGAACTTTAGGAGGAGGTAATCATTTTATAGAAATTGATAAATCAAAAAATGGAAATGTTTTATTAATAATACATTCTGGTAGCAGATATTTGGGCAAACAGGTGGCTTTATATTATCAAGAAAATGCTTATAAAAAATGTATATATAAAGATTTAAAAATATTAGAAACAATAAAACAATTGAAACATGAACATAGAGAGTCTGAAATTGAAGATACTTTAATTGAATTAAAAAAATCATCTAGCAAAATTACAAAACATTTATCATATCTTGAAAATGAAGATTTTGATAATTATATGCATGATATGAAAATAGTTCAAAATTACGCTTCGCTAAATAGAAAAACCATAGCAAATAAAATTTTAAAATATTTAAAAATAGATTCAGAAAGTTCGTTTGAAACTATTCATAATTATATTGACATTGAAAATATGATTTTGAGGAAAGGGGCAATTTCTGCAAATAAAGATGAGATTTGCATTATTCCAATGAATATGAGAGATGGTTGTTTATTATGTAAAGGGAAAGGGAACGAAGATTGGAATTGCTCAGCACCTCATGGAGCAGGAAGAATAATGAGTAGAACAAAAGCAAAAGAAAATATTACATTAAGTAATTTTGAAAAATCTATGCAAAATATATATTCTTCTTCTGTAGTTAGCTCTACTATAGACGAGTCTCCAATGGCATATAAACCCATGGACGAAATTATTGAAAATATTAAAGAAACTGTAACAATTCTAGAAAATATCAAACCTATATATAATTTTAAAAATAAAGATATTAAAATAAGGAGATAGTATGAATAATTTAGAAGATAAATTTAAAGAATTTTGTAGGTACAAATGCCCATTTAAAGGTGAATTAGAATTTAAAACAGAATTTGTTGAACTGGAATGTAATGAAATAGATTGTGATGGATGTTGTGAAGGTGAATTTGAGTATGAAATAGACCCTTGTAAATATTGTAGTGCAAAACATTTTATGCAATTTTTAATAGATGAAAATAATAAATAATTAAAAGAGATTGTGAGAAATACCTTGCAATCTCTTTTAATATATAGTATACTTAATACATAAGAAACAACAAATTAGGAGGATTAGATATGAATACAACAAGATTAGGATATGCATGTTTAAATACAGAATTAGAAGGATTTAAAACTATCACGTTAAAAAAATATAAAACTTTATCTAGCGAGCAACAATTTGAAGTTTTACAATTAAAAACTAGACAAAATTTTAATAATTTATATAAAATTATTAAATGGAATGTAAAAAACAATATTAAACTATATAGAGTTTCATCAAATTTATGTCCTTTATATACTCATGAACTATGTAAATATAATTTCTTAAATGATAATTGTATTATTAATTTATGCGAGAAAATAAAATGTCTGGCTTTAGAAAATAATATTAGATTAACAATTCACCCTAGCCAATATGTAGTGGTGAATAGTGTAAAAGATGAAGTTTTTAAAAATGCAATTAAGGAATTACAATATCATTATGAATTAATGCAATTATTAAACATAGATACACTATGCTTACATGTGGGTGGAAAAGTTAACGGAATTCAAGAAGGGCAAAAAAGATTTATTGATAATTTTTATAAGCTACCAAAACACTTACAAAATATTATTTGTTTAGAAAATGATGATAAATCATTTAATGTAAAAAATACATTGGAAATTTGTGAACAATTAAATATCCCTATGATTATAGATTTACATCATGATAGATGTTTACCTTCTAATAATAATTTTAAATATTATTTGGATAGAATTATTAAAACATGGGAAGATAAGATTCCAAAATGCCATCTATCTAGTGGTAAAGAATCTGATACAGATAGAAAGCACGCAGAGTTAATTTGCGAAAAAGATTTCGTATATTTTTATAATATTATGAATAATAAATTTGATATGATGTTTGAATGTAAAAACAAAGAACAATCTGTGTTGAATTTTATGAGTTATATTGACAAATAATAAGTAAATGTGATAATATTATATAGAAGGAGTTGAATAATATGAATAATACCTAAAATATTACATTTTTTACAATAATTGGATATTTTTTGCTATTCTCAAAACTTTTGCGAAAATGAGAATGGCTTGATTTCAACGTTTGTAGGGGGTGAAATGTCATTAAAAGGATTATTTTAATTACACAAATAACTAGACCATAAAAAGACAAGGAGATATAAGATGGAAAAATATAATAAACAAAAATGCGAAATTTCAATTGATGATTTTAATAAAATGGTTGGAATTATAGAAAAATTACATGATTTAGTAAAAGAAAAAACAGATTATCACACAATAGTGATTGATAAATTTAATCCTATTACTAACTCTTGCACAATGGAAACCATTTCATTAGACGAAATCAAAAAATTTAATTTAGAGATATCAACAGAAATTAACGAAAAAATATATTAGGAGGAATTAATAATGAACTGCAACTTAAGCACAAATAATACAAGTATGTTAAATTATGAAAAAACATATAATATTTATGAAACCATAACATTGTTAGAAAATATGCCAAAAGAAACAGAAGTTCTGTGTTTGAAGGATAAAAAAAGATATACTTTAAATGCAGAAGAATTATATAATTTAGAAAATGATGAATATATAAATGATAATTTTACCACAAAAGATTTAATTAGTTTAACTTTTAATATTATTAAAAATGAAAATTGGATTGAATGTAATTATAAAACTGCACTTGATAAATTACATTTAAATCATAAAATTAAATTAGGAAATACAATTTATACAAAAGAACAAGCATTAGATTTTTCAAGAGAATTTTTAAATGCTTGCAGAGATAATAGTGAATTTGAATCTATTCTTAAAATGCTATATATTGATGATATGTGTATACAAAAAAATATATGCTATAAAAAATTACTTTACTTACAGGAAGATTAAATGAATACATTATATATAGAATTGAATAGAGATATAATGTATGAGTATTTTAATTTTTATAAAAATAAATATCCTAAAGCTAGAACATTTCCATTTGCTACAAAAGAAATAGTAAAACTTTTTAAAAACGGGAAACCTCAATTAACTAAAACTGGTAGACAAAAAACAAAAAAGAAATCAAGAAAAATTAATGAAATAAAAAAAAGTCATTTATTTTATAAAGTTATTTCATTAAATGAATTATTGCCTATAAATAGCATGAGTTATAAAACAACAAAAACAAAATGGGGAGAATTAGGAATTTGGCTAGCTGATAAATATGGTTATAATGATTTAAATTTAACAAATTCATTAATAGAAGTAAAATTTTTTAATGAAACCAAAGCTAATTCCGACAATGATAATAGTATTGGAGCTAGTAAAATATTGTTTGATGGATTATATTCTAAATCAAATATGTTTATTGATGATAATTATAATCATATAAACCCATTAATAGTAAGTACTGAATATGATAAAAATAATCCTAGAATGGAAATTAGGATTACTACATTTGAAGAAAACATAAAAGATGTCTATACAAAAATTGATAAACATTTAGAGTTATGGAATGAAAAGGAGAGATAATATGGGAAAAGAGAAATCAAATAAACCAATTGTGAGTTTGATTGAAATCGGTGGTTTAAAAGGGATTTTAGATTCGGCAGAAATGCCTTATCAGACAAAAAGTAAAAATTCTGTAAAATTAGCAAATAGAGTTATGGGATATGGACATAAGAGTATCGCAAGACATAGTATTGTAACTTTTAGGGTGGATAATGTATCTCAATCTTGTCTTAGACAAATAAGCAGACATCCACATATTAATCTAACTGTTAAATCTAGTAGGTATTGTGATATGTCAGATGTAGACTATTATATTCCAAACAGTTTTAAAAACAACAAAGAAGCTATTAAAGAATATAATGAAGATATGAAAATTATGTTGGATATTTACAAGAAATGGCACAATTATGAAGAATTAGTAGGGCTAAAAGATGTGAGTAAAATGTTTTTACCATTAGGTAGCCAAACTGATTTAATTATTAGTGGAAATATTCAAGCCATGGAAGATATGTTAACTACTAGAGTTTGTATTAGAACAGAAGAGGAATTTAGATATATTGCTTTAGAAATGGTTAAATTACTACAACATTATGATAATAGAGATAAGAATGATAATAGCGATGAATTTATTAGATTGAGATTTAATAATTTTGGATGTAAAGGAAAAGAATTAGGATATTGTCCTGAATATAAAGGGTGTGGATTATATCCTCCTAAATCTGAAATAAAAATAGTTAAAAATGTTTAAATTATTTCTAGAAAAAGTATTGACTTTAAATATGTGGTGTGATATACTTAATAGTGTAATGTTTTTAATAGATATGATAATTTTAGCGATTGGAATAGGAGGTGTGGTTTTAATATTCGCATTGTTAGAAAGTTGGATTAAACATAAAAAAAGATAGGTGGTGATTAATTGTACAAAAATCAAGATAGATTTTATTTTACAATAGTAGATAATATAAATAGTGATGGACTATATAAACCTTGTTTATCAATCTATTTTAATGGATGTGATAAGCCTGTTAAGTGTAAAAATTGCCAAAATCCAGAATTGCAAAAACCATTTGTTGGGTACTCAAATACTTTAGAAGGTTTAATAAATGAATTAAATCAACAAATTATATTATTTATGCAATACCATAAACAACTTAGGATTGCTTTTGTTGGAGGTGAACCTTTATCAGATTATAATATCAAAGCAGTTTTAGAAGTATCTAAATTTATAAAACAAAATTATAAAAATTCTATAACTATTATTTATTCATGGAGAATGATTGAAGATATTTTTCAAGAACAAAAACAAGAATTTTTAAAATATATAGATTATGGAGTTTTGGGCGAATTTATTCAAGATAGTTTTGAAAAAGACACAATTCCAGCAAGTAAAAATCAGTATATTTACAGTTTCAAAGAACATAAAAAAATGAACAAACTTCAGAAAGGGGATATAAATGGCAGAATATAAATTTCCAATGACATTAAATACAAGATTTAAAAATAAAGTAGAGGAATTGAATAATAAATACGGGGATGAATTAATGAAAATTGAAGGTATGAGCCCCTCTCAATTAGATACATGCGATTTTTTTAAAGGATTTTTAAACACTTCGACAGTTGCAGATGCTACAATAGATGACAATGCAAATGTAACAGGTAGAAATATTTGTACAATGTTAAATGAATCTCAAAAACCATTTACAAAATTATTATCAAGAAACAAAATATATTCTCAGATGTCAAAAGAATTTGGGAGTGAGGTGGCAGATGAATTTTTAGAATCAGCTGTAAACGGAGAACTTTATGAACACGACTCTCATTCTTCATCTTATATGCCTTATTGCTTTGCTTTTTCGGTTGAGCCAATTGTTGAAAAAGGATTGTTTTTTATTGGAGAAATGAAAGCAGAAAGACCAAAACATTGGGATACTTTTAATCATCATATTTTAGAATTTATATCTTATGCAACAAATATGCAATCTGGAGCTGTAGGAATTCCTGATTATTTGATATATGCATATTACTTTTATAAAATAGATACAGCTGATATGACACATGATAAACAAACAAAATATAGGAATCAAAAATTTCAAGAATTTATTTTTAATTTAAATCAACCATACTTGAAAAGTGGTGTTCAATCAGCATATACTAATATATCTATTTTAGATATAGACCATATCTTAAAATTTTTTGGGAATAAAAAATATCCTGATGGAACATTGATTACAGACTATTTAGAAGAGTTATTTGAATTTCAAAGCAGTTTCTTAGAATATGCAACTGATTTAAGAAAAAAGAAATGGTATACATTCCCTGTAATATCAGCTTCTTTGGTTTTTAGAGATGGAGAATATGTAGACGAAGATACTGCAAAGATGGTAGTTAAACATAATTACACTCATGGATTTAATGAAGTTAATATAATGAACGTTGAAGAAGTAACAAGTTTAGCAAGCTGTTGTTTTGATAAAAATCAAAAAATTATAACAAAAAATCCATTAGGAGGAGTAGTATGTGAAACATTTGAATCTTTTTATAATAAATCATATAAATATAAACAAAATGGTTCTATTTTTCACAATGGTAGTTGGGCTAAAGGACAAATAGTTAAAACTCAATCAAATACTCTATATAAAATTTCTACTTCAAATAAAAAAGAAATATTAGTAACCCCAGACCATTTAAACCCTTCTATAAATGGAGATATTAGAAGCGACAAATTAACAACTAATGATTATTTACTTTTTAATACAAAAGAACTTGGCACTTATCCAGAAGCAGATTTAGGGTTAACATATGAACAAGGAGTATTAATTGGTTCTTATTTAGGGGATGGAAGTATTGAGCAAAAACAAGAAAATCATAAACCTGTAATTCAATTATCTTTAAATGAAACGAAATATATTAAATTATTACCTATCCTAAATAAAGTAATAAAACAATTAAATATAGATACAGAAGTAAAACTTCACGCAGAATATAATAATGTTTATCCTGTTGCTATTGCTTCGTATGAGTTAAAAGACTTTATAAAAACATGGACATCTGGAAACTATTCCCAAGAAAAAGAATTAAATTTAAACTGTTTAATACAATCCTTAGAATTTAGAAAAGGTATTTTAGACGGATACTATATCACAGATGGTGGAAATTCTAATAGGATTTATACTACTTCTAAAAAAATGACAGAACAATTAGAAGCTCTAATCACAAGTTTAGGAATGCATTCAATTATAGACTGTTCTGATAGAACTGATGAACCAATAGTTATAAGAGGAGAAGAATATAAAAGAAATTACCCAGTATATTGTATAAGATGGTATAACCCTAAACATAAAAGAAATATGAAAAATATTTTTAAAACTATTAATAACTCTATTTATTTTAAAATAAACTCTATAGAAAAAATTGAGAATACTAACAAAGATGTGTACTGTTTTACAATGGACAATAAAGAAGAACCATATTTTACTTTACCAAATGGTATAATAACGCATAATTGCAGATTGGTTTCAGATAAGAAAAAGATACAAGATACTAAAAAAATATTTAATAGCATTGGTGGTTCTGATTTAAATGTAGGTTCTACAAAAGTTGTAACATTAAATTTATCAAGATTATCAATGGAAAACTATGATAATTATGATAATTTTATTGAAGTAATCAAGAATAAAGTTAAATTAATTCATAAGTATCATTATGCTCATCGAGAAATTTTAAAAGAATTAATAAATAATGGATTATTACCATTATATAGTCACAATATGATGAATCTAGAAGACCAATTCGCAACCGTTGGTATTAATGGAATTTTTGAAGCAATAAAAATATTTAATGGATTAAATTACGATAGTAGCGGATGTTATTACAATGATTTAGGGTTTAAAATAGCAAAAGATATACTAGATACCATAATTAAAGAGAACGAAAATACTATTAATGAATATGGATTTTTGTCAAATTCAGAAATAATTCCAGGTGAATCTTCGGCAATCAAATCAAACAAAAAAGACCGTTTAGTCTTAGGAAATAGAAAAGTAAATCAATTATTAGGTAAAGATTATAATATTTATGGAAATCAATGGATTCCACTAAAAGAACATGCTTCTCTTTACAATAGAATTGAAAGTGCAAAATTAGATAAATATTGTGATGGGGGTTCGATTTTACATGTTTCAATGGGAGAAGATTTTGATACTTTTGAAGAAGCATGGGATTTCGCATTACAATTAGCAAGAAAAGGTGTAAAATATTATAGTAAAGTAAGCCTTATTGACATTTGTGAAAAAGACCACAGCTTTTTTGGTGATGTATGTCCTATATGTGGAGGAAAATCTGTTACAAAAGGTATCAAAATTGTAGGATATATGGTAAAACAAGATAGTTATAAGCAAGAAAGAAAATTAGAATTATCTCAAAGACAATTTTATAATAAAAACAGTATGGAATAAATAAATTATATAAGTGTATTGTTTTTATAATGATACACTTATATTTAAAAGGATGTGATAATATTTTTAACAACCAGTATATAAGATATGGTTTTATTCAAGGAGATGGTGGTTTAGGTAGATTAAAATCTAAAGAACATCTTGGACTTGAAGTGAATATAGGCAAAAATGATTATGATATATTACCATTATTTTGTATAAATCCAAGAGAGTATGCTGATAGAAAAATTTATTATACAGGAGAAAATCAAAATTTAAAAAATTTAGGATTCTCTTCAGAAAAGTTGCCAAATAGAGTTTTACCAACATCATATAATCAATGGAATAATGATAAAAAACTTTCTTTTTTAAGAGGATTATGGTCTGCTAATGGTTCTGTAATAAGAGTTAAAAATAAAACAAAAAATGGAGATATAAAAATATCATGTCGAATATCTTTTAAAGGAACTTGCAAGAAATTAATAGAACAACTAAAAGTTGAATTAAAAACATTAGGCTTAAATCCTTACTACACAACTAACAAGCCAAAAAAAGTAAAATTTTCAAATGGGGAATATTTATGTAAAGAAAGTTATGATTTAAATCTAGGGAGAATTAAAGAAATAGAATGGTTTATGAAAAATATTGGATTCGTTCAAAATTATAAAATAGAAAAATATTATAGTATATTAAATAACAAAACAAAAGGAGAAAATAACTATGAAAAATAAAAGATATTTTAAAAAAGTTTCAGAACAACAATGGCTTGCTTGTACACCAACAGATATTCAAAAAGTAAAATGGATGGATTTATTAAACGAATTAAAATTACCAAAAAGAGCAACAAAATTCTCAGCAGGATATGATTTTTATTCACCTTATACTTTTACACTAGAGCCAAATGAAGAAATCAAAATCCCAACAGGAATTAGAGCATTTATGAATGATGATAATTTTTTATCAATCTACCCACGCAGCGGGCATGGATTTAAATACTATCTAAGACTCGCAAATACAGTAGGAATAATTGATGCAGATTATGTTAATTCTAAAAATGAAGGGCATATATTTGTAAAAATTAGAAACGAAGGGAATAAATCTCTAACAATAAATAAAGGGGATGGATTATGTCAAGGAATCTTTTTACAATATTTAAAAACTGCCGATGATATTTCTGAAGAAAGTAGAGATGGTGGATTTGGTTCTACTACAAAATAAGGAGGATAATATGTCGAATAATATTAAAATTGCAAAAAATTTATTTGATACCTATAATAATGCTCTATTAACATTAAATAATAGTAAAATATATGCTTCATATGATGAAACATTAGAAGTTTATGGAGTTATTACAGATTTAGTCTGCAATAAACTTATTAAATTATTAGGATTAAAAAATAATGATAAAAATTTTAGTTTTATATGTATGAAAGTACAAGAAATGAATGGAAATTTTAAAAATATTATAGATTATTACGATTTATAGGACTAAAATAATTAATAAAAGGAGTGTTTTAATGGATGGTGAATATATTAAATGTTCCGAATGCGGAATAATAATGCAAATAAAAGAATCTACAACAACAATTGATGGACAATCATTTAAAGTGCTAGAATATATTTGCCCTAATTGTGGAAATGTAGAATAAAAATAGGAGGAAAATATGAAAGAATTAGAAAAAAGAAACTATATTTATATTAATATGAATCAAGGCAAATTTGAGCCTTTTTATCACATAGTAAACCACGCACATCCAATAAATAATATTGATTTTTGCTACACATCAATGTTATTACAATCGTATAATTGCACTAAAAGAAATTTAATTAATTTATGCGAACAATTTAATTACAATTATGAAATTATAAAATATGGCAAAGAATGGGATATAATCTTCAATAATTTAGAAGATGTAAAACAGATTTGCGATTTTCTAAATAAATATCTTATATTCACAAATGGGAATTGTGGATTAGATAGATATAGTACAGAATCATTATTAAAATGTGCTTTAAGCAAAATTAAAAATAAAAATACAGAAGAGGTGACATATGATAAAGAATAAACCTAAAATGAATTTATTTGTAGATGTGGACGGAGTAGTGTTAGATTGTATTACAGTAATATGTAAATTATATAATAAAAACTTCTGTAACCATAAAGATTTTATTACAGCAATTCCGTCAAAAGTTTCATGTTGGGATTTCAGTAATCAATGTCCACTTTGCAAAAATGAAGATAGTGGAAATTCTAAGCTTATTGAAGAGTGGTTTGGGAGTGAAGAATTTTGGGATATAGCAAATGATATTAAACCAACTAAAGATAGTATTAACGCTTTAAAAATTTTATCAAGTAAATATAATATTACTTTTTGTAGCATTGGGTCATCTAAAAATATTTCATATAAAGCTTTATGGTTAAATAAATTTTTTCCAGATTACAACCAAATTTTAATTAAAAATAATAATTGTACAATGGATAAATCATGTGTAAACATGGAAAACTCTATTTTTATAGATGATAATATGAGAAATTTAGAAACAAGTAATGCAAAATATAAGTTCATATTCGGCGAATTGTATGACTGGAACAGAGCTTGGACAGAAGATATTCATAGCAAACAAGATGGAAGACTTCATGATTGGAGCGAAGTGGTACAAACTCTGATGAATATAGAATAATACTATTATACTTAAATAACATGCAATATAAGTATATAAGTAAAAAAAATAAGGCTAAGGAATTTATCCCTAGCCTTTAATAATACTTATTTTATCGCTTTTATTTTATCTTCTTGTTCTACTATTGCCTTAATAGCTAACGGTAGAATCAAATCAATAATCTGCTTAATTAAAGCTTCTCTATTACTATTTAATTTAATATTTTGTGAAATACATAAATTAATTGTTATATTATATACATCTTCTTTTAATTTATTAATATCTTTGTAATCTTTAGTTTCTTGTAAAATTCCATCTATTGCAGTTTTAACTATTTCAGAAATTTTAACTATTTTAGGGTCTTTAAATCCCATTTCTGAAACTATACCACTTGCAACTCCAAGAATTTGTGCAACTAGTACGATACTACTTTCATCAATATATTTTTTCTTAACTAACCAATTTACACCTATTGATAATAAAATTGTAATTACCATAATAATCAATACATAAACCATACTTATATCCATAATATCTCTCCTTCTCTATTATTGTATTAGATGTTTCGCAAGTTCTCTTTGAAATAATTTAATTAAATTTTTAAAAACTGGAGTAGTTGCTTTACATTTCATTATAGAAAGTATATTATCTAGTTCTCCAATTAATTTTAATTCTTCTTGATTCATTGTATTTCTCCATCATCATTTATTTCAAAACCATCGTTATCGCTATAACTATCATAAGTATTCATTTTGATTTTTGCATGATTTTCAAAACCACTTTTACCAAAATATCCACCAAATATAGTTAAATAAATTGGTATCATAGTTGTAAAAATAGGTAATATATCTACATCTTTAATTTTAAAAGCTATAGTACAAATTAAATGAACTACCATAGTAATAAAAGTTATAATTGTAAATATTTTTGAAAATTCATATTTTTTCCTGGTCATTGTATTCTGAAATTTAATTTGATTATTTTTATCTATATTTACTTTTTTATCCATAGATTTCTCTCCTTTAATCTATTTTAATTATTTTATTTTTATTATCCCATGAAACTTTTTTACCCATAGTTTCATAAGAATTTCTTAATTCAACAAAATGTTTCCCATTTTTAACTAAATAATCTAAATTAATAGATTTTAGAAAATCTGTAAATTCAATATAAGATTTTCCATCCTTGATAAATCCATCTAATTGTTCAAAATTATCGTTAATAATTAAATTTAATTTGTCTTTAGATTTATTAATTGGAATAGTAGTATTTGTATTTATTTTATCTTGAATATTAAATGCTTTATCAAAATATTCGCCATAAATATCCATATAAAGACTAATTAAATCTTCACTTATCATACTTCTATCAATAATAGAAATGCCTATATTTTTTTCATTTCCTATATATTTACCGTTTTTAGTAATACCAATACCTTCTCTAAACTTACTATAATCACTCATATTTTGCTTTTTATCATGTAATATAGTTAAACATCCAGTAGACCATGAATATCTTGAATTATCATATGCTGAAGTTCTATGATGTATATTTATTCCTGTTGAATAGCTTATACCACTATTTCTAATCACATTAACTCTACCATTTCTATATTCTAACTCACAAGCAGTTTCAGGTTTACTTTTACCATGATATTTAGTATATAGTTTATTTGAACCAATCATAGTAGTAGGTATTGGAGTGCCACCATTGTATTTTTTTAATTTATTATCTAAATCTTGTGGTTTATCAGGTAATGTACTAGCATTTTGTGAATAATAAACTAATTCGTTCCCATGAAACACGAATACACAAGCACCTAATCTTCCATTTGGATGATATTTATTCTTAGTACCTTTATAACTTCCTAATCCTTCAACAAATAGCGCCACATTTTTTTCACCATTTATTGAATCCATTACTAAATTATTTTTATGATACCATTTTTTTAATATAGACATTCCTATTTGTTGTAAATTCATCAGTATTTCTCCCCTTTTTACTCATATTCATAAAAATGTTTAAAACTAATATTATCTCTAAAAACTAATTTTAATTCTTTAACTTTTTCATCTCCAATTCCATTGATTACTTTTAAATTATCTATATTACAATTTTTATTATTAGATAAATATATAACTATTTCATCTACTAATCCATCATAATTTTCACTATATAGAGCAGCTCTTATTTCTTCTCTTGTAGCATTATGAATATTTTTTTTATTTAAATGCAATCCAAAAAACAAAAATGTAAAAGATATTACTATTATTAATACAATTAATAAAGTTATTGCACATTTATTAGATTTTGGTTTCATATTATTCTTCCTTTCGTAAAGTCAAAAATGTAGAAATAAACATTAATAGTATTCCTGCATTTGCTAATATCCATTCAAAAATATAAAGTAATGCCATATTATAATTATACATAATAATATTTAATAATTGAAAAATTTCACTCATTGCAACAAATAAAAAACCTATTTTTAGATATATAAATCCATTGTAATTCGTTAATCTATAAAAAATATAAAATGCAATTAATGTATGACAAACTTCAAATAAAATATCTAATGGTAAATATCCAATTATTTGTAATCCTTGCATACCAATATGGCTACCATCTAGTCCATATCCATATAAGCTACATCCAAACATTAATATAAAAATAAACGTAACCATATTTGTACCTATTCTTAATTTTTTACTATTTTTACCAATATCACACTTACGCATTATATATTCTATTGCTTGTAATTGTTTAAAAAATACAAAAGTATCTAATAAATGAATTGTTAAAACAAAACTACTCATATCTGTAAATTCACTAGTAAAATATATTACAAATGTAAATGCAAGAATAATAAAACTAACTCCAAAATTAAATATAAATTCATGATTCTCTTTTGCTTTCTTCCATGACAGTATAGAAGGAATACCAATATATACACAGCATATAATAAAAACCAAACTAGTGATTATGCCTATTAAATTCATCTGTCTTTCCTCCCAACATTATTGTCATATTTTTTATGATATCTTTATTTTTAACTTCAAAATTTTCTCTGTTCTTTTTAATTTTTTCACTATTAATTTGTATCGAATTTGCAAATTGATATAGCACCTTGTCATTGATTTTTTTATTTTTTGAATGGCAAACAAATGTCTTAATAATTACATATATAAGAATAATTGTTAAAATTACTAATATTAATAATCCTATAAAATTAATCACGTTTACCACCACCTAAATAAGCTTGTAAAAGTGAAGTTAAAACATTGGTTTGTTGTACAATATTATCACGATTTTCTTTTGAAAGTGCCATGATTTCTTCTCTCATTTTCTCATTATCTTCGTTGGTTTTTTCTATACTTTGTACTACTAAAGTAATTAAATTATTCATTTGTTCATTAGATTGTAACGTTTGTTTCGTTAAATCATCTAATGCTTTAGATAAAGCCATATATACCCCATCTGATTTTTTCTTTTTTTTATTATCTACTGAAGGTATCTTATCCAATATTTTACCGCCCCATTTTGATACAATTAAAATTAATAATATTACTACAACTGCATATGGAGTTAATTTTTCTATATTATTCATTAAAATTTCCATTTTATCACCTATCTATATAAATTTTACAATTATTTTCTTTACAATATTGCTCTGCTTTATTTTTATCTGTAAAGAATTCTTCAACAACATAATAAAATTGTTTTATTTTTCTAACAGATTTACCATTAGTTTGTTTAAAACTTCTGATAGGTTTTTTGTTTAATGCTAAATACCACTTACCATTATTAGAAGGTAAATATTTATCAGTTATACCCCACATTTCAAATATCATATTATTATCATGTGCAATTAAAAACTCCCCACTATTTCCCCAATTTTCACCCCAAGAATTCAAAACAATATAATAAACTTTTCCATCTATCTCTGTATAACCAATAACTGTCATACAATGACCTCCATGTACTTTATCACCTTTTTTACTATCATGAAGAATATAATTTTCTTTATTTAAATGATAAAATTCCTCACCTTTAATTTTTACGCCAATAGTACAAGCTCCATTTAAAAATAAGGATTTTTTAACATCATTTACATTATTTAAAGTATAATAACTTGTAATTCTATAATTTTTTGCATTTGACAAAATACTATTATTAATATTATCATTAAATATTTTATATAATCTAGGCACTTCAATATTATAATCAAACATCTCTTTTTCACAAATGCCATTATTTTTTAATATTTTCATAGCTTCTCTTTGTATCATACCTTCGCCTTGCCAATATCCATTTTTTCTATTACCATATACAAAACCGACAGAAAAATCTTTAAAAATATTTTCTTCTTTATAAGTCGTTATATGTGTGATATTTGCACAAGTATGAGCCACGCAACTATTTACATGTCCTTGGTGTAATACTTTATTGTATTCACTCTTATAATTTTTAGGGACAATTAAATTATTTGGTATAATATCTTTACAAATATAATCATTAGCATCAAAAGGTGATTTTATACAGCCATTAAGTTTAAACTTATCTATCATTATAATTCAATCCTCCCTATATTTATTTTATAATTTTCATCAAAATAAGTGTAATATAATTCACTTCCACACAAAATTAAGTGTATACATTCTTCATTGCTTAAAATATTAATTTCCTTTAAATAATTATCATATAAAAATAATTCGTTGTTTGTATTTATATAATATATTTTATTGCCACAAATCGCATAATTAATTACATCTTCTAAGAATATAACGTTATCTTTATACAAATAATTATCTATAATAAAATATAATTTATCATTGATATAACTACAAGTTTCTACATTCTTTTCATACTCATAAATCTTTCTATTCTTAATATAGTAAACACTTTTGTTAGTAATACTTAAATTAACATAATCATCTTGATAAATCATATAATAGTCTACAGAACCTATCTTATGTTTTAATACTCCTTCTTTGATTTTATATTCCCATGTTTCAAAATCAATATCTTTAAAATAAAGTATGTCATCATAAGCATAAATTAAATCTGTATTACCATCAAAAATAATATCAATTTCTTTTGTGTTTAAATTTATACTCCTTAATTTTTCATCTGTTAAGTCATTAAAATATAAAATATCTTTATAAACAAATAAATTCCATACTTCATGATTATATAATAATTCTTCGTTTTTATATAAATATCCATTATCATTACTATTATGATAATATAAATCTTTATTATATTTATATATATAATTACCATTTTGAAGATTTAAAAAATTAATTTGAGTATAATCTTTGTTTGATTCATAATTATTTAAAAATAAATCTTTATAATCATGATTTCCATAAATATCCTTTTGTTCCCCATTAATATAAAATCCTAACTTACTTAAATCTCCATCTGTTCTTATAAAATTTGCTAACAATTCATTAAAATCTTGTTGATAATTCATAGCATAATTCAAATCAATCTTTATATTATCAATATATAAAAATGAATTACTAGCAAACGTTATTGAAAATCCTAAAAATATTATTAATAAAAAACTTACAAATATTTTCCTATACATATATTATCCATCTCCTTTATTTTTTGTCATTTACTTCACTCCCAACTTTTATTTTATCTACATTCATCTGTAACCATTGCTCTGTCATAATTTTATTTTCTAATAAATCATATACACTATCATAAGGTCGATTTTCGATAATTCTATTTGCTTTTACTTCACCTGTGCTATATAATTCTGTCATCAATACTTCTTTTTTACAAGTATTGATATTTATTTTCTGTTCAGGTATAAATAAATTAAAAAACATACAAAAGACAAGTATTAAAATAAGAGTGAGAAAGAACATTCCCACTCTATTATACAAACTTATTTCAAGCAATTCTTTAGAATTATATTTGTCTACCATATGAAGATGTTTATGTTTATTAATCGTAAACAAATTCATACTTTCAACTCCTTAATCTGGGAATTTTTCATTTATTAAAGCAAGACATTTATTTTTTTCATCTAAATCTATATAATTCCCATCGAACCATGTGTTCACCATATCTATATAATATGTTTTTGTTTTACTACTTAATTGAATATCATAAGAAATTGTGTTATATAATGAACTATTTAAACCGAATTCATTTATCTTCATAGTCTACACTCCTTCCAATACGGCTATTCTTTGTTCTAACTCTGCATTCTTTTTCATCAAGTCTGTAATCACAGTTGTCATTTGTATATCACTTGTAATTTTTTCTAATTTTTCAATTTCTGGATTTAAACTATCTTTAAACATTTTATCAAATAATACATCATAATATCCTGTGATTTCTTGTAATGTTTGACTATCTTCAACTACTCTTTGAATTTCAATTTTATCATAAACGTAATTTGTTGTATCTACTCCATTTACTTGAATAATTTCTGTTTTTTCTATTTTACATAATGTAATACACCAACAACTCTCTATTTGTGTTATAGACATTCTTGTAGGCTCTATAATTGATGAAATATTATTTGTTACTACCGTATTAGAATGTTGCTTAATAATTGTTTCATTTTGAGCATCTTGTAGATTTTTTTGTTCTAATTCTAATTGTCTTTGTGCTATTTCTTCTTGTGTAAATGCAACTTCTTGCACTCCATCATTAGAGATTATTAATTTATCTGCCATTATTTCACCCCCAATAATGTAAATGCTGAACCTGTTGCAAATTCTCCAGGACTTTGCAAAAACAATTGAATACTAGACAAAGTTACTGATTGTTCAAATAAACATCCATGACCTATAAATACGCTCGTACTATAACATTTATAATTTAATCCTAAATTTCGCATTTCTCCATAAGGAAGTATATCAATTTCTACTCCTGTAAACCCATCGCTTGTAAATAATGATGATATTCCCCTAGGTATATCTATCGAACCTCCATTAGATGTACTTCCAGAATATCTAGGCGTAGAAGGTGCGTCCCCATAAATTAATGAACTCCTGTAATTTGAAGTTAAATTATTAAATCTTACATTAAATTGATAGAGTCCATTAGATTTAGCTTTTATAATTAATTTTAAAATTTTATAAGTAGATAAATTTAAGTTTTCAAAATTTATCTGTGAGGTATTACTTACTAAAACAACACTAGATACCGTTTCCCACGCTCCGCCTTGTTCATCTTGCCAACTAGGTAAACCGCTATCTAATTTTAAAACTTGTCCGTCTGTCCCTTTTGGTAATCTTGTATCTCCATTATTATAAATAAGTATATCACCATTTGTTGTAAGAGGTGAGCCCGTATTGTCGTTTACTTCATTTATTGCATTAACTATACTACTTTTATCTGTAGTATTTAAATTACTTCTTACTCCAATAGCTGTATCTAAACTATCTTCTGTCCCATCAGTACTTAAAACTACATCCGCACCTGTAATTGGGTGTAAAATATCAGTATAATTACTGTTTGGGTCTCTGATTTCTACATTTTTTATAGCCATATAAAAAATCACACCTTTCTATTATTAAAATTAACTTTTTACAATTTTTACCATGCTTACAAACGTTGAAATTTCAACGTTTTAAATTTTCAAAAAGTCATTAAAACCTTACTTTTATTTACTGCTATACTACTTTTAACCATAAGCCACATTTTGGTTGATTAGCTCCTACCGTCACAACATTCTCAATTTCAACATCTGCTACTAATTTACTTCCATCACTTTTCATCGTCAACATAGGTATTTCAGCTGAACCAGTTGGATTTGCTGAAAAGATTGTGTCATGATTTTGTTGGGTAGAGATGTATGATATGTCATTTGATGACTTGTGATAGAATCTTAAATCTTTTCCACTTCCAAAACTTAAATAATAGTTATCAGGGAAAGTTGGAGAACAATAAAAATAAGATAAATTATATAAAAATGAAAAAAATCCAAAACTCCCATAAATACGTGAAAATCTTCTACTACCATTTCCTAAATTACATCCACCATTATTTGGTATTATATCCCCTTCTAGTTCTGTTGTACCACTTAACGGAATCATATTATTCCACTTTGTTTTTTCTATACTAGTAACGTGGACATCCTCATTATTAATATGATTATTTAATGTCACATTTGATGCTTTAGAAGTTATCTGATTTATTAAATTCTTTTCTGTACTAGTAACATGGATATTAGAATTATTAGAATGGTTTTCAAACACCTCTTGATTAACTTTATTTAATACATCATCCCATTTTTGTTTTTCTATACTAGTAACATGCACACTACTATTAGTAATATGACTTTCTAAATCATTATGCATATTTGTATAATCAATACTGGCTGACTCTGATAATGCTTCTAATTTATCTTTTAAATTAGTAGTAAAATCCTCCGTTGATAAACTTTTACCGCTAATTTTATCAACTTTATTTACAACCTGATTCCATTTTGTTTTATCACTAAAAGTAGTATGCATAGTTGCATTACCTATATGATTCCCTAAATCTATAGCATTTGCTTTTAAAGTTACTTTATCCCAATTATTTATTTTAGAAGAATCAATAGTATCTAAAATATTTTTATTGCTATGCTGATGTAAATATTCATTCAAATAGGTTTTATTATAATATAATGATTGTATTTCACTTTCTGTATAATATAAATCATTATGGCTATGATTAGATGGTGTAAATGTACTAGGTTTATTCTGAATATGTGTCCATTCAACATTTGTATCATTTGCACCAATTTCTTCCCAATGAAAAACTCCAGTGTCTTTATCTGTCCATGTATAAACGATATTTTGAGACAGAACAATTCTTAAATCTCCATCTTGATTATTATTTAAAGGCAAATCAGAAAAATTTTCTACAGGAGGTTTCCAACTTCCATCAGCTAATTGAGGTTTTCCAGAAATATTTTCCCAACTAATAATTGACTCATTTGTTAATTTATTATCTATTTCATTTTTTAAACTACTATTTAAATCATCTTTTGTGATAGAAATATCTGTAATTTGACTATATGGTAATGTTGAATTACCGTCTAATTTGTTATCCAATTCATTTTGCAAACTTAAACTTAATTTTTCTTTTGTAATATTTATTCCTACAATATTATTAAAATTTAACTGTGAATCGCTGTCTAATTTTGAATTTATTAAAGATTTTAATGTTTCAGCTAAATCATTATAAATAATATTTTTATTCGTTATATTATTATAATTTAATTTAGAATTACTATTAATTTTATTTTGCATAATCTGTAATAAATTATTAATATCTACACCTAAATCACTTAAAGATATATTTACATTTACAACATCACTATATTCTATTTTATCTGTTTTATTTCTTTTATTATCTATTTCTTCTTTTAATGAATCACCTAATAAATGTTTATCAATATGTTTACATTTATTTTTTTCTTTTTTCTTTTCATTAATAATTTCATTTCCCCAAACTGCCATTTAAAAATCATCTCCTAAGGTATAATTTTAAACCAAACAGCTTTATTATTAACTGGACGAGTTTCGCTCACATAAGCCAAACCTTCAACTTCATCTACCCCATCTACTTCATGTGTTATACCATGTTGTCCAATCAAACCTAATTTTACAAAAACTTTAAAAGTTATTTCAGTTCCATCTGTTTCTGGAATTGTTAATGCAATACGAGTACTAGAAACCTCATCTAGTCCACCACTAGCTTTGCTTCTAATTAAGGTATCATTAATAATAGCTTCTATTCTATTATTATTAACTTCATATTCTACACCATCTATCAAATCAAAGTTCTGGTATCCTTCTACTGATAATGGTTTTGTATACTCTACATCATTTGTATCTTTATATGTGAAAGTATTATCACCATTATCCGCATGTACGATTGTAAATACATTATATCTAATTTCAGTAGTACCCCCAACTATTGAACCAGATAAAGCTGCTACTGTTGCATTTGTTGAATCTAATCCATTTTGTAATGTATTATCTCCATCTTGTCTAAGACTTGCTTCAGTCACAACTGCATCTGCATTTACCTTCATTTGAGTATCTATTTTATCCATATTATCTTGCTGTTTAGAGATAATCAAACTATGAACATCACTTGCATTATATTTATCAAGATTATAATTTGTTGTTGCCAATATATGTCACTCCTTTCATTAACTATAATTTTCTATTTATTTCACATCTATCTAAATTACCATTTGTAATTACAACATTTACTTTATCTCCTACCACTATTGATACTCCTTGTAAAATAGTTACATTCGTTAAAATATTTGTATCGAATTTTATACTTGCGACACTTCCACTTACAGCGGTTACTTCCGCTTTTCTATATTCTGTTTTTATAGCATTACTAATTACATTATTAGTTGATTCTTTCATAGATTCGACTAATGAATTCACAAGCTCTGTAGCGATTGATTTTGGCATATATCATCACCTCATTTTATAATAAAACTATATCTACATTATTTCTAGTAGCAGTACAATTGATTGTCATAATTCCGTCGTGTGTTAAAGGAGAATCTATTTGATTTATAATACAACGTTCATTATCCAAATCTAATTTTTCATCTGTAACTGTGATTATATCTCCTTCTTGTAGTAAATCAATTGGCACACATTCTATTACAATAGTTTTATATGTTTGTTTAGCTTTATTTAATTCATGTGTAGCTCTTAAATTTGCTAAATTATTATTGTAAATATTTTCATCTCTTAATACTGGCATAGGTTTTAACCCAATATTATTAACATAAGTATCTGATAGTGGGTCATCATCTTGTGCTATTCCTATGAAAGTATCTCCGTTTTCAGTATCTCCTATTACTTTTACATAATTATAAGTGCCTGCAAAATCATAAGTTACTTTTCCTTTAATATATAAAGTTTCATCTTTTTTATTTGCACGAAAATCCCATACCACAGGAGCTGAATTTTGTAAAACTGGATTATTCAAAGTAGGTATCCCATTTCTATCAAAATAAACCATTTGTGAAAATGGAGTACATAATTTATCTACTAACATTGTACCATATGTGCTATTCCAATCTACAGTAATAGTGTAAGGAGTTGTAACGCTATCAAAATAAGGATTAATATTTACAGGAGTGGTTATTCCAGCATCTAAAAATATTTGTCTAATTAATGTTGAAAAATTTGAACCTACAGGAAAAGAGTAAATATCTATTAAAGCACCATTTGTTGTTCCGTCTAGTGTAGCAAATTTATCATAGGCTGTAAAAGAAATTGTATTATTTGCAAAATCATGTTCTAATGTTGGATTACCTAAAACGTAAACACCTTGATTAACAAAATAATCCGTCCCGTCAATTCTTAATCCTGTTCTAAGTTTAAATCCATTATTATACCAAATTAATCCATATCTTCCTTTTGGGATATAATCTCCTGTAATATTTTGAAGAGTTAGATTAATAGTCCTTCTAATACCATTTTTATATGACATTGAAATATTTCCACTTATTACATCTCCAATGACTTGTCTTATAACATTAGAATTTTCATCTGTCCATTCTATTTGAGCAATAGGAAATCTATTTTTTGCTTTTAATGCATTTCTATATAATACTAAGTTGCTTGTAGCGTTAGCCATGCACCCTCATCTCCTGTCTGTATAATATCAAAACTAATATCATAAGGTTGTACTCCTATAATGTCCATAAATTTTTTATTTATATTTAAAGTTTCTACCATCATAATATCTCCTGTAGAATCTTTTAATATTTTAGGTTTATTATTATTTATAAAATTTTTAATATTATTATATCTAGCTAAATCTAAGACTAAATTATTATTAACACATTCAAATGGTTTTGTAGTAATAGACATTCTCTGCCCTTTACCTACTGAATGAGATACGATTGGATAATCTGTATAAGTTTCGTATATATAAGATTTTTTATTTACTGAAATTTCAGAAGTACTATTATCAGCAAAAAAATGATAACTTTCTATCCCATCTGTTAAAATCCAACCCCAAAAATCTAATGAAATACTATTACTATCTACCCCTAATCCTTCTCCACTTGATGTTATAGCTGAAACTGTATAAATATAACTTGTATTATTAGTAGCTATAGTATCTAAAAATTGCAACTGTGTTTTTGGTAAATTGTCAGCAATTAATACACCAGTAGTTTCACCTACTACTCTTCTTCTAATCCTCCATCCAATAATTGGAATTCCTATAATTACATTCCCTGCGCCTAAAGTATTATCTAAAGTAGCCCTATAATCAGTATTTACACCCCAATTTGTAATTGTATTCACATCTTGATTCAACATTTCTGTTTCAGTAAATTGTTTTGTATAAACATGCAAATGGTCTACTAAACTATCTCCATACAATCTTAATGAATCATGCTCACTTGTAGGTTTTAAATCAATAACCTCATTAATCACAATACTTTCGGTTGGACTATCTAAGCGAATAAAAGCTCTATCTTTAGTTAGTTGCACAAACATAAAATTTCCAATATTATTACTATCCATATTAAAAATAGTTTGAGTTAAAAAATTTCCAATTGGGTCATTTAAAAAATCATTTGTTTCAAATGGTGTTACATAATTTGTTTCTTGTCTATTCCCTTCGCTATCTATAAAATAAAATACTCCTTCGTTATTAATATTTCTCCCATATCCAAATTCAATAGTTCCTGTATCATCTTGGATTTCAAGTATTTTACCATCGTAATCATGAGATATTTTCTGATACCATGTTAATGTAAAATCATCTTGGTTAATTGGTTCAGTATATTCTAAATAAGCTCCGCTATCTAAATCAACCCCATTATTAAATTTTGCAGGTTGGTAACTAAAAGTACCGCTTACCGTACCTAAAACTTGTTTAATATCTGCATAATCTATCGTAATTATTCCCTCACTATTATTTGCTGTTGCAATAACTTCTGCTGTTGTATCTGGATTAGTATAAGATATATTAAATCCGACAATGGCACTCTCATTACTTAAATTATTTTGCGCCGCTACATAAGATTGTACTTTAAAACTCTCTCCATTTACCATATTTTTAAAAGTATATTTAGAATTTGGATAATCAAATGGAAATAATTGTCCAGTATCTTCGATTAAATTACCATTATTATCAAATAACCTGTATCCAAAAAATTTTATAGTACTACCTTCGAGTTGACTATATGTTGAAGTGAACTCATAATCTTGAGTAGTCAAAGTTTGTCCTTCTATAATATTAGATAATGTAATTGTAGGTTTATTATTTAATATAATAGATATAAAAGAACTATCTGCACTATCACTACCATTCCATGTTGTAACCATCCATTTTAAAGCTATATTTGTAGATAAAGTTCCGCTAGTTACAATGTGTTGACTAACTGCCGAAGTAATTTTTGTGCTATCATACACAATTGTATTATTATCAACTCTTCTAATTATTAATTGGAAATCTGTCTGTGGACTTCCGTTTGCAACCCATTTTAATGTTATGTCTTGTGTTGTATCTAAAACCCCTTCAGGAGATAAATCTCTTGCTCCATAAATTGTAGCCAAAATATTTCACCACCTTTATTTTTATAGAGTTGTTGCTCAAAATAAATTCAAACAACAACCCTTATATTATTTATGTTTATAAATTGTTACTTTATTATGAACTTCTTTGATAACATCATTAAAATCTGCATTAGGATGCTTAACATCAATATTTTTAATAACAATATTATCACCTTTATACATCCCTTCACTTCCACCAATTCTACTAGGAATTGGTATTACTGCTGGACTATTGCTTATTGATATATCAGATAAATTACCGATTCTACCAAAGATATTCTCCATATCTTTAAATTTCTCAATATTATCTAATAATTTTTGTCCAGTTAATTCTAATGTATCAATCAAAAGTTCATTAGCAGGCACTAGATTTCCTGTAATAATTTCCGCCCCTTCTTTATACATATCATTAGTAATTTTTCCCACTTCTGCTAGTTTTTTAAGAGCTAGAACATTATTCTCTTCTTTTTGAATTTCTTTTTCTATAGCTTGAATTCTTAAATCAATATCTCTATTAAATTTATACGTGTCAAATTCTTTTCTACTTTCCGACAAATCTTTATTTGCTTCTTGCAATTCAAGAGTAGTATTTTTAATTTCTTTTTGATTTGCTTGAAATTCAAAACCTTTACCTGTAAATACTTTAATATTTCTTTCTTTTCTTAAATTAGCTAATTTTTCACGAATATTTAAAACCTTTTGCTCCGCATCTGCTATTTTTTCAATAAATTCAGCTTCTTTATCAGCTTCAGTATTACCTTTTTTCATTGCTTCTAGTCTTTTAATTTGAGCATTTTTTAGTTCTTTATATATTCTTAATTCTTCATCTAATTCATCATTAATTCTGTCTATTTCTTGTTCTTTTAATTTATTATTAATTTCTTCTACAGCAATTTCTGAATCCAATAAAGAATTTTTATATTTTAATAATTGTTCATTTAATAAATTCCACTCAAAAGAACCTACTTCTAATTGTGCCATTTGGCTCTCTAAAGTTTCAACATTCTCTTTTAAAAGATTTTGTTTTTCTTTTTCATTCGCTAAAGTATTACTATCTAAATCAGCTGTTTCCCCTCGTAACTCTGCAAGTTTTAATTCTTTTTCCCTTAAAGAATTTGTACTTTCTATCATACTTAATTCTTTATCCATAAACTTAAATTCAGTTTCATATCTCTGTTTAATTGAATTCCTTAATTGTTGTTCATAAGATAATCTTTGATTATAAGCATCATTTAATTTAGATTGAATAATTGCCTGTAATTCGGCATTATCTTCATTTGCTAAATATTCTTCTTCAAGAGCTTTAATATATTCATTTTGACTATTTATTAATGCTTGATTTAGTTCAATTTGTTGTTCAGATATTTTAATACTTGCATTTTTACTCACTTCATTAATAGCTAATAATTGTTCTTCGACTGATTTTCCAGATACTCTGATTTCTTCAAATGTATTTTGTAATCCATCTTGAATATCTTTAATATTGGATTGATATTCTTTCATGTCAAAATCAAATTCAAATTTAGGCAAATTCATCTGTAGTTGTTGCATTTCGTTTACAATCTCACCTGTAGTTTGTTTTGCTAAATTTAATTCCGCCACACGCTCATCAATAGATAAGTCTTGTATTGATTTTGTCCATGCAGTAAAATTCCTTAATAAATCTCCAACATCTTCAATTTCTCTAAAATCAGTACCCAATAAATTTTTAGCAGATTCTACACTAAAACCATATTCACTTGCTAATTTACCTTGAACAGCAGACAAGCCTTTACTTTCTAATACTTCTCCACCAGTCCCTTTATCCACTCTTTCCCCAAAAAGCCTTTTTACAAGATAATCTTTATCTAATCTATTATGACTCACACCTGTAAATAGATTTGTTTTGAATATATTATCTATCCAATTATTAATTGTTTCTTCGAGATTTTTAGATGTAGAATTAACTAGATAAGATTGAATATTTTTAGCTATTGCATAAAAATCGCCTTCTAAAGCATCATCATCAAAATCTACAAAAGGATTAGTTTCAGTTCCAGAATATCCAAATATTTTTTCGTAAAATTTATCGTCTATACCATGTTTTTCAACTAATTCCATTATTTTTTCAAATATTACTGCCCCAGTTTCATCCATGTAATCATTAATGTCAGAACTTGTGCTTTTTAATTGAGATGGGACATTTAATTGCATGCCTTTTGGTTGCATAGAATTAGTATTTGCTTGTAAAATAATTTCTGGAGGAATTAAACTATTTGGGAATCTTTGGTAATAATCATTTAAAACATTTTGATTTGCAGAACTATAATTACCACTAGATACCGAACCACCTAAATTCCCAGTCGCAGACAACATTGATTGTAAAGCTTCTTCACTACCATTTGCGAATTGTACAACAAAGTCCAACATTTTTTGATAGTGTTGAGTAGCTAAGTTTTCTTCTGCTCCATAAGATAACATTAATCTACGTTCTAAATCCGCCCTGTGATTCATTAAATCTTGTATTTCTTTATTATAACTAGCTTTAGTTTCGCTAATTTCTTGACTATTAGCTTCTCTTCTTAAACTATTTATTTCTTCAATTCTATTTTTTTCATTGTCAAAAATATTTTTAAATGCATCTTGTAATCCACCAAAATCTAATTGATTTCCAATAAAATTTTCACCTAAATCAATATCTAATCCACTTAAAAACCCTTCCATAAGTGGTACTAATTGAGAATCTAATAAATTAATTTGTTCTTCAATTTCAGAAGTAATATCTCCAAAATGTTTTGAAATAACATCAATTTTTAATTTTCCAATTTCTGTTACTAATTTTTGTGCATTTAATTGTGCAGTAGTGATAGAATCACTAACTTTTTCCATATTATCTGCTAGTTTTGATTTTTCTTCTGAAGATTGTGCTTGTTGTATTAAAGTTTGTAGTGTAGCGTATTCTCTATTTAATTCGTTTGTGACTTGTAATTGAGAATTTAATTGTTTTGTTAACGCCTCAAAACCACCTTCTAAATCTCCCACACTTAATAAATTATCAGCATATTTACTAGCATTATTTAATTCATCCGCAAAATCTTTAATATTTTCAACAGTAATTTTGATTTGATTATTAAAATTTTCAATTCTACGTTCTTCAATGATTTTTGCTAATTCTTTATCTGTTTCTTTTATATCATCTCTAATTTCTTTAATTAAATTATCAATTTCTTTATTATAATCTTGAATAGCCTTTTGAGCTGTCCACCATGCACCAGAAGTAGACTCTATAGACTTTTCAAGTTTAGTATATTCCTCGCTACCCACTTTAAGATTAGCTAAATCTCTTCTTCTAGCTTCATTTAACACATGTTGTGCCTCTTGTAGATTTTTAGTTTCTTCAACTTGTTGTCTGATTAATTTTATCTTTTCACGCTCATTATCAGTCAAAGATTGCTTCGTCTTTAAAATAGCAATTTTATTCTCTATTTCAGCAATTTTTGCAAGCTCTTTATAGTATGCAGTTGCTTCTTTAGTTTTAGATGATGATTTTTTGTCTTTACCAAAATATTTTTCTTGAAGGTCTAGTAAATCTTGTAAATCTTTTTTTGCCCCATCTAATGCACTAGTATCAATAACGTCTTTAAATGTACCACTATTTATTGTATTCAAAATCGCCCTACTCATATTAAGAGTAGCATCGTCCGCAACACCTTTCATGCCATAGTATTTTTGCATAACTCTATCTATAGCAGAAGACTCAATTTCCATTGCACTTAATCTTTTTTGAGCTTCAATAATTACAGCTTCAGTTTCTTTAATTTGATATTCTATAACTTTTTCAGAATATTCAGGGTATTTTTGAGCAAGAGTATCTAATTGTTCTATAGAGAATTGCATCATTTCTTGATGTTCTTTTTCTTTGTCTGTAAGTTCTTCTATCTCATCTGATGTATCACTAACTTTATCTTTTAAAGAATTTAAAGCATCTCTTTGATTAGTGTAAGCATTAGTTAATTTATTAGATTCATGCATCTCCACTTTTTCTAATAATTCAAAAGTTTTCATTATTTCATGGAGTTTATCTAACTCTTTTTGTCTATTTTCAATCCTACGATTATATTCTGACTCTTTACCTGTTTCTCCAATCTTGCTAAACTTTTGTGATATTTTTTCAAATCTTATTAACTCCTGGTTGATATCATCAATTCTTTTTTCAACATCTGACTTATTACTGTAACCCTCATCAATTAATTTATTTCTTAATCTTAATTCTAATAATTCTTTTTCTTTCTCTGTTAAATTATCAAAATTATCTATTTGTTTTTCAATTTCTGTATTCGTGTCTTGCAAACTTGTTTCTAATTTTTTATTAGAATCTATTATTTGTAATATCATTGGTATTAATAAACTTAAACCAAATGTTAATCCACTAGCAGATAAATTAAATCCATTTACAGCCCCAGCCGCAATCTCTGCACTTGTTGCAATACCTAATAAATTTAAAGAAAAATTATATAAAGCCTTTATACCACCTATCAAAGCTTCTTTTTTAAAAATTAATATTGCTAATGTTAATGCCAATAAAACCGTATTTGTTTCTCCAATTGATTGTGTTAATCTATCAAATATTTCAATAAATTTAGTAAAAGCTTCTATAGTACTTTTTACAGTATCAGAACTAATAAAATGACTCCAAAATTCTTGTGTTGTTTTATCTAAAATTTTCATTTTACCTTCGATACTATCTAAATACTTCTCTTGTTCTACTCTAGCACTTCCAGCTGAGTCTATGCTTGCTTGGGTCGCTTTTTCTACATTCTCAAAATTTTGCAATATTGCTTCTAATACTGTAATTTGTCTTTTTCCAGCAACTAAAGAGCCTACATATTGTTTTGTTTTAGATTCTAAATTTGGGTATATTTTACTTAAATCTTGCAAAATTTCATAAGTACTTCTTAAATCTCCATTAGCGTCTTCTATAGGTATTCTAACTGTTTCCCCACTAATTAATTTCAAACTATCAAATGTTTTCTGTAGTGTTGGGAGTAGATTTTCTCCTTCTTCACTTACCCCTCTAATCCTTTGCGTTAAAACATTTATTCCAGAAGATGCCTTCTCCCAATTTTGTAAGATTTCAACCGCACCAGTCATTAAACCAATCGTTTCATCTAAACTATTATTAGATTGATTAGATGTTGCAGATATTCTCATTAAACCATTTGATAATTGACTTGTATTTACCGCAAATCTATTTGATACTTCATTCAATCCATCTATAACATGTTCAGAATCTTTTGCTTGAAGCTCAAATCCTTTCATTATTGCAACCAAACTTGTCGTTGCTTCTTCTATGGTATTTATACCATCACCAATATTTTGTAAAATTAAAGCCTTTTCGCCTAATTTAATAGACTCTTCTAATGTAAAATTCATTCTAGCAAATGCACTTGTTGCCTTAATAGCATCTACACCAGAACTTCCTGTCGCTTCTGCCATTTGAAATGCAGTATCAGTAAATTTTTGATAAGTAACATCTGTCTCATCAGTAACTTTTTTTAATTCAACCAGAGCGGTATCTAATTCTCTAATAGTATCTATACCTTCGCCTATTGCTCTTATAGCTCCATAATAAGCAACAGTTACCGCAGACCATAATCCAAATTTAATTGCAGCATCTTTAATACCAGTTGCAAACGAAGCAGTTTCTTTACTAGCAACTGATATGGCTTTTGAACTATTTTGAGCTCCATTTTTTATATTTTTAAATTCAGAACCTAATAATTTCATTTTCTTTTCTAAATCTGGAGTATTTATACTTAATTCAGATAAAGATTTTTGAAAAGAATCTAAAGCACTTTTATCATATAATCCTTTTAAATTACCTGATTGTAAAGAGGTAATATTTCTAGTTTGTAACTCTTTAAATAATCTTATTTTTAACTCTAAATCTTCTAATTGCTTCTTTTCAGATATTTCATTTTTTTTTGATAATTGTAAAACCTTTTCGTGTTCTTTTCTTTCTCTTTCTGTTAATTTTAAAGATTTTTCTATGATTGAAGATGTAGTGTTCAATTCTTTTGCGATATTGTTAATTACTTGTTTTCTTTGTTTTTCATAATTAACTTGATTTTCTAATTCTTTTGTAACTCTTGAAACATCTTTTTTTACCTGTTGTTCCGATGTACTATCAAGTCCAAGTTTGACTTTAACATCTATCTTTTCATCAGCCAAAATACAATCACCTACCTTTTTCTACATATAAAAAGAAAGGCTACTTTATATTATAGCCTTTCTTTGACATTTTAAAATTTATTAACTTCTTAACTTTCATATCAACATTTTTTTGAGCCAATTGAATGAAATATGCAGGGGTATAATCCACTATTCCATGATGCCCATAATTCATCCAATAATCTATTAAATCCCTCATATCATACCCAGTAACCCAACTTGAATGTTCTGTATATGGTTCATATGACATCTGATTCGCATCTACAAACCCAGTGATTTCATAAGAGCTGTTATTAATTTTATTCGTTTTTGCTATTACAGAATTTCTTAATCCATAAGTTCTATCATAATAATCACTCTCTGGAACACTATATACTGTATCATCTATAGCATTTCTCAACTCATTGTCAACTAAGTTGGGTATATCATGTCTTGCAATATCTTCTAAATCCTTTTGCAACATTCTGATTTTTTGTTTCATTACTTGTTCAACTGTAGCCATTATTTTTTTACACTTGTTGGTTTATTAACAAATTCCTTAATTTTATTTACCTTCTCAATATTTGAAAAATCTAAATCTTTCAAATCTTTTACAATCTCTTTTACATTTCCTATTTCTGTAAATTTTAAAACTTTTGAAATTAAATTTTTATAACTAAAATTAAAATCAACTTGTTTTTCTAATAATTCATTTAATAAAATTAAATCTTTTTTATCTATCTTTTTCTTAATATTTTGAATAATGTCTAAATATTCTTCATATTTATCTAATAATAATTCATCTTCTTTTAATTCTTCATATATATCTATATTTGCATAAAATAATAATAAATTAATATCATAATGTATTTTAAACATTACTGAATTAAATTTACCATCCATTGATTCTATCATATCATTAATAAAACAATATTTCTTAGAAGTGCTAATATTTTTATTTACTTTAATACCTTTTGACTTATTTTTTTTTAATATTTTCATAAATTATTTCTCCTTTTTATTTTTATTTAATACCATTCCAAATATTTTTATAACACTTATAACTACTAACAACCCTAATATAAATGGATATTTTACCGCAAGTACAGTTGATAGTATTATTAATATTATTGCTATTATATTATTATTCCCTTTTTTCATTATTATTCTCTCCTTTAATTTTTATTAAAAATATTATCTTTACAAACATATTTTTTGTATGTTTTATATTGTTTTTCTTTAATAAAAATTGTCCTACCACATTTTGAACATTTAGTTCTTATAGAATGATTAAAAGTTTTAAGTTTATATGCACAATTTCTTGAACAACAATGATTATCTTTCTTTTTATAATGTGATATTAATTCTTCACATTCTTTACCACAATAATCACATTTATATTTTATCCATTTTGATTCATCTTTTTTACATCTCTCTTTTTTAACAGTAGTATTGACTATTTTATTAACACTTTTTATCTCCATATTCATATATGCTACACCGTTTATATCATTTGTATAATTAAAGCTATGATATTTATTTAAAATACCTTTATTTTTAACAAATTCCAAAATTAATTTCTTGCATTCATTATAATAATTATCTATATCATATTCCCATAAATATAAAATATGAGTATTATAATGGTTTGTTATATAAGATTGTTTTGCCTTATCTTTAATTATTCTATCAACTTGTTTTGAATAATTAATTTCTTTATATTTTCTATGGTCAGTATGCCAATATGTTCCCATAACCTCTATACATAAGTTATACTCGTATAAATAATTATCAATTGAATAATATTTAAACCCTTTCTCATTAATATAGTTTATATTTAAATCAGATAGTAATTTATTTATTTTTAATTGTATAGATGTATTTACTTGTGGAATCAGTCCATCTTCTAGTATTTTTACTGCATTTTTACGTCTATATTCTTTATAATCTTCATTTTGCGAATATACTTCACTAAACCATTTTTGTCTACATATATTACTACAAAAATTCTTTTTACCTTCTTTTAAATGGCATTGAGATTTCAAATGATATTCTCCACAATAGTCACATTTTACCATTTCTGAACTAAATCTTTTATTATTAATCCCAATATTATATTTTGATTCATATTTATGTCTACATTCATTAGAACAATATTTAGATGTAAATTCTTTGTATTTACTAACTTCATATTCTTTCCCACAAAATTTACAAATAAGGGTAACTCTAGTTATTTTTTGTTTTGAATTATAAATATCTGCACATTTTTTGCTACAAAATAAATTTTTAGATTTTGCTTGATTTGTAGGATTTTTATAAACCATTTTTCCGCAATTCATACATTTTACATATCGACCATTCATATGACTTTTAGTTGAACATTCACTACTACAATATATATTTTTAGACCTCTTTACTCTAAAAACAGTTCGATTTACTATCTTGCCACAAATATCACATTTTAAATTAAATCTAACTCTAAAATTTGATGATTTTAAATTTAATACTAAATCACTTATTAAAAATGCTACTTCTCTTGGTGTTTTATTTATAATATCGCAAACTTTTTCAATATGTTCAGAATCTTTTATTATAAAATCTTTTAATTCTTCTACTTGTTGTATATTCCATTTTGGAAATTTGCTTAAATCAATATTATTAATATCCTCAAATTTTATTAATTTTTTCTTGTCTTCACACACTATAAAATCACATACCTTCCGTATATCTACTTCTCACCAAGATAAATATAGAGAAAATGCCTCGAAAGTTGACACCTTGTCAGTTAAGCTCATGACTTCTCAACCTATCTCTACATCTAAAATTAATCCTACCTCAATATTGCCATTATTACTCATTATATCTTACAATATACTTTCATAACCCATATCTACACCGCCCTTGCATAAACATAGTGTTTATATGTCTGCAAACCAAATATTTAATTTTATCATTTTTATAAACGTTGAAATTTCAACATCTAAAAATCTAATTTTATCAATAAAATTTAACTTTTATGTACGCTACACTTCTTGCTCAAGGAAATGTAGACAATTCTAACATAACATTTTTGTTCTAAGTTCTTTGTTGTAATTCATGTGATATATTTTTATAAATGGACTTACATCTTTTAGAATGCCATAATTTAATTTTGGCAAGGGTGGTAGGACTTTAACCTACGACATTCGATTTTGGAGACCGATGTTCTACTCTCTGAACTACACCCTTATATTACTTAAAAGATTATCCACCACTAAACAGCTTACCAGAAACCCATGAGTCAAAATATACATACTACAAACTGTAGGTGTAAGATTTTATATATTTTTATAACATTAATTTTTACAATTTAATCTTTACACAATTTAAACTTTTATTTTTACAATTTTAAACTTTTATTTTTACAGTTTTAAACTTTTATACTTATGGTATTATACCAAATGGTATTATACCAAATATTTTTGTTTTTTATTAATGTTTACTATAAGCATAGTATGCAATTTCTTTTATTTTTTAATTTAGTTAGTAATTGCATAAAACCAATCTAAATGTATATTGTTTATGGTTTCGTTTAATGATGGATATAATCTTATTAATTGTTTTATTCTATTTCAATAAAATTTATTGCATTTAATTCAGATAATTTATAATCAATTTCTCTTTCAAAAACTTGGATACTTAATTCTAATTCTTCAATTTTTTCTCTAATTCCTAATGGGTCTATTAGATTCATTTTTCTATTTTCTATATAATCATCTTGTAAAGCTTTTACTTTTTTAACATCTACATTATCTTTGTTTTCAAAAAAGCGTTGAGCTTCATTTAAAGCTTCTTCTTCTAAGTGCAAATTAACTCTATTAACCATACTTGTCGTATTTGAATATTGATTTTTTAATTGATTTAAAAACAATTTCTCTTTATTTAGATTATTTTTTCTATCAATAGCAGTTGCGATTGTAAATTTTTCATTATTCACTTCAAATTCAATTTCTGAATTTTTATGAGTCAATGCATCTTTGATTTTTCTTCTTCTACTAATCAAATCAGTTACTTTATCATATGAAGATTTAATAATTTTATCTTCATAATCTTTAATGCTCATTCCATCAATTTTTTCATTAGAGTTCTTATTTGATGTGATAAATACTCCATTATTAATTGATTTTTCAATCCTTGAATCTAATATTTTTAATTCTCCTAATGCTTTGTGTAATGTCATTTTTTCCATTTTGCTCTCTCCTTTAAAATTTAATTTTTAATCTTTACTATTTTAGTATATATTATTAAATTAATTTTGTCAATACTTTTATAATATTTTTTAGTTTAATAATTAGTGACTATCCAAAGTTTATATTATCAAACAAAATTATAAAAAATATTTTAAATAACTTTCTATTCAAGTATGTCATAATTCACATATTATTGTCAATGCTTTTTTAAAAATATTTTTAATATGTATTTTGGCACTTGAGATTTCTCACTATCTAGATGAAGTGCCTCACCTGTTTGTTTTGAAGTTACAAACACCTATTTTTTAAAGTACTATAATTTGTTTATGTTTATAGCAACCATGCCATATGACATATATTATAATTCTTACCTATAACCGCTGACGATTATAAGTTGACCCCATAAATTAATTCGTCATAAAATAACAATCTTGATTAATATATATTTATCATGCTATTATCTTTTTACAAAACTATCTTGTATTATCCTACCAGTCATATCATTAATAAGTTTTAATACATCATTTCTCCTTCGTGTTTCTGTAATTGGAATAGTTTTAAATTCTTCTTCTAATAGAAATTTTTGTTCCCATCTGAATTCATCAAGATTATCATATTTATAATCCTCTTTAAATTTTTCAAAACGTTCTCTCGCTCTCTCTTCATATTTTTCCATAATTCAATCTCCTTTAATAATCTAATATTTGCTACTTGATACTATTTAATATTATCATATACAATATAATGATGTCAATACTTTTTATTTTTTAATTAGCCATTTTTATATAGAATGACTAAACTCTTGTCGATAAAGGATGTCGAGTTAAATAAATTTCTCCATTAAAGAGTTATTTAACTTAACTTCACTATATCATACTTTAAATATCAAAGTCAATAGTTTTAATTAAAATTTTTTTTATTTAATTAAAATCTTTAAATTAATCATTATTTTCATTGAATCTTATCACAAATATAGAATATCTTGAATTATTTAAACATTTCATTTATTTCTTCATCATTATTCCTTAAATCATAAAACTTCATAGTAACATCTACACTCTCATGATGACAAACATATTTACTTACAAGTTTGATATCGAACCCGTTTTCTAATAAATAAGTAGCACAACTATTTTTCATATTATGTGAAGTACTTCTTCTACCTAATATCGGTGAAATTTTATCTTTAAACATTTTATTCACCCATGCTCTACTTAAAGGTTTGCCATTTTTATTTTGAAAAATGTATTCACTATCATATCCTTTATTATCAACTGCAAATTTAATATACTCCATGGCTTCATCATTTATCATATATTTTTCAACCTTACCCGTTTTACCTTTACCTTTTAATCTTATATTATCACTTAAATAAAAAGATTTACCATCTTGTTTCTCCCTAATACTTAAATCACTTTTTAATTGTAACATTTCACTTCTTCTTGCTCCAATATTAAAAGCTATTCCCCAATAAGCAATTGCTAATATATCATTATCTTCTTTTAATTTTTCCATAACCTTTTCATATTCTGCTCTTGTGATTGGAATTTTTTCGTAAGTTTGATTTTTCGCAACCTCAATTTTGACTCTTGCAAAATGTCTAAAAGTACACATATCTGGATAATCATCGTCTTCTTCTATTTCCTCTGATATAATTTCCATCGTATTACAAAAACTACTCACAGCATATCTTTTAACTTTAATCGCACTTGAAGATAGCCCATTATTTTCTAAAAAATTAACATATTTTATAAAATCTGTCTTTTTTATCTTCCATATATTTTTATTTTTACAATTTTCATAAATATAATAAAAGAATATTCTTAATGCACTTTTATATTGTATCAATGTATCTGGGCTTAAATTAGAATTCAATTTAAAATATTCATCATAAAAATATCTACTTGATTCATTTACTTTATTCCACATTTCTTCTGTTATATCATCTGATTTAGTAGCTCTATTCCTTAATGTATTCATTTTTACGTTATTATTTGCCATATTATATCACCTTTCCTTTCTTCTCAATCCTCCTTTCTTTATTTAATTTTATCAAACATTCTATCAATTGAACTTTTCATTCTCTTTTTATTCATATTTTTAGGAAGATGCAAAGTTTTCAAATAGCTTATTGCATTTATCCAGCTTCTAAAACTTTTTTGTTTATGGTATTTATGCTTTCTTTTATAATTTACAGAACAATTCAAATCATACAATACAATAATACCATTTTTATCTACTTTAAAAAATAAATTTTTACCATTATAATTTATATATAAATCCTCATCTCCATAACAATTTACCGTATAATGATAGCCATGTCTTTCATATAATTTAGGAATAAACCTTTTTATTATTTTTTCAATTATATCTTTATTATTATTGATTTTATTAATTTCATATAAACCATTCAAACTCTCCTTTAAACTATTCATATAAAACACCTACTTTTCTTCTGTTAAAATGATTTCTTGTGTTGCTCTATGTTCTTTAATTAAATGTAATTCACTTGTCCTTATTAATATCATTAATAAATTAAAAATAATAAATAGTAATCCTATTATACTAAATATTAACATAAACATGTTATATTTGTCAATTTTATTTAATCTATCCTCATTTATTTCATTTATTTCATCAATCCATATATATAATCCGTTGCCTATTCTAATTTTTAGGGTATCTCCTACTCCTTGAATTGCATCTAAATTATCTTGCAATTCCTCAATTGGTGGTTTATATAATTCTACTTCTTTTTCTATAACGTAAAATCCAAAAATCCCTCCTATTGTTAATATAATTCCCATAACTATGCCTATTATATTACTTTTCATTTTTATCTCTCCTTATAAAAATATTTTTATTATGTAAATGACGATTATTTAAAATCGCCATTTTATCTACATTAAAATAATTCACTCCAAGCTATTGAAAATGTACTATCTATATCTAAAGTTGTAGAACTTGTAATTGCAAAAACCATATCTTCTCCTGGTTTTAAAATTAGATTTAATTCTTGAACTAATAAACTAATTATATCATCAGTACTTTTAAAGGATGTTGAAAATACAACTTCTTCACTACCATCAAAATCATAAGTAGCATTTGTTGAATATGAGATTGTAGAATTTCCAGAGTCTTTTGATGTAAAAGTTCCAGTTAGATTATTGTCAGAACTAATTTTTATTAATTCTATAAGTCCTGTTTTATTTTGTCCATTTAAAGATAATGAGAAAAAATTAAGTAACGAAAAAATCTTATTCGGCTTGGCTGTAGGCATTAAATTCCCTTGAAATGTTTTAGCACTTCTGAATGAAATAATAGTATCTCTATTGTATGAAGTAACTGCGCTTAATTCTAAATTTGCAATACCTAATGAAAAATTTCTGTTATTTTTATCTGCACTATTTCCATCTACTACATAAGTACAATATGAGCCAAATTTAGCTACTACATCTTCTGCGGTTGTACCATTAAAAACTTCTATCCTTGCTAAAAGATTGGTATTTGATACATGAGTTTCAAAACTTGAATTTGGATACTCTATTCTATGAAACAATATTATTTCACCTTTAGGAGATATAATCTCAAAAAGTATCTCTGCAAATCCTAAATATCCACCTCTTATTCTATAAATATTACCAAATGATGGATTTAATACCATACCACTTCTACCATTTCCATCCAAAGTATCTATATTAAATTCTTCTTGTTTTATAAAATATTCTAATCCATCTTTTACTCTACATATTCCAAATTCTTGGATTCCATCTATTTCCTTATAACCTATCCAAAACCCATTATCGCCATCAAATAAACCACCTTTAATATATCCATCCCCATTTGGCTTATTTGCTAACATTGTAAAAAACATACCAAACTCATAACTTGGAACATATCTTAAATATTCTGTATTTTGAGTAATAGCACTTGAATTTGGTGTTGTAGATGTTGAAACCGTTAATAAATTTTCATATCCAACGCCTCCAGTAATTGTTATACTTCCACCGTTTGTAATAGTCGAATCTGCGAATCTATCATCTATTCCATAAAAGAATTGTCCTAATCCTGTAGGTACTCTGCTACCAATAATTCCATCACCAAATACTGTATTAGATTGTGATAATCCTGCACCATCTATATTTGTGCCTGCGTTAGATGTAATTCTTTTATAATCATTTGACATTTTTTCACCTCCTAATATAGACTACCTTTAAATCTAAAAGATTGTCCAGCCAATCCTAATATCTGTATTGCGTTTATTGAAACACCAACTGTACTATCTATAGAATTACTATCAACGAATATAACATCTGTATAATATCCTATATTTTTATCTACTTTATTATCTATTCTACATAGTCTATAAATAATACTAGTATCTTTTGCAAATATTTGTATATCATTAATTAGTCTTAAATAGCCATTCATTTCATCAACTAAAGGAATAACTTCATTTTCTTCTGTGGTTGTGTACCATATATTATTAGGTATCGACAAATGATAATTTGTTACTATTCCGCTTGCACTTAATTCACCTAAACCCATATTTTCACCTTCTTTTTATATATTTAAGTATAAAGAGAAGCGTTTTACACTCCTCTCTATACATAATGCTAATTATTATGAAATATATCCAATAATAGTTACCGCTACAGCCGCAGTATCTGCTTTAAAGTAAAGCGTTAAATTATTTCCTCCGATTTGCTCACATGAATTTGTAAAATCTAATGATTTTGTTGCTAAAATAGTAGCTTCATCATTATTTGCAGTACCAATTGCTGCATTAATTGATATTTTTGTAAAATTAGTATCATCATCATTAGTAATATACAAGATTTTTAATCCTGATGGTAGAGATACTGAACCACCTGCTGTTGTAGTTGATATCGTGTTGAAATAAGGTCTTTTTACCATTTTTAATCATCCTTCCAATTTTATTATTTTTTGTTCTATAGTAATAAATTTATATAAATATATTATATACTTAATTATTTTGTATTATTTATTAATATTTTTAAATAAAATATAATTAAAATACATATTTTAAAAATAAAAAAATAAGGAGACACAAAATCTGTGTCTAAACACTTCTCTTATGACTCCTTATTATTTATTCTAAATTTAACACTTTAAATGTTAACTACAAATCACATTAACATCATTTTGACTTTTTAGATACCATCTTTTCAAATTTTACTTCTTCAATCTCTTTTTTTAAAAATTCCTTTTTAAAAGTATCTCTTGGAATAATAATCGAATTAAATTCATCAATATAAATATTTCCTTTTTTATGGTCGCATTTTGCAAAATCATTTTCAAAATCAAAAATATCTACCATTGTGCCATCATTCAATTGACCACGAAATTTATATTTCATTACTATTCACATCCTTATACTAAATCATCTTCTGAATATATGTGTAATGTGTATAATTCTGAATCTAGGCAACCCTGTTCGGCCATTAAACTAAAGGCAACTATTGCGGGGTCAGAAGTCTCTCCAGTTGCCCATTCAAAACTACCTTCTAAAAATCCAGATGGTACATGCATATAACCTTTTACCTCTTCTTTAGTACAAACATTTAAAAATCTACAATGAACATCCCAATCTAATGTCGTGCTGTATTCAGTTGCCATATTTTTAATTTTCTTAACATTTGAAGCTGTTGGATAATAGCTCACTCTGATTCTAGTCCCTACTGGAGCTTCTCCTGTTTCAAAAGCTAAAGCTTTAGCTGTAACTGTAAATTTACCTGCTGCGACTGCCGCTGCTTGTTGTAATGTAGCAGTTGGAGTATTAGTAGAATCAATAATTTCTGCCCATAATAATTCTTCACCAGCTGTTCCAGTTGGTACATAAGATAATGTTGCAGTATCTGCTACATCCACAGTTACAATTTCATTAATTCTTATTTCCGTACTTGATGCTACTGCTACAACATTTGTTCCTAATTGTAAAGCCATTAAACTTCCATTAATTGTTGCATTAGTACCACTCATACCAAATGTTTTTGAGTGTCCAAAATGTGCTAAAGGTGTACCCCCAGCTGTTAAAGCTACTGTTTCTGCACCATTTGTGAATGTTAAATCTTTTAGTCTAGATAACGTAATTTTAGGTTCTTTAGTTACTTTGTCTCTTCCAATAACATATGGTACTTTTTGAATACTTAAATCAAAACTTTCTGCCATGATATATTCCTCCTATTATTTATCAATTATTCAGGTCTAAGCTACTGCTTGGAATTTTACCTCCATCTATATTACCACAATAGATTCCTTGTAGTGTTAAATCTATTTTAGATTTTTTACTTGTTTTATAAATCTCCTCATATAATTGAGATAAATAAAGACTATAAACAAAATTCCAATCTCTTTTATTTATAATCACTAAATCTGATAATAAATTACCGAAATAATCTTCATTCTTTTCTTTATTTTCTTTTAATTCAAACAAATATTCTTCATAATCTTCATCTAAAATACTTTTTTTAGTTTTTTCACCGATAAATTTTCTCATTCTACTATGTTTTATTTTATTTATTTTACAAAAAAAATCTTTAATTAAGAATAATATTTTTTCATCTATATGAAAATGTTTGTTATTAATTTGACCTACTAACTTTTCTTTATTATTATCTATAATAAAATCTATTTTTTCTGCATTAGTAAAATATTTAAAAATTTCACAAAATATAGCTTTATTTTGACCTACTAATATTTTTAATAAATCTTTTTCTTCTATTTTTTCAAAATCATATCCCATACCCCATAAAGGTACTATCATATCAGAGATATTACTACATATACAGTTTTTAAACCAACTATATTCTTCAAATCCTAAATCCATAATATCACTTACAGTTGGTTGTCTTATTTCAAAACCATTTGTAAAAATTAATGAATCTCCTCTTAAAATATTTTCTTTTCTCATATTAATACCTCTTAACTATCACAATCTTTTGAAAAATTAGTCAATTCATAAATAAACCTATATCCTGAAAACTTATCATTTATTATTAAATGTTTGCAATCTTTAAAAACTAAATTGCCTCTTATACTATCTATTGAAATATCAGTCAATTTACTATCTATTTCATCCAATATTAATAACGGTCTAATATCTCCACTATCTAAAAGCCATAATGTTTCATGACATACAACATCAATATTAATAAAAACATTTCTATTATATATATCATTTTTCCTGCCAATATTACTATAATTTTTATAAATACTAATATAGCTTTTAGCATTTGTATCTGGTGTCACAATCTTCATACTAAGATACACTCTATCATTAATTAAATTGTGAATAAAAGGCTCACTTTCAGCAAGAGGATTCCCATTATCATAGGCTATCAATTTTTTTAAATCTGAATTTTTACTAATAAAATCAATAATACTTCTAATATTTTCATTTACCTTTTTATAAACAGCCATTTAATCCCTCCTACCAAAAGCTATTTTTTAATTCAAAACTTTTAGTAAATATATCACTTGGTTTTGAATCTGGTATAATTTTTATTACTAAATTTCCACTAACACCGTTATTTACAATATTAAATGAATTACTATTAATCACATTAAAGTCATAATCTTCTATTACTGTACTACTTGAATCTACAGATATGGTAAATGTTTCACTTTCAACCACTCCATTATTTTTCTTTACAATATCAAAGTTTTGTGATTGTTGTCTTAATAAAACAGAAATATCTGGATTAAGTTCATATGAAATATTTTCAATTGGAATATTTACAACTTCTAATGTAATCTCGTCAAATACATCCCTATTATTTTCCATTTCTACTTTAATAATAACAGAACCTAGGCTAATAGCAGTTGCAATATTATTTGTAATAGAAACTATATTATCATCACTACTACTAAAAATCACAGGTTTATCAGAAATATTACCTTCATTATCCAATAATGTATAATCTAATGTAATATCTTCACCAATCTGAAATTCACTATCTTGAATATTAAAATTAATTGTAAATTTAGGTCTGTTTACATAATTTGCAATCCATATTTTTTTACCTTGATAATCAATTTCTTTATCTAAATCTTTATTAATTTCATATTGTTTCATTTTTAAAGTAATTATACCTTCTTCTAATTCAGTATAAATATTCTTAACAGAATAAGATTCTGTTTTTGAAAATATAAACTTATCTCCAATTTTAATCTCTCTAGTATGTGTATTAGATTGTAATCTTACACTAGCATCACCATCTAATATTTCTATATGTTTATTTTCCTCTGTATTGGTAGAAAGTTTTGATGAAACCCTATAAATACAAGGAATTGATTGAATTATCCCATTTGTATCTATATAATTAATATATGCATTTATTTTTCTAACAAAAGAATCTATAAAATTAAATTTATCTCTATTTATATATTCTATTAAATAAATCTCATTTGTTCTGATTTTTTCTACATAATCTCCAATGTTTGCAGAGTCTTTTTGTAAAAAACATCGTTCTTGTCCTTCAGCCATTTTTGTTTTTGTAAATCTCTTGTTATAATTAAAAACTCCTCTGCTATCTAATAAAATGCCATCACTATTAGTAAGCTTAATATCATCTCCACGTTTTGAGGGAGCTAGTAAGTCATAGGTACTTAATGTATTATCCCATATTTTATTAGATTGATATACAAAATTATTTATTGCATTATCTTGAGAGCTATTAACTTGATATGTTCCAGCTAATTTCCGATATTTATCTAAATCTATCATATTATATCACTGCCCCATTATAGGATTTTATACTACCAGTCAATCTATCTCTTGAATTATAAGATTTTATTTCTGCTTTATTTTTTTCTTCAAAATTATTAAGCATTTTTATAAAACTATCTCTTTCAGCAGCTGGAGAAAATAAATTCACTTCTTGAGTAGTAAAATATTTATTATAAATTTTTAATTTTGCTCTATCTCTAGATAAAAATTTTTCAAACATTAGATTTACTATAATTTGTAATTCTGTTTTAGTCATGTCAAAATTAAATTGCACATCATCATAATCATCAAAATCTACACTTGGTTCTGAATATAATTTTATTGTTGAAATAGATTCTATCATATAATCATATGCACTTGTTTCCATCAATTCTAAAACTTCAGATTCTGAAACATTTGTGTATTTGAAAAAATCAGGGTCTTTCAATACTCTTTTATAAAATAAGTCATTAATTGTTGAAAATAAAGTTGCCATGATTATACTCCTCCAAACTATTTATTTTCTTTTTTACTAGATTCTTTTTTCTTTGTAGAATCTTTTTTAGACTTTTTTAATTCATCTTCCATTTTTTTAATCTTTTCTTTCATTTCTTTTAATTCATTTTTATAATTTTCTTCTTTAATTTTAAAATCATTTTCTTTAATCTTAATTTCTTCCATGATTTTTGCGTTTTCATTTGCTCTCTTCTCTGACTCAATTTCAGTATTTGTTTTCTTTACAACTATTGTACTTTCAGTAGATGGACTTTTATAAATTTCATCTCTTCTTTTATTAATTATAGTCATAACCCTATTAGAAACATCTTCAGAATTTAAGTTTCTAAATGAAACTACAATACCTCTAAATAAATCAATTGTATTTAAGTTATTAATTGATATTATTCTTTCCAATTTTTCTTTTGTTGGGTTTTTAATTATATCTATAATATCTCTAGCTCTAAAACATTCACTAACATTATCTATCCCTAAATATTGAAATAATTCATCTTCGTCGTCTTTATCAAATTCAACTCTACCAGTTGAAAATAAATCTGTCATTTTAGAAATATATTCAATCTGTTCAAGAGTTAACATTTTTGAAAATGGCTTTAATTCGTTTAAATTCCCTTCTTCTAAACTTAAAGGTCTTTTATCATCCTCTGTAGGTAAACTAATAAAATTATGGTAATTATTAACATTATATTTTTTATTCATAATATCTCTCCTTATTATATATTTTCTTTTTATTTTTAAATATAAAAATTGTGTTGGCTACTCAAATAAATAACCAACACAATAAAAAGTTTATTTCTAATTAATTGTTAATTTAAAAATTCTATCTGGATAAGTAATAGCATAAGTAAACTCAAAACCAGTGAATTTTAATGAGATTACTTCATTATTAATATCTTCTTGAGATAAAACTCTTAACTCGCCCTTCATTGCTCTTTCGCCAATTGCTCCAGCTAATCCGTAAACTCTATTAGGGTTAATTAATTTTTCTCCATTTCCAGTTTCTCTAGATGCTGCAATTTCAAGAATTTGTAATTGTCTGAAAGTTGCTAAAACACCATTATTATTCATTTGGTCTCTCATAGTATCTGATAATAAAGTTGCTCCTGGAACTTCTGAGATTTCATAAGCTCTATCAGAGTTAGATAATGTAATTGGAGTACCTGATACTAAATGACCTCTTACATATTTTGCCAATTTATCCATAGTTGTCTTGTCTGGATTTGTAGTTGCAGTTGCTGTTTGGTCTCCTGCTGTAATTGATGCATCTATAGTATTAAAAATAGAAAAGAACATCTTATTTCTTAGTGCATCTATAGCATATTGTGTCATTCTTGCAATTGTTTTAAATCCATTTTTTCTTAAATCTACCATTTTGATTTCAGTTTCAATTTGCAAATGAGTATTTACAGGTGTAATTTTCTCAAAATCAATATAAGATTTTTGAACATTACCATTTTTAGCAGCTTCATATGCTTTTAATGTATTTTTTGGAGCTTTATCAATTTCCCAATCATCAAACTCACCAATTGATGGTTGTTCTTCTAATACACGATTTAAAATATCCATTGGTGTATTATAAACTTCAGGTTGAATAACTTTAACAAAATAAGCCGATAATTCACGAGTTGACCTTTTACCATCTGCAATTTCTTTTGCCCATTTATCTATTTCTGCACTAATAAGTTTATCCTCTTCTGATAATTGCAATACTGGATTTTTTCTTTGTCTTTCGACTGCTTGAGCCCATGCAATCATTCTTCCTTCTTTTTCCATTACTTCTGCTAATTCCAACATATATTATTCCTCCTATTATTCTATTTATTATGCGAATGGATTCTCTGTAACAGTAAATGCTAATAGAGTATGTCCTGCATCGTTATAAGCAATATCTGTAGCTACTAATGGAGATGTACCTGTTGCTTTTTTAACCAATTTACCTGCATCATTTACTGATAAAGCAGAACCAACTACTATATCTGTTGCCACGAATTGGTCTGTTGCATATTCTTCTCCTACTTCTAATAATTCCAAGCTTACTTTTGCTCCGTCTGCAATATCATTCATTACATCTTCATAATCAGAAACATTTGTTCTAACTGATAAAAAATCAACATAATCTGGGTCAAAATCTACAATAAATACATTTGTACCTGTAGCAGTTGCTGGAAGATTAACTTCACCATTTGCATAATCTTTAACTACAAACATACCTTTCTTCATAACTTCACCTGCTGTAAAAGTTGCATCTTTGTTTTTTCCTGAATTTACTTTTAATCGTCTATACATAACTTAAGTCCTCCTTATTAAACTAAAAATGTGTCCATTGCATTTTTTGATACTTTTGTTTCCTCTGCAAAATCTTGTTTTGGTAATTTAGTTTTTGCTTCTGAAGTTTCTGTTTCGTGTTGTGATTGCTCTGATTCATGCTTTTCAATAATTTTTTCTGCTCTAAGAACTTTTAATGCATCTTCATTACAATCTTGAATTAATTTTTTGATTTCTTCAGATGTTTCAATATCTTTATCTGTGATATACCCACCCTTTTTAACCATCTCTGTTAATTCAATTATTTTTTCTTTCTTTTCATGCTCTGCTTTTTCTAAATTAATAGCCTCGACTTGAGCTTTATAAGGTTTTAATTCTTCTAGTTCAGCAGTAACTGTTTCTAAATTTTCTGTTGCTTTTACAAATTTTTCTTCGGTTTCAGATTTTTCAATTTCTAAAGCTTTAACTTTAGTTTCCAATTCTGAAATTTGTTTATCCTTACCTGCTTCTTCATATTCCTGTAGTTTAGCAACCGCTTCTGCAAGTTTAGATTCTAATTCTTGTATTTTTTTATCCATATCCTTGCTCCCTTCTTTAATTTGAGATATTTCTTTTTCTTTCTTTGAATTATTTTTCAAATCTTTATTTAAAGCTTCTGATAATTGTTTCTGTGCTAAATTTGCAGACGCAACATTAGTTACTTTAGACGTCCCTTCGTATGCACCTATCACATCAGAACCTAATAAACAATTCCCTACAAATTCATAATCATCAGAACTTCTAGGATTAGTAATACCTATAATATTACTTGTTTCTTCAGTTATTTTATTTGGAATTAATTCCCAAGAAGTACCTAAATTATTTTCACTATATAATTTTTTAATTACTTTTGCAAAATTTGGAAATCTTTCTGCCCATATTCTAGCTTTATACATAATAACAGGTAATTCTTTTTCTTCTTCTGAAAAAACTGGTTTTACAGCTTTGTTTTCAACCCAGACATCTTGATGTACACCTATAGCATCTGTGTCAAACATAATATTTCCAGTATACCAATCTCTATAAGCTTCGTGTCCAGAAAAATCAGAACCATTATCTTCATTCCATACATATTTTGCTACAACTGGAGTGTCAATTAAAGATTTTAAATTTTCTTCAAAATTCTCACCTTTTAAAAGTCTTAATCCATTTAAATTATAATCTTCTAAATAACACAATTGTCCTGTTAATTCTAGGTATAATCCATCATTAGTTTCTGATAGCTGTATTATTCTACTTGAACTTAATTCTTTCTTATTATCCAATATTTCACCTCCTAGCCTAACTCAATACTTCTATTTTTATTAGAAGTTATTGTTGTTTTACATTTATTATCTTGATAAGGCTTAATATCTATTAATTCTCCATTTGTAGAAATTTTAATAATATATGGAGTTTTACTTATAGTAGCCAAATAAGAAAAAGAATTATCATTTGATGATAAAATCTTATAATCCATTTTATACCTCCTATAATTATTTTTTATCTTTATTAACTTCATCTTTAATTGTTTGGTTTTGTTTATCTTTATTATCTATATTATCTGTAGGTGAATTATTATAATCTTCATCACCCTTTGCACTAAATGTAAATGCGGTTTGCCTAGCATAAAAAATATCACTATCTAATTTTTCGTCATTTTCTTTTATTCTTTTTTCCTTTTCTGACTCAAAATCTTTTCCTAGCATCTGATATGTTGACTCAAAACTCATGCCATACTTATTAAATAAATTATCTGCTAATTGCATTCTTAGATTCATTTCTAATAATTCAGAATTTAATACTTCTATATTAGGAGCATATTCTACTGGTAACCCTGCTTCATTTAATATATATTTATACCATTTTACAATATTATCAGATAATTGTTTTCCAATCTTATCTATAATTCTTAGTAATTCTTGAAAATTTAATTCCGAAACTACCATTCCAGACTTTGAATCCCCACTTAAAAAAGATATTCCTAATGCAGATAAAACTTTAGTTTTATAATAATTTAATGTATTAGAATGTTCTAAATCTGTTTTAGGTTCAACATAACTAATAGATTCCACCCAAGGAGCTCCAGTATAAACTACAACTTCATTTCCCCATGCCTTTATCAACTCATTATGTGAATATGCGGAAGGAGCAATATCGGTTATACTTCCATCCTCTCCTAATAATTTATCAGATATTTTTTGAAAAATAATCTTTTTACCTCTTGCTTTAGAATTTGAAGTATCACTTTTTTCTTGCACTTCTAATTTTAAAGCAGGATTAAGAGCTTTAAAAATTGGAGACACCCCATATTTTTTACCTCTATTATTTACTCTAATAACCGCTGTTAAATCTGTATTTAGCTTAGCTACCGTTAAATTTTTATTTAAAAATTCATTATATACTTCTTTTGGAAAATTTTCTTTAATTTCATCTTCTATATTTGGAAACATTTGTAAATCATAATTATCTAAGCTAGTACCATTCAATGGTGAAAACGTTAAATCACTTCCAGTAATTCTTTGTAATAAATTTGTTAAATTAAATAATACTATTGGCTCATTATTAATCTTATACGAACTAATTTGAACCATACCTAAAGGATATCTTTCTACTTGATATTTTCCATATTTTGTTTTTCTAAGATATAATATTCTATTGCCATTAGCGTACGCATATGGGATTGTTTCTATAATTAATTTTTCTAATTCTATTTGTTTATTAAAATTATCAATTATATTCTGTACTTTTTTTAAGATGGTTTTATTCTTAACTTCTGGGTATTTTAATTGATAGTCTGCATTTGTATTCGCTTCAATTATTTCATAGGTTCTTCCAATAATATCATCTTTATTTAAATATAAATCAACATAACTATTAATTTCTTGAACTTTATATAAATTATCTTGAGGTAAAAATGCCAAACTTTCAAGTTTAGATTCTGTTAAAGTTGTACGCATTAAAGAATATTCATCTATATTTTTAGAATATGTTCTTTGATTGCCCGCATAGCTAGAAATAGCATTTTTTAATAAACTATTTGTCATTTCTTGCGAACTGGTTATTAAAATAGACTCTTCATCTTTAACATCTTCAACTATTTCTACAATAAAATCTTCCTTTTCATTTATAATTGTTTTCTTTTTATCAGACATTTTTCTCTCCTCCCGTTTTTATATTTTTAAAAAGAAACCGCAGTGGCACATGATTTAAACTTAGATATATCAACTGCTGATTTTCTAATTCTTAATTTTTGCTCTTCTAAAAATATCCAATACAATCCATACAATAAAGCAGAATATTTATCCTTCTGTATACTTCTAGATATTCTTTCAACTTCTGTATTGTTACCCTTAGCTTTGTATCTTAAATTCATTATTTCGTCAACTAAATTATTAGTATTCACATATGGTATTTCCGCAATTACTTGTTCTTCACTATCATCTTTTGAAAATTTTCTTTTTCTTTTTTTTTCTAGATATTTTAATCCTTCATATGGAGAAACTAATAATCCTACGTCTAATTTATTAAATAATTTCATAAAATGATTAATCATATCACTATTTTTAGTGTCTACATTAGATGATTTTAAAGCGAATACCATTGGTATTCCTTCTGGCAACTCATATTTTCTCCATTGTAATTTTTTATCATTTACTACTTTATATGGAGGATTACCATCATCTAAATCTAATACCAATTGGTCTACCACCCCAGAACCTAATCCGTTTGCATCTATTACTAAAATTTTAGATTGAAATTCTCTTACTTTATCTTTTAAAAATTTAGCTTGCCAAGTATCATGTTGACCTTCTAATGAAAAAATATTCACAACTTCTTTAATATATTTATTTCCATCTCTTGTTATTTTTATAACCACAAGAGCACATAATGCATTTTCATCTCCTTGGTTTCTTGATACATCATAAGCTAAAACATAGTCTACATCTTTATCTCCACAATGTTCCCATTCTGCATATTTTACTACTCTTGACTTTCTTAACTTCTCATCTGATACTAAACTATCTGAATTAGAACCCGTATATATACTTTCGTATTCCCTCATAAAATCTAAGATACTATAAGTTGGAGATTCTCTTTTCTCTTCAATAAAGTCTTCATCTAGCCTATCAAACATCACAGGAAGTTCATATGAATTACCTATACAGAAGCTAGATTTTCTATTAAGCATATCTGTCATAATTTCTGAACATTTTTCATATGCAAACTGTTGTTTTGTTCCAGCTGTTGTTATATATATTTCTCTCTTATGAATTTCATTTGGGTCTATTTTACCATTTTTAGTAGATAATCTATTACCAGCCATCAAAGGAATAACAACTGAATTTAATATATCTCCATCAAATTTTTTATCTGCAATTTCTTCAATTCCACCACCAAATCTTCTTCCACCTCTTGATGAATCTTTCATCTGCACTACATCATACTTACTACCGTTATAAAATACAAGTTTCGTATAATCTTTATTATCTGTATATTTTTTAACCTCAAATCTTAATAATGGGAAAAAATCAAAAATATCATCTAAACATTCTTGTGTAATTTTTGCAGCTTGTTGCTTTCCTGGGGCGGTTATAAATAATTTATTATTTGGATACATAATGCATAATAAGACAAAAGCTAAATTCATAGTAAATGATTTTGATGTACCTCTTGTAGCGGTTATAAAAACTTTTCTATATCTAAAAATAATTCTCAAATAAATTCTTTGATAGAATAATAAATTAATTTTTGGGTCATCTGTCTGTATAAAATCTATAAAATGGTCTGGATATCTTCTAAAATAACTACATAACATAGTCCATTTATCTCTAACTTTATTAAACCCCTCTTTTTGATTATTATTCGTATTTCTAGATTCTTTATTTTGAGGATTTAAATTATAATCGCTATCTAATACTCCTCTACTTTTTTTAGAATAATTTAAAAAACTGCTTATGTTAATCACCTTCTTCAATTTTTGGTGTATCTCGTGGAGGTTCAACCATTTTTTCAGCACTATTAAATTTCAATGTAAAATTTTCTATATGCATAATTACTTTATCTATAATATCTTGCTTTATATTTAATTTTTTTGCATATTTTTCCCATGGAGGTATAAAATCTGGACTTTCAACTTCACTATATATTTGTGAAAAGGTTCTAATGCCACCTTGTTTATCTGCATCAGTCATATCTTGTGCCCTAAATTTAGAATCACTCATATATTTTGAATATAAATCGCCTAATTGTTTTGCTTTAGTACCTTCATCATCATCTAATGCAGAATCTATTTTTACAGAAAGTCTGGCTAATTTTTTTAAGTAATCTATATCTTGAGGTGTCTCTATTTTATTTGCTGTCATCATATTATGATAAAATTCTTCTAATTTCATTAATTCAAACTCTGACCATTTTAAACCCCATCTTCCAATAGCTTCTTTTCTTTCTCTTTTCTTTAAAAAAGAACCATCTTTAATATCTTCTTCATCTATTTTTATTTCAATATCAGTATTATCCCCATCGGAAAATCTTTCATCTTTATAATTTAATTCAATATCTTTTTTATAGCACCCAATTGCTCCTTCTATGGTTTTTGTTTTACCACTATTATAATTATTAATAATAGTATTCCATTTATTAGATTTATATGGAATATCTATTCTATATAATAAATTAATCACATCAGACATATTATTTATATCAAAATCTTTAAGTAAACATGTTTTACAATATGGGATATAACTTCTTAATTGTCTTGCATTTTTACCATCTATTTTTACTTTTGTTAAAGCTTTATTATTTTTATGAATAGAACTAGTGCTCTGCCAATATTTATGTTGGTCAACACTATAAATACCACCACATTCCACACATCTTATCATATTTTCTGGTATTACTGTGTATCCTAATTTTTCTAATTCTTTAACTTTAGTTTTTTCTCCAGCTTTTGCTCCATATGCATGTGGCATTAAATATCCTCTCCCTTTTTATATATTTATAAATATAATTGTATATAAATACATTTTATAATTATGTTTAGACTACTGACTACATCAAGAGAAAACATAGATTTTCACCTATGTCGGAGAGAGTTCTCTATCAGTAGCCTAAAAATAACGATAAAATTTGCATTTTAATTAAACTTATATTATAATAAAATGGGGAGGATTAACTCCCCAAATTTAAAAAATATAAAAATAAATAAAAATTATAAACTTTGACTTTTCAATACTTCATTCTGATATTTTGCCCCTTCATTTACAATTTTTTGTAATTCTAAATTATGTTTTAATGTTTGATAGTTAATTACCGCATCAGAAGTAGTTTTTATATCTACTCCAAAATTTAATAATGCTGTATAGACCCCAGCTAATTCAATACCAATTTTAAAACCATTTTTAAATTCATCTTCATGCATAATTTTTTCTAATTCATTATCATCAATATTACAAATATCTTTTACAAATTCAAATTCAGATGACGAAACATTATCAAGAACTTCTTTTATATCTTGCATATTTTCAACATTTACAAATTCTTGTTCTTCTATTTTTTTAATATTATCTTCCATATAGTATCTCTCCTTACTTATAGAATTTCATCTATTACGCCAAGTTCTAGTGCTTTCTCTGGTGTCATATACCAATCTTGATTTTCTTTAACATATTTATTTAACTGGCTTTCTTTTATTTTAGTATATCTACATATATATTTTTTCAATCTATCCCATACAGATTTAGTTCTCTTATATTCTATTTCTTGGTCTTTAAATGTTTTATACCCATATTCAAAAGAAAGCGGTTGATGTACCATAATATTAGAATATCTATGTGACACCCTATTACTTCCTACTATTAATAACTTAAAACCACCACTCATACATACACTACAGGCTTCCGTATTTATAATCATGCCCTTATCTTTCAATTCTTCTATATATGACACTAAATACATTGTAGCATCTACTTCTCCACCAGTAGAATCTATTCTTAAAGTTATTGGTTTTGCATCTTTATAAGATATTTTATTCTCAGCATCTATCATTATAATTCTTTCAATTAAATACTTTACTTTAAAAATCGAATTACTATCTATTGATTCAGATAATGTTACAATCCTATCTCGCAAAGCCATTTTTAATTTCATTTCTTCTATTATCATGTCTTTATTATTTGCAAACTCCATATCATTCTCTCCTTTATGATATTTTATTTTTATTTTAAAATCATTTCTATGTTTATATTATCATTATCTGAACAAACAAATATTGATTGGCTAGGATTTGCAAAATATCCTTGATTAAATGCAAATTCATCAACCCCAACTAAACTTCCGTTGATATAAATCTTTGAAAAAGCATCTGTAATTCCTTTTTCACTATGCCAATGACCTAAATGAACATAATCTACCCTCTTACCAATCACAGTACTCATATTTTTTAATACAGATGAAATATTATGTGCCTTTAAATGACCATGTGCAAACACATGTACTTTTCCATTAATTTCAATCATACCTATATTATCATCTATTTTATTTTCTATAAAATCTACTTTGTCAGATAAGTTTTCAATCAAAAAATAATCAATTAGCTTTCCAAAATTTTCCTTTTCTATATGCTCTTTCCAATTTGATGTAACTCTTGAATGATTATCTAAAGTTGACAAATATCTTATTTTTAATCCACTATCATGTAAAACTTCAATTAAATATTTTATCATTTGGTATGCTTTTAAAACTTGATTTATAGAATCTTCTTCTTGCGTAATCCTTGCAGTTACTCTAATAGAACCATCTATAATATCTCCAATATTTGCAATATACAATTCGCCTATATTCATCATCTTGCAATGTTTTAAAGTCTTAGCAATCAATTTATCTATTCTTTGTTTTGAGATTTTTGAATTATATTCATTAATATAATTTTTAAAATCTTTACCGATATGCCAATCGCTAATTTTTAGTATGCCTGTATTACTACCAAATTCAATCGGTTTAACATTATTATAAATATTTGGCTCTATATGTTTAGAAGCCTCTATAATATATTCTAATAAATGTTCTATCCTTGCATCATCTCTTAAACAACTTCTCCATTCTCTTAATTTATCAGCTGTTTTAACTTTCATTTTATATAATTCATCTTCAGTATTTTTAATTTGTTTAATTATTTCATTTTCTTCCGTATCTGTATATTCATCAATAACAACATTATGAACTTTAAGCCAATTTTCATAAATCTTCCTATGCCTTGACTCATCATAATCTACCTTTAATTCTCTGTTACAGATTTCTCCTGCTTCTGCTAGGCTACTACCAGTTGATTTGAAATAATCATACACCCTCCATATAAAATGATATTCATGTTCATTCTTTTCTTTTATAAATTCCATTTTTTCAACACCTCTCTCCTTGTGTTTACACGTTCATTTGAAATAATCTGCATTTTAATCTACAGTTTTATGCAGATTAATTTATTATAATGCATATTTAATGTATATTTATACATAATTATATATAATAAGTATCATTCCTTTGTGGAATAAATACTTTACCATAACCTTTTTTATCTAATCTTTCTTGTAATAAATCAGCAAATGGGTATTGTTTTTCTTTATCTCCATGGTTTAAAAATATTAATCTTGAATCAATCTCTGAATAATATTTTAACATTGAATTATGATTTATATGGCTTGAAAAACTTTTTAATTGTATTGGTGTAGCTTTTTTACCATATTTACGATTATCAATTTCAACTTGAGAATTATTCATAATCTTATATCCTAAACTACCCTCGCCACCATTATATCCTGTAAAAATAACATAAGAATCCTTTTTTGGTAATTCTTTTTTAAGATAATTCAATACCCTTCCAGCACATAAAAATCCACTACAAGCACAAATTAAAGCTGATTGATTACTATTCATAAATGCCACAGATTTGTTATAATCTTCTATTAGAGTTAATTTATCCCAAGAAATTATTTCATCTATCATTTTTTTATTTTCGCCAGTCATAGTTTCACTATAAAATTTTAATAATTTTACTGCAAGAGGCGAATCAATAACTACTGGTACGGTTATAATATCTCTATTTTTGTATAAAGTATATAAAATCTCCTCTGTGCGTTGATTAGCAAAAACACAGAATATCATTCTTGCATTATTTTTTATAGTTTCTATAATTGTTTCTCTAATTTTTAATTCTTCTTTTTCTCTAGTTTTAATCCCGTTATGCTTATTATTCATAGCATATGTAGTTTCAGGAATTAATACATCACATCTCTTAATCGCTTCAAACCCATCTAAAAATGGTTTATTAGGTATAGAGATATTACCTATATCTCCAGTAAAAGCAATTGTTTTATGATAGTTTTTAGGCTTATCTTCTATATTCACAATTATAGATGCACTATTCATTATATGATAATTTGGTAAAAATTTAATTGTTGTATATTCACTAATTTTATATTCTTTATAAAAATCACATTCTATAATATGGTCAATCATTTTATCCACATCTTCTTGCTCGTAAAATGGTTTATAATCTTTATTATAAGATTTTTTTAAATATTCTATATCTTTATTTAAAATTTTTAAATTATCTTTAAATGTAATTTTTGCATATTCTTTTGAATTTGGTGGAGTATAAATTTTACCATTAAATCCATTGTTAAATAAAGCAGGCAACATTCCTGCATGGTCTACATGACCGAAATGTGTAATTAAAACATTTTTAAGAGATTTTACACCAAAACCCATTGATTTTTTATTCATAAGATATTGGTCTTTTTTATTAGAATGTTGTATAAAACCAAAATCTACTAAAAATCTATCTTTTCTATAATCTACTAATGTACTACTTCCTGTTACATCGTCATAATTATTACCTGTAAACTGAATTAAAGTTTTATACTTTTTATTCTTTTTAGCTCCCATAATTATTAATCTCTCCCTCGCTTTCATTTCTGTGCAAGTACTTCTTATTAGTTTTGAATTTCTGCAATGAATTTTTGTCGCTCATTGCGAGGCGTATTTGTATCATCAATGATTATTGCTCATTGTGAAGCATTTATATAAGATATTATTATTAAATTAAGACCACATTTTGACGGCTATATAACCTAAAGATTTCGATGCAATCTACCGAATAAAATTCCATTGATATAACTATCAACCTCTTCCTACCACTTCTGTATTAATAGGCGTCATGGGTAGCTCAATTCTACTACAGAATCTCACTATGTAATTAAATTAAAATTCTATTAATTTTAAATTATAATTATTAATAAAAAATATCTTAATTAATTTTATTAAAAAAAAGGGTAGATTAATCTACCCTACAGGGAATGCATTATTTTTGTAGTATTGTCTTATTCCCCTAAATGTCATTTTCATAAAAACCTCTACAACTGTTGATATTTCAACGTTTTAAAGCGTTATTTTATAAAATCCTATTTTTTTAAAAACCTTTATAAATATGATGATTCCAATGGTTTGAAGGTGGTTTCTAATACTGTCCAAAATATTTAACATCTTATTTTATCTTTATAATTCCTTGCATGCTCTAATTGAATTTCCCTTGCACATTTTTCACAGTATTTTGTGCGGTTTGATTTTGATTTATATAATTTACCACAAATAGTACATCCTTTATATCCTTTTTCCATTAAATTAGCTATATTATTTTCTATATTTTTTACTATAATATCTCCAAAAGAGTTCCATAATATTGTTTTATCTTTTGTTTTTTTTGAAAAAAGATATTTTACTAAAACATCTGTTACATATACTTCATCATTATTTACTTCTAATATTTTTTCTCTTATAACTTGATATAGATAATTATAACTTATATCACTATTGTAAGTAGAATTTTGCATTATCCTTCCTCTACTACGACATACTTTCTTATACGTGTCTATAATTTCATCATTTATTAATACATCCTTATCACTCATTAAGTCTTTATAGTTAAATCTTCCAAATCCCTTTGAATTAAATGATATTCTTTTATTTTTTATTATATTATTTAATTTATTTACCGTAGATTGGTTAATTTTTTCAACTTGATTATCATTTTTATCTTTTGCATATTTAAAAAAATAAGGCGTTTTATTTTTAGTATATTTTTTGATTAAGTTATTAATTGTAGAAGGTCTTTTAGGTTTATATAATGTTTTAGCATAATCAATTACAAAATTATTCTCCATACATAAATATTTTATAACATCCCAATTAACATTATCACTATTTAATACTTTTGAGATGTCATTAGAATAAATCCCAATATTTCCACCAGAATAAGCGTTCATCATACCTTCATAAAATGTCTTATTTGATAAATTATGCCCATTTGCTTTTTTCATTTCATAATATAGTGGCTTAGGTTGAATTGCATTAAAATTTCTTTCAGAGATAGATACCCATGTATTATTTTCATTGACAAGAGCCTGATCTCCATCATTATCGAACATCAGTACTTTTGATATTGCATCATGACAACTAGTATAAATTCCATCACATATAAACCATTTATTTAATAAAGTATTAACTTTATTCTTCCTAATACAATGTTCAAAATATAAATGTGGTGACCTTAAAACATCTAATTTTTTATTATTATTAAATAATCTACATGAAACTTCTCCATTTTCTAATAATCCTTTAGGGTTTTCTTTCTTTAAAAACAACCATTCACTAAAAGCATATAAGTCAGGTATTAAAAAAGTATACTTTGCAGACATTGGTAATTTCCCAGATTTACCTTCTTTTATTAATTTATTTCTTAATTGTCTTAATAGATTTTTACAATGTTCATCTTTTAATAATTGTGGATATAATTCTAGTGCTTTTTGTAGATTATTCTTGTTTTTATTATATTTATCAACACCAAGAACTTTTAACATACTATCTTTATTATGTGTTATTTTATCAATTTTATCATTTAATGGCTTTGCAAGTTTTTTTAACTCGGACTCACTAATATCTACTAATGTTTGCATCATTTGATAATTTACTTTTGCATCTTTTCTATATTCAGGTTCTTCATTACATTTTCCAGCAGTACATTTATATTTTTTGAAGTTATTTTTATAATCTTCCCATGAATTATAAAATTTCCACATTTTAAATTGTGATTTTGTAAATATTACTTGTATATCATCTTTAATTATATCCCATTTTTTACCATAAATATCTTTTATAATATTGCATTTTGGGAATTTTTTTATATTTTCATTAATAAACATAACATAATCATAAGGGACTAATAATCCTTTTATCCATGGGATTCTTATCATAAACGCAGAATGTCCAATATAAATTCCACATCCATCCATATGTGGAATAGGAACTTCCATTCTTTTGTTTTGTTCAATATTATAAGTTTTTTCATCTATATAATCTACATTTGTAATAATATTTGTTTCAAAATCATCTACTACAATACATTTATCAATATTAAAGTCATCCCATAAATCAGTAGCACTATTAGTTAAAGCTAAATAAGCTAAATATTTATTAACATTTGTGCCACCTAATTTATTTATTTTATCTATTGATAGTCCACAAGTAAGAGTATTTTTATATTTATTCCAAACTGATTCTTTAATAAAAACAGTTTTTTTAGTTCTTATTTGCCCAGCAGAGGCTGTGAATATTTTATATTTTTCATTGTTCATATAAAATCCATTATTTACAATATCTTCAAAAATTTCATAAAAGTAAGTCTGCACTATAATAATATCATCGGTTATCTTGCCAATTTCTGCTCCTATTGTTCTTGTTAAAAATGAATCAAAAACAGATACTATATTTGAATCTCTTTTATGTTTTAGATTAAATCTTCGTATACTATCATCATTTAAAGCTAATCCAAATTTATAATTTTTCTTTATTATTTTTTTTAAAAGTTTTTTATATTTTTTTATTTTTTTATTACATTCATATATTTCTTTTTTTTCATTATCTGTATTTGTTTTCTTATTAATCAAATTATATCTTCTATGATAATATTTACTCATTAGTTTTGCAATTCTTTGTTCATATTGGTTATAAAATGCAGAAGTATCAACACTATATACATGAATTTGTTTATCTAACGCCAAATTTTGTCATCTCCTTTATGTTTTATTTTTATAAAATTTCATAATATAATTATTTTATAATTTCTTTTCCACAGTAATTACATATACCATTTATAATACACCCCCCACATTCACAGGATTTCAATTCCTTTTTCCAACCATATTCTATTTTAGTATATCCACAAAGAACATGGTTAATATAATCATCTAAATAATCATATCTATTTAATTTTTCTATATAATTTTCTTTATTTTTTTCTTTTTGTTCAAATATATAATCTAAATATTTTTTGTAATTTTGCTCATATGTCATTATCTCTTAATACTCCTTTCTTTTAAAAATAATTGTTTAATAGTATTTATTCTTATAATATTCACACCCTTTTTATTTTTTAATGATTTCTATATTATACATATAATTATCTTCACAATCAAAATTCCAATAAATTTCCCAAAATGAAATAAAATTATCATTGAAAACTCCATAAAATCTTGTTAAATTATATATATCCATATTGCATAATTCTTTTTCTATTTTATTATAGTTAATATGATTTTCAAATGCAATGCCAAACGCTCCACATTCATAACAAATTTCGCCTTCTTCTCCTAAAAATAATACCTTATCATTTATTTTAAACTCTATTCCGTTTTTATCAAATAATCCAATATTGAATTTATTATACATTTATTTCACCTCTTTTTTATAAAATTATAAATAATCACTTAAAATATCCCATAGATTATCTAATAAATCATCTTCTTTAACTTCATTTTCATCAAGATATTCACTAAAGCGTGGTAAGGTGTTTTTTAATTTTTCTAATACTAAAGTTGATAAAACTTCAGTATCAACACCTTCAATTTCAAAACCACCCATCGAAGCAGGTAATATTTTACCTTTCAATTCTCCAGTTTGAACCACTACGTTCCCATTAGCTGTTATTATTCCAATATCTGTAGAAAGTATTTTTTTAGTTTCACCAAATCCATTATTCATAAAATAATCTTTACCAAATTGAATTTTACCGCATGCTTTAAAACTTTTACTCATTTATACCCCTCCATTTATACTTGTTATTTTTCTTTTTTAAACTTTTTGAGAATTCCAGATTTTTCTAATTCTTTTACTTTTTGAATATGAATATTTTCTAATTTTTTAATTGTGTCTATATCTTCTGTACATATTCTAATTTTTGGTAATAAATCGTAAATAATTTTTAATAATCTAAATGGCGTAATAATTATTTGTAAAACACTTAAAAATAATTCATTAATACATTTATAAAAATCATTTTTTATATGTTTAATTTTATTCCCATAAATAATCACTCTACCTATTCTAAATTTTTTATACAATATTGCTAATGCCGTTTTATCCATTTTGACCTCCTTTTTATTTTTTCTATACATCCACTATATCATATTTCTAAACAAAAATCAATAGGTTTTATCAAATTTATCATTTTATTCTGGAAACACTTCAACAACTTTAGATTATCATATTATTTTATTTTTGTCAATTTAAAATCTAAAACATTTCTTTGATAATATAAATTAAATTTTGTTATATAATGAAGTAATAAAAAAATATGACACAGATTAATATATGCTATTTTATTTAATTACATTTTGCTACGCCTATACATTTTACCTAAAGATATTAAAATCAAAATTAGGCACATTTTAAAGCCTCTAAACGCATATTAATTTATTTTGATATTTTTGTTTATTTTTTAAATTTTAACTAATTATTTTATAAAATTCATAAATATTATAAGAAAATACTATATTATATATTCAGAATAAAAATTTGATACATGCATTTGATTTTTATTATAAAGTAGTATAATTCATTGGCTAAATATTAAAATTGATTTTAGAGCTATTTTAAAGCCTTAGAAAGCATATCTATGTTTTACAGACATTTTTAAAAAATATCTTTACAATAATTAATTTGTATGTTATTATTGTAGTATAAGGAGTGAATGATATGAAAAAATTTTATGAATACAGGAAAAATTTAATCGAAATGGCTAAACAAGATGTGGATGATTTAAAATTAATATTGTTGAGTTTTATAATGATATTAATAAATGTCATGATTTTGGTATTGTTATATTATTTTTGTTGTAATATTATTAATTATGAGGATGTCAGAAATTTGTTTTGTGATACAAAGATAATAATTTTTAAAAGAATATTTTCTGTTTTGATTCTTGGAATATTAATAATGATAAATTATTTTGCTACAAGTGATATATTAAAGTTGCTCAGCATTAGATATGAAATTTTTATTAATAACAATATTAAAAATAGAAATGGCAACTAAAATATTATCAGATTGATTTAAATATACTTATTTTTAGTTTTTATATAAAATAGGTATAATCTATCGATTGAAAATTAAAATCAAAATTAGGGCTATTTTAAAGCCTTAGATTGGATGCTTAGAAAAGTAGCTAAAAGATGTCTTGGACAATAATAATTAAATAGGAGTGATTGAAGTGAGATTTTGCGAAGAAGAAATTAATGCGTTGTTAGAACAATATGATGGGAATAGGTCTGTCATATATCCTTTTGTAAAAGATAAGTTGTCTTGTTATAAATGTGAGGAATTACCTTTTCCAGAGAGTTTCTTATTTTTTGAAGATAAATATCTAACAATCTGTAAAGAAATTTTAAAATTGAATGTTAATTCTGTGATAGATATAGGATGTGAATTGGGTATACAATCATATTTATTTAAAGATATGGAGTATATAGGAATAGATTTTTGTCATATAAATTGGTTCAAGACTGATGAGATAGCACACAAATTTATACAAGGGAGATTTCCTCAAGATACAAATATTGATTTACATGATAAAACAGTTATTTCTTGTATGAGTATAGGATATTTTTCAAATGAAGAACAAGAAAATCTTGAAATTAATGAACTGTCAAAAGCAAAATATTTATTTATAAGCTCAACAAATAAAGTTGTGAATAAATTAAAATTGTTTTTTGATGAAAGTATTTTATTAATGCATCAAGATGTGGCTGGTAATAATTATAATTTATGGTTTATGAAAAACATATCTTAGACAAAATTATGAAACTATATTAATTTATAGTTTCTTTTTATGTAAAAATGTATGGTATGACATGAGAGCTTCGAGATTGACGTTATTTTGATTTTTATTATATAGTCGATAGATTTATTGATAGAAAATTAGAATTAAAAATAGGACTATTTTAAAGCTTTAGATGTTAGGTCATTTGCAAGTTCATGAATAATGAAAAGATTAAAAGACTTCTTAGACATAATTATATTTATTGAGGATGATGAGTATTGTATAATTAGTAAACTTTATATAAAAATAAAACATTGTATAATAAAATAATACACATTTACATTAATTCTTGTAAAGATATGTTTTTGTTTTTTAAATAAAGAAAAAAGAGACAAATATACGGTTGTGTTTTTAAACACAAACGTTAAGCAAATATCTTTTTCATTTGCTTTCTATCTTTTAATTAATTTATTACTTTTATTCCTTTTTACTACTAATAATATACTTCTTTTTAAGGGATTTTAGCTAAAGCCTTGCAAAATACACATTTAGTTTTTTGTTTTACTACTTTTAAATACTTTTTTAAATTTTTCAACACTAAACAAACGTTGAAATCAAGCCATTCTATTTTTTGCTTATTTCGGTGGCTTTGAACTTTTCTACGAAAAAAAGTAGTAAAATTTACTTGAGTAATTTTTAATTATTTTTAGATAATTTAAATACAAATTAAATATACAAAATAAACATAATATAATTTAGAAAATCAAAATAAAGGTCAAAACATTAAATGAGTAAACAAAAAGATGTTTACCCATTCTAGTCTTGTGCAAGCACAATCCTTTATTTTATTATTTTTTAGACTCTTTTTATCTTTAGTAAATAAATATTCTTTTTCTTTAAGGGGCTAAAAATGAAAGCAAGTGATTACAACGGTTACAGAGGTTGAAAAATCAATTTTAGTAAAAATATTTTCAAAAATGTTCTAAAATCATATTTTTAGGTGTTTTATTTACTCTCATCATGTAGCCATTTTATTAATAAATTTCTCATACGTTTTGATGGAATATATATATTAATTTTTTGATTTTGTCTAACTCTACTTCTCCAAATCCATTGTAACATTTCAGATAATGCATAATCATCTTCGTTTATAGATATTTGTCTTTTACTAAAAAAGGTTTTTATAGTGGGTCTTACATATTTATTACAACAATATGCTATTTGGTAACTATCTTGATATAAATTTGTTGCTCTTGTATTTAGGGGTATAAAACTTTTAGTATATCCTTTGCTTGATAATAAACTTCTATATTTTTTAAATGTTGTCCATAATTTAAATTTACTCTTTATTCCTTTGTTATTAAAATAATTATATAAATTTTTCTTTAGTATAGGAACTAAATCATCTTTATATTTCTCAAACCATGATTTTGATAAAGCAAATTTTTCATCTCCTATTAAATTATATTTACCTTCATAAATACTTATTAATGATTTTAATTCATTTCTTCTTTTAGAATATAGTTTATTATTATATTCTACCATCTTATGATTATCATCTATCTGAAATTTATTATATTCTATATTATGAAAATCATAATAATATCGTTGTATTTGGCAGTCGAACATATATGTTAGAATATAAACTTCTTTAAAATATTTAAAAATATCAACTGGAAAATTCCAGAATATAAGTTTATTTGCTACATAAATCAAATTATTATTTAACGCCATATTTTTAATTTCATTAAATTTCCCATTATAATCTATTTTTTCTTTATTCCACTTTAAAAAATCATCTTCTACATAAACAAAATTATTACTGAATAATATTTCCATATCTTTTTCTGAAAAAGAAATTTCCTCAACAATATTCATAACCTCATCAAGTATTAGAATATAATCATTTGCTTTTAATGATAATCTTGTAACATCATCTGCTTTTCTAAATAATGCATGAGTTGAGCAGACACTCTTTCCTTCAGATAGTAATTTATGAAAATCATCTTTTTTACTTGTTTTATTAAAAAAATTGGGTTCATACATTTTATTTTTTTCTTTTGTAGCATTTTTTACACGCTTAATTTCATTTAGGTATGGAGTGATAAAAATAAAATTTTCATCTGGATTATTGTTTATATAGTTTATCATGCTTCCAGTTTTACCACTCCCCATAATTGAATCCACTACTTTAATTTTGCACATAATTTTTGCTCCTCCGTTTTTATTTTTAGAATATCATTATTTTTATTAAAAGTCAATATTATTTTATAAAATATTTTTTAATTTTGTTGTTGTATAATTTTATAATTTATGATATAATGAAAATTTTTTGTGGGGTGTCGTTTTTATGATTTTTTATTATTTTGTGAACTTTTAATGAATTTTGCAGGGTAATTGGATTTTTGCACAGCGAATTGGTTTTATAATAAATTGAAAAATATTGATTTAATTATTGTCGCAGAGAATCTTTTAAAATGTTTAAATTCTGGGAAGCAAGTGAGTTTTTGAGTGATATGATTTTTTGGACAGCATGTAATTTTTTGATGGATTATGGAGATTTTGCTCTGCTAAGAATTTTGTATGATTTTTAAAATATAAAATATTTTTTGGTAAAAAGTTTGTTCAGGTATGAGGATATGGGATTTTGCACGACAATGGGGATGTTATAAAAATGATATGTGAAATTTTGTGAATTTTGAGATAAAATTTTTATGAGTGGATATTTTTGTGATGTTGAAATTTTTTTAAGATGTGTGATTTTTTGTTGATGTAAAATGGTTTAAATGTTGAAAAATAGTAGTTTATTAAAAATATAATATTGTATATTTATGTAAAGATTGTTTTATGTTTAAGTAAAATTAGGATGATTTAGTTTGTGTTGAATGAAAATACGATATATGGTTTAGTTTACTTATTATTGGTTTAATCTAAGGAAATAAAAAAATAGAAAAGATTATTTTTTTATCATTTTACAAAAAACTAATTTTTATGAATAAAAAAAAGATGAAAAAAATTTGATGTGGGATAATGTGGGAATGGAGATAAGAAAAAAATTGATGAGGAATTTTTGTGGAAAGTGTAATTTTTGTTGAGGTGTGGATGATGATGTACTCTAACCGATATGGTAAAAAAAGGAGGGGTTGATATTTTTAAAGTACCCCTACTATATGGAAATGATTTACAAAAAGCTTTCAAACGTTGATATTTACACGTTTATAGCTATTGTTAAAATGTCATATAATAGAGTATTATAAGACAATGTAAGAAATTGGTAGTAAAAGCTGCTAAATGGTATAAAATGGTAGACTTAAAATAGGCTTATTTTGATTTAAAATGCTAGGTAATGTTTATGTATTAGATAGTATACATATTGATTATAAATAGAATGGAACGCATTATAACATATTTTAAGAGATAATCAGTTATAATTATAGTATATTATGCTATATTGATACAATTATCAAACAATTAAATGTAAAATAATAGTAATTATTGGTATTATTAGTTATTAGATGTATATCTTATATGTGATAAAATACACGTTTATAGATAGTGCCTAAAATTCGGCACTATAACAGAAAAATTTTTACAGTAGTAATCTTGACAATATACTATACACAATATACAATATATAATACACAATATATAATACACAATATATAATATACAATATACTATATATAATCTTATACTATGCATAACATAGTATATTATTGTATACTAAGTATACTATAATTCAATCATGCCTAAACTTACTGTACTAGTGTATTAGTACACTAAAGCAATTATCTATCATACTTTTTTCATTTTGTCAAGTTTTATTAATAGTGTGTCAAACGCTTTAGAATGCGTTTAAATCAATTTTAGCTTTAAGTCATATAATTATACATAATCTTATTTTAAATCAAAATGTGTATTTCATCACATTTATAAGCATTAATAAACAATTTATATCAATCTTTACAATTTCCAAACATAGCATAAAATATTTTTATAAATACATAAAGATATTTAATAGTAAAAAGATTGTATTATATAGTGCATTTTGATATAATAAGAGTGTAAAGAAATACGTTTCAAGAACTCAGAAGTTAAGAGAAGGGAAGTTGTAAAATGAAAAGAACAATAGTAGTAAATGACAAGTACGATAATAGAAAATCATATATTATTACACGTTACGATAATTATAATTATTATATCAATCAATTAATTGATAATAAAAAATTCTACAAACGGAACAAACGTACGACAAAACGAATGTTAAAAATATTAGATATTGAAGTAGCTTTTTAGTTACTTCTTTTTTTTACTTCTTATATTGTATTATTTAAATATTACAATACACCTGCACAGGATTTAATTTTTACAATCATTACAATTTTATAATAAAAACATTTTAAATTAATTATATATTTATATAAATAACTTCTTTATACTTATTACAATATAAAACTATTACAATTATACTTCAATTATAAAGTTGCATTAATTATAATATTATACTAAATATAATTTTATAATAATTACAATATAAAAATAAATACAATCTTATATCAAACACAAAATAATAATATATATAAATTTATTACAATTACAATTTTACAATCATAACATGTCATAGATAAACACTAAACCTTTAATTATACTAAAATAACTTTATTATGTCAAGAAAATTCAAAACATTATCAAACGCTTCAAAACGCCGTTATTTTGATTTTAGCTTTTACCCATACCATTGCACCTAAAACAATTTTAAATCAAAATGTGTATTTCATCGCATTTATAGCTATTAATTAACAAAAAATATCAATCTTTTATAAATCTATCAATAGTTACAAAAGAATTACAAAATGTAATATTTGATTAAAAAAGAATTATAAAAAGTATTCAATTGTAGCATAAATGTAATAATTTTATGATTTTTAAATTATTTTAATAAATAAATTAATTATATTAATATTTTAATAAGATAATATAAATATCATTATATATAATGTAAATATAATAAATAATATAATTAAATATATTAATATTTTTAAAGTTTGTATTATAATTGCGTTGGTAGTATAATATAGATAATGAAAGAAAGGGTTTGAAAGGGGTTTACAAAATGAATATTATTAAAAAACTAAAAAGTATTATCAACAAAGAATTATCAACAATAAACGAGTTAAGCATAATGCTTAATTGTAGCTTACAAAACACTATACAATAAAATAAATGTTTCACGTGAAACATTCTAGGAGGTTATAAAAATGAGATATTTTAAATGTGCAATCTGTAACAGTTATCATAACGTTAAAGAAATGAAAACTACAATTATTGAAGGAAAAGAAATGGAATTATGTGAAGAGTGTTTTTATCAAAGACAGGACAACTTGGCTTATAATTTATCAAATGGCGAATTTGTCAATTATGAGGACTACATGGAATCACGAGGGGCAACAATTGTAGACTATTACGAACCTTTAAAAAGAGAATTTTAGTTTTATAGTCTGTTGATGCATATTATTTTATAGTATGCATTATAGAGATTATAAAAATCTCAAAAAAAAATGAAAAGGTGGTTATAAAATGAAAGTAATTATTCAAACAACGCAACAGGTTAAAGACTTAATCTATCTATCTAGCGACATGCAAGACATCACACAAGATTTTATCAATCTATATCAAAATTTTGACATAAACAAAGATGGTATTACAATAATGACATTATCAGATTATAATTTTTACAAAAAAGTTATATCAGATTTTGAAAAAATGGATAAAATTATCAATGATTTAAAAGTAGTATATCCACAAAAAATTGATTTAATTAATGAAGTTATTGATAATAATTCTCATTTAGATTTACAAGATATTCCAACTTTTACCATTAATGAATTGGAAAATACTGTTTTATAATCTGTTTATATGTATACTATTTTTTATAGTATGCATATTATAGAGATTATAAATAAAAAAAAGAAAGAAGGTATAAAATGAAATTTTTATTAACAGAAACTCAAGAAATTATATCAAAATCAGAACTGAGAGAAATTTTTAACTCAAATGATAACGATTATCAAAAAGAGAACGGCACAAACTTTGAGTCTTATATTTACGATTTACAAAATATGGGATTAATCAAGGAAGTGAAATAATGAACGATATTAAAAAATCGTTAGCTAATAAAATTTTAAAAGAGTGTTACCAAAATTTAACAATTGAAAGTGACTATGGTTCAGACTATGAATTAATAGACTTTTTGTTAAATATTGATAATGTAACAGGCGTTAAGATAGTAAACATAAAAAATACTAATCACACAATAATATTGATTAAAAGTGACCTGTTTTCAAATTATTTACATTTAAGGGTATAATATACCCTTTTTTATTATGTATAATAATACATTTTGATGTATAAACATTCATGCATACTTATAAAATTTTATGTATAACTATGATTATTTTTAAATGCTTAAAATAGCTTTTTAACGTGTTTAATTTTATTATAGTACTACTATACTATTGATTAATATAATTAAAATAACGGTGTTTTAATGCGTTTTATAATGTATCAAAAAATAATGCGTTATCACATATAAGCAGCTGATATATTAACTTATATATTATCTAATATATCACATTAATATTATCTAATATACTATCTAATATATCGCATTAATATTAAACAATATATTATCTGATATATTTAATAAGCAATGCATAATAAAATAGCATATATCAAACCATTATACACAAAAAACAACGTCTCAAATATAGCTTATTTTAGTTTTAAATCAAGCGTTAATGCTATTGTATTATAACATTATAAAATTAAAATAACTACATTCTAAAGCTTTATATTAAATATTGTAATATTGCATTATCCTGTAAAGATATAACCTTGTAATCATTGTAATTTTGAAATCATTGTAATTTTGGAATTATTACAACCTTATAATCATTACAACTTTGGAGTCATTACAACTTTGGGATTATTACAAAAGTAGCATAACAGAAAAAGTTTGATAACACGGTAACAGAAAAAGTTCGGCAACACGGCGTAACAGATTAAATTATGCAACACGCATAACAGCGTAAAATTCATAACACGGCAGCTATAAAATGTTTATTTTAAGTACAATTAAAATAATATAAAAAGTTTTAAAAAGTTATTGACTATATAATTATACTATGATATTATATAGTTAATTAAAAAATATATTTCAAGTCACCAGCAAAAATTTTTAGGAGGTACAAGATGAATAATAAAAAATTATTTGATGCAATATTTAATCATAATGAGTCAGAAATGGTTATAACACATAACACAAAAAATATACAATATTTGCCACAAGAACAAAAAATACAAATTATTAATAAATATGATAATAATTTATATAACTATATTATTAATTTATTTAAAAAATTTAAGAATGATAGCGATAATAACATAATAAAAATTAATAATAAAAATAATTTATATGATATATCTTATATAGATTATAACACAAATTCTCTAAAGTCATGGATAAATAAAAATGATAATAGAGGGGAAATTGATAAAAATTATTATCATGGCAGGATAGATATATGTAGTAGATATAGTGATAGTATTTATATAACATATAACATGGATGAAAAATTAAAAAATAAAATTATAGAAAATTTATTTAATGAAATTATCTATAATCTAAAGATTAAAGAACAAAATTATTTTAAAAATAACGATAATAAGCAAATATTAATTAATAAAACTAAAAAATTGATAGAAAAATATTCATGGTTAAAAAGCGAAAATGAGGGAGAAGATGAGGAGATTATATCTAATATATATAATAATAAATATGACAAAATATCTATAAACGAATTAGATCTAACATATAATAGCTATTTGAAAATTGATGATTATTTCAATAAAATCAACAAAGAGTTTTTAAAAGAGTTAAAAGAACTGAATAAATAATAATTAATAATAAGTAGCTCTTACCAGCTGCTTTTTATTTATATTATATATCGTATTATTCAAATATAGTATTATTATAATATAAGAAAATTTTATACCTCTATTAATATTTTTTAGAAATAATACTTGCAATCTATATTAATATATGATATTATATAGGTAGTTAGAAAATACATATAAAAGGAGCGGTTATAATGAATAAAAATTTTGAAAGAAAAACAATCAATTTAAATCAAGAAATATTAAATAGCTATATGCTAGAAATTATTACAGATTTAAATAAAATTAGTTTTAATAAAAAACTAATACAGGGTGTAGTTAAAAATTACACTTTGAAAATAACCAGTTCAAAAAAGCAAGCTGGATTATGTCATTATAAAAACAAAACAATTTCAATTAGTAATTGCAGTGATAACCTGCAAAATAAAAATATAGATATTAAAAAAGAAATTAAGAATACATTATTGCATGAGTTTCTGCACGCCATGTACCCTGGCGCAGGACATAGGGGAAAATGGAAAGCAGCAGCTAATATTATCAATTATTCATCAATTAGTAATAATTATGGCACTATCCAGCGCTGCTATGAAGTAGATACGCAAACTAAAAACTTAACAAAAAGTAACGAAAAATATAAATATAAAATTGAATGTAAAAAATGTGAATATACTTATAATTTTAAAAGAAAAACTAAATACATGAATTTAAGAAGTTTACGAACCAATTACATTTGCCCACATTGTAAAAAATCATTAGATTTAAAAATTTTATAAAACAATTAATAGACTTTATACATTGTATAGAGTCTTTGTTTTTAATTTTTATCAATGTTGGATATAATAGCATTGCAAAATAAAAAATTAAAATAAGCAGGATTTGAAACGTTAAAAATAGATCTAAAAATAATTAATCATTTTTAAAAGTTTTTAAAATAAACCTTGCAATTTATAAAATTATGATATATAATAGACTCAAGAAGTAAAACAAAAAAAGGAGGCGTAAAAATGGATTTAAAATTATTGGAAATTTATAAAGACTATTGTTTGTGCTATCATAAAAAATTAACATTAAAAGATTTTAAAACCTTTTTAGATAGTTATAATATTAAAAATAATATTAATATAAAACAGGAGGTGTAAAAAATGAAAGATTTTCAAAATAAAAATGATATTGATTTTATTTTAATTGAATTATCAAGACTCAATCAAAATAAATTTAATAATCAAAATAACTTAGAATTGGTCGAAGAGATTAATTCAAGAATTACAAAGCTAGAAAGTGATCTAAGCAGCTATTATAGTTTTTAAAAGCTTTATTTTATCGCTAACTAATTAAAAATATTTTAAAAAAGTGTTGACAATTAAAGTTGGTTGATATATAATAAAGTAGAAGTTAAGGAAAAGTTTCAGGTCGCATATATTACATAAACCAGGAGGATTCAAAAATGAAAAATAATTTAAGAGTAACTAAAAAAGACGTAAGAAATTTATTGAGAAATGTAAAATATTCGCCTTTTGATTGGCAAGTAGACTGTTTTGGGGCTTATATAAAAAATGATAAAATCAATTATTTTATAAGCTATAAAGGACAAGGGATTAACGAAAACGTATATAATAATACCTATGATGAAATAATATCATTTGACAATAGCGATTTTTTAATAGATGATATAAAAGAAAATAATTTAAAATCATCAGTTGAAAGTTATTACTCAGATTTTGAAATGCTAGTACATGATTATTTAAATCAATAGAATAATAGAGTTTTAAATAAATAGAGTAATTAAAAGAAGGGTTTTAAGCCCTTCTTTTTTTTGTTGCCAGATATTAGATAAATTTTTATAAAAATATTAAAATAACACTTGTGTTTTATCATTATATGTGATAATATAAAGATAGTTAAAAGATAATATTTCAAGTCACTAATATAAAAAACGAAAGAAGGAATAAAAAATGATTAAAATTAATGAAAATCAAATTTTAGAAATGGTAAAAAATAATGATATAAAAAATATCGAAAAATATGTTAAACTAGAAATATACAAACAATTGAAGGTTAAGAAAACAGACAAACAAAGAATTGAAGCATTTCAAAAGTTTTGTAAGAAATGCAAAAAAAATAAAACACGAATAGGAATTGATGGAGCGTATATATTTAATAATAAACTTTGTGCAACAAATACCTATATGCTAATCGAATTAAATGATATTAATATTATTTGTGATAAAGCAGAACACCTTGAAAAATCACCTAAATATGATTTTTTTGGAGATTATAAAACAACACATAAAACAATAGATAAAATAAAAAACTTGAAAAAAGAAATAAATTACAATTATAAAATTTATAAGGCAAGTAAAGAAAAAGAAAAAACAATAAAAAATAAAGGATATTTTTTTATTAATATATCAAATAGCGATAAAAAAGAATATATGATATTTAATATAGAATATTTAAAAATTATAAGTGACATATTAGATTTTGAAAAATCTATAATATATGTTAAAAATAATATAAACTCACTCGTAATAGATAATGAAAATGGACGTGGATTATTACTCCCTATCCGCTGCGATGAGTTTCTATTAAAACAGATATATCAAATTAAAAATATTAAAATTGAAAATAATAACAAATTAAATAATGAGAAAATACCATTTTAAAAATTAAAGAAGGCTAATCCCTTCTTTTTTTTGTTGCTTGATAACTTATTTAAAAAAAATATTAAAAACTATTGACAGGATAAAAATTTTCATATATAATATAGATAGGAGTTGAGGGATAATCGGTCAAAAACATCCAAGGTGCATTTTTTTAAATGGTAAATAATGGTTAAAAGTTTTTATAATTTTATTAAAATATTACTTGTAATATATAATAAAGTGTGATAATATATAAGTAAGTCAAGGGCAAGTACTAAAAAATGAAAGAAGATGATAAAATGAAAAATGAATTAAAAGAATTAGCAAGAGATTTTGAACCAAATTTAACAAATAAAATTAAAAAATTAGATGATGAAAATATTATCTATGAAGAGCATCAAGACGATAGTTTTTATGAAAATCTATTTTGTGATAATACAGGATTTTGCGAAGGTTCAAGGTGTCCAAGATGGTTGGAATGCCAAGGTTTGCATTATTAAAAAAACTTCTTGACTCTAGTATATCTAATATGGTATACTAGAGCAGAAGTTAAGAATATTTAAGTTTCTATATAAAACTAATAATTAAAATACAAAAGTTAAGAAGGGTGGAATATTATGTATTACGGAGATAAAAGAAAAGCAAAAGTTAATTTATATCATGCACTAATAGCTAAGGGATGGACATGTTATGGATATAAAGCGGATAAAAGCGACAGTATGACAGATTATTACAGTCCTGCATATTGGGACGGAATTGCAAGTAAAAACGGTTTAACACTTGTCGTTGATAATTACAGTAATAAAACAACAGAAGCAAAAGAAGTATATAAAACAGAATATACACCAGTTAACAGTGATATTTATGAAAAAATAGAAAAGGTAAAAACATTAGCAGAAAGAGGAGCGACAGAAGGCGAAAAGGCAGCCGCTAGAAATATGATAGAAAATTTAAATGATAAATTAAACAAAGAATCTAAAAAAATAGAAGCATCTAAAAAACTATTATATACTATACCAGCGTATAGTCAACACCCTACAAAACGTACTTTATGGCATCTAGAAAAAGACGGGATTATTTTAGCAAAAGGGGCTAATTTATTTACACTGTACTATTTACCAGATTGGTATGATTTAGATACTTTAACAGTAAATTATACATACCACGAAAGATATAAACAGTGGGAAACGGATTATGCTACGGGCGAAAGTGTAAAGATATTCACAGATGAAAAAATAAAAGAATTTTATACGCCAAATGAGAACCAAGAAAAAGCTATTAAATTGTTAAACAAGATTATAAAAGAAGTAGAAAAACACGCAAAAGAATTTAAAACCATAACAATAGGGGATGGGACATCAAAAACCGAAGAAGAAGGAAAAACAAGAGGATATAAAAAAGTAATTAAGACAAGAGTTAAAAAAGTTATGAAAATTATAGAACTTACAAAAGTTAATGATATGATGAATGCTAAATATTTTATGTTGAAAGTTGATTTTAATTATGGATGTAGAAAAGGTTATATTTACAAAATCGGGGCTAGTAAATGGGGACAGTCTGAAAGATTAAATGGAAAGCTTACAAAGACATTGACGGGAACATCAAACACGGCGAACCACTTCACCGCTAATATTGACAGCCTTAACAAATGGTTGGTTAAAGGTGCTATAATTGCGGTAGATATTCAAGAGGTTAAAGAGGTCGAAGAGTACACCACACTAGTAAAAGACGACTACAAAGCACCAACAGAACCAAAACAAGAGAAGAAACAAACAGCAAAAAATAAAACATCATATAACAGCGAACAAACGATAACTTGCCAAGTAAATTACAACGAAGAGAAAAACGGTATAGAGTTAAGTTTTAACAGCAAGCCTTCAGAAGAAATCAGAAAAAAATTAAAAGCTAATGGTTTTAGATGGTCAAGACCTAAAAAATTATGGTATGCGAAAAATACAGAGGAGCGAATGGGGTTTGCAAAAACTCTTTCCGCTACCTATAACGGCGACCAAGAGACAGCATCAAAAGATGAT
>Ga0193962_1000018_pt1 | contig 88460 bp, 80 predicted proteins | sample FB_5_MG_FD_140335 | JGI IMG/M metagenome (GOLD analysis project Ga0193962, IMG submission 140335) | Microbial mat bacterial communities from the Broadkill River, Lewes, Delaware, United States - FB_5_MG | ecosystem: Environmental > Aquatic > Freshwater > River > Microbial mats | place: USA... | reverse complement strand
CTCTTGTTTTATCTCACGTCTTAACTCTTTTAAGTTTAGGGCATTTGACATCTCTTCTATATCTTCTTCTATATTATTCTTATCTAGCTTTTTCTTTAGTTCTTTTGACAATCGTTAGCCTTTTATTCTTTTTTGAATTCATTGTAAAGATAACAGTAAGGAAGTGATATTTACAATAAATTTTAAGAATCATGGTATATGATAAAAGATATCATATACCATTAGGTGAAAGACTTAAACTAAGCGTTTAATCCTACACCCATTCTCCAATCATCTTCTCCAGAAGTACTTGCAGCTTCATGTCTCCAAGTAATTTTTCTATATGCAAAAGCTACTTTTTCTAAAGGAGCAACTTGAGTTTTTGCTTGTCCTTCTTCATTTTCCATATAAGCATCAATATCAACAATAACTGCATCTTCTAATACAATTGAAAAATAATGTTCAGGTTTACCAGCATAACTAGTTCTGTACCATTTTAACTCTACTTCTGTTAATGTTTCACCTTTAGTAAGTGCATTGTAAAGAAGTGGAGAACATTTATCAAAAATTTTTGATATAACTAATGGCTCATGAACTCTTTGTCCTGATGGTTGTCCTGATTGAGGATCTCTTGGAATACTAATATTGTGAGAAAAACCTTTGATTAAAGCTTCATTTTCATGACCTTTTTGGTAAGAGTTCCCAACAGACTCTGGAGTAAAAGTACCTTCAGTAATTAAACCTTGAGTACTACCTTTGATTGAAATAAATATAGGGTTGTTCATTTTGTTCCTTTTTTTGTAAGTAATGAAATTTTAACAAAGTTATAATAAAATAATAATTAAAATTAGTAGTTTTTTAAAAGATTATTTAATAAAATTAATAAAACCATTTAAAAGCACTCTTTTATCGGGGTTTGTATCTAGAGAATTATTAAACCAAGTTCTTAAAAAAAATGGAATTTTAGATAAATCATATCTACTTTTATTATTTTTAGCCTCATTAAGTGAATTCTTTATAAATAAAGGTTTACAATTATAAATTTCATACATAATACAAGCAAAAGAAAATATATCAGATTGCTTATTTGGCTTTGCACCTAATAGTATTTCAGGAGCAGAATACTTAGGATTAAAGGCTTTTATTTTTTTATATTCCAATGATATTTCTTTATTTTCTTTTAAATCTTGTGAAATTCCAAAATCAAATAATGTAATTATATTTTCATTTATCATTATATTAGAAGGTGTAATATCTGCATGAACAATATTTTTAGAATGTACATGTTCAATTGTTTTTAATAAAGTTTTAAAGAGTCTATTTTTAAATTTATTATCCATATTACTAATAGAAATTTCTGATAGTGTTGAACCTACTAGATATTCTAATACTATATATGGAATATTTGATTCATTATCAATTCCAAAATCTAAAACTTTTACAATATTATTATGATTTAATTTTTTTAAAAATAAATATTCTGAATATACAAAAGCTGAAATATCTTTATTTTCTTGAAGTTCAAGAGAAGGTATTTTTATTACAATATTTGAAGGTTCATCAAAATAATCACAATAAATATCTGTTGCCTTATATACTGTGCTTAAGCCTCCTTTTGCAATCTCTTCTCCAAGATAATACCTATTATTAAGAAGTGAAATATCAGATTTAATTTTTTTTAATTTTTTTTTGAAACTTTTTTTTGATATTTCTTTTATTAGATTTTTTTCTTTCATTTTTTGCCAACTATTATTGCTGTAATATTATCATCAGCTTTTGTTGAAAGAACAGAAGAACGTAATCTATCCATACCTATTTCTAAACTTTTATCTTCTAGTGATAGTTTTATTGTTTTACTTAAAATATTATCATATAAGCCATCGCTACATAATAAAAATAAATCATTTTCTTGCACAATAAATCTAGTAGTTTCTACAAATAATTCCCCAGGAGCAGAGAGCGCCGAAGTTAAAACTTTTCTATGTCCATATAAATCATTTATTTCTATAGAATGATCTTTTGTAACTGTACTTAGAATATTGTCTCTTAAATTATAACATCTACTATCTCCTGAGTGAATACAAACGCCTTTATCTCCTTCAATAAGTAAAAGAATAATTGTTGTGCCTATAGTAATATCTCTTTTAGTTTTTTCAACTTTATTTTTTAATATATTATGAATTCTTTCTATTTGTTTATTCATAATGTATATTTTGTTTTCAAAATCTCCACTCATTTGCATTTCTTCAAAAATATCAGTAACCAAATGACTTGCAAAGTTTCCTTCTTCATGTCCCCCCATTCCATCACATACAATCCATAGCCCTCTTTCATCACTGGTATAAAAAGAGTCTTCATTTACTTTTCTAACATGTCCTGGATGAGTAAAGGCAAAACTTTTAAATGTCATTATAATTCCTCTCTTAAGTAAAAGTTTGATAGAGCATTATATTTATTTAATATTCTAGTAATTGGACCTTTTAAATAAAATGACCCACTGTAATTATTTTTATCATATTTTAATATTACAGAATCAGCAGAACTAGACTGAACATCAAACTTATCAAAAAGTTTAAATAGTGCCCACTCATTATCAAGATAATTTTCGACAACTATATTATTTCTTAGGTCATACAGATTGAATTTAACTATATTACTAAAGCTTTTTGCTGGCCAAATTATCTTTTTATTTTTTATAGGTCCATGTTCATAATAAATTGTGTCATCATCATATGATAATTCCATAGTAGCAAGATTATTTCCTAAAACATAAGGTTTAATTGCAGCTACAAAACCTAAGCTACCATTATTTTTAAAGAAGATCTTTTTTAATTTATATGCATTTAATACTGCTTGCATGTAACTTTTTTCTATATTCATCATCTTTCCATCAATATTTTTAAAATTGTATGTATTTGAATTTGTATGTACTTTGACAAACTTTGAAATATACTTTTTGTGAAAAGTATCAAAAATTCCATCTTCTTTAAAGAAATCATTAAAATCTTCAAGTTTTATATAATTATTTGCTTCTTTATTTGCAATTGGATATTTATTTTTAATTCTTTCTTTATAAAAAATTAAAACATCTTCTTTATATTTTGTATTTATATAAGATTTTGAATACTTTAATACTAATTTCCAATTTGAGATTAAAACTTGTCTATACCATTTTTTTACATGAATTGGTAATAAATTTAAAGGTGCAACCATAGGTTGTGAATTTCCAGATATTCTATTTGTAACAATCTTAAATGAGTCAAATTTAGGAGTAACTGCGCCGTTTATTGAAGTCATTGTTTGATATGTTTTATTTAATTTATCAACAGCATTTTTAAGAACATTATTTGGCTGTTCATTTTCATCTAATAAAGAGTTGTACTCTTTGAAAAAATTTCTTAAATTTTTAATACTGGTATTATCAATAGTATTATCTACTGAATTTAAAGCTTTTCTAGCAACAGCTCTTCCAATTTGTCCTGGAGCTACAGTTGCAATAACAGCATTTGTAATTTTGCTATCATTTTTAGATTTTAACTTTAATTGTTCAGCTGGAGTATAAATATTTGTATGCTCTTTTAGGGTTCTTAATACTGATATAATAGGAGAATCTGCTGAACTTAATATGGATAATTGATTTGTTAAAGATGAAATAGTATTTTCAGATGGAATTCTTAGTTTTGTTAAAGCAGTATTCCAATATCTTTTATATTCAGCGAAATAAAAACTTAATATTTTTTTGTAGTGATTATTAACTTCTACAATACTTAAATCAGTTCTTTTCCCAATAACCCAGTTGTTTAAAAGTATATCTTTTGTTAATCCTCTTCCATCTTTTATCATAATAGAATAACCAGTTTTAGTAAAGAATCCAGGTATTGAGTAATTGCTACCTTTGAAAGAAGATATATTGCTTTCAATAACATGAGAAAATCTAAAGTCTTTTAGGTTCATCTCCCCTACTTTATTCTTTAATCCTCTGTATGTTAAGGCTTCACTTCCTAGTTTCGTTAATCTTTCTCTAGCAAGTTTAAGGGTTTTTGTATTTAATTCATAAGGTTCAAATCCTTGATTTAATACATTTGCCCAATGATAGTTTAAACCTTTTTGTATAGCAGGTGTATTTGGGAAAAGTTTTGCCCATCTTTTTGCCATATAATTAGAAAGATACTCTTTATCTCTTCTTTTTAAATTTTCTAACATTACGTATGCTTTTGTATTATCCCAAGTGTTATCAAAACTTTTAAGATTTAATCTCATTTGTTTTTCAATATCCTTTGCAACTCTTGGCAATAATAAAGATTTTAAATCATTATAATAAACTTCATAAATTTTTTTCTTTCTATCTTCTATTTTATAAAAAAGTAATTTCCAAAAATCATCTGAAATATATTTTGCATTATATTGTCTAATTTTTTCTAAATCATTTAAAACTTTTAATACTTCATCAAAGCCGTCAGAAGGTATGATTTTTGTTTTTTTATTATTGTAAATTTGATAGCTTTTTTCTAGTTTTGTTAAAGTATCATTATGAATAACAAAATCTCTTACAATAAAAATACTAATAAAAGTAACTAGTAAAAATGAGATAGAATATGAAAGAATTTGATTTCTTTTTATTTTCTTTTTATAATTATCATCCATTTTTATAATTTCAGATTCAGGGAAAATAATATCATTTAAAAGTTTCTTTATAAAAAGACCTTTTGTATCTCTTGATATTTCTAATTTATCTTCAGGAACTAAAGCATTATGGTTGTCTTCACAAGGAACACTTGTAAAGTAAACACCTCTAAGCATTAAGGGTTTTCTATATCTAGTTTGGGCAAAACAAATATCAACAAATAAGTTAACTTTTTCAAATAATTCTGAGAAATTTTCACAAAATAAGAATATTTTACTTCGATATTCCTCTTCCCATTCATAATGCATTCTATCTAGAACTGAACTATTTAATCTTTTTAATAAGTCTTCTAATTTTGGTTTTACAATATTTGTATCAATATTTTTATCTTCAGTATCAAAAGTAACCCCTAAGATTTCATTTTTTTCTTCTTCTGTTAAATTAGAAAAATACTCATTAAAACCTTCAATTTTATCACTTTTAGTAATAATTAAATAAATAGGAATACTAGACATAAATGATTTTGAAAGTTCATCAAATCTATCTCTTAAATCTTTTCCATATTGTTCTAATTCTTTTTCAGTCTTATCGATTAAAGTATCAACACTAATTGTTAAGATAATCCCATTTATAGGTCTTCTCCATCTTTTTTTAGTGAATAAACTTAAAAATGCTTTCCAAATAACAGGATCTTCTGGATTTTCTTTTAATTCAATATAATTGCCTGGCATATCTATAAATATAGAATGTTCAGCAAAATACCATTGAAAAGATTTTGTACTATCTTCTTCGACTATAACTCTATTATCATAATTAACATTTAATGGGAAATCTAAACCAGATGATTCAAGAAGTGTTGTTTTACCTTCTGTTTTATTACCTACAACTAAATACCAAGGTAATTCATATTTTGCCTTTCTTTTACTCTTATATAAAGATGACTTTTTTATAATTTTAATTGATTCATAGAATTTTCTTTTGAGTTCTTTTATCTTTTCAGAGATAACTTTTTTATGCTCTTCTTGTAACTCTCTTTGTTCTTTTTTCTCTTTTAAAATTTCTTGTGTTTCTTCTTTTTTAAAAAGCAAAACTAATAAAATAATTATTACTGTTCCAAAAAATATACTAAAAGAAATTAGTAATCTAAAGTTTAATTCTTCAAATGACTTTATAAAATATGGTGCTACAAAAATAACTAATAAAGAAAGAACAAAAGCTATACTTAAAAGCCAAAAACTTAAAGATTTAAATATTGATTTTTTCATTACATAGCTCCTTCTAAATCACTTATCTCAAAAGCTTTGTAATCTTTATTTAATAAATTTAAAAATTTTTCATCTTGTTGATGTAAGCTAAAAGTTAGACTTGAATAAGCGATTAATAACAAAGTAAAAATACTGAGTATTAGTATAGGATAAGATATTTTATCAAATAATCTGTATTTATCTTTTGAAGGCTCTTGTGTTGTATAGAAGGTAAAAGGGTCACGTCCTTGTACAATTTTAATCTGTTTAAATAAACTATCTTTAATATTGTTTAATTCAATTTGACCCCTATCAATAACTCTGTATTTCCCTTCAAAACCTAGTGCAAGACAAATATACATAAGTTCTAAAATATGAATATATTTTGCAGGAACTTTTAAAAATTTATCTAATAAATGAAAGAAGTTTTCTCCTCCATATGTTTCATTGTGAAAAATACTTAATAAACTATTATTAGACCAATTATTTTCTCTTCCTAAATATGTGGAATTTATTAGTTCATCAGCAAAGGTACACAAAATATATCTTGTTACTAATACTTCATTTTCTTCAATACCATATTTATTTGCTGTTTCAGTATATAAATTTATTTTTGAAACTAATTCTTCTCTTATATTATAAGTATCTTCTTTATCTGTTTCTCTTTTTAATTGTAAGACAACTCTTAATAGTGGAGAAGCAGCTGTAATAAAAGGATTAAAACTAATTTCGTATTCGTTACCTTTTTTTCTAGATCTTCTTCTAAAGACACTTTTTTGTTTTTTATAATCCTGAATTGTACTTTTTTGCTGATGATTAAAGTTTGTTAATGAATCATTGTTTTGATTATGTGAAATTAAGATAGTTTTATTGTTCATATTTCTCTCTATTATCAATTATTTTTAATTGCCCATAATGCATAACTTACATTAGGTAACGTAGAAGATAAATGGAAGGCAAATCCTGCAGATTTCAATAATTCAACTTCATTTTTATCATTTAATTCTAATTTAAAATAAAGATGATTAATTCTATATGGAATCTCTTTAGGAGGATTTGATAAAGGCTTGATTTTAAAGCCCACTAGATGATAGTTTACAAGATTTTTAATTGTTTCAATTGTTCCAATTTTTAAACCTGTAACTAAAATTTCTTTTATTTTTTCTGCTGATAAATCCGCATTTACTGAGAAAATAAAAGATGAATTTTTTATTAATTCTCTATCTTTAATTGGAGCAATATAAATACCATACTTTCTCTCTTCTATTGGTAAAGAAATGCTATTTTGTTCTAAAACCATAGTAAGCATTGATTTGAGTTCATTTAGAATATTTTCAAAACTAGATGTTTGATCAAAATGGTCATAATCAAACTGTTGCAACAATCTTTTTTCTTTTTTCATAAAAATTGCTAACTCTCCTGCTAAAAGTGAAAGTTCTTTAAATAATTCATCTGGATGAACTTTATCTTGAGTTAATAAAAAATGAAAACTACTATTATATTTATTCAAAATTTGAAGCATTAAATAATCCCCTAATTCAGAACTTTGAAGAACTGAATCACTGACTTTTTGAGCAAGTTTTTCTGAACGATAATTTAAAGTACTAATTAACTCATTTACTTTTGATAATAAATATTTTGATGAGTTTAGATGTAGAAATGTTGGAATAAAACTCTCATCTAAAGAGACTATTCCACTATTAGATACATTTCCTACTTTTGCTATTTTAATATTTATTGAGCTATCATTTAGTTCATCTTCACGTAGTAATTTAAAATTATATTGTGCAACAGATAAATCACAATTACTAGTTTCGCTAGTATTAGTATTAGGAACATTTGAAAGCGTTTTCGATTTATATCTAGTTAATAAATTTTTATGTTCTTCAAAATGCACTTCATCACTATTCTTAATATTAATTGGCAATGACAAATAGATATATTTATTCATATCAGAGGTATTAATATCTAAACTTAGTGTATATGAATCTTTTGAACTAATGTTAAACAATGTCCCATCAGATAAAATACCAGAAGCGTTTTCTACAATAATTTTACTTGTACTTAATAAATGTTCGTTAATTTTAAATTCAAAAAAACCCCAATTATTTTGTCTTGATTGATATGTTCTTGTCATTAATTCATAATTATAATAACGGTCATTTTGCTGAAAATGTTGCGGTCTTATAAAAAGACCTTCTTTCCAAATTACTTTATTTTCCATTACTCTACTCTTTTAATACTAAAATTTTTAATTTCTAATTCTGCATAATTAAAGCTCTCTTTTTCAAGATTAATTACTTGTCTCCATGAAGATTTATTTTCAATGTTTCTAAACTTTCCAATTACTCCTAAAAATTTAGCTCTACTATCAAAAACAACTCTATATGTTTGCTCTTGTTCTGGAATAATGATATGTTTTGTTTGAGATATTAGATCATTTTCTAATCTTTTTCCTGATTTTTCCAAGAGTTTCCAAAAATCATATTTTAAAAACTTTTCTGCTGAATCCAATTCATAGAAGGTTAACATCAAAGGTGATGACATTTCATCTAAGTCTGGATTTAAATCTTTTGACGATTTTATAACCAATTCAATGTGCGTAGGCTTACTAGAACAGCCACTTATAAAAAAAAGTATAAGGGTAAGTGCTAGTATTGGTTTTATTAATGTTTTCATATTTTTCCTTTATATCGATGTTAATTTTATGCTATATAAAATATTGTTGTACTCTTTTGAAAATTCTTTTTCAATAAGATTTATTCCAAAGTCTGGATCTTCATTTAATTTTTTGAACATATTTATATAGGCATCCCACATTTGATATTTTTTTGGCATTAATGCATTTAATTGACCATTTGTTTCAAAATGATATTCCAAACTTTTTGGAGAGAATTTTAATGCAGCTATATTTACAAGGTTTTTACTTGATCTGTGTAAGGCGATATTATGAATATCCAGTTCTTTAAAGGATTTCTTTACTGCTTCAGAAATTTTTATATCATTACTATTTCTACTTTCTAAGATATTTAAAGCATGTTGCCCCATTTTAATTGGATTAGAATCTTTATGTGAAGGGCTATTTTTACTTATTAATAAATCACCTTTTATTTTTTCTTTTGTATTTAAAGAATTTTTTAATCCTTCTAAACAATTTATTACAATATCAGATATTTCTGTCAAAATATAATCTCTATCTTCTTGATTTAAAGAACTTAATTCAATACCTAGTTTTTTTTCAATTACAGAAATGCTATGTTCTGTTTCTTCTTTTGATAAACTTGGTTTTACTTTTACTGGCTCTTCAATTATTTCTTCTTCAATTATTTCTTCTTTTTCAATAATTACTTCAGTTATCTCTTCTCTTTGCATCGTTGTTTCTTCTGGTTTAATTAATTCAGGTTCGATAACTTCTGTAAAATTTTTAACATTGATATGTTCATTAAGGGGATTTGAATATGTTCTATCATCAACGAAATCATTGTCTAAAATAGTTGTTTCAGTATTACTAAAAGGATTTAAATCGTCATTTTTACCATCTTTTTTTTCATTAAACATATTCATAACATTTGAATTAAATTCATTATCATCATCTGGAATAATAAAAGAATTATTCATAATATTGGAATCTTCTAAAATAAAATCATCAAGAAAATCATCGTCATTTGGTATTAATTGAGTATTTAATTGCTTAGTATTTGTATAATCATTATTACTAATAATATCCTCTTTAGAATAGTCGTCATCAATAAACCTAGCTTGAATTTCATAATCACCAATAATAAATATATCTGTTGAATTAATTTTAATTGATATGTTTTTTGGTAATTTTTTATATGGATATTTTAAATAAGTTCCATTTGTACTTTGGTCTTTAATAAAATAAATTCCATCTTTAAATTCAACAAGAACATGATTACTTGATATATAATTCTTTCTATCAGTTAATGTCCAATCTGAATCATCAGAACGCCCTATTGAACCACCTGTCATGTTAAAATGGAAGTTCCTTTTTTCAGGGATATCTTTACCATTTTTTATTAGGTCAAATATTAATTTCATTAATTATTTACCTTTTAATGATTTTATCTCTGGATTTACTTGATACAAGGGCTTATAAGTTTCATTAAAACTTGCACATCCCATAAAAGATAAAATTATTAGAATATTTGTTAGAAATAAAAGTTTTTTTAACATTTTTTCTCCTGATTATGTATTATTGAAATTTTGTTTTGATCATCAATAGATAAGTCAATTGAATCTATTTTTATCTTATCTATACTAGATTTTAAAATATGTTTTGAAAGTTTAGGCATGATATTTGTATTTATAATTAAATCTATATTTCTAGCCCCTGTATCTAAAGTATTGGATAAAGAAACCACATAATCAAGTAAACTATCATCAATATTTAAGCTAATTTCTTTTTTATTTAATTGTTTTTGAATAGTTTCTAGCTTCAATTTAGCAATTTCTTTTAAGGCACTATTTTTTAAATTAAAATATGGAATAACATTCATTCTTCCTAACAATGCTGGTTGTAAATATTTTGATAAAATTGGTGTAATCTCTTTTGTCATATTTTCTAATGTAATATCATTTTGAGATATACACATATTAGTAATTTCTTCTGTTGCTAGATTTGAAGTCATGATAATTACTGTATTCTTGAAATCAATTGCTCTTCCTTCTCCATCATTTGCAATTCCTTTATCAAATATCTGATAAAACAAATTTAAAATATCTGGATGAGCTTTTTCTATTTCATCTAAAAGAACAACTGAGTAAGGTTTAATCCTAACTGGGTCTGTTAATTGTCCACCATCTCCATATCCTACATAACCAGGAGGGGAACCAATTAGCCTTGAAACAGTATGTTTTTCTTGGAATTCAGTCATATTAATTGTTGTAATAAACCTTTCTCCACCATACATTAAATCCGCAATAGCTAAGGCTGTTTCAGTTTTTCCTACTCCACTTGGACCTACTAATAAAAATACTCCTGCTGGCGAATTTTCATTTTTAAGTCCTGAAATAGAAATCTGTAAAAAAGTATTGATATATGAAATTGCTTCATCTTGACCAATGACTCTATTTTTCATTTTTTCTTCAAGTTCCATTACTGTTTGTATTTGTTCTTGAACCATATTTCCTAAAGGAATTCCCGTCCACGAGGAAATAACTTCTGCAATTTGTTCTTTAGTAACATTTTTATAGATATAAGAACCTTCTTTTTGTAGTTCTTCTAGCTCTTTTGTTAAAACTTTTAATGATTCTTTATCATTATTTGTATCATTGATTTTTTGAAGAAGCTCTTTTTGTTCATTCCAATTTTTTTCAATTAGTAAAATTTCTTCTTCAATTATATTAATTTCTTTTTCTAAAATAGAAACTCTTTTGGAATAATCTTTTATTAAATTATCATCATCTCTTTTTAAATAATCAATTTCTCTTTGCTTCTCAATTACTTCAGTACGTAGTTTTTGTAAGGCATAAGGAATATTTGTTTTACTAATTTTTACATTAGCACAAGCTGTATCCAATACATCAATAGCTTTATCAGGTAATTGTCTTCCTGTAATATATCTAGCAGAAAGAATAGCCGCAGAAGTTAAAGCTTCATCTTCAATATAAACATTATGAACTTCTTCGTATTTATTAGCAATACCTCTTAATATTGTTATTGCTTGATCAATGGTTGGCTCTAAAAGATTAATTTTTTGGAATCTTCTAGATAAAGCAGGATCTTTTTCAAAATATTTTCTATATTCAAGCCAAGTTGTTGCAGCAATAGTTCTTAGTTGCCCCCTTGCAAGAGCGGGTTTTAGTAAATTTGCAGCATCTCCTCCACCTTCATTTCCCCCTGCTCCAATTAAAGTATGAGCTTCATCAATAAAAAGAATAATAAATTGTGTACTAGCTTGAATTTCATTTATGACTGCTTGTAATCTTCTTTCAAATTCACCTTTTACACTAGCTCCTGCTTGTAATGCACCTAAGTCTAAAGATAAAATTTGTGCTTCATAAAGATGATCGGGAACTTCTTTATTTATAATTTTAAGGGCAAGTCCTTCAACCACAGCAGTTTTCCCAACTCCTGCTTCACCTACTAAAATAGGATTATTTTTTCTTCTTCTTAATAAAATATCAACAGCTTGCTTTATTTCATCATCTCTACATAAAACAGGGTCAATTTTCCCTTCTTTTGCAAGTGTTGTTAAATTAGTAGTGTATTTTTCTAATTCAGAAGCCGAAGAAACTTTTTTATTGTTATTACTACTTAGTTTTTCAATTGCTTGATTATTTAAACCTATGATTAATTCTTTAGCTTCATCAAATTTTATATCTCTAAGAAGTTTGAAATAAGCAGTGTTCCCATATTTTAGTTGATTATCAAAAAGAGACAAAATCAATGAAGATTCACTTATTTCATTTGATGATAATGAGACTCTTGACATAACATATGATTCTTCTAACCATTGAACTAAAAGTGTAGAAAATATGGGATTAGTACTTTCTGTTACAGATATTTTTGTACTTGCTTGTAGGGCGTTAAAAACTTCCTGAGAATCAATTTTATAATGCTCTAAAACAGTATTAAAAACACTTGTATTATTTTCTACCATTGAATACAAAATATCTTCTATTAATATCTCATTCCCACCTCTTGAAATACACCTTTGAGCAGATTGTTCTAAGTATTTTTTCGTATTTATATCTAAAGAATTAATCATCTCTTTTAATTCTAGTTTCATTATTTTCCTTTTTGTGCAATAATTATATTTTCATCAAAGTTGGAATTACCTATCCAACTATTAATACCTAAGTATGTTTTTCCATGCTCGTCTAAAATTAATTTTTTCTTATTTTCTTTTTTTATCTCAAAACATACATCATGTTCAAGAGGTTCGTTTAAAGAAAATGAAATCAAATTATTTAACTCTTCCATTTTTTTACCTAATACGCTATATTTAATTAAATCATCATCCTTCGCATCTTTTAATAAAATCCTAAACTTTGCATTTTTACTTACAATTGATTCTCCAATTAAAAAATCTGAACCTAAAGAAATATTCTTATTACCTAATGAAGAATATTGCCAAGAAGGAATATTATATTTTGAAGTAATACATTGGATTATTTCTATATTGTCGTGTGATAAATAGTGCCTAATCACTGCTTTTAAAGTACCAGCTGATTTATGTTTCATACTCAAAATCCCAATATAAGGAATAAGTTTTTGTAAGTTAAGTGATGAATTTTTTAAATCAATATTTGAATATAATCCTAAAAAAGAGAGAATATATTTTGAGAATCTATCTTTTAAATCATGTCTATATTGCACATAATATCTATGTTTTTTCCATATAGGATAAACAAATTTTTGTAGATGATGATTAAATAAATTTAAAAAATCATGTAAAATCATATCTGAGTCAACACTATCTAAAACCATTTCCGTAAAATGAGAAGGCATAGGGGAAGAACTACCAAAAATTCCTAGAAAATTTAGTTTTATTTGAACTTTTACTTCATTATCAATTTCAATAAAGTTTATATTATTAATTTCAGTTTTTTGAAAAGCTAAACTAGGATTTGCTTGAAATATGATTTTTTTGTAAAGTTCATCAAAATCTTTATTTGGATAAATTCTTTTTAAATAAGCACATACAATTCTTATGGATTGAGGTAAAGTATAATTGAAAGTAGACTCTTTAATTCTATTATTTATGCTAGTTATATTCATGTTTTTTCTATATTAAGTTTTGTGAACCAAGTTTTGCTGGCCACTCATATATTTCTTTATTTTGCATATCCACAGTTAATTTATGGAAAGAGTTAATATTGCTATATAAAGAAAGAAATTCATTTAATATTGAGCAAAATAAATAAGCTTCGCCTATACAAGAGAATTTATTTGAATCAATTTTTAAAAAAACATGAATACCTCTAATTGGTAAACCTTTGTCAATCATTTCACAAGTTTCATAAGATATTTCTTCTAATCCTTTTAAGTTCATTGTTGTTTTCTCTTTTTGCTTTGTACTAAAAGCACCATAGAAATCATATGTCTCAATTATTGTTCTAAATGATTTTACATTATCTATAGACAAATAATTTAAAGACATATTAGAAATAATTCTCCATAAAAAGTCACCTGCTATTGGTGGCGGATAACTTACAGAAGGAATTGTTATATTTTTAAAAGAAAGGTTTTCACTATTTGATAAAGCATTTGCTACACAAATATCACCTAACAATAAAGTTGAAGGTAAATCTCTATTTGTGCATAATATTTTTACAGAAACCGTAGCGTTAGTTTTTAAAAGACTATTTCGATTATCTGTAGATGCAAATCTTAAATAAGTATTTGTTCTTTCTCCATCTATTGAAAGTTTTATTCTAGAAGAATAGTATTCGTTATCGTCATCTAAATGCTCAAAAGATTCAAAAGCTAGATAATCTTGGTAAATATTTTTGCTAGGAATCCATCCTCTAACTTTTTCAATAGAAAAAATCTCACTATGATTTTTATCTAATTCTGAAGGAACAATTAAAAATTCATCTTGTTCTTGATCTTTTCTAATTGGAACAGTATCTGTTTCAAAAAGATTAATAATAGGCGTACAATATAGAGAAAAGTGCTCTTTTCTCAAGGTTTCAGCATGTAAAAAACGTTTTGAAAAATGAATTTTAATAGTAAAGTTCTTACTTTTTGAAAGTATTTCATCTGAAATTTCAGATATCTTATTTAAATTCATAAAATCAACAAATAAATATTTATCTTTAAAGCAGAAAAATTCTTGAAGTAAGATATAACCATCAAATACATTTAAAGGATAAGGAGTCATAGTTTCAAGGGAATTAAAACCAACAGGAGAAATAGAGTTTTTATCTAAATTAAACTCACTAATAGTTCTTTCATCTTCATCTTCTATAGAAATTTCAATCTCTTCAACATGATTTGTTAAAAAAAGATATAAATCTTGAGCTATAAATTTTGAACCACTTAGATACATTCTTAAATCGTTGAAAATAATATCAGCTAAAGTTCCTGATGTGGTCATATTCATTTTTAATTCAAGAGAACTCTTTTTACCATGAATAAAATAATTTACATCTATTAATTCAAGAGGCATAACAATAGTATCGTAGGTGGTTCTAAATTTACATTGAAAAGAATCTGATTTGTTTTTACTTAAAACTTCGGTGTTCTTTTTTATCTTGATATTATTAACAGAATTTTTTATGGCAGAATATTGAATAATACTATATGAAGGTATTGGCCTTACATAATTTGGCCATAATAATTGTACTAAAGTATGTGCAACTTCAGGCAACTCTTGATTTAATTGTTGTTTTAATCTACCCGTTAAAAAAGAAAAACCTTCTAGAAGTCTTTCCACATCAGGATCTTGACCTTCTTTTGATAAATATGTAGAAAGCCCTGGGTTTTTCTTGGAAAACTCTGCTCCTAAAGTACGTAAGGAAGTTAGTTCTTCTTTATAATAATCATTAAATGCCATCTTTATATATTTTCACTTTTCCATTTTTTAATAAATCTGCTTTAAAATTTATTTTTTTACTTTTTCCATTTACCACAAGATAACCTTCAATAAATATATTCATTTGATTTAATGTTAGTTTCTCTCTTGAAACCCCTACTTTTGTTTTATAAAGCCTAGGTTCATACTTTTTAATACAAATTTCAGAATGTGATTCAATTAATTCAATTGAATCCTTCATACTCAAATTTATATTATTTAAATCAGGTCGTCCATAATCTTTTGCAATTTCAGCACTTCCTGCATTTGTAGAAAAAATCCGTGAAAGATTATTAGCAATGGAGGCATAAATTGCCTCTTCATTACTTTTGAATCCGTTTTCATTGAATTCACTAGATAATCTTTCAAATAGACTTCCTTTATACATAAAATTAGTCTTTATCTAATTTTCCAACTAAAGATAATTCAAAACTTGCACCCATGTATTTAAAGTGAGGTCTTAATGAAATTCTTACTTTATACCAACCTGGATCATCAGCAACATCTTCAACATTTATTGCTATATCTTTAAAAGGTCTTTTACTTCTAATCTCAGCACTTGGATTTTCTTGATTTGCTACATATTGTTTAGCCCATTTATTAAGCTCTCTTTCTAAATCTGCTCTTTCTCTCCATGAGCCAATATGTTCTCTTTGTAAAACTTTTATATAATGAGACATTCTAGTAATTGCAAATAAATAAGGTAATTGAGTACCTAATTTATAGTTTAACTGTGCTTCATTCCCTTCTGGTGTATTTGGGAATATTTTTGGTTCTTGTGCAGAGGTTGCAGCAAAGAATGCAGCAGAGTTACTACCTTTTCTCATAATTAGAGGAATAAATCCTTGTTCTGATAATTCAAATTCTCTTCTATCTGATACAAGTACTTCAGTAGGAATTTTCATCTCAATATCACCCATACTCTCAAATGTATGAACAGGTAAGTCTCTAACTTCTCCACCAGATTTTGGACCTATAATATTTGTACACCATCTAAAGTTTGCAAAACTGTCTGTTAATTTACTTGCAAATGGATAAATTGTATTTCCCCATAAATAATCTTCATGATCTTTAGAAACATTTTCTTTATAAACAAAGTTAGAAATTGGATTGTCTTCTGGATCATAAGGAGCTCTTAATAAAAATCTAGGAAGTGTTAATCCAACATATCTAGAGTCTTCATTTTTTCTAAATCCTCTCCAAGCTGCAAACTGAGGTGAACTCATTACATCTTCAATATCTTTTAAATCAGGTAATCCTTCAAAACTTTTTAATCCAAAGAATTTAGGACCAGCTGCTGCTATAAAAGGAGCATGACTCATAGCTGAAATAGAAGCAACTTTATTTAAAAACTTAATATCTACATTTGATGGAGATAATTCATAATCTGCAATAATTGTTCCAACTGGTTCACCACCAAATTGACCATAACCACTAGTATAAACATGTTTATATAAACCAGTTTGAGTAATATCTAAGCTCTCTTCGAAATCTTCCATTAAATCTTCTTTAGAAACATTTATTATTTCCATAAGAATATTTTGTCTAAAGTCAGTTCTTTCTACTAGCATATATAATCCACGCCATTTTGATTCTAAAGCTTGGAATTTTTCGTGATGTAATATTTCATCCATTTGATCAGATATTTTTTCATCTATTTCTGCAATCATCTTATCAATGATTGATTTATTTACTTTTTCATCTTCATTGTCTGATTTAATTAATTCTTCTATTAATGCCCCTACTCCTGACTTTACAACGCCGTAAGTATCATCTTCTTGAGTAAGACTTGTTTGAGCTACAATACTGTCTAATAGACTAAGTTGTTCTAAATTACTCTCATTTTGAACTATTGATTCTTCTGTTGACATAAACTTCCTTTATAAATTTTATTCTTTAGAACTTAAATTTAGTTCTGACATTAACGCATCTCTTTCTTCTTTACTTGAAATTGCATTTTCTATTGCTTTTCTAAATGCCGGAACATTTCCTAATGGACCTTTTAAAGCCATTAATGACTGTCTTAACTCCATTAAAACTTTCATTTCTGGAACATTTTCAACAATTTTCTCAGGTGAAAAATCTTTAATACTATTAATATTTAAATCAATATTTAGTGAAGAATCTTCTTCCTCGATTAATTTATTATCAACATTAAAAGAGACTGATAAATTTTGACCTTTTAAAACATCATTGAAATTACTTTTATCAATTTTTATTGCTTTTCTATCTTCAACAGGAATCTTTTCTTCATTTGGATTATATTCTCCAAGTAAGGTAAGTTTATATGGTATTTCTACATCTTCATTCATATCTCCCGTAGCTGGTTTATATGTAACGTTAATTCTTTCTTTTGGTGACTCAGATTGTTTATTCATTTCTTCTCCTAATTAATTTTAATTTCAAATGCACTATTAATATCAGTCTTACATAGATTTTTATAAATCTGTTCAAGTCTATTTGTTTCAATTTCAATACTTGAAAAAGAATTAAGAAGTAGACTATAGACTTTTGATGCAAGTTTTGGATTCCATTCATTTAAATGAAATTTTTTAATATCTTTCTCTAATTCTTCTAATAATGCTAAGGCAATTTCTTTTTTATCAAATTCAATTGCAAGTTCTGCGTGATGTAACCTCCAGTTAAATTTTTCTTCAGTATTTAATGAACTTTGATACTTTTGATTTAATAAAGTCATAGCTTCTTTTACTTTATTGTCATTTGCTAAGTCATTAACTTCTAATAATATTTTTTTGTTTTCATCTGCAATATCCTCTTTTACAGGATAATCGGAGTTTTGGGTAGAAGATAGTTCTTCTTGTATCCATTTTTTTGTTTTATTAGAAGCAAAAGGCATATCATCTATAAAGCTTAAGTTTAAGATTCCTTCATTAGTTTTTAAAAAACTTATAAGAGTATTCTTAATTTCTTCTGCCTCATCAAAATTCTTTGTTTTTGATAAGATATTATATGAATAATAATGTCCATCTATCCAAAAAGGAGAGACTTCTAGAATCTCTTCTGTAAGATAAAAAGCTTCATCATATTCTTTGTTTTTGTATAAGTTTTCTAGTTCATCTAATTCAAGTTCAGAAGGAGGATTTAAAAGTGTTTTATTGTCTTGAGAATTTGGTAAACCTTCTGTATCAAGCCAAGATAGTAATCTTGTGATTCTTAATGCTTTTAAGTCTGAAATCTTCTCTTTTCTATAATAATCGCTTAATAAAACCGCAGACTTTTTAAAATTTCTCAATACTTTTATTGCATCTGCATCATTTGATATTATTGTAATTTCATTGTTTTTTTGAAGCTCTTTTTTTTGAGTAATTTCTTCTGCATTTTTTTCTTTTTTTTCTTGCTTTTTTTCTTCAATTTTTTTTACATTCTCAATTTTTTCAATTTCTTTATTTTTCACATCTACTAAATCATCAATAAATCTAATTAATTTTCTAAAATTATTATTTTTAGTATCTAAATGTACATTTATATTTAAATCTAAATTTTTAAATAACTCTAAAAAATCAAGCTCACTAAATATTGACTCTTTATTGTTTTGAATTAATAAAATATCATTTGTCAAAGATTCTTCAAGCCAAGAAAATATATTTGTTTTTGCTTTTTTTGACTTTGGGTAAATATCATCTTTAAACTTAGTTAAAAGCTCATTGTAAATAAATAGCCCTTTTTTAAGGCCTTTCCAAGAGTCTATTTTCCATAAGCCATAAATAAACCATGAAGCTATTTTTAGATCTTTACTTTCTTTAGATAAAAAATCTTGAGATTTCTTCACAATAAGCTTCCAATCTGTAGCACTATCTTGTGTTACACTATTGTTCTTATCAATCTCTTGTTCTATAAATAAAAAAGAATCTTCGTATTTAGAGTCTTCCCCACAAGGTGAAGATTCACTAAATGCTTTAAGTATTAAACTATCCAAGCAAAAACCTTATATTTTGTTAAATTATTATTAAAAAATTATATTAATAATTACATTTGTGCGTATTCTATCTTTTTAATTTTTAAATCATCTTTAAAAGTCTATAAAAACATTATGAATTTATTTATATATTAGTTATTAATAAATATTTTTATTTATTATCAATATAATTTATTTTTATATTATATTTGAAACACATATTAAAAAAGTAAATCTTTAAATAAGAAATGAATATACTTATAAAATCTAAATTATGTTAAAATTCTTTTTTTAATAAGGTTATATATGAGATATGATTTAGATTTTTGTAATACTTTTGATAGAACACTTCTTTTTTGGATTGAAAGGTTTGTTAGAAATAAATTAACTACTTTAAGTAATTCAAATGTTAATGATAAAGATAAACTTGCAATGATTATTCAAGAACTTGTTCGTGGAACTAATAATCTTGATGAATTAAAATTACTAGTTAAGAGTGCAAGAAATATTGGATTATCTGGAATAAACACTTATTTTAATCCTTTGACAAAACTGTATATTTTCTTGAATAATCTTGGCTTAGCCTCTATGAAAGAAATTGATGAAGAACTATTAAGTGATTTTCTAGCTAGTTCTACAAGTGGTTTATCTGATGCTTCAAAAAAGAATCATAGGATTTCTTTACTTTCCTTTTTTTCATATATAGATAAGCAAAATCAAAATAGTGATGGAAGTTCATATCTATTCAAAATAGATTTAAAAAATTGGGGAGGATTAAGAGGACAATCAGGTTCAAAACTACCTTCTTATATGAATAAAGATGAAATAACAAGATTTTTAGATGCTATAAATACTTATGAATTTTCAAAAGAGACTTCATATAGAAATAGGCTTATTTTAAAAATGATTATATATACAGGTATAAGAGTTTCTGAAATGCTAAATTTAAGAATAAAAGATATGTTTAAAGAAGAAGATGTATATGTATTACAAGTTAGAGGAAAAGGGAATAAACCTCGTGTTGTAATGGTTAAAACAAGTATTATAGAAAATGATTTACGAAACTGGCTAGATATGCGTATTTGTAATGATGATTTGTTGGTTTGTAATAAAAAAGGCAATAGATTAACTCAAGCTTATGTAAGCAGAATTGTTGAGCAAATTTTAACAAGTGCAGGAATAAGAAAAGAGAAAAATGGAGCACATATGTTAAGGCATAGTTTTGCAACCTTACTTTATCAAAAACACCATGATTTAATTCTTGTTCAAGAAGCACTAGGCCATGCTGATATAAATACTTCTAGAATCTATACTCATTTTGACAAAGAGAGATTAAGAGCTACTACAAATTTAATAGATTAATAAAATATTTTGATTTAAAAACTACCACAAAGAGGCAGTTTCTAAATCATCTTCAATATAATCAGCTATTTCTAAATATATTTCATCATCATAATCCAAATATATAGAGTATTCACCAATACTTATGCTTTCTTGAATATTTCTTTTATTTAAATAAGTGTCTTCATTTCCACTTGAAAGATCAGAAAGATAATATTCAACCATAGAAGGAGCCATGCTTTGCATATTTTTATCAAGCGAATTAAAATCACTTACTCCAAAGGTTGAATATAAAGAATTTTTATTTAATAATAAAACCATATGTCAGTTATTAAAACCATTTAGTAAAGAAGCCATTCTATTTAAATCAATTTTATTTTCTGAAGAATCAGATTTCTGGCCTTCTCTATTCTCTGAAACTATTTCCTGAAAAGAATCCCTTGCATGGTGATTCTCTTCATCGGATTTTTCTTTATGATTATTTCCATTATGTTCTACTTTTTTTGAAGTGAAGTTATTAGTTACAGTTTTTCTATTTAGTAAACCTTCAATTTTATCAAGCATAGAATTAATATTTCCCGAATCTTTTTGTGTATTATCTTGAAGTATATTTACATTATCTTCTAAATCTCTTTTTGAATCTTCTAAAAGTGTAATCTTTTCTTTTAAATTATTATTCTCATCATTTAATTCATCATTTTGGTCTTTAAGTTCATCATACGAGTTTTGTAATTCTTCATATCCTAATATTAATTTTTCTAAAGCTTCATTAAGTTTTGATATAGTTTCTGCGTTTGTCATTTAAATTGTCCTTATAATCTTCATATGTATTTAAAATCTTATTATGACAAAAACTAGCTAATAATTCCATCAATTTTTAATAAAGAATCAACACTTGGATTTCTTGATGTTAATTCAAAGAAAAGTTTATCCATATCTTTTGAACCACCATTTTTTAAAATTGTATCTTTATATTTAATAGCAAGTTCTGAATTTAAGACTTTACCTGAATCAATAAATATATAAAATGCATCTGCACTTAAAACTTCAGCCCATTTGTATGAGTAGTACCCTGCTGCATAGCCACCTCCAAATATATGAGAAAAACCATTTTGAAATTTATTATATGAAGGAGGAATAATCGCTGCATATTTTTCTCTAATTCCATCAAGTAAATCTTGAACTTCTTTTTCTGTTTTAAATAGTTTTTGATGTAATTTAAAATCAAAAAGAGCAAATTCAACTTGTCTTAAAGTAGATAAAGATGATTGAAAGTTTTTTGCTTTGATAATTTTATCAATTGCTTCATCACTTAAGACTTCATTTGTTTTATAATGTTTAGCAAAAAGTTTTAAGACTTCTTTATCATAAGCAAAATATTCTAAAAATTGTGATGGGAATTCTACTACATCCCAAGCAACCCCTGATATTCCACTAACCAACGCTTCTGGAACACAAGAAAGTAAATGATGTAAAGCATGTCCCATTTCATGGAATAATGTTACAACGTCTGAGTGTCTAAGTAAAGAAGGTGTTGTATCAGTTGATTGTGGAAAATTGCATACAATATATGCAGTTGGTAAATGTTCTTTCCCTTTGCTATCTATATAATATGAGTGCCAGTTATTCATCCAAGCACCACCTCTTTTATCTTTTCTGGCTTCTAAATCTATAAAGATTCTTGCAATAGTTTTTCCCTCTTCACTAATATTGTATACTTTTGTATTTTTATCCCAAGCTTTTGCATCTGTTTGTGTAAATTTAATATTAAAGACTTCATTTAAAAAATCAAAGAAACCATTTAAAACAGAATTTTGTTCAAAAAATGGTCTATAAAATTCTTCATCTAAATCATATTTTTCTTTTTTTAATTTTTCACTATAATAAGCCATATCAAAGCTTTTAATATCATTCAGATTATCTTTTGAAGCGTATTCCTTAAGCTCTTCAATTTCTTCTAAAGCCTTTGTTTTAGCTTTTAAAGCAAGTTCTTCAAGGAAGTTTACTACTTCATTTTCATTTTTAGCCATTTTTGTACTTAATGAATATTCTGCGTAATTATCAAAACCTAAGATTTTTACCATTTTATCTTTTAGTTTTAAAATCTCTTCAATTATTTTTCCATTTTCTGGTGCTCTTGTAGAATAAGCTTTATAAATTTCTTCTCTTTTTTCTCTAGAGGTACCATATGTAATATATGCTAAATAAGAAGGCATTTGTAAAGTAAACTTATATTTTGTTTTTCCTTCGTCTTCAAATTTTGCAAGTTCTAAATCTGATTCTGGGATTTCTTTTACATCTTCAAAATCTTCAATTATCATTTCAAATGCATTTGTTGCATTTAAAATATTCTGAGAAAATTTATGAGATAGTTCACTAAGCTTCAAATTTAATTCTTTTAACTCTCCTTTTTTTTCGTTATTTAAATGACAACCAGATAATTTAAAATCTCTAATTTCATTTTCTAATACTTTTTTCTGTATATCATTTAAAGATATTTTACTCTTATCCTGTATATCTTTTAAAGATCTATAAATATTATCATTTTGTGAAACCTCAGTTTCATAATTAGAGATTAAAGGAAGACATTCTTCGTACACTTTTTGCGTTATTTCTGAATTCTTAACTGAGTCTATATGAAAGATTGGAGTTACAAAATCACTAATGCTCTCCCCTACTTCTTCATATGGCTTTACAAAGTTTTCATAAGTTTTATCTTCTATTTTTAAAAGCTCTTCTATTTTTTCTTTACTACTTGTTAAAAGTGATTCTAAATCATTTTTGCTATTTTCTAAATTTTCTATATTAAATTCTTTAAACATTTTTTTTCCTATTTTAAATTTTATTTTTATTTTCTATGTTAAATCTTACTGTAAATCCTCTATCAAAGTTTTCATAGTCTTTATAAAAAGAGTATTCTTTTATATCAAAAGCTTTAAAATACTTCTCCAAAGGACTTTTTTGATCATAACCCATTTCACACAATAAATACTCTATTTTAGTATTTGCTGTTTCTTCTATTATATTTTTTAAAAGTTCATCCCCAATTACTCCACCAAAAAGTGCATTTGATGGCTCATACTTCACATTTAGAGGAAGATTATAACTATCTTTTATATAAGGAGGATTTGAAATAGTCATAAAAATGTCCTTATCTTCTTTATCTATATGTACATTTTCATATAAATTACTAAGTCTAAACTCAATTTTATCTTCTACTTTATGTTTTATGGCATTTTTCTTTGCTAATTCCAAAGCTTTTTCATTTATATCCACTGCTATAATTTTAATATCTTTTATTAAAACTGCAAGCATAACTGATATAATCCCCGAACCAGTTCCAATTTCAAGGACTTTTACAGGATTTTCCTTATTCTTTAGTATTTCAATCGCATTATCAACTAAAAATTCAGTTTCTGGTCTTGGAATTAAAACACCTTCTTCTACAAGAAAGGATTCTCCGTAAAAAGAAGCTTTTCCAATTTGATACTCTAAAGGATAATTTGTAGCTCTTTTATTTACAAGCTTTTCAAGCTCTTTTTCCTCTGTAAACTCATTGTTATTATTTAAATGAAGCCATATATTGTTTTTATTCAATAAATGTCCTATAAATATCTCAACTTCTTTTGCAGGAATGTGAGTTACAAATTTCAATTTTTGTGAATACTTTCTTACTGTATCTTTTATTGTCATTTTTATTATTTACCTTTTGAACTTTTTAAAAGTGGCATTATATTTAAAAATAGATTACTTTAATATATATAAGGCGAGCTCATCAGCTAAAAGAAAGTTATAATTGATGATTTTGTCATTAATTCTAGCCAGTTTTTCTTCATTTAACAGCTCTTCAATTCTTGATTTTTCATATTCATCTAAAATATTAAAATCAAAACCATTTGAACAACGAAGCCCTAAAAGGATTTTCTCTACTTTTATATCATTATCTTCAAGTTCTTCTATTTCATAGTCTAATGGGTTTAAAATATACTTTTCAATACTTTTATTAGGATAGTATCTTTTTTTATTAATGCATCCAACTGCACCTGCTCCAACTCCTAAATAATTTTTATGTTGCCAATATCCATAATTATGTTTTGACTCATCATTTTTTGATTTAGAGAAGTTTGATATTTCATATTGATTGAAGTTGTTTTCTTTTAAATATTCAAACAGTTTATATGAAAGTTCTTCATCATCTATTTTGATTTTAGTATTATTAAAGAATTTTGTTCCTTCTTCTAGTGTTAAAGAATAAGCACTAATATGTGTTACCGGTAATGAAAAAATAGTATCAAAATCAGCTTTAATACTTTCAAAACTATCTCCATTAACTCCGTAAATTATATCACTGTTAATCCTATTAAAACCTATACAAAATGCATTTTGTATAGCTGTTATAGCTCCTTTTGCGTTATGCGCACGGTTTAATGTTTTTAACTTTTTATCATCAAAACTTTGAACTCCAAAACTAATACGATTTACTCCTAAGTTTTTCATTCCTTCAAGCCATTCATAGCTAGCAGAATTAGGATTACATTCACTTGTGATTTCACAGTTTTTTGAAATGTAAGGATTTAAAACTTCAAATATCTCTTTATAAAATTCAACTTTAATAGTACTAGGAGTTCCCCCTCCTATAAAAATTGTTTCAAGTTTTTCTTCATTTTTTAGATTATTTTGTAAATCAAAAATTAATTGATTTTTTAGAGCCTTCATATACTCTTTTTTTAGATGAAATTTATCTGTATATGTATTGAAAGCGCAATAGTAGCATTTACTGTCGCAAAATGGTATGTGTATATATAAAAGCAATTTTTAATCCTAGATTTATTATAATATCAAGCTAATTATAAGGAAATTATTATTTATGACTGATAAAGAAACAAAACAAAACAATAAAGTAAAGAAAAATTACAGACCAAATGTAGCCGCAATTGTATTATCAGCTAAATATCCTGAAAAATGTGAGGTTTTTATTGCTTCACGAACTGATGTTGAAAATGCCTGGCAATTTCCTCAAGGAGGAATTGACAAGGGAGAAACAGCAGATGAAGCATTATATAGAGAGTTAGAAGAAGAGATTGGTACAAGAGAAGTAGAAATTATTGCACAATACCCAGAATGGGTAAGTTATGATTTCCCCCCTGCAATTGCTAAAAAAATGTATCCCTTTGATGGACAAATACAAAAATACTATTTGGTTAAGTTAAAAAAAGGCGCAAAAGTTGATATAAACACTGCTATTCCAGAGTTTAGTGAATATAAATTTGTTCCTACAAAAAATATTTATGATTATATTACTTTTTTTAAAAGAACAGTATATAAACAAGTACTTAGATATTTTAGAAATGAAGGTTTTATTTAAAAGGTTAAGAAATAAATGTTAAAAGTTTTAAAATTTGGTGGAACAAGTGTCGGTACACTTGATAGAATTCGTAATGTTGCTAATATCATTAAAGATATAAGAGATGAAGGTCATGATGTAATTGCTGTTGTTTCAGCAATGAGTGGTGAAACAAATAAATTAATTGAATATGCTCAAAGTTTTTCAAATAATCCAACGGCTAGTGAAATGGATATGTTATTAAGCTCAGGTGAAAGAGTTACTTCAGCTTTACTTTCTATTACTTTAAATGAACAAGGCTATGAAACTACTTCAATGAGTGGAAGAGAAGCTGGTATTATCACAGATAATGTTCATACAAAAGCTAGAATTGAGTCAATTGATACTTCAAATATGAAAAAAGCAATTAGCGAAGGTAAGATTATTGTTGTTGCAGGTTTTCAAGGAGTAACACAAGACTCAAAAAGAGTTTCAACTTTAGGTCGAGGTGGAAGTGATTTAACAGCAGTTGCAATTGCAGGTGCTATAAAAGCTGATGTTTGTGAGATTTATACAGATGTCGATGGAATTTATACTACAGATCCTAGAATTGAGCCAAAAGCAAAAAAACTGGATAAAATATCTTATGATGAGATGTTAGAGCTTGCTAGTCTTGGAGCTAAAGTTTTACAAAATAGATCAGTAGAAATGGCAAAAAAATTAAATGTAAATTTAGTATCAAGAAGCAGCTTTACGCCAGAAGTTGAAGGTACGTTAATAACTAAGGAAGAGAATATTATGGAAAAACCAGTTGTAAGTGGTATTGCATTAGATAAAAATCAAATAAGAGTTGGAATGTATGGAGTTACTGATAGACCAGGAATTGCATCAACTATTTTTACTGCACTAGCAGATGCTAAAATCAATGTAGATATGATAGTACAAACAGTTGGGGTTGATGGTAAAACTGATTTGGACTTTACAATACCAACAACAGATTGGGAAATTTGTAAAAAAGTGACTGAAACTTTCAAAGATGAGACTAAGAAGGTAGATTACAATGATAAAATCTGTAAAGTTTCTGTTGTTGGAGTTGGAATGAAATCTAATACAGGTGTTGCCTCAAAAGCCTTTACAGCTTTAGCAAATGAAAATATTAATATAAGAATAATCTCAACATCTGAAATTAAAATCTCGATGATTGTTGAAGAAAAATATGCTGAATTAGCTGTTCGCGCTCTTCATGATGCATATAATTTAGATAAATAGGTAATAAGAGATTGCAAGAATTTCTAAATTGGACTGTTGATACAATAAGAGAAGATAGATTAATTTCTCCTTGGTTAGAAGAAAAAAAATATGAATGGGTTCCTTTAGTATCAAAATCAATAGTTAATGTTTTTGATAAAGGTAGATCTGTTCTTATTGTTACAGATAGTGAGAGAGATTGGTTTTTAAAATATATTTTAACAAATCTTAATTCTCAAAAGCATAATCGACCTTTTTTACCTTTTTATAACTTTAAATCATTTTATAAAGATTTAGATGCTTTAAAAACAGAAGATGATATTAACTTTATAAAAGATATGTTAAATATCTCTTTTCCAAACGGTTATTGTTTTTGGTATATTGGAAAAAGTAATGATGTTAGAGCAAATCTTCCTAAGATTTCTAAAAATTCTTTTCTTTGGGTTTTTGATGAAGAGATTCAAGATGCTTTTAATTTAAAGACTTCAGATGAAGCTTTAGATATGAAACTTTTGCAAATGTATAGACTTTATGATAAAACTTTAAGTGCTTCTTTATTTGCAGAAATTAACGTAGAACATTAATAAAAAAGAAAAAAATGATTACTAGTAAAGTTGAAACTTCATATATTTTAATTGTAAAAGATATTGATGAAGCCTTAAATTCATTAATTCCTTTTTATTCAAAGCATAACTTAAAAGTCATTAAGAATGAAGAAAAAGATGAATTTTTATTAGCTCAGGCTAATAGTGCAATAAAAGAAGCATACATATCTTCAAATGAAAAGAAATATATTATACTTTGTGGAAAAAGTTTTAGAAAAGAAGCTCAAAACTCTTTATTAAAAGTTTTAGAAGAACCTCCTTTAAATATTGTTTTTATAATTATTACAAATTCAAAGTCATCAATTTTACCAACAATTTTTTCAAGAATGCCTCATAAATTTTTTAAAAGTGAAAGTTCTAAAATAGAAATTGATATGGATATTAATAATTTAGATTTAAAAGAAGTTTATGCTTTTTTAAAAGAAAATCAAAGAATTAGTAAAATAGAAGCTAAAAAAACAGTAGAATCAATTTTATTTAAAGTTAATTCTCAAAAAATTAAATTAAATGAAAAAGAATTAAACAGTTTTTCAAAAGCAATAAAACTTTTAGAGCTTAATTCAAGGCCTATAAATGTTTTAACCACACTTTTTTTAACTTTATTAAATAGAAATAAATTGAATTAAATGAAAAAGACTAAAGCAACTACTAAAATCATGGGTATATTAAATGCCAATGAAGATTCTTTTTTTAAAAATAGTAGATTTCAAGGGGAAGATGCAGTTTTTAAAATTAAACAAATGATTGAAGATGGGGCTGATATTATTGATTTGGGTGGAGTTTCTAGTCGTCCTGGGAGTGTTCCTGTTTCTTGGGAAGAAGAACTTAAAAGGGTTAAACCTATAATTGATTTAATTTATAAACAAAAACTATATGAAAAAATTGATTTTTCTTTAGATTCCTATCAAGTTAATGTTTTAAAATACGCTTTAGATAGAGGATTTAAAATTATAAATGATATTACAGGGTTAGAAAATGACGAAGTTTGTAAACTTGCAGGTTTATATAAAGCTCCTGTTGTAATTATGCATATGCAAAATAATCCTAAAAACATGCAAGAAAAACCAAGTTATAATGATGTGATTTTAGATATAGATAATTTTTTTAAGCAAAGAATTGAAAAAGCAAAAAGTTTTGGAATTGATGAAATAATTTTAGATGTGGGAATTGGTTTTGGAAAGACTTTAGATCATAACTTAAAACTTATAAAAAATTTGGAATATTTCAAACATTTTGGATATGAAATTTTAATGGCAGCAAGTAGAAAATCAATGATTGATATGATAGTTCCTGCTAAAACCGAAGAAAGACTAGCAGGAACATTATCTATACATCTAGAATCAATTAAAAATGGTGCTTCAATTATCAGATGTCATGATGTAAAAGAGCATTTTCAAGCAATTAAAGTTCAAGAAGCTATTTTAAATATTTAGATATTTTATTCTTGAACATTTAATTTTATAAAATCTCATGTAAAGTGTTTGCTTTTTTCATCCATTTTTTAACTTCATCATAATTTTCATTCTCAACCATTGCTCTAACTTCTTGTATATTCTTTTCAAAAAGATCAATTGATTTCAACAGGTTTTCTCTATTTTGTCTAAAAATATTACTCCACATATCAGGGCTTGACTTAGCAACCCTACTCATATCTTTAAATCCACCAGCTGCAAGTGCAATAATAGATTTTGGATCTTCATGATTCATAACTGTATTTGCTAAAGAGTATGAGATAGCATGAGGTAAATGCGACATATAACACGCATGAATATCATGTTCTTTAGCATCCATATAAATAAGTCTCATTCCAATTTCTTGGAATATTCTAATCACTCTTTGTTTATGTATCTCATCATTCTCTTCAAGATTACATAATACAACAGCTCGTCCCTCATATAAGCCATCCATTGCTGCTTTGGGACCAAACTTTTCAGTTCCTGTCATAGGGTGAGTTGCTACAAAGTTTTTTCTAATAGAACTTGGAATATTTTTTACAATAAATTCTTTTGTAGAACCTAAATCCATTATTGTAGTATTAGAACTAATATCTTTTAATTCATCTATCATATTGATAATAGAATCTACAGGAATAGCTAAAATAATAACATCTGAATTCTTTTTTAATTCTTCTAAATTCATCATTTTATCTACTAAATTTAACTCTTCTATTTCTTTTATTGTTTTAGCTTTTTTTGCATAACCATAAACATTTTTTGCAATACCATATTTTTTTACAGCTTTTGCTATAGAACCACCCATTAAACCTAAACCAACAATACCTATATTCAATTTATAACCTTTATTAATATTTTTAAGACAATATTATATCTTAATCTTTGTAAAAGAAGATTTTAGGTATTCGTTCGAAGAAGATTTATTCTAGTTATTATTTACTTGATATTATTCCCAATTCAATTATAAAGCATACGCCTTCATCTGTATTTTTTACACTCAATTTTCCACGGTGATGATTTTCCACAATTATTTTTGACATATAAAGACCTAACCCTGTTCCATTTTTCAAATCTTTAGTGGAAAAATAAGGGTCAAATATTTTTTCTATTATATCCTCAGGTATTCCTCCTGCATTATCACAAATTAATATTGTTCTATTTTCAGTAGTAATTTTAAGATATGGATTTTTTATTTGTTTTTCTTTAACTTTATCTTGAGTATTTTTTAATATATTTAAAACAACATGCATTATCTCATTATCGTAAAGTTCTATATCTTCTTTTGAGTAATACTCTTCTATTATTTTTATATTTTCATTTAATAATGATGCTTTAATAATATTTAATGATGTTAAAATGATATTTTCTAATTTTATTTTTACTGATTTTTTATCTTCTTTGTAAAAGTTTCTAAAATCCTCTATAGTTTTAGAGAGATGTTGTGTTTTTTCTTGAATGCCATTGACCTCTTTTTCTAAACTTTCATTATTTATAATACCTAGTTGAGCATCTATTAATATATTACTAGCTTGCATTGAAATAGCAGTTAAGGGTTGTCTCCATTGATGGGCTATCATACTGATCATCTCTCCTAATTGGGCTAAACGAGATTGTTGAACAAGTTGTATGTCTTTTTTTCTATTTTCTTCATTTGATTTTTTTAATTCTAGTTGACTTTTAGTTATTTTAGTTATATCCAAAATTAAACCTACTGTTTTTAGGGGTTGACCTATAGCATTATAAAATGTTTTACAGTGGTGCTGAACAAAAATAACTTTGCCATCTTCTTTTAAAAAAGTATGTTCAAAAGCTAAATCTTTTCCCTTTCTAATTCCATTTTCAATGATTTCATTTTTTATATTTTGATTATCTGAATCAATTATCATTTCTAAAAAATCACGCCAGGAAACTTTTTCTTTCGAAGAAGGGTCCCTACCTAGAAGTAATGATAAATCATCTGACATTTTAAAAGTATAAGTTAAATTATCAAGTTCCCAACCACTAACTTTTGCTAAACGCCGTATTTCATTTAAAGTATGATCTTCAAATTTATGACTCTTTACTTTTTGCTTTAATGTATTATTCTCAAGCTCTAGAGTAAGTAGTTGATCCTCTAATTCATCAATTTTATGTTTATAAAATATAATTTCATCTAGTTCATTCATTTATTCAACTTTTTCCAAAGAGTTTTATTTCAGCTAATTTTGTTCCTTGAATTCTAGCTCTAATTTTATTATAAACTAAATTTCTATTTGTAGAATCATCATCTGCAAATGGAGAAAATCCACAGTCGTCAGTAGTTCCTAGTTGATTTATTGGTATAAATTTTGATGCTTTAATAATTAACTCACAAACTTCTTCTGCTGTTTCTAGTTTCTCATTTGAAGGGTCAATTACTCCTATAAAAACTTTTTGAAATGGTTTAATCACTTTACCTATTAATCGTAATGCCTTGTCAATATCCTTTTCAGCGCTCATAGCGACATAAAAATTACCTGCATTTATTTTAAATAAAGTTGGTAAAAGATATTTATAATCAATTTCAGCACTGTGAGTAGAATCCATATCTGCCCCTGGGCAAGTATGGATACCTATTTTTTGTATCTCTTCTTCTGTAAAGTGTGTTAAACATTTATTTATTAGGTCAACAAATGAAGTTAATAATTCCCCTGAAGGGTCAAGTTTTAATGATAAACGAGCTTCTGTAAAATCTAATTGAACTTTATGTGCTCCAAGTTCAAGACATTGTTTTACCTCTGTTACATGTTGTTCAATTAAATCATTAATAAATTCCTCATGAGTATAATTCTCAATACCTTCTGGTGGATAAACAAGACTCAACATAGAAGGAGAGATAACAGCTTGTTTGACAGGTACATTCGCATATTTTAATGCAAATTTAAGAAAATCGTCTGCTGTTTGTTCATATTTAAACGGTGGTTTACTTAAATGTGGTGAAAAAACACGTTTGTGACCATCTTTAAAATAAACGGTGAATCCTTTATTTGAGTAAGATGAAGAGTCATGTAGACAATAATGCGCAAAGCCATCAAATTTTCTTTGTTCTCCATCACTAATTATGGGGCACCCTAACTTTTCAAGTTCTTTCATGACTATAATGGTCTCTTTTTCAGCTAACGCAGATAAGTCTTCATAGCTAACTTTACCAATTTTGTAGTCTTTGTATGCATCAATTAATACTTTTCTTCGAGGGATTGAGCCTATTTGCTCTGTTGGAAGTGTTTTTTTCAAAGTAGAATCCTCCTAAATATAAAATATATATTTATATTATAATTTTATATCTTTTAATATCCTTGATATTGAATTTATTATTTAATTTTATATTTAGATTAAGACCTAGAATATAAAAATATAAACGTAAATGGGAGGAATATTAATCCTAATAATCTTTTTTACTATAAAATAATTTATATCTTAACCCTCTTATAATTTTTATTTTGATATATTATCTGTCTTTAATTATATAAATAAGGATAATTGTGAAAAATAAAAGTATCTTATTATCAATGGCTTTAGCTGCAAGCTTACAAGCCCAACAAATAACTTCCATCGAGTATATTAATTTGACAAAGATTTCTTCTTCAATAGCAAATGAAACATTGGATTTAAGAGTTGGACAAGAACTTAATATCGAAAAAATCAATAAAGCAATAAAAGAGTTTTATAAATTTAATTATTTTGATGACATTTCTGTATCAAATAACAATGGTAAAATACAATTTTTATTTAAAGAGAAACCATCTATTGCTAATGTTGATATTAATGGTTATAAAAGTAGAGATAGTGATATTGAATCATTAAAAAAACAAATTGGAATTAGTCGTGGAAATATGTATTCTTCTAAAAAAGTTAAAGAAGCAAAAGATGCTTTACTTAGAGAACTTGAAAGAGACGGATATATAAATTCTGTTGTTGAAGTAGATATTGAAAATATTAATGATGGTGCTGTTTCTGTAACTTTTAATGTAAACAAAGGTGATGAAATAATTATTAAGAAAGTAAATTATTTTGGTGCAAAAAACTTAGAAAATAGTGATTTTGAAAAAAGTACAGCAAATAAAGAAGAAGAGTTTGCTTCTTGGTTTTTAACTCAAAATGATGGGGAGTTAAAAGCTGATCAATTAGAATATGATGGAAAAAGAATAAAAGAACTTTATTTTGAAAATGGATACTTAGATGCAAAAGTTGAAAATCCTTTTTTAGAAGTTGATTTTAGCTCAAACCAAGCAGAATTAGACTTTTATATAGAAGAAGGTATTCAATATAATACAAATACAATCACAATTTATCTTAATTCAGAAATTATTGATCCAAAAGATATCTATCCAGAATTAAAACTTAAAAAAGATAGAGTATTTAATGTTAAAAAATTAAGACAAGATGTTGATTATATAAAAACATTAGTTGCGGATTTAGGTTATGCCTTTACACAAGTAAACTATGATATTAAAAAAGATGAAAAAAATGGTACTGCGGATGTTATTTTAAATGTAATTCCTGGAGATAAAGTATTTATTAGAGATGTTAAAATATCTGGAAATAGTAGAACTTTAGATAGAGTTATTAGAAGAAATGTTTATTTAGCACCAGGAGATCAATTTAACTTAACAGATTTTAATGATTCAATTTCAAAACTGAAAAGAAGTGGTTTTTTTGATGATGTTACATTAGAACAAAAAAGAGTATCTTCTGATAAAATGGATTTAATTGTAAAAGTAAAAGAAACTGCAACTGGTAATATTATTATTGGTGGTGGATATGGTTCATATGATAAACTAATGATTAGTGGATCTATAAATGAAAAAAACCTTTTTGGTTCAGGAATCTCAGCTTCAATTTCAGCTGACTTATCAGCTCACACAAGTGACTTCTCTCTTAAATTTATAAATCCGGCAATTAGAGATAGTAAATATCACGGAGATATAGATATTCATAGTGATACTACAGAAATTGATAATGATGTTTTTGATTCAGATAAAGATGTCGTAGGTTTTTCAATTGGTGTAGGAAGAGAAATTATAAGAAACTTAAACGCAGGTATTAGATATAGATTTGATATGATTGATGAAACATATTCTTATGAAAGTGAATATGAAACTGTTGGTAATCCTAATTACATTAAACCAAGTGATAGATTTAAAGATTCTGATTATATAACTAGTTCATTAACGCCATATATAAACTACGATAGTACAAATGATTATTACTTCCCAACACAAGGAATGAAAATTGGAAGTTCATTAGAGTTTGCTGGTGTTGGTGGAGATTCAAAATATTTAAAAAGTTCATCATACTTTAAATACTTCTACTCTTTAGAAGATAGATATGATTTAGACTGGGTTTTAAGATATAAAGTCCAAGCAAAATTTTTAGTTGATAATGGTTCAATTAAACAAGGAGATTCTTTATATTTAGGTGGTACAAAATCACTTAGAGGATTTAAATCTTATGCGTTCCCTTCAAATGAAACAGGAATTGTTCATGATCCTTATAAATCAATGGCAGCTACTTCAATTGAAGCTAGTTTCCCTTTAATCCCAGATTCAAAAATGAGATGGGGATTATTTTATGACTATGGAATGATTGGACAAGAGAATATTGACGAAATTTCAAGATCAAGTGTTGGTGCACTTTTTGAGTGGATTTCTCCTTTTGGACCACTTCAATTAATCTTTGCACAACCTCTTGATGATGAATCAACTGATGATACCTCTAATTTTGAATTTTCATTAGGTTCGTCATTCTAATAAAAAAAAGAAATGGTAAAAAATGAATATATTAAATAAAAGATTAACAAATAAAGAAGCTTTGGATTTAATTCAAAATGCTTCTTTAGTAGACTTAGGAAAATTAGCAAGCGCTAAAAAAGAACAACTACATCCTAAAAAAGTAACAACTTTTGTAGTTGATAGAAATATAAATTATACAAACGTATGTTGGGTTGATTGTAAGTTCTGTGCTTTTTACAGACACGGAAGAGATGAAGACTCTTATGTACTTAAATTTGAAGAAATTGATCAAAAAATTGAAGAATTATTAGAAATTGGTGGAACACAAATTTTAATGCAAGGGGGAGTTCACCCTAAACTTAAAATTGATTACTATGAAGAGTTAGTGGAACATATTCATACTAAATTCCCTCAAATCACCCTTCACTCTTTTTCAGCAATTGAAATTTCATTTATTGCAAAAGTATCAAAAATTTCAAAACTTGAAGTTTTAAAAAGATTACAAGCAAAAGGTTTAAGTTCAATTCCAGGAGCTGGAGCTGAAATTTTATCAGATAGAGTAAGAGATATAATTGCCCCTAAAAAAATGGATGCAGAGGAATGGCTTGAAGTTCATAGATTAGCTCATTCAATTGGAATGAAAACAACGGCAACAATGATGTTTGGAACTGTAGAAACAGATGAAGAAATAATCGAACACTGGGAAATGATTAGAAAACTGCAAGATGAAACGGGTGGATTTAGAGCCTTCATTATGTGGTCATTTCAAAGTGATAATACACAATTAAAAAAAGAAATTCCTGATTTAAAAGCTCAGTCTTCTAATAGATATTTAAGACTTTTAGCTGTGTCAAGACTTTACTTAGATAACTTTGACAATATACAAAGTTCTTGGGTAACACAAGGTAGTTATATAGGTCAAATGGCACTTAAATATGGTGCGAATGACTTAGGAAGTACAATGATGGAAGAAAATGTAGTTTCAGCAGCAGGTGCTTCAAATTGTATGAACCAAGATGAAATGATTCAATTAATTCTTGATGTGGATGAAAAACCAGCAAAAAGAAATACTGCCTACGAGATACTAGAGAGGTTTTAAAATATTAAATGAAATTTTCAATTTTAAAATACACAACAACAATATTATGTTTACAAGGACTTTTAATGGCTGCTACAATTGAGCATATAGAAATAAAGAATACAAAGATTCCTGTTGTTTTTGAAAAAGATACAAATCTACCAATAATGAATTTGCAATTGGTCTTCAAAAACAGCGGATATATACAAGATAATAAAAACAGTGGGACAGCATCACTTTCTGCAAAACTTCTAAATGAAGGAACAAAAAGTTTAGGTTCTACTGCCTTTGCTCAAAAATTAGAAAATCAAGCTATTTCTTTACATTCAAGTAGTGGATTTGAAACTTTTGTTATTGAATTATCGTCAATTAAAGATGTTCATGATAATGCTTTAAAATTTTTAAAAGAATTATTAAAAGACCCAAATTATGATGAAAAGACATTAGAAAAAATTAAAACTATTCAAAGAGGTTCTTTAAAAAGAAAAGAGAATGATTTTGATTATACTGCAAGTAAAAATTTAAAAAAACTACTCTTTAAAGATACTGTTTTAGAAAATCCTTCTTCAGGAACTATAGAATCTATTGAAAAAATAAAATTAGATGATGTAAAAAAATTCTTAAATTTGGCACTTGATTTAAATAATTTGATTATTGTTGTTGGTGGAGATTTTGAATATGATGAGATTATTTCAAAAATAGAGAATGTTGTAAAAGTGTTAGATAACAAAAATAAGAATATTTTAAAAAAAATCACAATTAGTAGTGATAAAAAAAGTAAAACAGTATTAAAAGAGACAGAACAAGCTTATATTTATTTTGGAAGTCCTTTTAATGTAGATGTAAAAGATGAAAATTCATATATGGCAAAAGTAGCTTCATTTATACTTGGTGGAAGTGGATTTGGCTCAAGACTTATGGAAGAGATACGAGTTAAAAGAGGTTTAGCTTACTCAGCTTATGGGCAAGTTTCAATGAATAAATCACATTCATATTTCACAGGATATTTACAAACAAAACTTGAAAGTGCTGATGAAGCAAAAGAATTAGTTTCATCACTTGTTAATGAATTTGTGAAAAATGGAGTTAACAAAGATGAGCTTGAGGCTGCTAAAAATTTCCTATTAGGAAGTGAACCTTTAAGAACAGAAACATTAAGTCAAAGATTGAATCGTGCTTTTACAAATTATTATAGAGGATTAAAGCAAGAACAATCTCAAATAGATTTGGAAAAAATAGAAAATCTTAAATTAGAAGATTTAAACAATTATATAAAATCTCATAATGAGATTAAAAAATTATCATTTTCAATAGTAAGGAAGTAATTTGTTAAGATTTGCATCAAGTCCGACAGGAGATATGAATATTGAAACCCTTAGAATTGCAATTTTTAATTATATTTTGTCAAAACAATTAAATGAACAGCTTTTAATAAGAATAGATGATATAGATAAGAAAAAAAATATAGAGGGAAAAGAGAAAGAGATTTTAGAAATGCTAAGTCTCTTTTCTATTGAATACTCTCATGTTGTTTATCAAAGTGAAAACCTGAAGTATCATCAAAAACTTGCTATGCAACTTATGTCAAAGAAGAAAGCTTTTTCATGTTTTTGTAGTAAAGAAAAACTAGAAGAACTAAAAAATGAAGCTACAAAAAACAATAAAATATTTAATTATGATGGTTTTTGTGAAACGCTTTCTGATGAAACTGTGTTAAATGTAAATGCTCCATTTACAGTTAGAATTAAGAAACCTGAATCAAATATTAAATTTGTAGATACATTAAAAGGTGATTTTGATCATACACCTATTGATGTTGATTCTTTTATTATATTAAATCATGATAAAACACCAACTTATAACTATGCTTGTGCAATTGATGATATGCTTTATGATATTTCAACTGTTTTAAGAACAGAAAATTATCTTGTAGATACTCCAAAACAAATTCATATTAGAAATACTATGAATTATGAAAAAGAGTTAAAATATATTCATTTACCAGCTATTCTAAACAAAAATAATACTGATAAAAGTTCTGTAAAACAATTGATTGATGAGGGATTTTTACCAAGTGCTATTGCAAATTATTTAGTATTACTTGGAAATAATACTCCAAAGGAAATATTTTCTTTAGAAGAAGCTATAGAATGGTTTGATATTAAAAATATATCAAAGGATGAAGTTAAATTTGATATTGATAAATTAAAATTTATTAATAAAGAACATCTTAAAACTATCGATGATATGAGGCTTTCAAAGATTTTGGGTTTTGCTGATACTGATATTGGAAAACTTGGAAAAATATATACTGAAGAAGCAAGTACAATTAAAGAAATTAAATCAAAAATAAAACTAATTTTTACAGCTAAAACAACTTGTAAAGGCTTTGAAGAAGAGTTTACAAAAATAAAAGATTGTATTAATAGTGCTCCTTTTTATGATGATTTTAATAAGTTAAAAGAATATATCTCAGAACAAACAAAGTTAAAAGAAGAAAGTCTTGCTATCCCACTTAGATTTATTTTAACAGGAAGAAATGATGGACCAAATATCTCTGATATTTATCCTTTAATCAAAAACTATTTAGGAGAAATAATAAAATGATTGATGCTTTATTAAGTTCAGTTTTCACTGTCGTATTAAGTCTTGTTTTTTTATATAAATGGGTTATTATTATATCAGCTGTTTTAACTTGGGTTAAACCAGATCCTTATAATCCAATTGTTCAAATGTTGTATAGACTAACAGAACCTGCCTATTCTTTTGTACGAAAATTTATTCCTACAGTTTTCGGTGGTATGGATTTTGCACCAATTATAGTTATTTTTGTGCTTATCTTCCTAGAAACATTCTTAGGAAAACTATTTGCAGGAATGTAATTTATGAAAAAAATTCTAATTCTAATTACTTTTTTTTTAATTATTAATGCAGAAGAATTAGAAAAGAATAAAAACATAACTATTTCCACTTTTAAAACAATAGAAACACTTAATAAAGGTATAAAAAGAGATTTTTATATCAATAAATACTTTAAAGAAGATATTACAAAAGATGAAGCATTAAAAGCTTTATCTTTTGTTGATAATTTTACAAATGAGATGTTTTATAATTTTGCAAAAAAATTTAATCATGATGAAACTTTAGCCGTAGCTCAATGTATGAATATGAAAAGAGAAGAATTACTCTCTTCGTATGCTGATTGCATTGTAAACGGCTTTTCTTTAGAAGATATATCAACTCTTTCAGCGGTTGATTTAGAGTTAATTAAACAAAAAACAGAAGATAAATACCCTACTTTTACAAAAAGATTAAAAGTCTTTTCTTCTTCTATCCCTTTTACCAAATTAATAATTCTAGAAAAAAATGAATTTTATAATATATATTTAAATGTTGATGATGATTTCAGAGCAAAATATTTTGACTATAAACTTCCTAAAAGAACTTTTCAAAAAATCTTTAAAGATAAAAAGAATTTTGAAAAATTTTTACAAATTTCTCTAACAGATTTAAGATTAAAAAGACTACAAAAAAGTTTGATTGAAATAGATGATAGTAAATTAGATGACAATTCTTCATTTCTTTTAGCATTAAATGCTATTAGATTTAATGAATTAAGTAAAGCAATGATTTACTTAAATAATGCAAAAGAAAAAACAAATAATAAAAAAGTTGTAGATAAAATCTTATTTTGGAAATATCAAATTACAACAGATAAAAGATATTTAAATGAACTATTAAACAGTAATAGCCTAAATTTATACTCTTTATATGTAAGGGAATTTTCAAATAAAGAATCAATTGATTTAAGTTTCTTACAAAGAATTAATGAGTTTGATTCTTTATTAGAGAAGTACGATATAAACAGAGTTTCGCTACTTTATTCTCTTGCTAAAGTAAAATCAAATTTTGAAGTTAATAAAATATCAGAAAATTTTGAACTAGGTATTATGCAGTTAAATTATAAACTAATTAGTTCTTTATCTTCTTCTTCAACTTTATTCCTTGATAATCAAAAACTTGATTCATTTTCTATTGAAAATAATTTAAAATTAGCAAATTTACATATAAATAATATTGAGAAAAAAACAACAAATCCAATATTTTCAACTCTAATTTATGAGGGGAATAATAAGTATTTAAATAAAAAACTAAAAAGTGGATTATTTTCTACAAAAAGTACAAATAGTATGTTTGAACCTTTTTTGAGTTTAGAGTTGATTTCTAATAAAAAGAAAGAGTATTTAAAAGATATTTTAATGTATAAATATTTATACCAAAATCACTTAACAAAAAAGAGTAAAGAAAAAATCACCCTCTCTTCTATTTTTGAAAATCTATCTGTGCCATACCAAAAGTTGGGTGAGTAAGTAAAATCTTCATATTTTGAGATTCATCATTTTCAAATTTTATTAGATAATAGTTAGCCCAATTATTTCTTAAAGGTATTGATGTAACCAATGGTGAATTTTCATCAAGTCTAGTTATCATTGCAGCTTTCTTACCATTTAAAGTAATGCTATAATCATTTTTTATAAAATCATGCTCTCTTTTATTTACTAAATGTATTCCTACTACGAAACTATCTAATTTATTTGATTCATATTTTTTATTAACTTTATTTAAGTAAGTAGCAAATAACAGAGAATTTATCTCTTTGTTATAAATTAAATCTGTTTTTTTAGTATATTGAATCGCATTTGCACTTTGTGCATCTTTTTCAAAATAATTTAAGGCACTTGTACTATTACAAGCTGTAAATAAAAATAAAGTAGGTAATAATAAATAATATTTCTTCATAAATAAACTCCAGTTAATTGACAAATGGCATTCTACACTAAAGTAAGTATAAACTTTCTTTAACCATGCTTTGGATAAAATCAGCCCTATGAATAAGAATTATAAAAAACTAGCAATTGCATTTAGTGGTCCTTCAAATAGTGGTAAAACTACTCTCGTAGCAAAAGTATCTAATATCTTACAAGATCAAGGTTATAAAGTTTGTATTGTAAAGCATGATCCAAAGGATAAAGCTAGGTTTGATAAACCAGGAAAAGATAGTGATAAATTCTCTCAAACGGGAGCAAATGTCGCAGTTGTTAGTCCTTCTAGGACTACATTATTTAAACAAAGTACTTCTAGTATAGAAGAGATAATAGAGCTTTTTGGCGATTTTGATTTTCTTTTAGTTGAAGGATTAAAAACATTGCCTCTTCCAAGAATTTCTATTTTTAGAGATAGACTAGATGAGGCATATTTTCCAGTTACTGATGCAATAGCTCATGATGATACAATTAATTCCAATGAAATTCCGTCTAATATTGATAAATTAGATTTAAATAATCCAGAAGAAGTTATCTCTTGGATAGAAAAAAATGCAAAGAGGATATAATGAACGAAATTTTTGATGCAATAAAAATAGCAAGTGTAGAAATACAAAAAATTATTGATGTTGGGGATACAGGGAAAAGTGATAATGAAAATTCAACAGGAGATACTCAATTAAAACTTGATATTGCAAGTGATGTAGTTATCGAAGAGATTTTCTCTAAAATACCTTCAATTAAAGCTATTGTAAGTGAAGAGCAAGAAGAGATTATTTCTTTACATGAAGATGGGGAATACCTTATTGCTTATGATCCTTTAGATGGCTCATCTTTAGTAGATGTTAACTTATCAGTGGGATCAATCTATGGAATTTATAAAAATGATTTCACAGCAAAGAATATTGTGGCATCAGTATATGTAGTATTTGGTCCTAGAGTTGAGATGGTTGTAGCTGCACAAGGCAAAGTTAAAATGTATAGATTATATAATAATACTTTTGACTATATTCAAGATATTACATTAAAAGAAAGAGGAACTATAACTGCAACTGGTTCAACACAAATGTGTTGGCCTACGCACCATAGAGAATTGGTTAATAAAATGTTTAAAGATGGTTATTATCTTAGATATTCAGGAGGAATGGTTCCTGATTTACATCAAATTTTATTAAAAGGCGGTGGACTTTTTTCTTATCCTGGAACTACTGATAGACCAAAAGGTAAATTAAGACAACTTTTTGAAGTTTTCCCTTTTGCTTTTATTTACGAACTTGCCGGAGGAGCTGCTACTGATGGATATAAAAGAGCCTTAGAAGTAGAAACAACGCATATTCATGATACAACACCATGTTTTTTTGGTTCAAATGAAGAAATAAATAAAGTAAAAGAAGTATACAAAGAAAATGCAAGCTAATAAAAGTTTAGAAGAATGGGATTTAAAATTAGAAGAAAAACTTGATGAATTAAAAAAATGTCAAGAAACACAATCTTTATCTTCGTGTAATCCTTGCGAAAAGTTTTTTGATTGTGAACTTAGAAAAAAATATGTAATAGCTGTGTATGAGTCGATGAATAAGGGCTCTGGCGGCGGATTTGAATTTTAATTAATTATTATAGAGGTAGAAAATGGAACAAACTTGTAAAAATGTTTATATAACGACACCAATTTATTATGTAAATGATGTGGCACATATAGGTCATGCTTATACAACTATTATTGCAGATATGCTTGCAAGATATTCAAGGTTAACTGGTGCAAAAACATTTTTCTTAACAGGAACTGATGAGCATGGTCAAAAAATTGCTCAAAGTGCGGAACAAAGAGGAAAAACTGCTAAAGAATATGCAGATGAAGTATCAGGAAAGTTTAAAACACTTTGGGATGATTTTGATATTACTTATGACAAATTTATAAGAACTACCGACGAAGAGCATAAAGCAGGTGTCCAAAAGGCATTTGAAAGAATGCACGAAAAAGGTGATATTTATAAAGGTGATTATGAAGGTTATTATTGTGTTTCATGTGAGACTTTTTTTACAGAAAAACAATTAATAGACGAGCAATTTTGTCCTGATTGTGGAAAGCCTACTAATATAGTAAAAGAAGAGAGTTTTTTCTTTAAATTATCTGCATATGAAGATAGACTATTAAAGTGGTATGAAGAGAGTGAAGACTGTATTCTTCCAAGATCAAAAAAGAATGAAATTGTAAACTTTGTAAAAGCTGGATTAAGAGATTTATCTATTTCAAGAACATCATTTGATTGGGGTGTAAAACTTCCTGAATCAATGAAGGAACCAAAACATGTTATGTATGTATGGCTTGATGCTTTACTTAATTATATAACAGCTTTAGGTTATGGAAAAGATGAAGAAAATATGGATTTCTGGCCAGCTTCAACACAATTAGTTGGAAAAGATATTTTAAGGTTTCATGCAATTTATTGGCCAGCATTTTTAATGTCTTTAGACTTACCTCTTCCAAAACATATTGCAGCTCATGGTTGGTGGACTAGAGATGGTGAAAAGATGTCTAAATCAAAAGGAAACGTAGTTAATCCTAAAGAAATAGCAGATGCTTATGGCTTAGATGCTTTTAGATATTTTATGCTTAGAGAGGTTCCTTTTGGACAAGATGGTGATTTTTCTCAAAAAGCATTAATGGATAGAATTAATTCAGACCTTGGAAATGATTTAGGGAATTTATTAAATAGAATTTCAGGAATGAGTGGAAAATATTTTGACTTTAAAGTTACTTCTAAAGATGTAGAAAAGTATCATAAAAAAGAGTTAGATGAAGTTAGTGAAATTTTAGACAATATAGAAGATTATTTATATAATATGCAAATAAATAGATATCTTGAAGATATTTGGAAGGTTTTAACAATTGCAAATAAGGCAATTGGTGATTATGAACCTTGGGCTAAAATGAAAGAAGGTAAAGAAGAAGAAGCTATGGCTTTAGTTGCTTTAATTACAAATATTATGGCAAGAGTTGCCCTACTTTTAGATTCTGTTATGCCAGATAAAATTGCTAAAATTGCTAAATCAATTGGCTTAGAAATTACAACTGAAAATTATAATAAAATATTAAAACAAAAAAATCTTTTAGATGATATTACTATTACAAAAGTTGAACAGCTTTTTCCTAGAATTGAAGAAATTTTATTAGAACAATCAAAACCTACAATTGTGTCAAAATCAGAAGCTGAAGAGAAATCAGATTCAAAAACAAAAAAAGAAGAAAAAAACCCAAAAATTGATGATCAAGAAAATGATAATTTAATTACAATTGATAAATTTTTTGAAACAAGTTTAAAAATTGGAACAATTGTAGAAGCCCAAGAAGTCCCAAAATCAAAAAAACTTTTAAAATTACAAGTTGATTTAGGAGAAGGGAAAAATAGACAAATACTTGCAGGAATCAAAGAGTTTTACAATGCAGATGATTTAATTGGAACACAAGCATGTGTTGTAGCAAATCTAAAACCAGCAAAACTTATGGGAATGATAAGTGAAGGTATGTTAATGGCGGCACGTGATGAAAATGGTTTATCTTTAATAAGACCAGAAGCTCCTAAAAAAATAGGAACTAAAATAAGCTAGTGCAAATTACATCTATACTTGATATTGTTGATGGGAGATTAATAAATCACCCATCAATCTCTTTTATTTATTCAATTAAAACAAATCCTAGAAAAGTTAAAGAAGGAGATTTGTTCATAATTCAAAAGAAGGAAGATATTCCTTTGGCTGTTGAAAATGGTGCTTTTGCATTAATCACAAATGAAAATATTGACATCACTGATATTCCAGATAATGAAATTGCTTGGATAAAAGTAATTTCAATAAAAGAAACAATTATTAAGTTAATAAGATATTTATTATCAAATATAAAACTTAACGCTTTTTATTGTAATGAAGTCACATATGATTTTTTTAATATTTTAAGAAAACCAACAGTTCATACGAATATAAAGATTATTCCAAAAAAACTATCAAAAATCTTTAAAATATTAGATGATTTAGAAGAAAATGATACTATTATTTTTTATGACCAAAAATTATTAGATTCAATTTATCCAGTAAATTTTGATTTTAATACAAAAGAGTACAAAGTAAACAACTTAATAGAACATTCAATTTTTGAAACAACATTTTCTTACGAAGATAGATATTTTTCTAAATTAAAAATTTCAAGTTTATACCTTAGAGAATTTTTAGATGTTTATAGCTTTTTAGATTTTGATGCAGATTTGAATAAATTAAAGAAATTTCATAATTTAAAATCTATTTTTGTAGATAAACAAATAAACCATATTGATTTTGGCAAATCAGATAAATTTCTTTTAGCTCAAGATAATGAAGAACTTATTTTAAAAGAAGTTAAATATTTACGAGAGAAATATAAATATGCAAAAATTTTGTATATTACTACAAAAGAGATAGATGATAATAAAGATATTGATTATACATTTATTAATTCATTAGATGAATTAAAAATATATTTAAAGAAAACTCAATTTAATGCTGTTTATTTTATTGGTGTTTCATATAATGAATTATATGAACAAATATCAAAACAAAATAATGAGCCCTCTTTAATATAACTTTTTTTAATATATCATTCCAAAAGAGCTAACAACTTTTCCTATAATATTTACATCATCTTTTTCTAATATTTGTATTGGGTAATCTTTATTATCTGATATTACATCAAGTTGTCCATCAACTCTTCTTTGTATTCTTTTTACAAAAAGTCCATAATTTGTTGTAAATGCATATATTCCATCTCTTGAAACATCAGTTTTAGTTTTATCAATAAAAATTATATTATTACTGTTTAAAGTAGGCTCCATTGAATCCCCTATTACATTTATAGCATCAATGTTTTTTAAATTCTCTTTTCCCCCTAAATTATTAATAAAATATGGTGGAACTTCAAAACTTTCATGAGAATCATCATTTTCATATGCACCTCCTCCAGCACTCACACTAATTTCAGGATAATATCTTATCCAATATTTATCAGTAGAATCTACAAGAGAACCTGGATTTTGATTATATAGTAACCAGTTAATTGATATCTTTTTTTTTGCACAAAAATCTAAAATATTAGAAAAAGGAATTTTCCCTCTATTTTTCATAGTTGCAAAATTAACTTGGCTTAAGTCTAAGGCTCCTGCCACATCTTTATCAAAAATCTTTCCATTTTTTCCATCTTGGCTTAAAATATCTTTTAATTTTTCTATAATCTCACTTACGATTAACATTTGAACTCCTCTTTGTAACTTATTTATAATTATATTACAAAATGCAATATTTTTCAAGTGTTTTGAAAATTTTATATAGAATTTGTCATATTATTTATCAAGGGGAGATAAAATGTCACAACAAATTGAAAAAGCTACAAGTAATTTAATAAAAATATTAGGAAAAATAGATAATTTTTTACTTGAATTTGGTACTAAAATCTTGTAAAAAGCTCCAAATAAGCCAAATTACTAAATTCATGGGAAATACTGAGGAAACTAAATTTTACTAAAGCTAAATTTATATAAAATTATATTACTAATTACACGAGGGTAAGCACGGGGAGTAATATGGAAACAAATTTAATCGCTGAAGCGGCAAAGTTTATGCTATTAGGAATGGGAATTGTATTCTTATTTTTAATTATTATGATTCTTGTTCTAAAAGTACAAGCAAAAATAATAGGTAAATATTTTCCTGAAAAGAAAGTATCACCAGTTAAAGCAACTAAAGCTTCAGATAACACTGCAAAAATGGCCGCAATCGTAGCTGCTGTTCAACATCACAAAAATCTAAAAGGTTAATTTAAATGGCTAAAAAATATATTGACGTCATGGATACTACATTTAGAGATGGATTTCAATCTGTCTTTGGAGGTAGAGTTTTAATGGACGACTTTTTTCCAGCTGTAGAAGCTGCGAAAGATGCGGGGATAACTCATTTTGAGTTTGGAGGAGGAGCTAGATTCCAATCTTTATTCTTCTACTTACAAGAAAATGCTTTTGAGATGATGGACAGATTTAGGGAAATCGTAGGTCCTGATGCTAATTTACAAACATTAGCTAGAGGTATTAATACTGTTATGTTAGATACAGGGTCTAGGGAACTTGTTGAAATGCATGCTAAAATGTTTGCAAAACATGGTGTTACAACTATAAGAAATTTTGATGCTTTAAATGATGTACAAAATTTAGAGTACTCAGCAGAATGTATAAAAAAATATGGACTTAATCATGAAGTTGTTGTAACTTTAATGGATTTACCACCAGGTTGTGAAGGTGCTCATGATGTACCTTTTTATGAAAAAACTCTAAGAAAAATTTTAGATACAGGTCTTCCTTATGACTCTATATGTTTTAAGGATGCTTCAGGTACTTCTTCTCCTCAAAAAGTTTTTGACACTATAAAAATGGCTAGAAAATTGGTAGGAGAAGATACTCATATTAGACTTCATACTCATGAAACAGCTGGAGTTTCAGTTGCTTGTTATTTAGCAGCTTTAGATGCAGGTGCAAATGGAATTGATTTAGCAAATGATCCTGTGTCAGGTGGGACTTCTCAACCTGATATTTTGACAATGATGCATGCTGTAAAAGGTATGAATTATGATTTAGGTGGACTTGAAATAGAAAAAGTTTTAAAATATCAAGAAGTTTTAAAGCATCAATTAAAAGATTATTTTATGCCACCAGAAGCTACGCAAGTATCTCCTTTAATTCCTTTCTCACCAATGCCAGGTGGAGCTTTAACAGCTAATACACAAATGATGAGAGATAATGGAACACTACATAGATTTCCAGAAGTAATTAAAGCAATGAGAGAAGTGGTTGAAAAAGGTGGTTATGGTACTTCTGTAACTCCAGTTTCTCAATTTTATTGGCAACAAGCATATGCCAATGTAATGTTTGGACCATGGAAACAAATTGCTCCTGGTTATGGAAAAATGGTTCTTGGATATTTTGGTAAAACACCAGTTGAACCAGATTCTGAGATTATTTCTTTAGCTTCAGAAAAATTGAAATTAGAACCAACTAGTGAAAATCCATTAGACATTGCTGATAGAGATGAAAAGAAAACTATGGCTTATTGGGAAGCTAGATTAAAAGAAGAGAGTATTGAAGTAAGTGAAGAAAACATTTTCATTGCTGCAGCTTGTGATGAAAAAGGAATCGCTTTCTTAAAAGGTGAGAGTCCTTTAAATATAAGAAAATCTGATTCAACTTGTGAAAATGATAAAGAATGTAATTTAGGAGAAAATAAAACTATGAGTAATGCAACTGGAAACTACACTGTCGTTGTAGATGGGCAAAAATTTAATGTAACTGTGGCAGAAGGAAATGCTGATATTCAAGTAACTCCTGTAAATGAAAACCCTACAGCAGAAACAAGTGCTATTTCTAGTGATGGAGCTGAAGTTGAAGCAACTGTTAGTGGAGCCGTTTGGAAAGTACTGGTTAAAGTTGGTGATAAAGTTCAAAAAGGCGATGTTGTTGCAATTTTAGAAGCTATGAAAATGGAAATTGATGTTGAAGCTCCTTGTTCAGGAACAATTTCAGCTATTTTAGCTAATCCAAGTGACTCAGTTGAAGAAGGTCAAGCTATAGCTAAAATAAGCTAAGTAGTATGAATAATAGAATTTGGAGAATAATTAATGAATAAAAAATTAATGGCATCAATGCTAATTATATTTTTTGCAGTTTTTAGTTTAAATGCATTTGCTTCAAGTGCTGCAGCAGAACCAGTTAAAACTGAAAAAAAAGAGTACGAATCTAAATCATTAGGTCAATTGTTAGAGTCTTTTTATGAAACAACAGGTATTTATGCTTTTGTAACACCTAGGGATGATATTTTAACAACAGAAGCCCATGCGAAAGATGCTAGATTAATGACTCACTTTGAGCAAACATGGGGTAGACTTATTATGTTTGCTATTTGTTTACTATTGTTTTATTTAGCTATTGCAAAAGGTTTTGAACCACTTTTACTTTTACCAATTGCTTTTGGTGGACTTTTAGCTAATATTCCACTAGCTGGTATTGGTGGTGAAACGGGTATGTTAGGTATTATATATAACATGGGAATCGCAAATGGATTCTTCCCTTTATTGATTTTTATGGGTGTTGGAGCAATGACTGACTTTACACCTTTATTAGCAAACCCTAAATCAGCAATTTTAGGTGGTGCTGCACAATTTGGAATCTTTGGTTCTTTAGTTGGTGCAGTTGCACTTGGATTTGATTTACAATCAGCTTCTGCAATTTCTATTATTGGTGGGGCTGATGGACCAACATCAATCTTTATTGCAAATAGATTAGCACCTGAATTATTAGGAGCTATCGCAGTTGCTGCTTACTCATACATGGCACTTGTTCCAGTTATACAACCTCCAATTATGAAGGCTTTAACAACTGAAGCTGAACGAAAAATTAAAATGCCAAAATTAAGAAAAGTGAATAAATTAGAAAATTTATTTTTACCAATTGTAATTCTTTTCTTAGCAATTTTATTTTTACCAGAATCAACACCACTTATTGGTGCATTTGCATTAGGTAATTTCTTCAAACAATCAGGTGCTGTTGAGAGACTTTCAGATACAATGCAAAATTCATTAATCAATATTGTGACTATCTTCTTAGGATTAGGTGTAGGTTCTAAACTTGCAGCTGATAAGTTTTTAGTATTAGAAACTTTAGGAATTATGATTATTGGATTAATTGCCTTTTCAGCAGGAACAGCTGCTGGTGTTATTATGGCAAAAATTATGAATAAATTTGCAGCTGAAGATGCAAAAATAAACCCACTTATTGGTGCAGCTGGAGTATCAGCCGTTCCAATGGCTGCTAGAGTTGTTAGCAAAGTAGGTCAAGAATATGATAAATCAAATGTATTATTAATGCATGCGATGGGTCCAAATGTTGCCGGAGTTATTGGTTCTGCCGTAGCTGCTGGTGTACTATTATCAATATTTTAATTAAATTTATAGGGAAATATAATGTCTGAAATAAAAGATTCACTAGGCCTTGAAAACGTAGGGAAAGTGTACAGAAATCTAGACGTGGATACATTAATCGATCATGCGGTTGCGAATGAAGGAGCAAAAGTTTCTACTACTGGCGCATTAATGATTGATACTGGAATTTTCACAGGAAGAAGTCCAAAAGATAAGTTTTTTGTTAATCAAGATCCATCAAATAAGTTTATAGCTTGGGGTGATATTAATTTTAAAGTATCAAAAAATGTTTTTGAAGATTTAGAAGTTACATCTAAAAAACAGTTAAGTAATAAAGATTTATATGTTACAGATTTATATTGTGGTTCTTCTTTAGATAGTAGAAAACCAGTTAGATTTATTACTGAAGTTGCTTGGCAAGCGCATTTTGTTCAAAATATGTTTATTCTTCCAACAGAGGAAGAATTGAATAATTTTGAACCTGAATTTACTGTTTATAACTCTTGTAAAACTGTAGATATGGCATATGCTAGTCATGGATTAAACTCTGAAGTTTTTGTAGTATTTAATGTAGAAGAAAACGTTGCTCTTATTGGTGGAACTTGGTATGCAGGTGAAATGAAAAAAGGCGTTTTCTCAATGATGAACTATTGGTTACCATTAGAAGGTAAATTGCCAATGCATTGTTCTGCAAATATTGGGAAAGATGGAGACACTGCCCTATTCTTTGGTCTTTCAGGGACAGGTAAAACAACACTTTCAACTGATCCAAATAGAGCCTTAATTGGTGATGATGAACATGGTTGGGATGATAATGGCGTATTCAACTTTGAAGGTGGGTGTTATGCAAAAGTTATTAATCTTGATGCAGATTCAGAACCTGAAATCTTTGGTGCTATTAAAAAAGGTGCCATTTTAGAAAATGTTGTTGCAGATGAAAATGGAGTTGTAGATTATAATGATGGATCAAAAACTGAGAATACAAGAGTTTCTTATCCAATCGATCATATAGAAAATCACAAATCAGATATGAGAGGTGATCATCCAAAAAATATCATTTTCTTATGTGCTGATGCTTTTGGAGTCTTACCTCCTGTTGCTAAACTTGATAAAAGACAAGCAATGTATTACTTTTTAAGTGGATATACTGCAAAAGTAGCTGGAACTGAAAGAGGAATTAGTGAACCTGTAGCAACCTTCTCTTCTTGTTTTGGTGAAGCATTTTTACCTTTAAACCCGACTGTTTATGCAGAACTTTTAGGTGAAAAAATTGATAAGCATAAAGTTAATGTTTATTTAGTTAACACAGGCTGGACTGGTGGTCCATATGGAATTGGAAAAAGAATGAGTATAAAAAATACTAGAGCTTGTATTAATGGTATATTAGATGGTGTTATTGAAAATTCTGAATTTGAAATGTTACCATTCTTTAATCTTGAAATTCCTAAATCACTTGATGGCGTTGAAACAAAAGTATTAAATCCAAGAAATACTTGGGAAGATAAAGAATCTTATGATGAAACTGCGATTAAATTAGCAGGTATGTATATTGAAAATTATGCAAAAAAATACTTAACTTTGGAAACTGATTACGATTTTACATCAGCAGGTCCAAAATTATAAAATAATAATTTAACAATAAAAAAAAGGGGAGTAAATTTATTTACTCCCCTTTTTTTATTTAGATTTTTATAATTAAGATTCTATTTGAATCTCTTCTAAAATCTCTAATCCAAATCCATTTAAGCCAACAAAAGAGTGTTTTCCTCCACTAGTCATTAACTTTATTTTATTAACATTTAAAGAATTTAAAATTTGTGCACCAATACCATAATCTTTTTGTGAGTTTTTATTTGCAACTTCATCAGTTAAAAATATTAGTACTCCACCTTTTGATTGTAAAAAATTTATTGTTTTAAGCATAGAATGAAGTTTCTCATCATCTAAAAAAAGTTTTATATCAGGAATAACTGTATGAAATTTAACATGTGTTATTTCATTAAGTTCTCCAAATTGAATTGCTGTATGTATTTGTCCTAAATGATCTTTAAACTCTTTTTTTATTACATTTGAACCAAAGAAAGTTTTATTTTCACTTGAAATTTCATCTACTAATTTTTCATGAGATAATCTATATTCAACTAAATCAGATATATATATCTGTTTCATATTGTGTTTTTTAGCAAAAATGTCTAAATCATCACGTCTTGCCATTGTTCCATCATCTTTCATAATTTCACAAATGACAGCTTCTCCATTTAATCCAGCAAGCTTACATAAATCAACTGATCCTTCTGTATGTCCAGTTCTTATTAATACTCCACCATCTTTTGCTATTAGAGGAAATATATGTCCAGGTCGCACTAACTCTACAGGCTTAGAAATTGGATTTGCAAGGATTTTAATAGTATCATCTCTCTCCCCTGCACTAATCCCTGTTAAGGCATCCCTTGCATCAACAGAAACTGTAAATGCAGTTTCATACGATGAAGTATTCGAATTAACCATAGGGTTTAATTCTAGTTTATTTGCTGTCTCTTTTGTAACTGAAACACAAATTAAACCTTTGGCATGAGTTGCCATAAAATTAACTTTTTCTGCTGTACTTAATGGTGCTGCATAAACTAAGTCACCTTCATTCTCTCTATCCTCGTCATCAAGCATGATAACCATATTCCCTTTTTGAATTTCTTCAATTGCTTCTTTTACTCTTTGTACTGCGTTCATATTTCTACTTTTTAAATGATTTTTTTAATTTTAAATTATTATATCAAAAATTCCAAAATTTAATCTAAAAACCCTTGACAATAAATACTTTTTTTACTATAATTTCGTCACTTAAAACATTGGGGTATCGCCAAGTGGTAAGGCAACGGCTTTTGGTGCCGTTATTCGAAGGTTCGAATCCTTCTACCCCATCCACTTTTTAAGTATTTTACACCGCGGAATAGAGCAGTTCGGTAGCTCGTCGGGCTCATAACCCGAAGGTCGCAAGTTCAAATCTTGCTTCCGCAACCAATTAAAATGATATCTTATGTCAAGGTAGCTCAGCTGGCTAGAGCGCTGGTCTCATAAGCCGGAGGTCGAGGGTTCGAGTCCCTCTCTTGACACCATTCGTAAGTCCCAAATCGTGGGCAAAAGATATCTTTTTTTCTCCTTTCTTGTTAATATAAAAAATATTATCACTGAATAAGGAATTTTAATCGCTGATGTAGCTCAGTTGGCTAGAGCAGCTGATTTGTAATCAGCAGGTCGTAGGTTCGACTCCTATCATCAGCTCCATTTTATGAAATAAAAATGAAATAGAACAATCAAAAATAAATCGAATCTTTTTCCCCCAATTAATAAATCTAAATCACTTTTTTCTATTTCATTTTTATTCTTACAATTATAAAAAATTAAGTATATATACACTTATTCTTTATCTGAAGTTGCCTCGTGAATTACTTCTTTTGTAGAATCATAAGCATCACTAGTGACCTCTTTTGTAGCCTCCCATGCTTTTTTACTTGTTTTTTTTGTAACATGCCAGGCTTTAGAGGAATCTTTTTTTGCACCTTTCCATGTTGCACATCCAGTAAATATGAAAGTTACTATAAATAATGATAAAAAAACTTTTTGCATTTTTTTCTCCTAAATTGTATTTTATTAATGTTATTCTACAAAAATACTTTATATATTTTGCTTTAAAATAGAAAGAGGACTCCTATATCAAACCTATTAAGGTTTGATATAAGAAAAGCCTTGCATCTGTAATTTTACTAGTTCTGCTACACCACTTGGCACGATATCTGATTCAGATACATTATATAAATCATCCTCTATATTAACATTTCTTCCTACAACTGTATTTTTACAAATATCAAATGAAACCCCTTGATTTTTTAAGCCATCAATTTTTGCTGATAGGTTATCATCTGCATTAGCAAATTTAAATTTTTTTAATTTTTCTAAAGATTCAGGCAAGACAAGTAAAGACAAGCCATTTCCATGTAAAACTACTCTTATTTCTAAATTATCAGCTCCCACTGCATTAATATGATTTTGAATATTTCTTAGAGCACCTTTTTGTTGCTTTGGATTATCATAGTTTATATGATATACCACCTTTTGTTTTTCATAATTATTCTTAATATCAGCATTCAAACTTATAAAAGATAAGCCTAAAACTAATATTGTTGCAAAGATTTTTTTCATGCATATTTTCCTTGATTTAATTTCATAGTAATTTTACAAATAAAAGATGTGAAAATACTTAATCAATAGATTTAACAAAATTCTTTTATGACTGATTTTGTAGGGTATACGAGCTTTTTTATACTTTTATTATAAATACTTGTAAGTAATATTTTTTTTAATTAATTTATTGGCCATAGACTTCAAAATTCAGATATACTCACAAAAAATAAAAAGTAGAAAATGAAAATATTATCAAAAAACTCTTCACTTGAAGACTCATTAGAAAAAATGACACAAACATTAGAAAGTGTTGGTTCAAAAATCACTTTTGCAGAGGAAAAACATCCTTTAACAAACTGTTTTTCAGTAAATCTAAGCTCAAATGATGCACCAAAACATCTTTACTCAAATGGTAAAGGCACTTGTTCTAAAGCAAGTGTAGTAAGTGCAATTGGTGAATATATAGAAAGATTACAAACAAACAATTTTTTTATCGAATTTTATATCCCTAATAAAGAAGCATATCCTGATCAAAAACTGTTTTCTTTTGATGAAGAATATTTAGACAAAGATTTAGCCAAGTTCTATAACAAAGATAATGCCTTTGAAGCAAAAGATTTTATAGATTATCATAGTGATTATTTTGACAAAATAGTATCTTTGCCCTTTGTAAATTTAAGTACAAATAAAAAAGCATATTTACCTATAAATTTAACACATAATCTTTATGTGAGTAATGGTTTAGCAACAGGAAATACTCCAAAAGAAGCTCAAGTACAATCATTAAGTGAGATTTTTGAAAGATATGTAAAAATAGCTATTATTAAAGAAGGATACTCTCTTCCATCTTTTCCTAAAGATGTCTTAAAGAGTTTTACCAAACTAAATGAAGATATTAAAGCCTTGGAAGATTTAGGTTATATTATTGAAGTGTTAGATTGTTCTTTTGAAGGAAAATTTCCTGTAACTGCTATTTCTTTGATAAACCCAAAAACATCTACCTTATTTGTATCATTTGGCGCTCACCCTATTCTAGAAGTTTCATTACAAAGAACAATGACTGAACTTATGCAAGGTAGAGATTTAAGTGATTTATCAACTTTTGAAAAGCCAAGTTTTAACAAAGAGTTAATTCAAACAAATTCTAATATTGAGTCTCACTTTATTGACTCAAATGGTAAAATTGGTTTTGAGTTTTTATCTGCTAAAAAAACATTTTCTTATACACCTTGGGTTTATAAGGGCAAAAATACAGATGAAGAGCATGAATATTTAATTAATATTATAAAAACTATGAAAAAAGAGATTTATATTAGAGAATATGATTATTTAGGATTTTACTCTTGTCAAATAATTGTTCCAAGTGTTTCAGAAGTTTATCCTTTAGAAGATATGATTTACAACAATACTAATGCTGGAAAATTATTAAGAGATATGATTTTAAATTTCAAAGATTATAACCCAGAAGAAATTTTGGATGAAATAGAAACATATGACAATAACTTAAATATTGAAAAATATATTGGTGTAATATTTAAAAATAACTTTACAATTTGTGATTTTAAAGCACAATTAAATTTAATGCTAGGAAATTATGAAGAAGCAATTGAATTATTTGAGATGTCAACTGCACCCTTAGCTTACTTATTAGCTCAACTAACAAGAATGTATATTGATGAAACTTCTTGGGAAGATTATGAAGAAGCTTTAAATAATGTATTTACAAAAGAAAAAGTTGAACAAGCTACAAAAATTTTCAATGGTGAGGAAGATTTTATTAAAGTAGATTATCATCAAGATTATTTAAATATTCTTGATTTATATGATAGGTTAGCAATTAAAAAATCTAAAATTAAATCATAAAATATTTTATTATCACTAATTTATTTTATGATTAAATTCTGGGACTATCTCTTTTAGCTTAGATAGCTTGTTTTTTGTTTCAAGTAATTCTTTTATGTCATCATTTAGTTTTTGTATGTCATATTTAGTTTTACCTGCAACAGTAATAGACTCATACTGAGTATTTGCTTCACCATCATCAATTAATAATTCTTCATAAAGTTTTTCACCAGGTCTAAGTCCTGAAAACTCTATTTGTACTTCATCTCTACGGCTAAGCTCAATCATTTTTTTAGCTAAGTCAACTATTTTAATAGGTTCACCCATATCAAGGATAAAGATTTCTCCAGATTTTCCTATACTTCCAGCTTGAAGTACAAGCTCACAAGCTTCAGGAATAAGCATAAAATATCTTGTAATATCTGGATGTGTTACAGTAATAGGTCCCCCTACTTCTATTTGAGCTCTAAATTTTGGGATTACACTTCCACTACTTCCTAGAACATTTCCAAATCTTACTGCTACTACTTCTGTATTATTTGATTTTACATTTTGTAAATATAATTCACATATTCGTTTTGTAGTTCCCATTACATTTGTAGGTCGTACGGCTTTATCTGTAGAAATTAATACAAATTTTTCAACATTATGTTTAATAGCACAGTCAATGGCTGTCTTTGTTCCTAAGATGTTGTTTGTAATGGCTTCACTTATATTATCTTCTACTAAAGGTACGTGCTTATATGCAGCTGCATGTATTACTATATCTGGCTTATATTTCTTAAAAGTTTGATCTAACTGTTCTAGATTTGATACTGATTGCATTACTAGATGTGGTTTATACTTACATAACTCTTCTGCTATAGTGTAAAGATTAAATTCACTATGATCAAGCAGTATAATCTGCTCTGCTCCAAAACTTGCACACTGCCTACTTATTTCACTTCCAATACTACCGCCAGCTCCTGTTATAAGTATTTTTTTACCACTTATAAACTTTTTAATGGCTGTTTTATCAAGATCTTGAGGATGACGTGCAAGTAAATCTTCAACTGAGACATTTTTAAGCATTGAAGCATAGTTGTTTTCTTGAAGTATTTCTTCTAAAGAAGGAAGTATTTTAATCTCTTTAAAATAAGAGTTTAATCTTTCATGGATTTGTTTTATTCTTTCTTTAGATGCACTAGGTATTGCTATTACTAAAAGATCATATTTTTCATTTGTTCCTATACAACTTTTTAATTTAAGTTTAGAAAGAACTCTTACTCCATCTATACTTCTTCCTTGAAGGATTTTATCATCATCTACAAAATACTTTATTTTGTATTCTGAATTTCTAAATTCATCTTCTAGTTTATTTCCAGCTTTCCCTGCACCATAAATTACAAGAGATTTTGTTTTTGCAGTTGCACTTCTATTCATATAAAAGTGGTATGAATACATTAAGAAGCTAATACATACAAGATAAGTCATTGCTTCATTTAGCATAAAGGCAATTCTTAATTCACCATATAATATTGGCCCATAAATTAATAAAGGTGCTAAAACCACAAAACTTTTTATCAAAAATGTTTTTTGAGTAGCTTTACTCCAAGATAAAGAAAAATCTTTAAAAAGAAACACTGAAGCAACAATTCTTAAAGCTATAATAAGTCCAAGTGCAACCCAATGAAAATCTTCATGGAAAACAAATATTGACCACCAAAAAGTAGCTAGGGATAATAATATTATTACTAAAAAATTTAATATTCTTTTATCTAATCTCATTTAAACTCATTTTATTTATTTGTCTTATATTTTGCATATAATAACAAAAAGCACTATATAACTAGCTTTAAATTATGAAAAAGCTTTCTTTCTATCTACAAACTTTATAATCATATAAAGAATCATTAAGCTAAGGACAAAAGCAATAGTAATATTTGATATAAAATAGACAATTAAAAATAAAATAATATTTACAAGAATAGCATAATTTGTTACTTTATAGTGACTCCATCCACTTTGAGTAAGTCTTTGATAAGCATGTTTTTTATGTGCCTGACTTAATTTTTCACCATTTAACTTTCTTCTTATTAAAGTCAAAGTAGCATCAAACCAGAATAGACCAAAAAGTATGATCCAAATCCAAAGATTTGAAGTTTCTATATTTGCATAATAAAGAGTAAATATAGCTATATTATAACCTAAAAGAGTACTTCCAACATCTCCCATAAATATCTTTGCCTTATTCCAGTTCCAAAATAAAAAACCTAAAACTGATACAGCTAAAACAGCAAAATGAGCATCACCAAATATTAAAAATCCAGCTAAACTTAAAAATACAAACTCACTACCTACATAGCCATTTATTCCATCTATAAAGTTTGTAAGATTTATAAACCATAATATCAAAAGCATAGCAAATATAGAAGTTACAAAGATGTTAGAGATTTCAAATATTCCAAAAGAAAGAGTTTCTAATCCACCTATGATAATAAGTCCTGCAGCAGAAGCAAGTGTAAAAACAATCATCCTAGTTTTTGGTTTGAGTTCAATTATATCATCTATTAAACCAACTATAGCAATAGCAAGCCCACAAATAAGTGCATAAAAAAGATTCTCTTCAATTTGATTTGTAAAGTATAAATAAACCAAGCCTATAAACCAAGTTAAAGATAAAGCTATTCCTCCTCCGTGAGGGGTAGGAGTAGTATGAGAACTTCTTTCATTTACTGAAGCTACAAGTGATTTCTTAATGGCATAATTTTTTATAAAATATGTGAGAGAAAAAGATAAGAGTAGTAATATTATGTAAATCAAACATCTTCTCCTTTTATCATATATTTTATTCCTTCTTCAACATTATAAGGATTTTTGAGATTTAATTTTTCTTTTGTAATACTATTATCAACTTCTAAACTACAGTAAAGTCTTTTATGAAAGGATGGTTTAAAAAGCTTTAATAAAGTTTCGAATAGAGGTATTTTTAGTAAATATACTTTTTTATTAAGATTTTTAGCAATTATTCCAATTAGTTTTGAAGTTGAAAGTGCAAAATCATCACTTGATAGAAATACACCTGATTGTTTTTGCTGCATAACTTCATCAACTAAATGACAAAGGTTTCCAATATAAACCATGCTTCTTTTATTTTCAATCCTACCAAAAGGTAATAAGGGAACCTTATTTACAAGATTTATCAAAGCCTTTATATTTGCTTTTACTCCATATCCATACACAATAGGAGTTCTAATAATACTTACATTAAAATTATCATCTGCAAGCTCAAGAAGTGAATTTTCAGCTTTTAGTTTACTTTTTCCATATTCGTCTTGTGGTTTGCATGTAGTATTTTCAGTATACATACTATCTGTTTCTTCTCCATATACTTTAACAGTACTCATAAAAATAAATTGTTTTACTCCATTTTCCTTTGCCTTTTTTGCTAATTGTAAAGTTTGAGTTACATTTACTCTTTCATACTCCTCTTTACTTGCTCCTCTCATTTGGTGAACTAGTGCAGATAAATGAAAAATAACATTGGTATCATTAAAATTTAAAAGATTTATATCATTTTCTCTAAAACTAAATGTTTTTATATTATATTTTTCTTTATATTTATGTATAAAATAGCTTCCTATGAAACCTGAGTAGCCTGTAATTAATAGTTTCATTTTAATATATTTTTAATAGCTTTTAAATATTTATTTATTACTATTTTCTCATCAAATTCTTTTACTATTTTCTCTCGACCCAATTTACCCATAAATTTTCTTTTCTCACTTGTCAGTTTTAACATCATTTCCATTTTGTCGGATAGATCTTCACTATTTTTCACTTTACACAAATATCCATTAATATCATTTTCAACGACATCTCTACATCCAACATTATCAGTTGTAATAATTGGTTTTTCCATACTAGCACTTTCAAGAAGTATTCTAGGAGTTCCTTCTCTGTAATATGATGGTAATACTATACAGTCAGCTTGGGATATTTCTACTCTTACATCATCACTACTACCTAGATAGTTTATATATCCATTTTTTACCCATATATCCATTTCTTCTTTTGATATAGCAGTTGGACTTTTCATATCAAGATGGCCTAATAGTTGAAACTCAACATTGTTATATTTTTCTTTAATTATTTTGGATGCATCTACAAACTCTTCTATTCCTTTTGCCCAAAGCATCCTAGATACAAGTAGAAATTTAAATACTTCCTCCTTTTCTTTCTTTACAGGCTTAAATTTATCTATATCTACACCACTTCCTGGGAGGATATCACACTTCTCTTTTTTTATTAAACCTTCATCTACAAACATTTTAAAATCATCTTGATTTTGAAAAAAAACCTTTGTAGCTCTTTTTTGTGAAACTTTATAGAGCCACTTTGCTATTTTTGTTACAATATTTTGTTTTATAAAAAGTGTGCCTAGTCCTGCTATATTATTTATAGTTGGTATATTTAACATGCTAGCTGCAATTGTTCCGTATATATTTGGTTTGATAGTATACTGTAATACTATATCGGGCTTTAATTCTTTATATATCTTGTAGTATCTATATATAGTTTTTAGATCTTCGATAGGGTTTGTACCCTTTGTATTCACGGATATATCTATATACTCAAAATGTTTTTTTATATACTCACTATATTTATCATATGGACAAATAAACACTACATCATAACCTTTTTCTTGAAAAACAAATGCAAGGTTTGCTCTCATATTCCATGCATACCATGAATTGTTTACTACAATTGCTATCTTTTTTTTAATCAAGCCATTTTTCCTTCCACATTTGATACATCAAGATAAGCCATATTTTATTGCCGAGATTTTCACCATTATAAAATCTAATTTTAATACTCATGATTTCTTTTATATCAAATATATTATTATCTAATTTTTCTATACAAATATATTTATCTACCATAGATTTAAGTTCATCTCTAAGCCACTCATTTAATGGTATTGTAAAACCTGATTTTGGTTTATCTACCATCTCTTTTGGAAGATACTTATAAAGAATCTGTCTAAGTAGGTATTTCCCTTGATTTTTTTTATATTTTATATCTAATGGTACCTTTGCCATATACTCTATAATTCGATGATCAATCAGAGGTTCACGCCCTTCAAGGCTTACACTCATAGTAGCACGATCTACTTTTGTAAGAACATCATCATTCATAAATAGTTTATAATCAATTGCCATCATTTGATCTAAGAACTCAACATTTTTTAACTTATTCCATTTTTTCAATAACTTTTTATCTTTTTTTATCTTTAAAAAACTTGTTATCTCCTTTTTATCTAAATAGCTACTAGCATTTTCAAACATTTCTTCTAAACTATCACTATTTATAGCTCTTTGAAATTTTGTATATTTATCTTTTATATTTGTTTGTTTTAGATCTCTTGGTAATTTAGAGTTGAAATATTCAATGTTATCAGCACTAAATAAATTAAGAGATGTCTTTAGAATTTTATTTTTAAGACTATTTGAAAAGATATTTTGAAACTTATTTAAAAATAAGTATTTGCTATATCCACAAAAAGCCTCATCTCCGCCATCGGCACTTAGTGCTACGGACACACTTTGTCTAGCTAATTTTGATACTATAATAGTAGGAAGGGCTGAAGCATCCCCAAATGGCTCATCATAATAAAATGGCAACTCTTTTACTAAATTCAGCATATCATAATTTTTCATGTAATATTCGGTGTGATTTGTGCCTAAATATTCAGCTATTTTTTTTGCATGTTTTGCTTCATTATATCTTTCATCATCAAAACCTATTGTAAAAGTATTTATTTTCTTACCTTGTTTTTTTGCTAAAATAGATGAAACTAGAGAACTATCATATCCCCCACTTAAAAAAACTCCAACAGGTACATCTGAAACCATTCTTAGATTTATTGCATCATCAAGTATATTTTCAATATCAGTTAGTATTTCTTCTTCACTTTTTTGTGTTTTCTCTTCTAAATAAAAATTATCAACATCCCAATATTTTTTAATTTTATATTTAAAATTTTCAATATCAAACTCAAGATAATGACCTGCTTCTAATTTAAAGCAATTTTCAAATATTGTATAAGGTGCAGGAATATATCCAAATTGAAAAAAGTAAGGGAGCACTTCTGTATTTTGTTCTTTTATGAAATTAGGATGTTTATGAAAAGACTTAATCTCTGATGCAAACATAAAATCTTTTTCTTTGGCATAATAATACAATGGCTTGACTCCTGCCCTATCTCGTACCAAAACAAATTTATTTTGAATTTTATCTAAGATAGAAAATGCAAACATACCTATAAATTTTTTTATACACCCTATTCCCCACTCTTTATAGCTGTAAAGTATCACCTCTGTATCACTATTTGAACTAAATAGATAACCAAGGTTTTCGAGTTCTTTTTTTATAGTTTTGAAATTATACACCTCGCCATTAAAAATGATAATATAATTTCCACAATCACTTATAAAAGGTTGATGCCCGTGAGAACTTAAGTCTTGTATAGAAAGCCGGTTGTGTCCAAAATGAACTCCACTTTTTTCATCAAAATATATTCCACTATCATCTGGACCACGGTATGATTGAATCTTAAGCATATCTTGAATTAAATCATAATTTTTAATTTTATCTATAAATCCAACTATTCCACACATATTATCTCTTTGTATTGTTTTATAATTTTATCTATTCTAAAGTCATTTGCCCTTTGTTTAGCTCTTTCTCGATAACCTTGCACTAACTTTTTATCACTTATCATCAAGCTCATACTTTCTTTTAATTTCTCAACATTTTTAGTAGGTGTCAAAATACCATAATCAGCTAACTCTATTTTATCTTTTAATTGAAAATATATATCAGTATCTGGAGCTAAAATCTCTCTAGGTCCACTCTGACAATCAGTACTTATACTAGGCAATCCACAAGCTAATGCTTCCACTAATACATTCGGAAAACCTTCATGATTTGAAGTAAATACAAAGCAATCAGCCTTTGCTAAAAAGCAAAAAGGATTTTCTTTTTTCCCTAGTATATATACTTTATCATTAAGACTTAGTTTATTTATATACTTTTGAATATCTTCTATTAGCTCCCCTTCTCCAATTATCCATAAATCAGCATCTATATCTTTTATAGCATCTATTGCCAGTTTATGGTTTTTCCCATAATCAAGTCTTCCCACTGTTATATAAGTAAATCTTTTCTTTCTGATGCCTATACTTTGAGTTGACAACTCTTCTATAAGATTTAAATCAAAAGGATTCGGAATACTTACTATATTTTTAACCGAAAAGTTATCTTCTAAATCTTTTTTATTTCCTTTTGAATTTGTTATACATAAATTTGCTTTGCAATACAAAGCTTTTATTAAAAATTTATTTATCTTTCCATTAAGTCCATTTTTATATTGAAGAGAGGGCATAGCTCTTTCACTTATGATAGTAGTATGTTTTGAAACATATGAAGTTAATATATTTATATAATTTGATCTTGTTAAAAAACTAATAATTTGATTAAAACTATATTCTTTAACAATATCACTAAGTTTTTTTGCAATAATCGGCAGTCTAATGAGTTTTTTTACTCCACTTACTTCACTCTTTTCATTTAAATGAATTATCTTTATCCTCTTATCTAGTTTATAAAATATAATTGGGTGAATTAGTATCAAGTAGCACTGATATCTATCAGCTAAAGAGTTTAGCAATACACTAACAACTCTTTCAGCTCCTCCACCTTCCATAGAATTAATAAGTATCGTTATTTTTTTCAATTTCATACCTCAATTTGATTTTCTGATAAAGATAAAATAATAAAACTACTAAAAATCCATAAAAATTTTCTCGATATCTTACCGCACTACCAGGATTTAACACTCCAAACGGATAATGAACAAAAAGTAACCAAAATATTGCCATAGAAAAAATACTAAAATAAAATATATTTATTTTACCAGTTCTTATTACTAAAATAGAAGCCTTAAATAAAAAAAATAAAAAAAATAAAAAAATTACTAAACTTTCTATAAATACGATACTTTGTATAGGCTTTTGAATTACCTCTAAAAAAGTAGGTCCCCAAAAAGCTATAAATATTCCATACGGAGCATTCCCAAACACATCATAATCATCTACCCATATAGTATTTTCTCTAGTACTTCCTGCATCAAGACTAAAGTGATCTGGCAATATAAAAGAAATATCATTTATATCTTCTTTAAAATAATAAAAAAAACTAATTGTAATTAAAATATGTATAAATAAAAGCATACTTTTACCAAAAGCCTTTAGATTAAAAAAATATGATATTTTTATATATACCCATATAGATAATATCGCTGCTAGATATTGCATTTTAAATAAAAATAGTAGATAAAGTGCAATATATTCTACAATTTTTACTTTTCTTTTTTTATTTTCTAAAAGATCAATAAAAAAGCCAAGTATAATACCCATATAAAAAACACCTATAGCTTCTTTTGAAGATATAGAGGTCCAAATACCAAAAGAAGGGAAAGATAATAATAATAATAGAAAAAACAGCTGCTTATTTGTCAAGTTTAATCTTGAAACTGAATAATATATTCCATAGAATGACAAAAAAACAAAAAATAGGTTTGCAATAACTATACCAAACATATTGTTTAATAAATATCCTAAGGTACCTAATGTAGCTGTTGAATCTAAAAAAAAAGATTTAGGATAAAAATGAGATCCATCAAGGTATGCAAAAGTATCTCCTAATGAAGTAATTTTTGAAAAAACATATAATGCAAAAAACATATAAAAAATTTTTAATATTAAAAATATAACTAATTGTTTATTAACAATCACTCTTATAAACCTCAAGTATTTTACTAAAAGAATGATAAATCATATGATTATTTTTTGATTTTGTATATCCATTTTTGGCAATTTTAATTCGTTCACTTTCATTTGATAAGAAGTATTCAATTTTTGGTATAATGCTTTTTACATTTTTATATTCATATGTTGTAACTTCGTTTGCTTCAAAGAAATATTTTATTCCATTTTTAATATCACAAAATTGTAATACACCGTTAAGTGGTAATTCAAAGGTCCTTGCGGATGATGGTCCAGCTCCATTTTGCATATGATCATTAATACCTATTTTCGCTCTTTGTAAAATTTTTTTATATTCTTTATTATTTAACGTCTGAATTTTAGGTACGCCATAATAAAACTTCAAAATATATAAAAATATTTTTTTAAAAAATGGCATATTTTCACCATTCCACCCATAACCATAAATATGTAATTTTTTGCCAAAATATTTTTTTAACTTGAATAAAAAAATTAATCTCTCTCTAAAAACACTACCCACAAAAACTATATCAATATCTCTATTACCAAAATCAACTTTTCTATTATATTTACCTTCATTTACACCATTATGTATTAGTTCTGATTTTGGAACTCCCCATTCTTCAAATACTTCTTTTGTGGTCTTCCCTTCACTATAATATGGAGCAACATGAAAAATACAATTATATAATCTTGCTACTGGTTTTACAACTCTTTCTGAAGTCATTGGATCGTCAAATGTCCAAGCAGATATATAGCATAGCTTTTTTATTTTATTAATAAAAGAGCTATGCAACATAATTGGATCACCCAACCATATAAATAATTTTATATTATTTTGTATAATTATATTTTCAATTAAATCATAAAGCTCTTTAAACTTAGGATGGACATACTCACTGTTTATTCTTTCAATATTCATATAACCATAATTGAAAAATGGGGTATCATTAAAATAATCACTTATTTTTGAGATAGTAAATAAATTAATTTTATTAAATTCTGCAATTTTTATATGATTTTCATCATTATCATGTGCACCATATGAATTAATCAATACACTTATCTGACCATAATTATAATTATTTACTTTCACTGTAAAATTTCCTTCAAATATAAAATTTGATCTTTTAAACAAATTTGATGATTACCTACAAATAGCCCATTGTCATGTAAATAATCTGCATTTTTAAGTTCATTATGTATTTCATAATCAAAAAACTTCATCACATCATTTCTAGTAAAATTTCCTGTAACTATTGGTCGGCAATCTATTTTTGCATTTTGTAATTTTTTTATAACATCTTTTCTTTTTAATTTAGAAGTAGGTTTTATTATAAGTGAAAACCCAAACCATGAACTATTATCTATATTTTTTTGTATTATAAAATCTGGATGATTTTCAAACAGTTTTATAAACAGTTTTGCATTTTTTCTTCTTTGTTTTAAAAATTTAGGTAGTTTTTTAAGTTGTTCTATTCCTACTGCTCCACTCATTTCTACTGGTCTTACATTATATCCTGGAAGTACAAACCTAAATGACTCCTCAAACCAATCGTCACTTTTAGTGCATACTTCATTTTCTTTTGGTAAGTTTCTAGTCCAGCCATGAGCTCTTATAGAAAGTAAGACATGATAAAGTTCTTTATCATCTGTTACTACAAATCCACCTTCCATCGTTGCCATATGATGAGAGAAGAAAGTGGAATACGTACCCATGATTCCAAAAGTACCTGCTTGCTTACCTTTATATTCTGCTCCCATAGATTCACAATTATCTTCAAGTATGAATATATTTTTATCTTTTATAGAATCATTGATAGCATCAAAATCATTTGGATTACCAAGAAGATTTACTACCATTATCATTTTTGTATTATTTGTAATTGCAGATTTTAATGCTTCTAAATCATAGTTTAATGTATCTAAATCAATATCTACAAACTTTAATTTAAGTCCATATTGTTGAAGTGGAAAATAAGTAGTTGACCAAGAAACAGCAGGAACTATTATTTCATCTCCTCTTTTAAGTTTTGGATTTTTTGTATAGAAAAGTGCTGCCGTTGCTATTAAGTTTGCTGTTGATCCAGAGCTTACCATTACGGCATATTTACTATCTACAAATTTTGAAAAATCTCTTTCAAATTGAGCAACACTTTTACCCATAGTGAACATGTCTTTATTTATAACTGATTGAATTGCTTCTAACTCTTTTTCATCCCATGTTGATGTTGCTAATGGATAACTATTTATCATTTAATACCTCATTTATGTAATATTCATATGTTCTTTTTATTCCATTTTTTAAAGGTGTTTTATATTTCCAACCAAAGGCTTGAAGTTTTGAATCATCTATGAGTTTTTGCTTCATACCTACAGGTTTTGATAAATCATGGATAAATTTACCTTTATATCCTATAACACCTGCTATTATTTTATAGTATTCCTTTATAGTGTAATCAGATCCTAACCCTACATTTATATTTTGAGGCATATCTTCAAAGTTTTCTATTGCATAATATGTAAAATCTGCTAAATCTTGAGCATACATAAACTCTCTTTTTACTTCACCATCACCCCAGATATCTAAAGTATCTTGATTAGCAATTTTTGCTTCATGTATTCTTTTAATAACAGCAGGTAACATATGAGAATGTTGGGGATCAAACTTATCATATTTTCCATATAAATTACAAGGGATTATTGTCTTATATTGAAACACGCTATTTTCTTTATTTATATATTCGCAAAGTCTTGTGGATGTTATTTTTGCTAGTGCGTAGGCTTCGTTTGTTGGTTCTAATTCACCTTTCAATATAAGTTCTTCACCAAGGGGATTTTTAGCAGCTCTGGGATACATACAAGAACTACTCATATTGATAAATTGCTTTATTCCAGCTTCATATGAGCTCATGATTATATTCAATCCCATTTGAGTATTTTCTACTAAAAAGGCAACAGGGTTTGCCATATTTGCTTGTATCCCACCAACTCTACCTGCACAATGGATTATAATATCAGGTTTATTTTCTTTTATATATTTGTCTATAGAGTTTTTATCTAAAAGATTAAGTTCTTTACTTCTAGGAGTTAGAAAAATATAATTTTTCGATTTTTCAAACTCTACTATATTTTTCCCCACCATTCCATTTGAACCAGTTATTAATATTTTTTTCATACCTAATCCTACTCGTAATAACTCATGATTCTATATCCCCCGTCTTTTAGATATTGATCTTTGGTCATAAGTTTAATATCATTTTCCATCATATCATTAACAAGTTCTTGTAAATTATATTCTCTATTCCATCCTAATTTCTTTTCTGCTTTTGATGGGTTCCCTAAAAGTAGATCAACCTCCGTTGGTCTAAAATATCTTGGATCTACAGAAATAATTGTTTGATTTAATTCTAAATGTGACAAATCAATATTTGAAGCTTTTGCTTTCTCTTCATCTATTGAATCTATAATACCTTTTTCATCAACACCTGTTCCTCTAAATCTCAAATTAATGCCAGCATATGCAAAAGCAAATTTTACAAAGTTTCGAACTGTTGTTGTTTGTCCTGTCGCAATCACCCAGTCTTCAGGTTCATCTGCTTGTAATATCATCCACATCATTCTTACATAATCTTTTGCATGCCCCCAATCTCTTTTCGCATCAAGGTTACCTAAGTATAGTTTATCTTGAAGTCCAAGGGCAATTTTAGAAGCTGCTCTTGTTATTTTTCTTGTTACAAATGTTTCTCCTCGAACAGGGCTTTCATGATTGAAAAGAATTCCATTACAAGTAAACATCCCATAAGCTTCTCTATAATTTACTGTTATCCAGTATGCATACATTTTAGCAACTGCATAAGGACTTCTTGGATAAAAAGGAGTAGTTTCACTTTGTGGTGTCTCTTGAACTTTACCATAAAGCTCTGAAGTAGAAGCCTGATAGATTTTTGTTTTTTTTGTAAGACCTAGCAATTTTACAGATTCAAGTATTCTTAATGTTCCTGTTCCATCTGCATTTGCTACATATTCGGGTGTTTCAAATGATACCGCTACATGACTCATTGCAGCTAGATTATATATCTCATCTGGTTGTGTTTCTTGGATGATTCTAGTAAGGTTCATAGAATCTGTCATGTCACCAAAATGAAGATGTAAGTTTATATTTTCTTCATGAATATCTTTTAATAAATGATCTATTCTATCAGTATTAAAAAGCGAACTTCTTCTTTTTATACCATGTACTTCATATCCTTTTTTTAATAAAAATTCTGCCAAGTATGAACCGTCTTGACCCGTTATACCTGTAATTAGTGCTACTTTTTTTTCTGCCATTTTATTTGTTCTCTCCTATTCTTTAATCTAAATTTTTAAAATAATCGTTTGTAGTTTTATTTGTTCTTTTTTCTAAAAGAACTTTCCCATTATATATATGGAGTATATTTACGCAAATAAAATATGCGTATTTAATTACTGCTTCAAATTGTTTGATTGCTATCAATTTACTCATTAATTAGTTCCAATAATTTTGATTGATACAGTAAAACAGTCTTTTTATCTAAAGCTTCAAATCTTGTCACTAATTTTGGAGTTGTGTTTGAAGCACGCACAAGTCCCCAACCATCTTTAAAAACTACTCGTACTCCATCTATTGTGATGATATCTTTAATAACAGGGAAATCTTTTGGTGGATTTGTAAGAGATTGTTTTAGTTCATCTATAATTTGAAATTTTCTATCTTCTGTTGTCTTTATATTTATCTCATCAGTTGAAAATAGTTTTGGTAATTTTTCATACTCAGTATCATAATCAAAGCCATTTGAAACTAATTCTAAGGCTCTTAGAGTTGAGTAAAGTGCATCATCATATCCAAAGTATCTGTCATTGAAAAATATATGTCCTGATACTTCTGCTGCGAAGCTTGCATTTGTCTCTTTAATTTTTACTTTTAGATTGGAATGTCCTGTTTTATACATAATAGCTTTACCATAGGTATTTATCATATCATACATGATTTGTGAACATTTAACTTCACCTATTACAATAGGGTTATCTATAAATCTTGAGAAGAATAGAGCTAGTACATCACCTTTGAAGTTATATTTATCAGATAATACTGCTATTCTATCTGCATCACCATCATATGCAAATCCTAAATCATATTTTTTAGTATTTAACTCTTTTTTAATATCAATTAAATTTTCTGCCTCACTTGGGTCTGGATGATGATTTGGGAAAGTTCCATCAGGAGTTTCATACATAATCTGAGATTTAATATTTAAACCTTCTAAAATATTTCTAAGTACAGAACCAGCTGCTCCATTTCCACAATCAAATACAAAGGATTTATCTTTTAAGTTTAGATGTGAGAATTCTTTTATCATATAATCAACATACTCTTTTTTTGTATCTATAAAGATAGTTTTAGTATTATCTTCTATTTTAATATCATTTTGTAAAACTTTTTCACCTAAAGAGTAAATATCCTCTGCAAAATAAGGAGTTTTATCCATAGTGATTTTAAAGCCGTTATATTCAGGTGGATTATGAGACCCTGTTATCATAATAGAAGCATTAACTTTTTTACCATCATTATCTATATAGTTTGAAAAGTAGTTTATAGGAGTAGCAACAAGTCCCATATCAAGAACTTCAATTCCCGCTTTATTTATTCCTGAACTTAGCCACTCTTTTAAAATAGAGGAATGAGATCTTGCATCATATCCTACAGATATATATTTTGCATTGGGAAATTTTTCTTTTACTTCAGATGCGAAAAAATATCCTATTTTTTTAACTATTTCTTCACTTAATTCTTCTTGAAAAATTCCTCTTATATCATATTCTCTGAATATACTTTTAGCCATTTGTATCCCTTTTGAAATCATCATCTAATCTTACAATATCATCTTCACCTGTATACTCACCAACTTGAGCTTCTATTAAAACAACTGGAATTTTTCCTTCATTTTCTAATCTATGAAGTTCTCCCATTTTAATATAAGTTGATTCATTCGGTCTTACATATTTCTTTGTTTCTCCAACTGTTACAGTTGCAGTTCCTGATACAATTATCCAGTGTTCATTTCTATGAAAATGTTTTTGTAAAGATAGACGTTTTCCAGGTTTTACCTCTATTCTTTTAATTTTATAACCTTCCGATTCTTCTAAAACTGTATAAGTCCCCCACGGCCTATGTCCCGTCAGGTGAATATTATGAAGTTGTGTCGTTTTACTAATTTCGTTTACAACTTGTTTTACTTTTTGAGAACTCCCTTTTTTAGATATAAGAAGAGCATCTCCTGTATCCACAATAATACAATCTTGAATATCTACAGTTGCTATTTTTCTTTCATTCCCATAAATAAAATTATTTTTGCTATCAATAGAAATATGATTAGGATTTTTAGTATTACCATTTTCATCTTTTGGTAACTCTTCATATAGACTATCAAAACTACCTACATCTGACCAATCTATATTTGATGAAACTACTTTTACTTTTGAAGATTTTTCCATCACCGCATAGTCGATACTATCTTCTTGTATATTTAACATATCCTCGTGCTTAATTCTTATAATATCGCCTTTACTAGCATTATTAAAAGCATCTAGAGAAGTATTGTAAATCTCTAGAGAATACTTTTGTAATTCTTCCAAAAAGACACCAGCTTTAAACATAAACATACCACTATTCCAATAGTAATTCCCTGCTTTAAAGTATTTTGTAGCTGTTTCAAAATCTGGTTTCTCATGGAAAGCTTTTACTTCATATGCATTTTTACTTTCTATATATCCATAACCTGTTTCTGGAAAAGTAGCTGTTATACCAAAAGTTACTAGATTATCTTCAAGTGCTAACTCTTTTGCTGTTTTTAGTACTTTTGCATATTCAGTTTCATCCTTAATTAGATGATCAGATGGAGTTACCATTACTAATTCTTCTGAATTAAGTGCAAAACAAGCTAATGCAATAGCAGGAGCTGTATTTTTTCCTACAGGCTCTAATAAATACTTATTGTTTATTTTATGTAATTCTTCAAGTTGATCTACAGCCAAAAAATATTGCTCAGCATTTGATACTATAAACAGATTATTACATAACTTGCTATTTCTTTCAACTGTTAGTTGAAAAAGTGATTTATTTTCAAACAATTTCACAAACTGTTTTGGCATAAGTGTTCTGCTTATTGGCCACAATCTTGTGCCATTCCCACCACATAATATTATATTAGTCATAATTTGTTATCCTCACTTTTTTATAAAAAACTATATATGCAATTAAAAGATTACTTAATTGAGCAAAAATTACTAAAGATAAAAACTTAATATAGCCAAAGTTAAATATCTTAAATGCAAAAAAAGACATTACAATTAAAACAAAAAAAATGAAGCTTATTAATAAACTTATATTAAACATTTTAAATATATTGACAAGCCTACTAGCAGGACTTTCAATTACAACAACTAAATAAAAAAATAAAAGTACCAAAAATATATTTTGTATCATTAAAATATCATTTTTACTAAACTTATCACCAAATAATACACTCAACAAATAAGGTAATATAAGATAAGTAAGGCCACCGGATAAACTAAACAAAATGATAGTTTGAGATAGTACTTTTTTAATATCATTTTTCAATAGATCGTATCTATTATTTGCTACATGATAGTTTGCCATTGTAGCAAAAATATTTACTACAGGAGCATTTATTACTTGTAAAATTACTCCTGCAAACTTATTTGCATAACTATAAAGACTGAACATACCACTTCCAAGACTTGTAAATACTGATGCAATGATAATATCTTTACTTCCATACAAAAGTGAACCTATTTTTAGTTTAAATGAATTTTTATATATCTCTTTCAAATTTGATTTGTAAAAAATAAAATAGTATTTTTTATTTAGTTTTTTATGTATCAAATAAAATTGCCAAATATTTGCTATAAAAGTAGCTATAAGAGTAGTGTAAGCTATATATAAAATCTCAGTTTCAATAAAAAATAATACAGTAACAAGTAACACACCATACACAAAAATATCTACAAAATAATATGATGCATAAAAATGTTCTAAATTTAAAATAGTTTTATTAAACAATAAAATATTTTGAAATAATAGATAAAATATAAATATGTCAAGAAAATTCTTTTGTTCATAAGTAATAATATCAAATATAGATGTTACAAAAAAATAAAGACCTATAACAAATAAAGAAACTAAAATTAAATCGTTTAATAATACACTATAGAGTTCATCAGATTCTACTTTATTTTTAACTTTTTTTTCTATATAATAAGGACTCATAGACTCCCAAACACTTTGTACTAGATATCCTAAATATCCTATAATAACTATTGAAAGAAAATATATATCCGTTTCTGTTCCTGCTCCAAGTTTTCTACCAAGATATAAAATAAATAAAAATCCAATAAATACATTAAAAAGTGACAATATATTGTATTGAATATTTCTATCAAATAACTTTTTTATCATAATTCAAGCCATTGTTTAACTATTTTTTCAATATTTAAATGAGAAATTGATTTTTTTCCATTTTTTCTAAATTTATCTTTCATCTTTTCATCAGAATATAGCTTATCAATAGATTTAATCATTTCATTTATATTTCCATTAGAGAGTAACAAACCATTTTCATTATTTTCAATTATTTCACTTGGTCCGGTAGGACAGTCAACTGAGATAGACGCACAACTGTTTGAAAGTGCTTCTACAAGTACATTTGGGAATCCTTCATACTTTGAAGACAATACAAACATTTCACACTGCAAATAATAGTCTTTGACATTATCTTTCTGTCCAAGTAAAAATACTTTATTTTCCAATTTATTTTCTAATATCAAAATTTCTATGTCTTCTCTTTTTTTTCCTTCACCTACAATAAGCAATTTTAATTCATTTTGGAATTTAGATTTTTTAAATGACTCAATCAATAAGTTAAAATTTTTTTGATCATGAAGCCTCCCCACTGCCAAAATAAATGGCTTAAATTGAGTTAAATCTTCTTTTATTTTATATTTATCATCAATAACAATTGGATTTTGTATAGTTTGTGTATTTTTCATTCCAAAAATATTAAGTTGTTTTTCTATATCTTTAGATACTGCTACAATTTTTTCTGCATTAGGTAAAATGTATTTAGTTACATATTTTGAATACACTTTTGTATTATTTCTTACTGAAGCTATGATAGGATAACCTGTAAGAATAGCTGGCAAGTAAGCACTTTCCATAAAAGCAAATATTTTATCAAATCTTTTTTTAGCAAAAATCTTTTTTAATCTAGTTCTTCTTTTAAGGACATTAAATATTTTGCCAATTCTACCTTTAACAGATTTACAATTAATGTCTATAATTTTTCCACTATACTCATAAGCTATACTATTATCAAACAGTATTATATATACCTCATGTTGCTTTGATAATTCTTGTGATAATAAGGAAACAACTCTTTCAGCTCCCCCTTTATTTAAGTTACTAATTACAAATGCCAATTTCAAACCAATACCTCACTTAAAAACTTGCTTTCTATACCTCTTTTTGCCATTTTTTCTATAAAAGAATAAAAGCTATCTTTTAACTCCCCTTCTATTTCCCAATAATGAGTAGCAATCTGAAAGGGTAAATTATGATTTAAACAGTAATCTAATTGTCTTTCATATCTCTGCCAATTGGTAGATGGAGTGAGTGCATACCCTGTAAGCTCTTTGTGTTTACTGTAATTAGCTATTTTAGGGTAAGTAATAGCCCTATTCTTAAATGAAAATTTAACTCTGTCAAAATAGGTTAACAGACCTTTTACAGTTATTTCTCTATTGTATTTTTTCCCTATCAATCCCGACAAATTTAGATTATTATTAATAATAGCTTTTATACCATCCTTCCCTATCTGATTTGATGGTGGTACAAAATTTGTAATTTTCACGTGAAATAGATCTTCAAGATATTCCTTTCCCTCTTTTGTTTTGAGGTACAATGACTCATAGTTTTGATAATTATATTCACCTAAAAAATTTATTCTTTTATTCAGTTCTCTTGCTTCCTTTAGGTTCTCTTTTGTAGCAGTTTTTATAATACGGTCACACTCGAAACTGTATAAATGATTATACCCATGAAGCATGATTTCTACTAATCCTTCATCAATTTTTTCTTTAATATATTCTACTATTTGATTATTCTTTTCCATTGCTATTGAGCTATTTTCATCTTGGTAAAATGTGTTAAAATTTCCAGCATTAAACATTTGCACTGCAAATGGAATAGTAGCAAAAGAAATTTTTATTTTTTTATCAAATAAGGTTTTATAAACTTTTTCTATTTCCTCTGGCTTTGTCCAATATGATAAGTCATCATCTCGTATTATGAAACTACTTTCCATCATTTACCTTAAATAGATTGTAGTAATGACCGTTATACACAAAGGACCTTATATATTGCAGATCACTATCTAATTTAACTTCATAATTTTTTATTGTGCTAGAAAAATCAAGTATTACAAAATCAAACTTTTGATTAGCTATATTAGACTTCTCCAATGGAACAAATCTGTCATAATATTTATACATTATATATAATCTCATAGGAGCATATACTTTTGAATCTTCTATTGTATTTTTAACTTCATTTATAATATTTACTCTTTGAGATGGAATGTTTAGTATAGATAAAAATTCTTCATTTTTTTTAAAATCTTTTCCAATTATTATAAGCATAAGCACAAAACCTAATCCAATAAAAAAATGCTTATTAAAATTTTTGTCCTTGATATATTCAATAATAGATAATACCATAAATGGAAATAATAGAGATAAATAATACTCCCATTTTGCACCAATAAATATTAGGTATACAATAATAAATAAAGAACTTAAGGATATAAAATTTTCAAAAAAATATTCTTTAAAACATAATAAATATTTCTTCATATATAAAACTAAAGTGAATAAACCAAATAAAAATAATGGAGATATCAATAAATGCTCAAATATAAAAGAGATATATCTTTTAGGCTCATAATAAAATGGCAAGGAATGAGCAGAGTTGTTTGAAATATTTTGAAAAAAGTTTAAGAATTCACTATGAGTTTGCCCAAAAAACAAACCGCTATAAAATAAACTACATATAATAAGCATATTTAAAATAAAATGAATTATACTAAACTTTTTAAATACTATTAATTTTACAGCAAAAATAAATAGTATGACAAATAAAATTAATCCATTGGGATGAGAGAGTGCACCAAAAATAGAAATAAAGGAAGCAAAATAAATCCAAATAAACTTATCTGATTCAATAAATTTATACAAAAAATATAATATTATAACAATACTTGAAACATATATATTTTCTGGCCTAGCTCCTATATAGATTGTTGTAAAAAAAGCAAGTAAAATATAACTAATTGTACCCAAATAAATATCAACTTCATATTTATATTGCAATTTTAATAATTTGAATAAAACAAGTGTGCTTAATATTGAATATAGTAGGCCTTGTAACCAATAGAATATGTATAAATTTCCAAATATATTGATATTTTTGGAATTTAGAAAAGTCATAAAAGATTCCCATGCACCAAAAACATCAAATCCTGAGTCATAAAAAATTCCACTATAGGCATACCAATCAATTCTATTTATATACCAACTATAGTCTGTAGCAATAGTTACCACAAATGAATATAATATGATAAAAAATAATATTATTACAATAAAAAATTTACTATTTATAATCATTACTAGCTTCCTTTAAAAATAATTTTTTATTCAAATAAAAACCAATTATTGTGTATATAGCCATTGAGAATATAATTGCTATATTTTGTTCAATAACAAAATATTCAACCATAATAAACAAGACACTATGACTAATAACATAAGAAAGAATAAAAATTCCAATAAATGGGAATATTTCATTTTTCCAACAATTTTTACTTTTAAAAGTATATGATTTATTTAGAATAAAACTATTTATTAAACCAAATATATATCCTATAAAATAAGAGTTATTATAATTTAATTTTACATAATTTACTAGAATAAATATTATTAATAAAGTCAATAATGTATTAATAACACCAACTTTTAAATATTTAATTATCACTTTTATATACTTTTCTTACTGTAAATATTGGTCTTTGTTTAGTTTCAATATAAGTTTTTCCTATATATTCACCAATTATTCCAATAAATAAACTATTTAAACCACCGAAAATCATAATTAATATTGATGTAAATGCCCAACCAGGAACATCTACATTATTAATAAGTTTTTCATATAAAACATAAAACATTCCAAATATAGAAATCAGAAAAAGAATTATACCAAATATTGAAATAAACCTAATTGGAGTTGTACTAAATGAAGTAATACCATCAATAGCTAATGAAAATAAACTTGAAATATTAAATTTAGATGTTCCTTTTTTTCTTTCGGTTCTTTCATAATAAACACATCCATATTTATTATCTAGACTCAAGATAAGGCTTCTAATATATCGATTTCTTTCCGAGTATTTTTTAAATTCTTCTAGTAAACTCTTACTCATTAGTCTGAAATCTCCATGATTATAAATTGAATCAACACCAAGTATATTTAGAAACTTATAATACATTTGAGCGGAATGTTTTTTAAAAAAACTATCAGAATTTCTATTTTCCCTAATACCAAGTACTAAATCATAGCCTTTGTAATGCATTTCAATCATTTCTAATATTTTACTTGGATCATCTTGCAGATCAGCATCAATAGTTACGACCATATCATTACTTGCATGATATAAACCTGCACTTATAGATCCTTGATAACCAAAATTATTTCTTAAATCAACTATCACTATATTTTTATTTTCTTTTTGTAAATCTATCATTTTTTCTAATGTATTGTCGCTAGAACCATTATTTACTAATACTATTTCATAAGTACTAATTAATTTTTTGAATTTATTTTTTATTAAATTTATTAAAATTAAATAAGAATCATTAATAACTTCCTCTTCATTATAACATGGTATTACAATGGATAAAGATTTTAACTTATCCATTTACAAACTCTCTTATCTTTTTAATCATATAATTAATAGCATCATCACCCATACCAGGATATAATCCAATCCAAAAACTATCTGTCATTATTTTATCTGTAACTTTTAAGTCCCCTATAACTCTATAATCTGTATTTAAATCCATACTATCAAACATAGGATGTCTTAGCATATTTCCTGCAAAGAGATTTCTTGTTTGGATTTTATTTTCTTCAAGATATTCCACCATTTCATTTCTCGTAAAGTTTACGCCATCTTTAAGTGTCATCATAAAACCAAACCAGCTTGGATCTGAGTTTGGTTGAGCTTCTACAAGGTGAAGTTCTCTTATATCTTTTAGTCCAGCATATAGTTTTGCATGATTTTCTTTTCTTTTTTTAACAAATGATGGAAATTTTTCTAGTTGTGCTACACCAATAGCTGCTTGCATATCAGATATTTTTAGATTAAATCCAAAATGACTATAAACATATTTATGATCATATCCTTTTGGTAAACTTCCAAAGTTTTGTGTAAATCTTCTATTACAAGTATTATCAACACCACTTTCACACCAACAGTCTCTTCCCCAATCTCTCATACTTAACATGATCTTTTTGAGGAGTGAATTATTGGTATATGTTGCTCCACCTTCACCCATAGTCATATGATGTGGTGGGTAAAAACTTGATGTCCCAATATCTCCCCAGGTTCCGGTTAGTTTTCCTTCATATGTACTTCCTAGAGCATCACAGTTATCTTCTATAAGCCAAAGATTGTTTTTATCACAAAATTCTTTTACAGCCCTTATATTAAAAGGATTCCCTAATCCATGCGCTACCATGATAGCTTTTGTTTTAGAGCTAAGTGCTTTTTCTAGCTTAGTTACATCTATATTAGCATATTTTAGTTCCATATCAACAAAAACGGGTATTGCACCATACTGAACTATTGGTGATACTGTTGTGGGGAACCCAGCAGCTACTGTTATAACTTCATCGCCTCTTTTAATTTGTCTTTCTTTTAATAAGGGAGAAGTCAAAGTATAAAAAGCTAAAAGATTTGCCGACGATCCTGAATTAACTAAAAAGGTCCATCTCACACCTAAGTATTCTGAAAGTTTTTTTTCAAACTTCTTAGAGTAATCGCCATAAGTAAGCCAAAAATCCAAAGAACTATCTACAAGATACTGCATCTCTGTTTCATTAAAAACTCTTCCTGCATAGTTTACTCTACTTTCTCCATCTACAAACTTTTTATTTTGTTGTGGTTTATGTACTAGCTCATAGTACTCTTTTGTTTTTTGAAGTATTTCTTGTTTCAAGTGTTCTTGTTGTGTCATTTTACTTTTCTCCTAATGTTTTTATTATTGCCTCTTCTAATGTGTATTTTTGTTTACAATTTGGCACTACTACTCCACTACTATATGGATTCATTACTTCTCTATCTCTATAATCTCTTCCACCCCAATTGATGTTAAGTTTTCTCTTTGTAACTTCCTCAAAGAGTATTGCTAATTCTCTAAGTTTCATCTTTTGATTTGAAGATACTATAAAAGATTTATTATTATATCTCTCTTTTTTATCATTTTCTAGATTATCAATCATAGTTTCAAATGCGTTGAGTACATCTTCAATATAGCTTATATCAATTATCTGTTCACCTTTTGACATATCAAGTAATTTACCTGATTTAGAATATTTATCCCATAAATTAAATATCTTAGGCCTTGTATCGTTTGGACCAAAAGTATCATTGATTTTTATTGTTGTAAATATCAAACTTGATGTTTGAGTGTAATACCTTGCAATATTTTCAAAAGCTTCTTTTGTACTAGCATAAAGATTTACGGGATTATATTTATCACTCTCAAAATTTTGCCAAAAGGTACCTGTATTTATAAACCATTTTACATCATATTTTTTACAAGCTTCTAATAAATATGTACCATATTTAATATTACTATCTAAAAGTATATTTATATCTTCTATTTTATGTTCAATTATTACATTAGATGCAAAATGTACAATACCCTTAACATTATTAGTATTAAAGATATTTTCTATTTCCTCAAAGTTTCTAAATTTTAAAACAATACAGTTTAAAGATTCTAATGTTTTAGTATCACTAGACTCTCTAACTAAAGCTATTATATTATAATTACAATTATAACTTTTGACAAACTCTCTACCTATATATCCAGTTGCCCCTGTTACTAATATAGTCATTAATTAACTGCCCAGTCTATTTTTTTAGCTTTTGCATCTAATATATATGATTCTAAATCATTTTGTGTCAATATCTTTTTATCTTCTTGATAATAAGCCTTATACCATTTCACAGTTTTTCTAAATGTATTATCACTATCCCAAACGTCTTTCCATTTTAAAAGAATATGTGCTTTACTACAATCTAATTTAAGAAGATTCGCTTCATGCATTTGATTAAGGTCTTGTTTGATTTCATAATCAATTTTATTCCAATATTTTTTTACATTTTTAACAACTTCTTCAACTGTAATGTTTCCTTCATCGCTAGGACCAAAATTCCAAGCTTCTGAAAATTCAATTTTTTCTTCAAGAAGTTTTTGACCAATATGAAGATATCCACTTAATGGTTCTAATACATGTTCCCATGGTCTTGTAGCATATGGATTTCTTATACTTACTTTTTTACCTTGGCTAACTGAAATCATAATATCTGTAATAAGTCTATCTTTTGCCCAATCACCCCCACCTATTACATTTCCAGCTCTACAAGTAGCCAGTAAAGTATTATGAGTTTTTTTATAATCTTCAATATTGAAGTAAGAGTTTCTATATGAATTTGCTAATAAATCAGCACAGCCTTTAGATGAGCTATATGGATCGTATCCTCCCATAGGGTCATTCTCTCTATATCCCCATATCCATTCTTTGTTTTCATATGCTTTATCACTTGTGATATTTACTATAGCTTTTACATCATATTTTTTACAACTTTCAAATACTTTTAAAGTTCCCATAACATTTGTTTCATACGTTTCTATTGGGTTTTCATAAGAAAGTTTTACTAGTGGCTGAGCTGCAAGATGAAAAACTATATCTGGTTTATATCTTTCAAACGTTTGATTTAATTTATTTAAATCTCTAATATCTCCAATAATAGAAATTATATCAAGATCTAGTAATTCAATATGATTTGGACTTGTTGGGGAGGCTTCAAGTGAATAACCAACTACTTTAGAACCCATTTGATTTAACCAATATACTAACCATGAACCTTTAAATCCTGTATGACCTGTAACTAAAACAGTTTTATTTTTATAAATATTATTAAATAAATTTTGCATTACCAAGTTTTCCATGGAGCTTTATTTAAATCCCATAATTTATTTAAATCATTTTTGTCTTTCAAACTATCCATTGGTTTCCAAAAACCTTTATGCTTATATGTGAATATCTCACCGTCTTTAGCTAAATTCATTAATGGTGCTTGCTCAAATACTGTATTGTCACTTTCGATTATATAATCAAATACTTTTGGTTCACAAACAAAGAATCCAGCGTTAATCCATCCACCATCACCTTTAGGTTTTTCTAAAAAATTAGTAACTTGATTATCTCTAGTTATATTCAAAGCTCCAAATTTTCCTTCAGGTTGAGCTGATGTCATAGTCATAGATTTGCCATGAGATTTATGAAACTTTACAAGTTCTTCTATATTTATGTCTGATACACCATCTCCATAAGTTAACATAAAAGGTTCATTTCCTACAAACTCTTGCGCTCTTTTTATTCTTCCCCCTGTCATACTATTTAATCCCGTATCAAGAAGAGTAACTTTCCAAGGTTCACTAGAATTATTTAAAATTTCTATCTTGCCATTTGACATATCAATAGTCACATCACTTTGGTGAAGAAAATAATTAGCAAAGTATTCTTTTATATAGTAACCTTTATATCCAAGTAAAATAACAAAATCATTAAATCCGTATTTTGAATAAATCTTCATAATATGCCATAAAATTGGCTTACCACCAATTTCAACCATTGGCTTCGGTCGTACATCCGTTTCTTCACTAAGTCTTGTTCCAAAACCCCCTGCTAATAATAATACTTTCATTTTAACCACCTTTTTGCCCACTGTTGAAATATAAATATAAACCAAATATTCTTGATTAAATAAGTTTCTCCATTTTCATATCTATGTAATATTTCTTCTACAAAAGCATAATTTAAAACACCGATTTCTTCAATAGACTCTTTATTTAAATAGTTCATAAAATATTTTTTTAATTTACTATTATACCAGTCTTCTATAGGTATCGAAAATCCTTTTTTAGGTTTGTCTATGATTTCTTTTGGTATGTATTTATGTACTATTTGCTTTAGGAGATATTTTGAAGTATTGTCTTTATATTTTAAGCTTATTGGTAATTGTGCTACAAATTCAACTATCCTGTGATCAAGGAAAGGTTCTCTCCCTTCTAAACTTACTGACATAGTAGCTCTATCTACTTTAGTTAGAATATCATCTACCATATATGTCTTATAATCTACACCTAATATTTTAGAAGTTGAATCATTCTTATCATCAATATCTTTCATTGTATTAAAATTATTTAAAATACTAAATTCACTACTTATTAACAATTTAATTTCATCATCTGTTAAATAGTAGTTTGATCTATTAAATATATCTTCTAAACTATTTTGATTTAGCATGTCATAGAACTTATTAACTTTATTTTTATAGTTTGGCAATAAATTTAACTTATTAGTTAGGCTATTTTGAAATACAGGTCTAGTAAAATTTAATATCCTTATATATTTTGATAAATTATTAAACTTTTTGCATAATAAAGGAACTGTATGGTGCTTATTATAACCACCAAATATTTCATCACTACCATCTGCTGACAAAACTACTGAAACTTCTTTTTTAGCTATTTGAGAAACTAATATTGTTGGAATAGCTGAGCTATCACCAAACGGTTCATCATATATATCTGCTAATGTGGGAATAATATCAATTGCATCTTGTTCCGTAGCAATATATTCATAATGTTCTGTACCCAATATCTCAGAATACTTTTTAGCTAAATTTGCTTCATTAAACTCTTTTGCTTCAAACCCAATTGTAAATGTTTTTAATTTTTTATTACTATCTTTTTGTAATAGTGCCGTAACTGCTGTAGAATCATAACCACCACTTAAATATACACCTACTGGAACATCAGCCACCATCCTATATTTAAAGGATGAAGTTAATAGCTCTTCTATTTTAGTAATGGCTTCTTCTTCAGAAATATCAAGTTTAGGTTTATTATAATATTCATAAACATCCCAATACTTAATAATTGATTTTTGATTTAATGATAAGTCATAATCAATATAATGTCCAGCTTCAAGCTTATAAGTATCTTTAAAGATTGTGTATGGTGCTAGTATATATCCATATCTAAAGAAAGATGCCAATCCATTATAATCTATTTCTTTTTCAAAGTTTGGATGCTCATGAAATGCTTTAAGCTCGCTTGAAAATAAAAATATATCATTTTTCTCATAATAATAAAAAGGTTTCACTCCTGCCCTATCTCTTATCATCAATATTTTATTTTTATTTTTGTCATAAATAACTATAGAAAACATACCTATTAATTTTTGAATAAAATCAATTCCCCATTTATGATAAGATTTTAATATTACTTCCGTGTCAGAATCAGATTCAAAAGTATAATTATATTTTTCTAATTCTTCTTTTATCTCTTTAAAATTATATACTTCTCCATTGTAAACAATTTCTAAATTATCATACTTCATTGGTTGATGACCATGCTTTGATAAATCTAGGATAGAAAGCCTTTTGTGTGCTAATCCTAAACAATATGATTCATCTTCATAAAAATTTTGCCCTTCATCATCTGGGCCTCTATGATAAAGAGACTGATTCATTTCTTTTAAGAGTCCTTCATTTGATTTTTTAAGATAATCAATAAATCCAACTAATCCACACATATTATGCTAATCCTTCATAATTTTTTTCTAACTGTTCTGCACTTTTATCCCAACTAAATTCTTGTTCAACTCTTTTTCTTCCTCGTTCTCCCATTTGTTCTCTTAACTTCTTATTTGAAGATAATTCAAAAATTTTATTTTTAAGTTCATCTATATTATTTAGCTCTACTAAAAATCCAGTCTGTTTATCAATAATTTGACTTGGAATACCTCCAACATTTGTTCCAATGACTGGTAATCCTGATGCCATAGCTTCAAAAATTACATTTGGATAATTATCATAGTTTGAAGTTAAAATAAATACGTCACTATTTTGATATTCTTTTACTAATTCTTTACCATTTTTTTTACCTAGAAATCTTATATTTTGATTATCTTTAGCAAGTTTTTTTACTAGCTCAACTTCTTCTTTATCACCTTCTCCAACTATATTTAATATAATATCTTTGTTTTCTTTATATGCTTTTATAAATCCTTTTATCAAAAATGGTATATTTTTTATAGGGACAATCCTTCCTACAAATAAGAACTCTACTATCTGTTTATTTTTTTTTTGAATAGGATGAAATTTTTCTATGTCTATCCCTAGATTTATTTTTTTAATATTAGGATATATTTTCTCTTTTATAATTTTGTATGCATCTCCATTAGCAAAGTTCATATCACATTTTTGCATAAATTTTAATTTTCTTTTATTTGTTGGTCCAGGCCATCTAATTATTGTTTTTGCCGAATAACTTTCTAAAAGTGCTCCAAGTCTAGGTAAAGAGCAGATTTGATAAATATCACTCCATTTATCTTTTTTAAGGTACTTAGCCACTTTGTTTTCAAATAATAATAAATCAAGTTCTAATGAGCCTACCGAAATAATCTTATTTATAAGATTTGTTGGTTTTACTTTATAATGTATATCTCTTAAGTATGGAGTTTTAATATACACTACTTCAAACTCTCTTTCATCCATTGGTAATGATAACTTTTTCCATTCTCGACCAACTATAAATCGTATATTATGACCTCTTGCTTTTAGAGCACGAGCCATATTTAAATCAAAATTTTCTCCACCACCAAATTTTATACCCATCATACGATTTATAAATGTTATATTCATAGTTTATAATCTACCATCACTATCATCTAATATAGACTTAATGTCAAACACTATATTTTTATCTGTCTTTAACTTTAATTGTTTATATTTATCATGTGATACAGCTAGTACAATAGCTTCATAGTCTTCATAATTTATATCATTATTTAACTCTAATCCATACTCATGTTTTACTTCATCTTTATCTGCCCAGTAATCAGATACTGTAATATTACATCCAAACTCTTGAAGCTCTGCTATTACATCTATTACTCTTGAATTTCTTATATCTGGACAATTTTCTTTAAAAGTTATTCCAAGAACTAAGACTCTTGAACTTTCTATTTTATATCCTTTTTTTATCATTAATTTGATTACTTGATTTGCAACATATATTCCCATATTATCATTTAGTCTTCTACCTGCTAAAATTATTTCGGGGTTATATCCTATACTTTGAGCTTTGTGTGTTAGGTAGTAAGGATCTACTCCTATACAGTGTCCTCCTACAAGTCCTGGTCTAAATGGTAGAAAATTCCATTTTGTACCTGCTGCTTTAAGCACTGCATTTGTATCAATACCGAGTTTATTAAAAATAATCGCTAATTCATTTACAAATGCTATATTTATATCTCTTTGAGAGTTTTCTATTACTTTTGCTGCTTCTGCTACTTTTATAGTAGGGGCTAAGTGAGTTCCTGCTGTGATTATACTAGCATATAAAGCATCTACTTTTTTACCTATTTCAGGAGTTGAACCTGATGTTACTTTTAAGATTTTTGTAACGGTATGTTCTTTGTCTCCTGGATTGATTCTCTCTGGAGAATATCCACAATAAAATCCATTTATTAATGTTGAGTTTTTTCCTTGTAGTGTTTCTGTTGAGATATATTTTAGTCCACTAACTTTTTCAAGAACTGGTACACATTCTTCTTCCGTAGCACCTGGATAAACTGTACTTTCATAGATAACTATATCATCTTTTTTTAAAACTTTTCCAATAGTTTCGCTAGCTTTTATAAGAGGAGTTAAATCAGGTCTCTTATTTTTATCAATAGGTGTTGGTACTGTTACTATATAGATATTACAATCGCAAATATCTTCAACATTACAAGTAAACTTGATATTATTATTAATAGCTTCTTGAAGTTGAACTTCATTTAATTCTAATGTCCTGTCATATGCACGACTTAATTCATCTATTCTTGTTTGATAAATATCTAAACCTACCACTTCATATTTCGAAGAAAATGCTGCAGCTAAAGGCAAACCTACATAACCTAGTCCGATTACACATATTTTACTATTATTTATTTTTAGCATTATTTTTTATTTCCTTTACTGTCATATCCAAAGAAGTCTAAATACCAATCAATAAACTGATTAACGCCTTCTTGTATTGGAGTTTCAGGTTTATATCCTAAATCTTCAACTAAATCTTTTACATCTGCAAATGTTGCAGGGACATCTCCAGGTTGAATTGGCATCATATTTTTTTTAATTTCTTTTCCAAGTCTATTTTCAATAGCTGTAATAAAATCCATTAGTTTTACAGGATTATTATTTCCAATATTATATACTTTATAAGGAGCAGAAGATGTCGAAATTTGCCCAGTTTTACCATTCCAGTTTTCATCTTTTTTTGCTGGATTATCTATAACTCTTATAATTCCTTCAACTATATCATCTACATATGTAAAATCTCTTAGCATCTCACCATTATTAAAAACATCAATAGTCTTACCTTCTAGTGCAGCTTTTGTGAATAAGTATAAAGCCATATCAGGTCTTCCCCAAGGACCATAAACAGTAAAAAATCTCAATCCAGTAGTTGAAATGTTAAAAAGATGAGAATAGGTATGAGCCATTAGCTCATTTGCTTTTTTAGATGCTGCATAAAGAGATATAGGATGTGAAACATCATGATTTGTTGAAAAAGGTAATCCTTCATTTAATCCATATACAGAAGAACTTGATGCATAAGATAAATTTTTAACATTATTATGCCTACAAGATTCAAGTATATTCATAAACCCAATGATATTTGAATCCATATAAGTACCAGGATTTGTTAAAGAGTACCTAACTCCAGCCTGCGCCGCCAAATTACAAACGGCATCAAACTTTTCATCTTCAAAAAGCTCCATCATAGCAACTTTATCTTCAAGATTTAGCTTGATAAATTTATAATTTGAATTTGTAGTTGAAGTTATAAGTTTTCCATAAGGTATAATCATTCCATCTTTTAAAGAATCAATTATACCTGCTCTTTGAAGTCTTCCATACTTTACATTTTGATCATAGTAGTCATTGATATTATCAAGTCCTATTACATTATCACCTCTTTGTAGTAGCTTTAGAATCAAATGACTTCCAATAAATCCTGCTGTTCCTGTCACTAGTATTTTCATATAATTTATTCTCCTTAATTAATCATCACTATTAAATATATCTCTAGTATATACTTTATCTTCAACATCTTTAATATTATTAGACAATCTATTTGCCACTATTACATCCGATATATTTTTAAAATCATCCAAGTTTTTTATTATTTTTGAATTAAAAAATTCTTCCTCATTTAAATTTGGCTCATAGATTACAACTGCAATCCCTTTTGCTTTTATTCTTTTCATTATTCCTTGAATAGCAGATGAACGGAAGTTATCACTTCCTTCTTTCATCACTAATCTATAAATTCCTACAATTTTTGGTTTCTTTGCAATTATTGAATCTGCTATAAAATCTTTTCTTGTACTATTAGCATTTACAATAGCTTCTATTATATTACTTGGTACATCTTTATAGTTTGCTAGAAGTTGTTTTGTATCTTTGGGAAGGCAATATCCACCATATCCAAAGCTTGGGTTATTATAATGAGATCCAATTCTTGGATCTAATCCCACTCCTTCTATAATTTGTTTAGATTTTAGATTATGAGCTTGGGCATAAGAATCTAGTTCATTAAAGTATGCTACTCTCATTGCCAAGTACGTATTTGAAAAAAGTTTTATAGCTTCTGCTTCAGTTGAACCTGTAAAGAGAATATCAATATTCTCTTTTTTAGCACCTTTGGCTAAAAGGTTTGCAAAAATTTCAGCACGCTCACTTTGTTCTCCTACTATTATTCTAGAAGGATATAGATTATCTAATAATGCTTTTCCTTCTCGTAAGAATTCAGGAGAAAAGATTATATTATTTGTATTAAATTCTTCATTTATTAATTTTGTATAACCTACGGGTACTGTTGATTTTATTACCATTGTTGTATTTGAGTTTATTTCTAAAACATCTTTTATAACATACTCAATTGATTTTGTATTAAAGTAATTTGTTTTTGGATCATAATCTGTGGGAGTTGAAATGATTACATAATCAGCATTTGAATAGGCTTCTTTTTTATCTAGAGTTGCTTTGAAACTTCCTTTAAAATCTTTTGGATTATTATGTATATTATTTAAATATTCTTGAATTTCTTTATCTTCTATTGGAGAAATACCTTTATTTAGCATTTCAATTTTTTCTGGGATAATATCTAAGGCTACTACTTCATTATTTTG
>Ga0193962_1000017_pt1 | contig 90643 bp, 87 predicted proteins | sample FB_5_MG_FD_140335 | JGI IMG/M metagenome (GOLD analysis project Ga0193962, IMG submission 140335) | Microbial mat bacterial communities from the Broadkill River, Lewes, Delaware, United States - FB_5_MG | ecosystem: Environmental > Aquatic > Freshwater > River > Microbial mats | place: USA... | reverse complement strand
ACCATTGAATACTTACACAACATACTTGAGAATATTTGCGGAGCTTATAACATAGCTCATGATTTGTCAACTGAAGAGTATATTGAGATAGAAAGCTATGTCTATACTTCATTGACTTAATAGCGGGTATTGTAAAGGTTAATCTATCAATATGAAATAGGACACAAAGTATGAACAGTTTTTACCAATTAAGAGTATTCCTACTAGAGTCATATATATTTGTATGGATTTTAGAATTTTTTTATAATGAAAGTACATATTAATTATATTGTAGATAAAATTATTAATACTTATACTTAGTATTTTTATGAGTTTATCATTAATAGAACAATTTTATTTTATTAAGTTTGATTCTAGAAATGCTTATGATAAAACAAATCACTTATTATGAAAAACTATAGGATACCTAATATGTACAAAAGCATTACATTAAAAACATTAAAATCTGTTTTTAATAATTTTGAAACAATCTTTCATGCCTTACTTCCACATATCTTTTTATTGTTATTATTAAATCCTTTTTTGATATGGATTAAAATTGATTCAACGAAAGAGGGACTTGGAAGACTATCTCTTTATCTAATTTTATATGCCTTAATTAAATATCTTATTATTGCTTCTGCAATGTCAAGAGTACATAGAGTGATTTTGCTAAAAGAATCATATACTTTATCTTTAAGTTTACTAAAATTTAATATAAGAGACTTTCTTTTTCTTTGGTATATTTTTGTTGTGGGATTTGCAGTAGGTTTACCTATAGGATTGTTTTCTATTATAATTGGTTTTTTTAAACTTCCTTTTGTATTAGTTATTTTATTATGTTTACCCTTAGCTATGATACTTTTTTCTAGGTTATCTCTTGTTTTACCTAGTATTGCAATAGATAAAAAAATAAATCTTTTTAAGTCTTGGACTTTGACTAAAAACTATAAGTTTCTAACTTTTTTTACAATTATTATGTTTCCAACAATTTTTTCTTCTATTTTAACTCTTATTTACGGTTTGATAATTTATTTGCTAGTTAAGATAAATTTAAACTTTTCTATTCTTTACGATCTTTTAGAACTTTTTATTACAGTTTTTGTTGTTAGTGCAGTTTCTGCAACATATAAATATATTATGCTAAATGAAGAGACTAAAGAGAGTAATAACACTAAAGATATTTTATGTGAAAGAGTTGATGGGTCATATATTATTACAATAAAAGAAAATTCTAAAATTTCATTTGAAGAGTTACGAAACAAACTTGAAGAAGAATATAATGAAAATGATGGCTATGAAGTCTCATTAAATGAAAATAGAATTTTCTTAATTAAAAATGCTAATTTAAATGGGTCTTTTATAAAATTAGAAAAAATTGGAAATAACTTTATTTTAGATTTTCATAATACTTTAAAATCAGATTTTGTTAATGAACTTGAAAATGATATTAATAATAAAAAAGAGATAATAGAAAATAAATCAAAAGAGGATAGTGAAAATAATACATTTCCTATTGTCATAACCTTATTATTTTTATTTATCTTATTTGGATATAGTTATTATCTTTTTGTTTATAAAAAGAACAATTTACTTATACATAATAATACTAATTTGCATAAAACAATAAAGGATCAAAAACTTAAATTCAATAATCCTAAAGCTATAAAAGAAATTAAATCTGTACTAAATAAATATAATAAGTTAAATAAATACAAATCAATTAGTTTTGCAATAGATAAAGATGGAAAATATGTCTATGGATATGCATATGGGAAAAAGAATCAAAATATAGCAAATAAAATCTCTTTAAAAGAGTGTAAAAGAATAAAACGTAAATATAATATAAAAACTAAATGTGTGATGTATGGAAAAGGGAAAAATATTTCATCAAATATTTTTAAAAAATAAGATTTTTAAAAATGCATTTCTTAATAGATATAGTCTTTTTAAATACTACCCATTATAAGGATTAGAATGAAGTATCATGGAAGTTGTCACTGTGGAGTGATTAATCTGATTCTCAAGATTTTGGCTTGAAGTTGAAACTCTTGCATAACCTACATTCATAATAAATCCTTTGTATTGAACTTACTATTTATCTCATATATTAGAATGATTGTAAAGTAATGTCTATTTTCTTAAAAAGAACAGTTATATTTAGGTATATTTAAATTTATGTAAATAAATATTAATTTAAATTTAAAAATTATACTTTTCGCACAGTACCGCACAGAAAGGAAGATTATGAAAATTGATGATTTATCAAGGAATCAAAGAAAAAAAGGGGATAGTCCTCCCCCCCCCCTCTTCAAACAATATATTATTTTAGATAATGGAAATTTAACTTATTCTAAATATCCCAAAAAATAAATAGTATAAAGGTTTAAATGAATAATTCAAATAAAGAATGAGTAATGTATAATAACAAAAATTCAAAAGGTATAAAATGTTAAAAAAAATTATAGTAGTAAGTTCATTTTTTTTACTTGTTTTACATGCATCAAGTTGGGAAAAGCATCCTATTTGGATAAAAATGCAAAATTATAATTGGAAAGAAAATGATAAATTGGCTCAAAAAGATAACTTAACTGGTGAATTAATGGGAATAGGGCTTGGTTCTGGAACTGCTGTTAGGGACCTCGTTAATGCTTTCCCCTTATCAAAAGATTCAAAAATGGAAATGATATTAGAACAATGTAATAATTTATCTAAAGATAAATATAAAGAAGAGTATAAAAATATGAGAGTGCTGTTGTTTTGTGTAAAAAGAGCTAACAGTTAGAGAGTTCTATATTTTTTACAAATTTATTTTATAAGTCAAGTAATAATATTTGAATAAAGGGCACTCGTATCTGCATGATATATTAACTCTTAAAACTCTCTGGATTTATTATATCATGCAGATACGAGTCCCCCCCCTTTTTATAAGTCATTGTTTTTTTATATCTTGTACCCTCTAAAAAAACTTCATTTACTCCATAGTCTTTCCACTTAAAAGTTTGGTGTTTTAATTCTTTAAATATAGGAATTAAAACTTTGGAATATTCTTCATATTCCAAAACTAATCCTTTATTGTGTTCATATAGATCAATCTTTAAAAGGTAACTTTACAGAAGATATGATTGTTACACTTAATAATAACATCACTGAAAAAGTAAAATCTGCCTTATTTTTTATTTTGTTGAATAATTCCATTCAAACTCCTTTTTTGTTTTGATATGGAAATTATAAAGTGAGGAAATGACAGGATATGTGGTTCCCTTATAAAGTAGGTTTATTAATTTTAGATTCAATGATTTTAAGTATCTTTTTTGATTCTATAACTTCTGAATGATCTTTACCAAGTTTCTTTTCTTTTATTTTTAAAAGTCTTTCATAAGTTTTAAAAGCCATTTTATAGTCTCCTAAGTTTTCATATAATATTGATATATTATCATACTCTCTGATTGACTCAAAAGATTCTTCACTAAATATTTTTATAGTTATTTCTAGAAGCTTATTATTCCAAGATATGGCTTTTTCTAACTGAGCAATTATTATGTAACATTTTATTAAACCTTGATAGATAGAGATTATCGTTGGATGACTATCTTCATAATGATTTCTATAAATTACTAACGACTTTTCAAATAAAGGTAAAGCTTCTTTGCTATTATTTAAATCTAAATAAACATGAGCTAAAGATATATAACAATTTGCTGTCTTATGATGATTCTCTCCAAAGTTCTCATCAAATATTTCTAGAGCTTTTATAAGTAAAGGTATAGATTTTTCAAAAAATTTTAATGCGGAATAAACTAATGACAAGTTAAAATAACTCTGAGCACAATTTAAATGTTTTTCTCCTAATATGTTAATGTTAATTTCTAAAGCTTGCATAGAAAAACTTAATGCATTATCAAAAGATTCTAATTTTAAAGATAATAAACCTAGATTATTATAGATTCCTGCTATTTCTAGACTTTCTTTAGAAAAAGATTTATATATAGATAATGAATCATTATAAAAATGAATTGCATACTCAAGTTCACCCAGCTCATCATAAACAATGGCTAAATTATTATTTATAGCTGCTAATTTAATAATTAATTCATCATTATTTTCCTTATTTTGATATAATTCTTGAGCTATAAGAAAAGCTTGCAAGTAAAAAGGTAAGCATTCTTTATACTTCCCCAAAGAAAAATAAAGTATGCCAAGACTATTTTGAATCAAAAAGGTATTTGAATCAATTAATCCAAATATCTTTATGATTTTATCTAATAAAGATTCACTTGATTCTATTAAAAGATTATATCTTCCTGCTTCGAAAAAAATTGAATATTTTTTGTAAAACCATTTTGATAATGAGTTAATATCTTTTAATTTAGACTTATGATAAAAAGCTTCTTTAAAAGCTTCTTCTTGCTCTGCTGTAATATTTTTTATATCTAAATCTTCTAATTTACTATTATAGTATTCAAAATAGAATTCATTTACTTCTTTTTTCAAGTCCTCGTCTAAGCAATTAATTAAACTCTTTCTCATTAGGTTGTGGATATAAAAGTTTTCATTATCTTCTCGTATAAAAGAAAAATTGTTAAATATACTTAATTCTGTAACAGGGTAAGCTGTATCAAACTTTTTGACAGTTAATTTAAAAAGTTCTTTATTATAAAAATTTGCAATTGCTAATAATTTTAAAGTAGCTTTTTCTTTATCTATATATCGCATAAATCTTTCAAAAATTTTATGTTTTTCAATATTTTGAAAATCTTTTTCATTTGGAACTAAATTCTTTTTCTTCATTTGAATAAAAGTATCAACAGATAAATCTAAATAATAAGGCACTCCATCACTATTTTTTATAATGGTATCTTGTATTGAGCTATCTTCTATTGTACAACTGTCTAAAAAATATCTGGCATCATTATCACTTAAATTACCTATAATATGTTGCTCTAAATCAGAAAACCCTTCTTTATCTTTTTCTATCCAAGAATAATCATCTTCCTCCCATCTAAGCTTTTCTCTTCCACAAATTACAAATAAAACATTTTTCAGTTGAGTCACTAAATTATCTCTTATCCAAATATCTTTTGTCAAAATACTTGATTCTTTTCTTTCTTCTCCCCATAATGATTCATAAGTATCTAAAAATATAACTATTTTTTTACTTGGATTCATCTCTTTAAAGACTTTTATATCATAAGTTAGAAAATCAATAAGCCTCTCTTCAATCTTATCAGCTTCCAATTCTTCTAACTTAGTTAATTCACTTCTAATATTAGAATTAAAATGGTTTTCTTTTACTTTTTCTCCTACATATTTAATTAAATCAACAGATAAAGAGGCTAAGCCGCCAATATTATCTACTATATCTAAAGCACTTGCAAGAATTCCACCTTCTTCAACAAAAGGTAAAGATTCTTTTGATATTTCTATATTTGGATTTGATTTCTTTAGGTATATAATATATGCAATATTAAAAGAAGTAAATGTAATATTAAATCGTTCTTTAAACTTATTTACTATAATTCGATAAGCATTATGTTCTTGTTGATTGTCAGCTTTTTCAAAATCAATCCAACTATAAATTGCGTCTTTATTTTTATCTAAATGTTCCTTTTGTAAGTGTTTTTGAAGTGAAGTTTTGCCAATCCCTCCAACTCCGTAAAAGTGCAATATTGAGTATTCTCTTATATTTACTTGTGCTAATCTTTTTTTAAAGGATGCTTGAGGTTCTTCTCTATCTGTAAAAATTCTTTTTGCATTTAAAGTTTTACTTTCGCTAATATCTCGAGCTTGTTTCCGTGCCATTTTTTTCCTTTTTTAACTAGGTAAAATTTTTATATAGACTATAATTCATTAATTACCTGATTTTTATAATTAATTGGATCTACTACTTCACTATGAGGTATCCTGTAAATATCACTCAACTTGAACAGCGTATCGGTAAACATTTGAACACTTTCAAATTGAAATATTCTCTAACAACATTTTAATGCAAAGTGTTCGAATGTTAATCTATTTTTGACATAAATTTTCTCATAGATGTCCCTTTTAATTCAACTCTATGTGAAGAATGAACAATATTTAATCCTCTTGTTTTCTTATCCTTAATTTTTGACATTTTAAAATTCATTTGTATTTTTCTATTATGTTGGAAAGTATCTTGAGATTCAAGAAGATTATAGAGTTTTTCATTAAATGATAATTTATCATAATTCCTATTTTCAATTTGTCTTAGATATGCTGTTTTAAAACCTTCTAGTTTAAGTTCACTCATTTTATTTATTATAGTTTCTTGATTCATAGATACCTAATCTGTCAACAGAAAATAGGACACAAAATTCTGGATAATCCCCTAGATTTTGGAACACAAAGTACTCATATTAATCTTCCGTGTTCCTCAAAGTGTTAAACTCCAATTCCAAATAAGCATTGATCATCTTGTACTTGCATCTTTACCCTTAATTATTGTACCTTATTTTATGAGCTCAAATTTAGATATTTTCAATATCTTTAATATCTCCACCAGATAGTTTTTCCATTTTTTCTTCAACTAGGGAAAGAAAATCATCTTTATTTTTTTCATCCATATTATTATCTAACATCTCTCTAATATATTTAATACCATTTGCATTTATTTTTTTAACACTTGCTAAATAATGAACAAAAGAAATAATCTTAACATCGCTTATTGAGTATAGTTTTTTTGAATCTTTTTTTTGAGGCAGAAGACCTTTGTCTTCGTACATTTTTAGGGTTCTTACTTTTGCAGTTAAAAGTTCTGCAATACTACTAAGAGGTAGTATGTCTTTGTTATTATTTAGTAAAGCCAAGCTTTTCCTTTTTATTAAAAGTCTATAATTATATGAAATTATAAATTCAAATAAACTTTATATTCTTTAATATAAAAAAATAAGAGGGATTTTCCTCTTATTTTAGATGGTTATTTAGCTGCTTTCGCTTCTTTAACCCATGCATCAACTTTTGCTGCATTTTTTTCTAGCCATACTTTGGCATGTCTTTGTATATCTTTTTCTTTATTTTGACCATTTGCCATAAGCATATTTTGACCACTAATATCATTTACATCAATTTTAATAATATCAAATAGTTTTGCTATATCTTTATGCTTTGTTTTTGTACTTGCATTTGAAACAATTCTTTGATCATTTATATTAAATCCATAATCTGCCCCATTTGAAAGTTTTGTAGAATTAGTGTTTGGATTAGCTGAATGTGTTACTTGTAAAAATACAACATCTTTTCCAGGAACTAGTTTACCACTCACCCAATAAGGAGTCCATGTATAATATAAAATTGGTTTTCCTGTTTTGTAGTTGGCTATAGTATTTGCTAATAGTGCTGAATATTCACCTTGATTGTGTTCAACTGTATCTCTTAAACCATAAGCGTCTAATTGATATTCAATAACTTTTTCACATCCCCATCCTGCATTACATCCTGTTAAATTTGCTTTTCCATTTCCATTTGTATCAAAAAGTTTTGCAATCTCAGGTTTTTTTAAATCGTTATAATATTTGATATTATATTTATCAGCAGTTTTCTTATCAATTAAGTATCCTTGCGCACAATTTGAAATAAACTTATCATATTGAACTAATTTTTTATCTCCGCCAAGAGCTTTTAATTTTTCATTATGCAAAGGATCCCACATAGAAGCTAAGAAATATACATCGTCACTATTTGCATTACTTGCTATTGTTTGATAAGCAATATCATAATTAACATCATTTGAGCTTATAACTTCATGACCCATTTTCTTTAATACTTCATTTACAATTAGCATTTGAAAAGTTTCTTCTGCTATTGATGACTTAAGTGCATTAACTTTTGCAGCAAATAAGTTTGAGGCTAATACTAGTGAAATAAGTCCACCAACTAATATTTTTTTACTAATCATTTTTTTCTCCATTTTTAATTTTATATATAAAACCAATTGGACCTTTTTGGAACCATTTAGTTTTAATATTTTTGTCTTTTTGACCCATTGCTTGAGTTAATCTATCTAAAATAACTGCAAGAAGTACAATTCCAAGACCACCAACTGCGGCTAAACCAATATCTAGTCTACCAATTCCTCTTAAAACCATTTGTCCAAGACCACCAACTGCAATCATTGAAGCTATTACAACCATTGATAAAGATAACATCAATGTTTGATTAACTCCTGCCATAATTGTAGGCATTGCTACTGGAATTTGAACTTTCCATAACATTTGAGATGAACTTGCACCAAAAGATCTTGAAGCTTCTATTAAATCTTCAGGGACTTGTCTAATACCTAAATTTGTAAGCCTAATAAGTGGTGGAAGTGCAAATATTATAGTTACAATAACTCCAGGGACATTTCCAATTCCAAATAACATTACAATAGGAATTAAGTATACAAAGGCTGGTGTTGTTTGCATTCCATCAAGTATTGGGCGTAAAACTTTATTCACAGTATCACTTTTAGCACTCCAAATACCAAGAGGAAGCCCTATTAGAATTGAAAATAGTACAGCTGTAATTACTAAAGATAAGGTAATCATTGATTCTTCCCAAGCTCCAATAAGTCCAATGATAAAAAATGAAATAAAGGTTCCAATTGCTAACTTCTTAGTGGAAAATTGGAGTGCTAATAAAACAAAAAATAAAATTACAACATATGGATTTAAATACAATAAAAAACTCTCTGTTGCTTTTAATACCACATCAATTGGAGCTTTTGCTGCTAAAAAAACTTCTCTAAAGTTAGCAACTAACCAATTGATTCCATCATTTGTCCAAGAATCAAAAGGAATAACAACATGTTCAAAAGGATTTAAAATATCAAAATCTTTTATTTCTTCAATAGGCGCGTCAGCTGATGCTCCTGTCCAATCTACAGAAGATTCTTTATTTTCTTGTGCAGTTGATGCATTTCCCCATGGGTCATTACTCATTTTCTACTCCTTCACCAAATACTTTTAATAATCTACTTTTTGATATTGTTCCTTTATATTTACCTTCATCATTTATTACAGCAGTAGGATATAAATGACTTGCAACATCAGAAATAAATTCTGAAATTTGTAAATTTTCATTAATCGGTTTTTCGTCGATTACCGCAGCATGAATAGTTGCTCCAAGCTTTTTTTGTTCTTTTAAAGAATCTAAAGTTAATATTCCAATATATTTACCACTTTTTTCTATAAAATATGCATAGTCTTCATCATAATCAGTAATATATTGAAGAGCAGATTTTATACCAGCACCTTCTTTATTAATAATTGTTGGTTTGATTTTTTTTGCAAGATGAGAGGCATTTAATACTGAAGTTACATCAACACCTTTAAAAAATGATTTTACATAATTATTTGCAGGTTCATTAATAATCTCTTCAGGCGTTCCTATTTGAACAATTTCACCATTTTGCATAATTGCAATTCTATCACCTATTCTAATCGCTTCATCTAAATCATGAGAAATAAATACTATTGTTCTTTTCTCTTTTTCTTGAAGTTCTATAAGTTCGTCTTGCATTTCAGTTCTAATTAAAGGATCAAGAGCTGAAAAAGCTTCATCCATAAGCATAATATCAGGATCATTTGCAAGTGCTCTTGCTAATCCTACTCTTTGTTGCATTCCACCACTTAATTCATCAGGATATGATTGGGCATGATGCTCTAATCCTACTTGTTCTAGTGCTTTTTGTGCAGCTTTATATCTTTGTTCTTTGGATAGTCCACTTAATTCTAAACCAAAAGAGGTATTATCAATTATATTCATATGTGGCATTAAAGCAAAAGATTGAAAAACCATAGATATTTTTTTTCTTCTAATATCAATTAATTCTTTATCATTTAAATTTGTAATATCTGTGTTATCTATGATTATTTGTCCAGAAGTTGGTTCAATAAGTCTATTTAAAAGCCTTACAAGCGTTGATTTACCTGAACCTGATAAACCCATAATTACAAAAATTTCACCTTCATTTATTTCAAAACTAGCATTTTGAACACCAATTGTCATCCCAGTTTGAGTAAATATTTCATCTTTACTTAAACCTTTATCTAACATTTTTAGAGCTTTTTTTGGACTCTCACCAAATACTTTAAAAACATTTTTAACTATAAGTTTTTTGTTTATAATATCGATTTTTGACTCCATTTCTTATGTAAATTTACATATATTATTACATATAAGTCTTAAAGGAATATTAAAAATAGTATTAATGACATCTAAAAATTACATAATAAGTGTAAATTAATTACATTTTTTGTGTAAATTTTATAATTTACTTTTGTAGTGAAGTATTTTAATTGCAGATTTTATAAAAGAGTGATTTATTTTGGTCTTTCTACCATATATCCAATCCCTCTAATATTTATAATAAAATCTTCTTTTAGGATTTTTTTAACACGATTAACTTCTGCTCTAATTGTCGCATTATCGATATAGTCGTCGTTCCAAACATATTCTCTAAACATATCGTAGTTACAAACTAAACTTCTATTAGCTGATAATAAGTCTATAATTTGAATTTGTCTTTTGGGTAAAATTTGAGGTTCATTATTAAAAAATAAAATCATATTTTTTGAATCATAGCCATATGATTTTGATAATCTTTTATGCTCTTGAGGAACTTGACTTGTTTTTAGTATTCTATTAATTCTAAGTGTTAATTCTTTTAGATGAAAAGGTTTTTTTAAATAATCATGGCATCCAATATCAAAAGCTCTTGTAATATCTTCAATATCAATAAGTGCTGAGATAAAGATTGTAGGAACCATTTTCTTTTGTATATGTAAATTTTCTAAAATAGTTAAACCATCAATATCAGGAACATTAATATCAAATACTAATAAATCAAATTTTTCTTGGGCTAATTTTTCTACGCAAGAATTTCCATCTAATGTAGAAATAACAGCGTGTCCTGTTGTTTCTAAATATTGTTTAATTGCCTTGTTTAACATAATATCATCTTCTAAAAGTAGTATTTTCATTAATAACCCTTTGTATTAAGCCTTAAATATATAAGTAAAAGAAGTGCATTCTAAATTTGAAACAAGCTTGATTATTACATCTTCTTCATCACATATTCTTTTTACCAAATTTAATCCTAGACCAAAGCCTTCTTTGGAACGCTCTTCTCTATAATATTCTTCAAAAATTTTTTTAGGATTTTGTATTTTTTTTGATTTACTTGAAACAGTAAAAGTATAATTTTTATCTACTTTTTCAAGACTAACTTTAATTGGTTGATTTTCATAAGTATATTTAATCGCATTAGTTAGAGTATTATCAATAATCCTTTGAAGTTTCATTTCATTGAAATTAATAAACATATCTTTTTCATCAACTTTAAATATAAAATTTGATTCCATTTGATTTGCTACTTTTTCAAAGAAGTATATTCTACTTCTAATAAAATCAACCAAATTAACCAAATGTGTACAATATGTTATTTGATCTTTTTTTACTAAATAGCTTAAATCATCATATATAGAAATTACGTTTTTCATGGCAACTTCAATATTTGAAATATATTCATTTCTTTCATAAGACATATCATACAAATCAATATTACTCATTATCACAGAAAGAGGAGTGTTTGTTTCATGTACTGCATGACTTAAAAAAAGTTTTTGATTTTTTAATAAATCTTGTGAATATTCAATTTGTTTCTCCAAAGCTTTTTTTTGTTCATTTTGGTCTTTCGCACTTTGTTGAATAAGATTTGTTAAGGCTTGAACAGTTTTTGCATATGAAGCTTCATTGTGTTTAACTAGATTCTGATTACTTGAGAGAAGCTCTTTTTTATTATCTAACTTTTCACTTAATCCTACTAAGGTAATAGTTTGATTCATTAATTCATTTCGTTTATGTGTATGAAAAAATTCTGCGTAGGTAAAAAAGCCAGAAGTTGGAGCTATTTGAGCAAAAGGTTCAGTTTCAACTTTAATTAGATTTTGCATATATCTTCGTCTTGCCATACATGAATATATAAAAAAAGTTTCAGCTGCATAGTTATTTATATTTTTTAAATATTGCAGAGGATTTTTTATAATCATTTCAGCATTTGCAAAGCCTAATCGAACTTTATCCCCTTCGTATAAATTACCTCCACAGCCTAAACTTCCATCAGAATATCTTGTTAAAACAGCTCTTGCTACTGACATACCATTTCTTTGTACTATTAAAGGAAATTCTGTATGGGAATTGCTGTCTCCTAAATATTTTTCATAAAATTCAATAGCTTTCATTCCTGAGATTTGATAAATTCTATTGCCTATTACTTTATTTATTGTATGTTCTATTCCAATTGGAGACCAGTCGTATTTATAATCATTAAATACTGATAAAATATCAGAATTCAAAGATACTGCAACCGCCCCATAATCTAGAATCTTTTTTCCACAAGAAATAAAGGTTTGTTTAAATAGCCCATTATCTCCCGCCATTCCACCACAAACCATAATAGAATCATTATAAGCACTTATTCCTTTTAAATATTCTTCGGCATTTGTAGTTGTTCCATCTGTAAATGTTATTAGAAGTTTTGTATTATCTGTAATTATTTCTTTTGCAATTTCATAGCCATTTGTAAAAGAATCTTCTCCTTCAATTATGGCTTTTTTAATAAAAGTTTTTTCAAAAATTGATATTGAGATTACAGTTTTTAAAGTAGAGACTCTTTTGTCTTTAATTTCGCCATCTGTTGTTGTTCCAATACAAATAGCATTTGGTAAGTTTGTAATTAAAGTATTAATTACATATTGCAAAACATTTTTGTCATTTCCGCAAAAAACTTGGATTAGAATATTTTTTTCATCTTTAAATAATTCATAATCTATCTTATCTTTAAAGTGATTATTTTGAAAAGTATAATTGTAGGTTTTCATAAAAATATTGTAACATAATCTATGAAAAAGATTCTAAAAAAATCTTAAATATATATTGCTATTTTATTGCTATTTTAGCCTTAAATCCCTATTTATAGAAGATTTTCCTTCGCTATATTCAGGCTATAATTTAAGAGTAAGCTTTCGTTATGGAAAAAGTTTTAGAGCTAAGAAAATCTCTTTAATTTCTTCAAATAAAAAAAACTATAAGGAAAAAAAATGGCATACACTAAACCTAAATTTAAAGAGCAATATGAAAACTTCATTGGTGGAGAATGGATTCCTCCTGCTAGTGCTGAGTATTTTGATAATATCTCTCCTGTAGATGGTGAAGTATTAACTAGAATTCCTAGATCAAATGAAGCAGATGTTGATGCAGCTGTTGCAGCTGGTGTTTTAGCTTTTGAATCTTTTAAAAATACTTCAATAGTAGAAAGATCTACTTTGTTAAATAAAATTGCAGATGCAATTGAAGCAAACCTAGAACAACTAGCAATTGCTGAGACTTTAGATAATGGTAAAGCAATTAGAGAAACTTTAGCAGCTGACGTTCCTTTGGTTGTTGACCATTTTAGATATTTTGCTTCAGTAATAAGAGCAGAAACAGGTACCGTTGCTGATTTAGATGGAGATACAGTTTCTCAAGAAGTTTATGAGCCTTTAGGTGTTGTTGCACAAATTATTCCTTGGAATTTCCCTTTATTAATGGCTGCATGGAAAATTGCTCCTGCAATTGCTGCTGGAAATTGTGTTGTTTTAAAACCTGCTTCGGCTACACCAATGGCTATTTTAATTATGATGGAAGAGATTCAAGCAGTTTTACCAAAAGGTGTAATTAATATTATTAATGGAGCTGGTGGAAAAATTGGTAAACATTTAGCAACACATCCAGATATTAAAAAAGTTGGATTTACAGGTGAAACTACGACTGGTCAGTTAATTATGCAATATGCAACTGAAAATATTATTCCTTCTACTTTAGAACTTGGTGGAAAATCTCCAAATATTTTTATGGAATCAATTATGGATAAAGATGATGAATTCTTTGATAAAGCAATTGAAGGTTTAGTTTTATTCGCATTTAATTCAGGTGAAGTATGTACTTGTCCATCACGTGCATTAATTCAAGAATCAATTTATGAACCATTTATGGCAAGAGTATTAGAAAGAGTAAAAGCTATTTCTCAAGAAAATCCATTAGATCCTGCAACTAAAATGGGAGCGCAAGCTTCTAAAAATCAAAAAGAGAAGATTTTAGAATATATTAAAATTGGAAAAGAAGAGGGTGCTGAATGTCTAATTGGTGGTGCTGAATATAAAAATGAAACATTCCCAAATGGAAACTATATTCAACCAACAATTTTCAAAGGGCATAATAAAATGAGAATTTTCCAAGAAGAGATTTTTGGGCCAGTTCTTGCTGTTACTACTTTTAAAGATGAAGCTGAAGCTTTAGAAATTGCAAATGACACTATTTATGGATTGGGTTCAGGAGTATGGTCAAGAGATGCACATCAATTGCATAATTTTTCAAGAAAAATTCAAGCTGGTCGTGTTTGGGTTAACTGTTATCATTTATATCCATCTCATGCATCATTTGGAGGATATAAAAAATCAGGTATTGGGAGAGAAACTCATATGATGATGTTAAACTCTTATAGACATACAAAAAATATTTTAACTTCTTACAATAAAAATGCATTAGGATTTTTCTAGGTCTTTAGATTAAGATAAAAATATAGAATGCATAGGAGAGTATCTTCTATGCATTTTTTAATTATGCTAGAAAGCAAAAAGGAATAACATGGACTTAAGAAGAGTAATTGTTACAGAAGAAGCAAGTAAAATTATTGAAATGCTTAAAAAAGAACATGGAGATTTAGTTTTTAATCAAAGTGGAGGTTGTTGTGATGGAACTGCACCAATGTGTTATGAAAAAGGTGATTTTTATGTTCCTAGTAGAAATGTAAAACTAGGTGAACTTTGTGATTGTGAGTTTTTTATAGATAAAGACCAATTTGAGTATTTTAGACACTCTCAAATTATTGTAGATGTAAAAAAAGAAGATGCTGCTTTTGGAAATTCTTTTTCTGTAGAAATAGACCATGGTTATCAATTTATTTCAAAATCAAGAATCTTCACTGATGAAGAGTATTTAGAATTAAAAAAAAGTGACTCCTAAGAAAGAGGAAAATTTAAAATGCTATTTTTTTACATGAAGCATTTTAAATCTGTCACCCATTCCTGTAGGTTCTAAAAGAATTTTTATTTTTTGTGATTCTCTTAAATATGTAGATTCATCTGTATTTTCTTTTAGTATTTCAAGTAATTCAATAATTCCAAAATCAACAAGTGCCAACATTTGTGTTTTAAAAGAAATATCTTCTATTTTGCAATTTTTAAAACAATCAATAAGATGAGTAAAATAAACATCATAAGTAATATCAGCACTTGCAAAATATTTTTTTAAATCTAGATTTTCTTCAAAAATTGGAAAAACTTCATGATTTGTGTATATTCTTGTGGAAAAATCATTTCGTGGAACTCTATCTCCATAATCGAAAGTTATAAATTCAAATTTTTTGATATTGTTTGAAATGTTTTTTATAAACTCTTCATATCCAAGCCCAACTTCACCTTTTGTGATTTTATATTTTTTACAATGTGCTATTAATTTCTCATCAGTACAATCTTCAAAAATTATTTCATGAGCTTTTATATTTTCATTTACATAGGCCATTTGTAAAATATTATCTTTATTTGTATAAACTAATTCACATGAAAAAGCATCAAATATCTCATTTGCAAGAATAAAAGCATGAGGAAGTTTTACTTGGGAAATATCTTTATAATGTTTTATTTTTACAACATCTCCAAAACACTCTTTTAAATATTTCACTTGTTGTTCTTGAAGTTTTTCAAACCTTTCAACAATTGCAAAATTTAAAGTTTCTAAAAGTTTTGGATTTAAAGTATAAATAAATTGAATCACATCAGCAAGTAAATAACCATGATGTGCTCCAATTTCAACAATAGTTGTATCTTTAGGAAGAGTTCCTTCTTTAATACTATCTACAATTCTTTTCCCAATACTGCCACCAAAAAAAGAGGAAGTAGAAACAGAAGTATAAAAATCTCCCTCTTTTCCTATTTGTTTATAGTTAGAATAATAGCCAGCTTCGCCATATAGCCATTTATTAAAATAGTCACTAAATTTTTGTTTTACAATTTTTTCACTTTTTTTCATTTTGAAAGTTTATCAAAAATAAGATATTTATAAGATTATCTTACACAAGCATCGATTATATCATTTTGATTTGCATATAAATAAATCTCAACTCTTCTATTTAAAGCCATATTTGTAGCATTTGTATTAGGTGCAACTGCTTTATTAAAAGAACATCCTTTTGAAAAAATTTGATTTTGTATACCATTATTATAAATAGTGTTTCCTACATTTGATGCTCTTTGTTCTGATAGTTTTTGATTATATTCATATGAACCTCTGCTATCTGTAAATCCTACAACTTGAACAATTGTATTTGGATATTTTTTTAAAACATCTGAAATCTTTGCAATTTTTCTTGCTGCTTCATAAGTAGGTGTTGCTTTATTTGTTTCAAAAACCATACTGTCTCTTAACATAATTTTTACGTATTTATCAGTATTTGAAACAATTAAATCATTATCTACATCTAAAACTGCATTAGGATTATTATTTACATTTGTATCTAATTCATCAGCCATTTCTTTTGCTTGTTGTTCCATTGTGTAACCAATTCCACCACCAACAGCAGCACCAATAGCCCCACCTATAATTGCTCTTTTTCCTTTACTACTACCTTTTGAAGAAGCACCAATTACAGCACCTAAAATTCCGCCAATTAATGCCCCTGTTTGAGTTTTTGACATATTTGTATTATTTGTTGGGGTTTGTGGATTATTTTGTGAAGTACACGCACCTAACATAATAGCTATAAGTGTAACTACTGAAAATTGTTTTAAAAGTGTTAACTTTTTCATGATTTTAATCCTTTTAATTTAGATATTTACATTATAGACTTTTTTCGTGAAATTAAAGTGAACTCTATTAATTAATTTGTAACTCGAATGTAAATCATTTTAGATATAATTATATTTATCATAAATTTATTAGGAGAATCCAAGTGTATAAAACAACATACAAAAAAACAAAAATATTAGCAACATTAGGACCAGCAAGTAATACTTTAGAAACAATTGAAGGGCTTATTAAAGCTGGTGCAAATATGTTTAGACTAAACTTTTCACATGGAACTCATGAATATCATAGTGAAACTTTAAAAAATATTAGAACAGCTATGGATAACTTAGATGTAACAATTGCAGTTTTACAAGATATTTCAGGTCCAAAGGTAAGAATTGGAGAATTAAAAGAACAATTTGAACTTTTTGCAGGAGATGAAATTACTTTTGTAAAAAACGAAATAATTGGATACAAAGAATCAGATAAAAAATATGTAGTATCTACAAATTATCCAGAACTTCTTGATAAAGTAAAAAAAGATGAATATATCTATTTATATGATGGAACAATTAGAGCAAAAGTTATAGAAATAGGAAATGAAGTAAAAGCTGTGATTGAGAATCATGGACTTTTAAGTTCTAAAAAAGGAATCAACTTTCCAAATACAGTAATTGATATTGATGTAATTACTAAAAAAGATGAAGAAGATATAGCTTGGGGTGTTAAAAATAAAGTTGATTATTTTGCAATTTCTTTTGTTCAAAATAAAGAAGATATGTTAAATGCAAGAAGACTTCTTGGTGATTACAAAGGAAAACTTATAGCAAAAATTGAAAAATTTGATGCTGTAGAAAATATTGATGAAATCATTAAAGCTTCTGATGGAATCATGGTTGCACGTGGAGATTTAGGAATTGAAGTTCCTTATTATGAAGTTCCAACTATTCAAAAAAAGCTTATAAAAAAAGCAAACGAAGCTTGTATTCCAGTTATCACTGCAACACAAATGCTTTTATCAATGACACATAATGAAAGAGCAACAAGAGCTGAAATTTCAGACGTTGCAAATGCTGTTTTAGATGGTACAGATGTTGTTATGCTAAGTGAAGAGAGTGCCGTTGGAGTAGATCCTGTTAATACAGTTGAAACAATGGCAAAAATTATTGCAAAAACAGAAGAGATTTATCCATATGATAAGCATGATAAATTATCTTACCATGATAATTTTGATGTTATTCAAGGAACAGCTACAAAACTAGCTGATGATATTGGAGCAAAAGGTATTATTTCTTTAACAAGTTCAGGATTATCAGGAAGAAAGATTTCTAGATATAGACCTAAAACTAATATTTATATGTTCTCTCACCAAAGAAGAGTTTTAAATCCAATGTGTGGACTTTGGGGTGTTGAACCAATTGCAAAAATTAAAGAAGCCGGTGCTTCTAAAATGATTCAAGTGATGCTTCGAAAATTAGAAGAAAAAGGTTACTTGGATAAACAAGGAACTTATATAGCAACATTTGGTTATCCAGTTGGACAACCAGGTAGTACAAATACAATTAAGATTTTAACTCCAGCTGAGATGAATTATTATTTAAATTTAGAAAAAAAGCCAAAAAAGAAGAAGTAAAACTTCTTCTTTTTGCTTAGCTTAGATTATTTTAGAGTATAAATCCAAAAGTTCGATTTGCTCTTGTAAATCGTAAATCTTAAGCTCAATTGATTTTATTCTTTGAGAGTTTGAAAGAGTATCCACATCACTTTGAGTTTTAAGTTCAGCCTCTTTTTCTTCGACGATAATTTCTAGCAAAGAGGTATAAAGTTCATAATCCTCTTTAGCTATATTTTTCTTTCGGTTTAGCATTTTGATATTTGCAATTTTTGTATTATAGAAATTCTCTTCTTCTAAAATTTTATTTTTTAAATCAATTTTTGCTTTTAAGTATTCAATTTTTTGTGTTTCAATATCATTAAAAGTTCTTACATCCAAAGGCATAGAGACAGAAATTCCATAACTATATACATTTGTATTTGATGGTAAGTTATCTTTTCTTTCATGGTATTGGGTATGACTTCCATTTACACTTATAGTTGGAAGGTATTTAGCAACTGTTATATCTTTAAAATAATCTTTTTGTTCAATATCACTTTTTACTTTTTTTAGTTCTATATTCTCATCTAAAAAAGTCTTTTTATTTGTGATTTTTAATTTTGGAAGATTAAAACTTTTATATTCTCCACTTGCTAGGTTTGAAAAATTATTGTTTAATTCTTCTTTTTGAAAAAGTAAATCTGCAATTGCATTTTTAATCTTATTTGCTTCAAGAATTGAATTATCTAAAAATGAGGTATCTAAAAAACCATTTAATACTTGTTCTTTTTTTCTTGTAATATCTATCTTTGCATTTTTTAAAAGTATTTCATTTTTTGAAATATTTAAATCTATAATATGAAGATTAAAAAGAATAGTAGTTACATTTTTTATTAATTCTTTTTTTTGTATTTCAATATCAAAATTATTGTATTTATATGTTGCATTTGCATATTTAATGGCACTATAAATTCCCCCACTTTTGAAAATTGGTTGATTTATAGTTACTGAACTCTTTACAGAATCATATATATCTCCATAACTTTTTGAGTAAGAAAGATTAATTGGATTAATCCAATCTTTCTTTAACTTACTACTATTTTCTTTATTCTGTTCTTTACTATATTCAAAAAGATTTAATCTATCTTCTGAAAGTATTTGATCATTTTGATTATTTTGTGCATTTAAAAATGCAGGAAATAGTAAAACAGAACAAAGAGATAAAAGTAAAGATTTATTTGATTTTGTTAAGGGCATTTGCCAACCTTTTAAATCCTTCATCTATTTCAATTTTAGAAATAGTTAAAGGTGGTAAAAATCTTAAAGTATTTTTACCTGCTCTTAAAACTAAAACACCTTCATTAAAAGCTGCTGGTATTATTTCTGCTAAGGTATCCGCATCTCTTACTCTAAGACCTCTCATTAATCCTATTCCTACTTCTTGAGTAAAGATATTTTTATTTTCTTCAAAAATTTTATTTAGTTTTAAATTAAAATAGATGATTGTCTCATCTAAGGCTCCTGAGTTTTTATGTTCATCTAAAATATCAAGGACTTTATTAGCAGCGGCTGTACTTAAATAGTTTCCTCCAAAAGTAGAACCATGATCTCCTGGTTGAAAAATATCTTTATGTTTAGTTAAAACAGCACCAATAGGAACTCCTCCTCCTAAACCTTTTGCCATAGTAATAATATCAGGTTGTATTTCATAAAGATTTGAAGCTAAAAATTCACCTGTTCTAAAAGCACCTGTTTGAACTTCATCGATGATTAATAAAATATCTTGTTCTTTTAAAAATTTTGCAAGTTCTTGGATAGCTTTTTTTTCAAAAGGCTGAACTCCACCTTCTCCTTGAACAAGTTCAATCATAACGGCAACCGTTTCATTATCAATTGAGTTATAAATATCATCAATCTTATCATTATAAGAAAATCCATCAGGATAAGGTGCAAAATTTGGAGAATGCATTGAGTTTTGACCCGTTGCTTTAACTGTTGTTATTGTTCTTCCATGAAAAGAATGCTCTAAAGTGATAACTTTATATCTTTTATTTTCAAATTTAGTCTCACCATATTTTCTTGCAATTTTAATAGCTCCTTCATTTGCTTCAGCTCCTGAATTTCCAAAAAAAGTTGCAACATCCATTTGAGCTAATTTTGCAATTTTTTGAGCTAGTTTTGCTTGTGGTTCAATAGCATATAAGTTTGAAATATGAGTAATATTATTTACTTGCGTACAAATTGCATCGGAGAGCTCTTTATTTCCATGTCCTACTGAAACTACACCAATACCTGAGGTGAAATCTATATAATCTTTTTGATTTTCATCGAATAATGTAGCGTTAATTCCTTTTTTGAAATTAACATAATTTCTTGGATAAGTATGTAAAACATACTCTTTATCTAATTGTTCTAACATAAATTGTTTCCTCTTTTTAAGTCTTGAAATTATAACTAATTTATTTAAACAAAATGTTAATGTAATGAGTAATTTAAGTATATATAATTTATACTATTGCAAATTAGGATATAAAGGAAAAGTTTGAAAAAAAATATTTTATATTTTTGTATCTTTTATTTTTTTATTTTTACTTCTTTTTTAGAGGCAAAAGAATTTAAAAATGTATTAATTATAAACTCTTATCACAAAGGTTTTCAATGGAGTGATACAGTAATATCAAATATGCAAGATGTATTTTATGAGAATGATATTTCTAGTACTATATTGTACATGGATGGCTTGAGAATGAACAAGCCAGACTATTTAGCGAAACTTATAGAATTGTATAAGTTACAATTTGAGTATAACAATTATGATTTAATTATTACAGTTGATGAATTTGCTTATGATTTTATATTAGAAAACTACAATGAAATAACAAATAATCAGCCTATATATTTTGTAGGACTCGAACATTTTTCAAAAAAAAAGATTCAGTTATTAGATTTTGAAAAAAAAATATCAGGTTTAATTAAAAAGCGGGCTATTTCTGAAAACTTTGAAATCATTTCTACTTTAATACCTAAAATAAAGAAATTATATATAATCGATAAAAAAAATAAATATATAGATGATGAAGATATTAGTTTTGATAACTTTACTAAAGACTTAAACCTTAAGTATAAAATAGAATATATAAAAGATATTTCATTTGATGAATTAAATAAAAAGTTTGCAATTTCTAAAAAAGACGAGGCAATACTTTTTATAAAGTTTGATAAAGATAGTAAAGGAAAAGAAGTCACAAATAAAGACAAAATCTTTTTTATAAATAATGCAAAACTTCCTGTTTTTATTACAGATACACAACTTATAGGAAAAGGAGGAGTTGGAGGGAAGTTATTAGATATTGAATCATTAGGAATCCATGCAGGGAAAAATATAGTGGATATTTTAACAGGAGCAAAACAACATTCCTCCATTTCTACTGATAACTCTTACCGCTATATTTTTGATTATAAGCAAGCAAAAAAATTTGATATTAAACCTCTTTTCTTACATAAACCATTTTCATATGTGAATTCCTCTCTTTCATATTTTGAAGAGAATAGATTTTTTATAAATTTTATTTTTATTATTTTCCCTCTTTTTGTTTTTTTAGTAATTGCTTTAATGCATAACCTATTTTTACGAATAAAAAGTAGTAAACTTCTTGAACAAAGAATTCTATTTAATAAAGTTTTATTAAATGCTATTAAAAGTCCTATTCTTTGGCATGATACAAATGGTTCAATAGTAGACTCAAATACAAAATTTATAGAGTTATCAGAATTAAAAAATGTGGATACCTTATCAGATTTTTTAATTAAAAGATTGCCAGAAAATATTGAAAATAAAGAACTGAAAATATATGATAATCAAGGTGAAGAATTAATTTATTTAATTGATAAGACTCCATATAGTGAAGATATTTTTAACACAAGTGGATATGTAACAATTTTAACAGATATTACAAAAGAAAAAAAAGCCTTAAATGAAAAACAAAAACAACAAGGTTTTATTATTCAGCAATCAAAACTAGCAGAGATTGGGGAAATTTTTTCTTCTATTGCACATCAATGGAAAACACCTTTAATTGAAATTTCAACAATAGTGCAATTACAATCAAATAATTTCCCAAATAAAGAATTAGATGAAAAAAATAATGAATATGTAAATGATATTATGGTTCAAGTAAAATATATGGCAAATACTATAGATGATTTTCAAACGTTTATTATGCCATCTACTAATAAAAGTGTATTTAATATAAAAGATGCGTTAAAAAAGATGATGGAAATCATTCATCATAATATAAAATACAATTATATAAAACTAGAAATAAATGAAGAGACAAAAAATGATTTACAAGTTTTAGGCTATAAAAATGAACTAATGCAAACTTTATTAAATGTTGTAAATAATGCAAAACAAGCAATAATAAGTCAAAGAAAAATAAGAAAATTAAAAGATGGATTTATAAAAATTAATATTAAAAAGATTAAGGAAAGTATACTTATTGAAATAGAAGATAATGCAGGAGGAATTGAAGAATCTAACTTGGATAAAATATTTGACCCATATTTCACTACAAAAGAGAATGGCCATGGAATAGGATTATATATGGCAAAGCTAATTATAGAAGAAAAAATGAATGGAAAGATATATGCAGAGAATACAAATATAGGGCTAAGAGTCTCTATTAAATTAAAAATACAAAAATCGTAAAGGAAGATGTCTTTTTGATAAATAAGCAAAAAGTGGCTAAAATAAAGGATTTATATATAAAATAATAAAGAGGTAAATAATGAGTAGTGAATATAATCACAAAGATTTATTAGGTATGAGAGATTTATCAAAAGGTGAAATTTTTTGTTTTTTAAATAAAGCTAAAGAATTTAAAGAACTTAACAATAGTGATATAAAAAAGTGTAAAGACTTACATGGTCAGACAGTCATAAATGCTTTTTTTGAAAATTCAACACGAACAAGAGTATCTTTTGAAACTGCTGCAAAAAGACTTTCAGCTGATGCTATTAATTTTAGTTCATCCTCAAGTAGTACAAAAAAAGGTGAAACTTTGATTGATACTATTCAAAATATGGAAGCTATGAAAGCCGATATCTTCGCAATAAGACATCCTAATGCTGGCGCTCCTCATATGGTTGCAAAAAATACTGAATCAGCAATTGTTAACGCTGGTGATGGTGCAAATGAACATCCAACACAAGCATTACTTGATTTATTTACTATCTTAGAACATAAAAAGACGCTTGAAGGTTTGACAGTTTCTATCATAGGAGATATTTTACATAGTAGAGTTGCTAGGTCAAATATTTGGGCTATGAATACTTTAGGAATGAATGTTAAACTTTATGGACCAAATACAATGATGCCTATTTATTCAGATATATTTAATTGTACAATTTGTAACTCTATTGAAGAGGCTATTGAGGGAAGTGATGTTGTAATTATGATGAGAATACAACTTGAAAGACAGAGTCAGACACTGGTTCCATCAATGAGAGAATATTCTAAATTTTTTGGATTAAATAAACAAAGAATATCTTTAGCTAATAAAAATGCTTTAGTTCTACATCCTGGTCCAATAAATAGAGGGGTTGAATTAAATTCAGATGTTGCAGATTCAGATTGTTCTGTTATTTTGAACCAAGTTGAAAATGGTGTTGCTATTAGAATGGCAGTTTTAAGTATATTAAGCAAAAATAAAAGAGGGTTATAAGAAGTATGAAGTTACTTATTAAAAATGGAACAATAGTTAATAGTGATAAAAGTTTCAAAGCAAATCTTGTTATTGAAGGTGATACAATTGTTGAGATTACAAATGAAGAAGTTGTTGCAGATAAAGTAATCGATGCAAGTGGTAAATTAGTTGTCCCTGGTTTGATTGATATGCATGTTCACTTTAGAGATCCTGGTTTTGAGTATAAAGATGATGTTATAACAGGAAGTGAAGCAGCAGTTGCTGGGGGAGTTACTACTTGTTTACCAATGGCAAATACCTTTCCTTTAAATGACAGTAGATCAATTACTGAAGCAATGATTAAAAAAGCAAAAGATCGAGGATTAATCGATTTACTTCCAATTGGAGCTGTTACAAAAGGCTTTAATGGAGATAGTATTACAGAAATGGGAGATATGCTTGAAGGTGGAGCTGTAGCTTTTTCTGATGATGGTCTTCCTGTAACTAATAGTAGTGTTATGAGAAGTGCTTTAGAATATTCAAAAGGTTTTGGAAGCTTTATTATTTCTCACTCTGAAGATTGTGCTATGTGTCATAAAGGTGTTATGAACGAAGGTGAAATCTCTACAATGTTAGGTCTTCAAGGTATGCCAAGTGAAGGTGAAGAAATTATGGTATCAAGAGATATGCTACTTGCTAAACTTACAAAAGGGCATATTCATATAGCACATGTAAGTTCAGAATGGTCATTAAAACTTATTACCATGGCAAAAAAAGAAGGTATTAATATTACTTGTGAAGTTGCACCACATCACTTTTCTTTTACAGATAGCAAACTTTTAGATTATGATACAAATTTTAAAATGTCGCCACCACTTAGAACTAAGAAAGATGTTGATGCTATAAAAAGAGGTCTTCAAAGTGGATTAATTGATGTTATTGCAACTGATCATGCTCCTCATCATAGTGATGAGAAATCAGTGGAATTTGATAATGCTCCTTTTGGAATTTTAGGTCTTCAAACACTTATTCCTCTAACTTTAAAACTTGTTGAAGAAGGTGTTATAAGTTTAGAAAAAATGGTTGAACTAACATCAACAAATCCAGCAAAGATTTTAAAATTAGATAATAAAGGTAGATTAGAGAAAGGAATGTTAGCTGATATTGCAATTATTGATCCAGAATTTGAGTATATTTATGATGAAACAATCAATAAATCAAAATCAAGGAATACTCCACTTTATGGAGAGAAACTAAAAGGGGCATCTATTCTAACTATAAAAAGTGGTAGAGTCGTTTTTGATTTCCCTAAATGTATGTAAAATAAGTCATGAGAATAATTTTTGGAAATATTTAATTTTTTTATTTTAATAATAGCTATTTTAATAGTTGGATATTTCCTTAAAAAACAGTACGACACTAAAGTCGTGCTTTTAAGTGCTGGTGTTTTTATGGCCATTATCTCTTTGAATCCTATGATGGCATTAAATGCCTTTGCAGATGCAATGACAACAGGTGGTTTAATCCAAGTTATTTGTTCTGTTATAGGTTTTACAGAAGTTATGAAAATAACAGGCTGTGATAAACATTTATTTAATCTTCTAGGAGATATTCTAAAAAAAACAGGAATTTTTCTTATTCCTGCTTCGACACTTTTAACTTTTTCTATTAATATTGCCTTACCTTCTGCTTCTGGCTGTGCCGCAGCTCTTGGAAGTATCTTGATTCCTTTACTTATTCATTCTGGCGTAAAACCTGTAATGGCAGCAACAGCTATTCTTTTGGGTACTTATGGAAGTGTGCTAAGTCCTGGCTTAGCTAGTAATATTTTAATTGCAGAATTGGCAAATATTAGTGTACTTGAAGTAATAAATAATCACAAAATAGCAGTTCTTTTTAGTATTTTAATAGCTTCTTTAACTTTAGGTGCCTTAGCCGTTTATTTAGAAGAGCATAAAGGTTATGTTTCTGATAATGAGAGCTTTAAAATAGACAAAAAAATAAAGGTAAATTTTCTTTTTGCTAGTATAAATCTAATACCTTTATTTATTATTATTTTAGGATTTTCAGGTTTAGTTCCTTCTTTGAAAATGGGAGTAGCCCAAGCTATGCTTCTTGGAGTATTTATAGCTGTAATTTTAACAAGAAGTTCGCCTACTGTTGTTTCTAAAAAGTTTTTTGATGGAATGGGTAGTGCTTATTCAAATATTTTAGGAATAATAATAGCTGCAACAGTTTTTGTATCAGGATTAAAATCTTTAGGAATAGAAGAATTATTTATTGATTTTATGATATCAAATCCAAGTATTGCCCCAATTGGTGGAACCTTAGGCCCATTTTTCTTAGCAATAGTAACAGGCTCCGGAGATGTAGCAGCACTTGCTTTTAATCAATCTCTTCTCCCTTTTTCAGAATCTTTTGGTATGAGTATTGAAGATATGGGCTCCTTAAGTGCAATAAGTGGGGCTATTGGAAGAACAATGTCTCCTCTTGCTGGAGCTGCTATTATATGTGCAGGCTTTGCAAAAGTATCTACTCTTGAATTAGCAAAAAGAAGTTCTTTTGGGATGGTCTTAGCGCTTCTTTGTATTTATATTATTTTAGCAATATAAAACATCATATTCATGTCACATTTCTATATTACAATTTCAAGATAAAAAAATAATTTTGGAGGAAATATGGATTTTATAATATCAAAAGTAGAAAAATTAAAAGATGAAATGATTCAACATAGAAGATTTTTTCATCAGCACCCAGAAACAGGTTGGTTCACATTTTTTACTACAGCTGAGATAATCAAAAAGCTAAAAGAATATAAATATGAACTAAAATTAGGAAGAGAGATTGTAAGCCCAGAAAAAAGAGAAGGTTTAGGTTCAAAAGAGGAATCTTTAGCTGCTCTTGCAAGGGCTAGAAAACTATTAGATGAAAAAGACCATGACTTATTAAAGGTAATGGAAGATGGTCTAACAGGGGTTGTTGCAGAAGTTGATACTAAAAGAGAAGGACCTTGTGTAGCTTTTAGATTTGATATTGATGGTGTTGATGTTACTGAAAGTACAAAAGAAGATCATAGACCATTTAAAGAAGGCTTTAGTTCTGATATAAAATCAATAACACATGCTTGTGGACACGATGGTCATATCTCAATTGGTTTAGCTCTTGCAAAAATTATTAGTGAAAATATTGATGATTTTAAAGGAAAATTCAAGTTTATTTTCCAAACAGCAGAAGAGGGATGTCGTGGAGCTGTTGGAATGGAACCTACTGGGATTTTAGATGGAGTGGATTATCTTTTAGGTGCACATATTGGTTTCCAAGCAACACAAAGTAAAGGTGTTATCTGTGGAGTAAATAAATTCTTATCAACTTCAAAATTTGATGTTACTTTTAAAGGAAAATCAGCACATGCAGCAGGAGCACCACAAGAGGGGGCAAATGCACTTTTGGCTGCTGCTGAAGCTGCAATACAAATGCACTCAATTACAAGACATTCAGGTGGTACTACAAGAATAAATGTAGGAAAGCTAATTGCAGGAGAAGGACGAAACGTGATAGCTCCAAATGCTTTTATGGCTTGTGAGACTCGTGGAGTTACTACAGAACTAAATGATTTTATGAAAAACAAATGTATGAATATTGTTGAAGGTGTTGCAAAAATTCATAGTGTTGATTACGAAGTTAGACAAACAGGTGGAACAGCAGGTGGAGATAGTAGCCAGTTTATAACTGACTTAATATATGAAAGTTCTTGCGAATCACCTTATATTGAAAATGACTTAATAGTTAAAAACTATGACTTTGGAGCTTGTGAAGATTATGCCCATTTTATGAGAACTGTACAAAATGCAGGAGGACAAAGTGGTTACTTAATGATTGGTACTTTTTTAGATGCTGGGCATCATAATGAGTGCTTTGATTTTGATGAGTATGCACTTCTTGCAGGCTTAGATATATTTTTACGAACAGCTTATAAACTTAGTCAAAAATAATTGTAAATCCAATAAGAATATCCTTCTTATTGGATTTCTTTCTCTAACATAACTCAAAAGTCTCACTGAGTTCACAAACTTATTCTAAACTTTCTCATATCAAAAATAAGGAGAAAACATGGAAACTTTAAAAGTTTTAATTGCTCTTATAACAATTGTAGGAGTGGTATATTTTTTAGTTAAGAAATATGATACTAAATTGGTGCTCTTAGTAGCAGGTGTTTTTATGGCAACTGTGGCATTAGAACCAATGATAGCTTTTGATTCTTTTGCAAAGAGAATGACAACAGGTGGATTAATTCAATCAATTTGTTCAGTTCTAGGTTTTGCAGCGGTTATGAAAATAACAGAATGTGATAAACATTTAATCAATCTATTAGCAGGGTTATTAAAAAAAGCAGGAATATTTTTAGTCCCAGTAGCAACACTTTTAACTTTTGCTATTAATATTGCTTTACCTTCAGCTGCTGGATGTGCTGCTGCGGTTGGGAGTATCTTTATACCACTTTTAATTTATTCAGGTGTTCGTCCTGTAATGGCAGCTGCTGCTGTATTTAGTGGAACATATGGAAGTATGTTAAATCCTGGATTATCTCATAATCCATTTATTGCAAAACTTGCAGGTATTAGTGTATTAGATGTTATCGATAATCATAAATTAGCCGTAATTGCTAGTATAGTTATAGCTTCAATTGTTTTAGGTATGTTAGCTATTTACTTAAAAGAACATAAAGGTTATGTAAGTGAAGATGAAGACTTTAAAATTAGTACAGATTTTAAAGTAAATCCACTTTTCGCTTTTATAAATATTATTCCTTTAATCATCCTAATTTTAGGATTTACAGGAACTGTGCCTATGTTAAAAATGGGTGTTGCACAAGCTATGCTTATTGGAATATTTGTTGCTGTTATTTTAACAAGAACAAATCCTTCAGATGTTTCAAAAAAATTCTTTGATGGAATGGGTGGAGCCTATGCAAATATTTTAGGGATTATTATTACAGCAACAGTATTTGTATCTGGACTTAAAGCTTTAGGTGCGGTTGATGTATTTATTGATTTCTTAATTTCAAATCCAAATTTAGCGGGTATTGGTGCAACAGTTGGACCATTTTTACTAGCTATAGTTGTAGGTTCAGGAGACGCTGCTGCCTTTGCATTTAATGAAGCTGTTACTCCTCATGCTGAAAGTTTAGGAATGAAAATTCAAGATATGGGATCTTTAAGTGCAATTAGTGGAGCAATTGGACGAACTATGTCACCACTTGCAGGAGCAGTTATTGTTTGTGCAGGTTTTGCAAAAGTAGATACAATTGATGTAGTTAAAAGAACAGCTTTAGGTATGATATTAGGGTTAGTATCAGTATATGTTTTATTAGCAATGTAATAAAATATATCTTTGATAGAATATAATTAGATTCTAAGGTTAAGAAAATGATAAATAATAAAAGATTAGAACATGAGATGGAAGAAGTAAGCAAGTTTGGTGCATTAAAACCAAGAGGTATTAATAGACTTGCTTATTCTAAAGAAGAAAAGGAAGCTAGAGCGTACCTTAAATCTTTAATGCTAGATCTTGGAATGCAAATTCGTGAAGATGCCGTAGGAAATATTTTTGGACGTTTAGAAGGTAGTGAAGATTTAGCTCCTGTTGCTTCTGGCTCTCATTTGGATAGTGTTCCTTATGGTGGATGCTTTGATGGAACATTAGGTGTTTTTACAGCTCTTGAAGCAATACGAGTAATAAAAGAAAAAGGTTTTTCTCATAAAAGACCTTTAGAGCTTATTATTTTTTCTTGTGAAGAATCAAGTCGATTTAATATGGCAACAATGGGAAGTAAAGTAATGACTGGAAAACTTGATTTAGATAAAATCAAGTCTTTAAAAGATAAAAATGGAATAAGTATTTATGAAGCAGCTAAAGATTTTGGTTGTGATGTAGATAATTTAGATAGTGCAAAACTAAAAAAAGATGATATATATGCATATGTAGAGTTACATATTGAACAAGGTCCAGTTCTTGAGAATAAACAAATTCCTGTAGGAATAGTAACAGGAATAGCTGCTCCTATTAGATATGAGCTTATAATAAAAGGACGAGCTGATCATTCAGGGGCAACTCCTATGAATATGAGAAAAGATGCACTTGTTACAGCTGCTAAAATAATAGTAGGAATTGAAGATATTGCTTCACAAAAGATTTGGAAGACTTTAGTTGCAACGGTTGGATTTGCAAATGCTGTTCCTGGAGTTTTAAATGTTATTCCAGGGGAAGTAAAATTAGGAATTGATATACGAGATATAGATAAGAATAATTTAGAAAAAGCAGATGAATTAATTATTGAGCTAATTGAAAATCTTGTAAAAAAAGATGACCTAAAATATGAATTGAAGCAACTTTCAAAAGATTATCCTATAAAATTAGATCAAGAACTTGTTGATTTAATTGAGCAAGAAGCAATTGATTTAGGAGTAGAGTATATAAAACTCCCTAGTGGAGCAGGGCATGATGCCATGCATATGCCTGAAATATCAACTTTAACAGGTATGATATTTGTTCCTTGTAAGGAAGGTATTAGTCATAATATTGCAGAAGAAGTTAATATGAATGATGTTTTCCAAGCTACAGAGGTTTTATCAAAAACACTTCTAACTTTAGCAAATAAATAAAAAATATTTAGAAAAAGTAAACTAGAAATATTAGTTTACTTTTTCTTTTGTTATAATATCCACTTATTAAGATTATAATGGAGATGATATTTGAAGATTCTAGTTCTTGAAGATAATGTACGACTGTGTCAATTAATGAAAGAGTCATTAGAGAAAGAGAATTATAAAGTTGATGTTTTTATGGATGGAGATGATGCTTTAGATGCCATATCAAATGGTTATCAGTGTTTTATTTTAGATATTAATGTTCCTTCTTTAGATGGTATATCAATTTTAAAAACTATTCGAATTTATCATAGTGAAATACCAGTAATCATAATTAGTGCAAATTGCGAACTTGATAAAATAAAATTGTCTTATGAAGTAGGATGTAATGACTATTTAAAAAAACCTTTTTTTATGTATGAACTAATTCAAAAAGTTAAAAAATTATGCATAATTAGGAAAAATACCTTAGATTTGGGAGAAGGATATTTTTATACTTTTTCTTTAAACTACCTAGAAAATCACAAAAATGAAAAAATAATTTTAGCAAAAAAAGAGATATTACTATTAGAATTACTTGCCCAAAATGAGCATAGAGTTGTAAGTTATGAAGATATTGAAGAGTATGTTTGGGAAGGCACTCCTACTACTTTTATCAATATTAGAGCTTTAGTTAAAAGATTAAGAAAGAAACTTCCTGAATCAGCAATCAAAATTATAAGAGGTATGGGTTATAGTTTAGGATTAAATTGTTCTTGTGTATTTAGAGAAAAGTAAATAATTTGAATAAGAATGAATTAAAAAAAACATTAAATAAATATGGTTCTTTAAAAGAACCATTTTTTTTTACAATATCATATGATTTAAGTAAGTTTTATATAAAAGCTTTAAAAGACTTGCCCAAAGAGATAAATTTTGAAATTAATGAAAAAGTATCTTCTAAAATAAGTAAAAAACAAAAAATGGAAAAATATCCAATCTCTTATGAAGAGTACAAAAGAAAATTCGATTTTATACAAAAACAGATAAAAGAGGGGAATTCTTATCTTTTAAATCTTACTTCAAAAACTCTAATTGATCCAAAACTTACTTTAGATGAAATTTATTTAAAAGCAAATGCAAAATTTAAACTAAAGTTTTTTGATGAGTTTGTATGTTTTTCTCCCGAAAAATTTATTGAAATAAAGAAGAATAAAATTTATACTTACCCTATGAAAGGTACAATAGATTCTAATATTTCAAATGCAGAAGCAAAACTTTTAGGCGATATAAAAGAGATGGCTGAACATACAATGGTAGTAGATTTACTTAGAAATGATTTAGGAATAGTGGCAAATAAAATAAAAGTTGATAAGTTTAGATATTGTGAAAAAATAAACGCAGGAGAAAAAAAACTTCTACAAGTAAGCTCTAAAATTTCAGGACAACTAACAGAAAACTGGCATGAAGAAATAGGAGATATTTTAACTTCAATATTACCTGCTGGCTCAATTACTGGAACACCAAAGAAAAAAACTATTGAAATACTTAAAAATACCGAAGGTTTTGATAGGGATTATTATACAGGGATATTTGGAGTTTATGATGGAAAATCTTTAAATTCTGCTGTTATGATAAGATTTATTGAAAAAGATGAAAAAGGTAATCTTTATTATAAAAGTGGTGGTGGAATAACTTGTGATTCAAATTCTATTTTAGAGTATGAAGAACTTCTTGATAAAATATACTTACCTTTTTAAAAAAATTTAGGATGATTAAATGAATAAAAAATATTTTGAAACAATAAAATGCGATGATTACGAAATATTTAATCTTTTATATCATGAAAAGAGAGTTTCAAAAGCTATTGGAATGAATTTAAATTTACAAGATTATATTTATCCTCCAACAAAGCAATTACTTCGTTGTAAATTAATTTATAGTGAAGAAGGAGTTTTAGATGTTCAATATTTTAAATATGAAAAAAGAGAAATAAAATCTTTTAAATTAATTTATGATGATAAAATTGAGTATTCAAAAAAATATCTTGATAGAACTTCTTTAGATGAATTGTTTAATAAAAAGGAAGAAGCTGATGAAATTATTATTGTAAAAAATGGTTTTATAACAGACACTTCTATTGCAAATATTGCAATATTTGATGGAAGTAATTGGCTAAGTCCTAAAACTACTTTATTAAATGGAACTACAAGAGCTAGAATGTTAGAAGAGAAAAGGATTTTTGAAGAAGATATTACAGTTACAATGTTAAAAAATGCTAAGAAAATAGCACTTATGAATGCGATGATTGACTTTGATATAAAAGAAAATTATTCATTTTTTAGATAAACTCTTTCTTTTAAAATTTGCCATTTATCTACTTTCCCCCAGTATATATTTACTCTTTTATAAATTCTTTTATTTTTTAAAATAAAAGCATCATTTTCATTAAATATAAATTTAGGTTTGAGTTTTTTTCTTATATTAAAAGGGACAACTTTAAAACTTAGATTATCTAAAACTAAAGGCATCGCTTTTTTATTTTCAAAGTATAATAAAACCATGTGATTATTAGTTTCACCTCTAACTTTTACTTCACTTAAAAATAGTTTTTCTTTAGGTATTCCTGTTTCAATAAGAGTAAAATACTTTGCTATAGCATAATCTTCGCAATCTCCATGACCATTTATTAAAAATTCTTTTGGTGTTGCCCAGTGGTCATCAACATTATATTTTATGGCATCATTTATAGGAAGAATCTTATTATAAAAAGCATTTACATGGGAAAGTTTTTTCATAAGTTTAAAATTTTTTACTTTATTTTTTAATTCCAAATATTTAACTAATCTAATAGTTATTGCTTTTTCATTTGTAGAATTTCTAATCTTTTGAAGGTCCTTATTATTTAAAGTAACACTTTTTGAGTAAAGCAAAGAAATCGAAAGAAATATAAGTAAAAATAATTGTTGCATTAGTTATAATACAAAACTTACATTGAACTTAGGATTAAAAATGATTAATAATATTATAGAAAAAGAAGAATATAGAGATTTAGTAAGTTCACAAATCAAAGACACAATAAATTTTTTATTAAAACAAGACCAAGAATTTGCAATAACTGCAAATATAGAGGGAATAAGATTTGAACCAGAATTACCAAGTGCAACTTTAAATCAGCTTTCAAAGTTTTCACTTTTTATTTTATCAAACTACACATATTCAACTATTAAACTTGATGAAAATAATTTATATTTTGAAGCAGGTTTTGGAAATGAAAATTTTGGTTCTACAGTAAAAGTTCCTTTTTTTGCAATTTTCCAAATTGTAGTAGAAGAATCAATCTTATTTGTAAATTCTGTAGCTACAGTTGATAAATTTACAAAAGATGCAAAAGTAAAATCTTTAAATGTTTTTAAAAATAATCCTAACAATAAAGACCTTTTAAAATAGAAAAAACTGGGAAATTATAAAATTTGAAATATGAACGTGAAATAAAAACTGCCTTTAAAATATCAATCCCTGTCATGATGGGTTATGGTGTTTTAGGCTTTGCCTTTGGCTTATTACTTGTATCTTTTGACTATCCTTGGTATTTAGCACCTATTATGTCTTTATTTATTTATGCAGGAGCCTTACAGTTTGTAGCAATTAATTTTTTTAATGCAAAAGCTGGCTTTATTGATATTGCAATTGCTTCTTGGTTTGTAAATTTACGACAATCTTTTTATGGACTCTCTTTATTAAAAAGATTTAAAAATACAGGAAAACTAAAAGCTTATTTAATATTTTCATTAACTGATGAATCTTATGCCTTACTAACTACAATAAAAGATAATGATCAATTAAAAAAAAGATGGTATTACTTTTTTTTAATGGCTTTTAATCAAAGTTATTGGTTTCTAGGCTCAACTCTAGGCGCGATAGTAGGCTCAAATATAAAATTTAACACAGCAGGCTTAGAGTTTTCATTAACAGCTTTATTTGTTGTTTTATGTATCGAACAATACAAAAGCCTAAAGAATAGTACTCCTTTTGTAATAGGGGCTATTTCTTCATTATTTGCCCTTGTTTTTATCCCAAGTGATAAGATGTTAATTGTTTCAATTACAATTTCTTTACTCTTATTATTCTTTTTCAAGAAAAGGTTAAATGATGAGTAATTATGAAATTTATATAGCAATTATAATAATGGCTTTGATAAATTTATTTACTAGAGTTTTCCCTTTTTTGTTCTTTTCAAAAAAAGAGTTACCTAAGTCTTTAGAGTTTATTGAAAAGTTTTTCCCACCTGTTATTATGACTATCTTAATAGTTTATACTTTAAAAGATATTGATTTTTCTTTATATCCATATGGGACTAAAGAACTTACAGGAATAATTTTTACAGCAGTTTTACACTTTACTTTAAAAAACTATTTAATATCTATATTTTTTGGAACAATTTTTTATATGGGATTAGTGCAGTATCTTTAGAAATAAAAATAAAAGATTTTTAGGATTTTGTAGTTAATTGGAAGTTTAATTTAAAAAGAATAAATAGTTAAAGGGCAAAGCCCATTAAACTATTATTTTAAAGGTGCGAATGGGAATAATGCAGATCCCCAAGTAAGGCCACCACCAAAGGCATCAAATAAAATTGAATCACCAGCTTTTATTTTTCCTTGCTCATAAGCATAGTTCATTGCCATTGGAATTGAAGCTGCTGAAGTATTTCCATATTTATCTATAGTTACAACAGTTTGTTCTTCATTAAAACCTAAGGCATCACCAACTGATTTAATAATTCTCATATTTGCTTGATGTGGTATAAAATGATTAATATCTTTATTTGTTAAGTTATGTTTTTCCATCATTACTTTTACATCAGCTGTTAAAGTTCTAACAGCAAGTTTGAAAGTTTCATTTCCTTTCATTTTAATACAAGCCATTTTATTATCTAAAACTTCTTGGCTACAAGGATGTTTACTTCCTCCACCAGGAGTTTTAATTAAATCATCATAATTTCCATCACTTGAACAATTCACATCAACAATAGCTTCATCTTTGTTTTCACTTGCAGAAATAATAGCAGCTCCTGCTCCATCTCCAAAGATAAAACAAGTTCCTCTATCTGTATAATCTAAAATTGAACTGTATGTTTCAGCTCCAACAATAAGAACATTTTTTTTCATACCTGATTCAATAAATGCTTTTGCAACTGAAACTGCGTATACAAAACCTGTACAGGCAGCACTAACATCAAAAGCTTGAACAGGAGGTAAATCTATTTTTGAGGCAATTAAACAAGCTGTTGAAGGCATACATAGATAATCAGGAGTTACTGTAGCACAAATAACTAAATCTATATCTTCTTTTGCAAGTCCTGAACGCTCTATTGCTTGTTGTGCAGCTTTTGCACCTAAATCAGATGAAGCTTCATTTTCTTCAGATATTCGACGTTCTTTAATACCTGTTCTTTTTGTAATCCATTCATCTGTAGTATCAATGATTTTTTCGAAATCAAAATTTGTCATAATCTTTGGAGGAATGTATGCTCCAATCGATCTAAATGCTGCGTATGCCATTAAATTTTCCTTAAAAAAAATACAATTAAAGTTTGTATTGTTCTAATCTTTCTTGAATATCAGTACTTAAGCTTGAACTTGCAGCATTAATCGCTTGATAAATTGCATTTTGAATAGCTTTTGGATTTGATTTTCCATGAGCTATAATAACAGGTGCTTTTACTCCTAAAAGAGGAGCTCCACCATATTCTGCATAATCAACTTTTACTTTTAAGTTTTTAAATACTTTTCTCATTAAAACTGCACCAGCAATTGAAATAAGTGATCTTTTCAGATTTTTCTTAATAATTTTACCAATTGTATCTGCAACACCTTCTGCAGTTTTTAATAAAATATTACCAATAAATCCATCACAAACAACAACATCTACAGTTCCTTTGAAAATATCACTACCTTCAACATTACCTGCAAAATTTGGAATTTTTGAAATTAATTCAAAAGCTTCTTTTGTAACTTCATTACCTTTACTTTCTTCTTCACCATTACTTAAAAGTCCTACTAAAGGTTCATCAAGTTGAAGAACGTCTTGAGCATAAACTTGTCCCATAACAGCAAATTCAAAAAGGTTTTTAGCATCACAATCAACATTAGCTCCAACATCTAAAACCAAAGTATTTTGATTTTCACTTGTTGGCATTAATGTAGCAATTGCAGGTCTGCTAACTCCCTTGATTCTTCCAATTCTTAAAGTAGCTAAAGACATAGAAGCACCAGAATGTCCAGCTGATACAACAGCACCGGCTTCTTCATTTCTAACTAGTTCTATTGCTTTATAAATTGTAGATTCTTTTCTTTTAAGTGCATCGGTTGCTGAGTCTGACATACTAATTACATCTTCTGTATGTAGTATTTCAATTCGGTCTTTTAAGTATGAGGGGATTAAAGGCTCTAATTGAGCTTTATCTCCGACTGCTATTGCAGTGAAGTTTAAATTGTGTCTTAGAGCTGAAATCAACCCATCCATAATGGGTTTGGGACCAAAGTCCCCTCCCATTGCATCAATAGCAATTTTAAGCATTACGCTTTATATTCGCCAGTATTTGGGTTAACCATATGAGGCATCTTCCAAGTTCCGTCACTATCTTTTACTGGTTTTTTTAAAGTAATTTTATAGTGAGTTCTTCTTTTAGCTGCTCTAGTATGAGATACTCTTCTCTTAGGTACTGCCATGTCTTCTCCTTAATTAATATTCTTGTTCAATAAATTCACTATCTGCACAATTTGCACAAATGTGATAGTCACTACATATAGATGATAATTCACTTTGAATAATTTCATCAAAATCAATCATATTATCTTCTATTTCTATTACTAAATCATCTGAATCAGAAGATTTAGGTTTATAAATACCATCACTTAATAAAAAATTTATTTTTTCATTTATTGTAATAGTATCGTCTTCACCGCATCTAGAACAAGTAACTGGAGTCTTTCCACTTAGCATTCCGTCGATTTTGACTAAAGATGACGATATTTTACAAAAAGTACCTTCAATTTTAACTGAATTGAAACCAGATTGAAACTCTTTTGGAGTAAATGGTACTTTTCTAAACTCTATTTTCATTAAAAAATCTAGTTAAATAATTAACAAATTTCTTTTGCTGCAAAGAAAAAGTTAATTTCAATTGCTGCATTTTCTAAAGAATCAGAACCATGAACAGCATTTGCATCAATAGATTCAGCAAAATCAGCTCTAATTGTACCAGCTGCTGCTTCTTTAGGATTAGTTGCACCCATTAAGTCTCTATTTTTTGCCATTGCATTTTCACCTTCTAAAACTGAAACCACAACAGGTCCTGAGATCATGAAGTCTACAAGCTCTCCGTAAAAAGGTCTTTCAGCATGAACTGCATAAAAAGCTTCAGCATCTGCTTTGCTTAATTGAATTTTTTTTGTAGCTGCTAGTCTAAGACCATTTGATTCAAATCTGTCTAAGATTTTTCCAACAACATTTTTTGCTACTGCATCTGGTTTGATGATTGATAACGTTTGTTCCATAGGTATTTTCCTCTTATTATTTTAAGTCGCGGATTATACCTAAAAAATAAAAAAAAGGCAAGCAGCACAAAAACTACTCACCTTTTTTTGCTAGATTTAATTAATATATATAATTAGTCTTCAACTACTGGTTGGCCGTCTACAGCACCTTCAGTTGTTGGATTATCCCATACAATACAACCTTCAGTTGGACATGCTTCAGCACATGCTGGCTCATCATTATCTCCTACACATTCAGTACATGTTTCTGGATTTACATAATAAATATCCTCACCTGTTGGATTTTCATCATTATCTACAATAGATTCAGTAGGACACTCGTCTAAACATGCGTCACAATTAATACAAATATCAGTAATTTTTACTGCCATTTTAACTCCTTGTTAAATTTAAGAAACTTTAGCACAGTAAAAATAAATATATCTTTAAATTAATGATAAGTTTTAGTTATCAATAAAATTAGATAGCTTCCAATTATGAGCTAAAAATAGCTTAAGAATTATATGGATAATTTTTATCTTAAAGTAAAATTTGTCTTAAATTTATAAATTTGTATTAGAAACAGTTTTTCATTTAAATAAGTTGTATTATAATTACAGCACAAAAAAATTATAAACAATAAAAGGAATAAAATATGTTAGTAACAAAAAAAGCTCCAGATTTTACAGCAACAGCTGTACTTGCAGATGGTCAAATCGTTGAGGATTTTAATTTATATGATAATATTGGTGAAAAAGGTGCGGTTTTATTTTTCTACCCATTAGACTTTACTTTTGTATGTCCATCAGAAATTATTGCATTCTCAAAAAGAATTGAAGATTTCGAATCTAGAGGAGTTTCAGTAATTGGTGTTTCTGTTGATTCACAATTCTCTCACTTTGCTTGGAGAGAAACTGATGTTAATAATGGTGGAATTGGAAGAGTTAAATATCCACTAGTTGCTGATTTATCTAAACAAATTTCAAGAGACTATGACGTATTATTTGGAGAATCTGTTGCATTAAGAGGATCTTTCTTAATTGACAAAGACGGAACAGTTAGACATTCTGTAATCAATGACTTACCATTAGGAAGAAATATTGATGAAATGATTAGAATGGTAGATACAATGTTATTTACAAATGAGCATGGTGAAGTTTGTCCTGCTGGTTGGTCAAAAGGTGACGAAGGTATGAAAGCTTCTACTGAAGGTGTTGCTGAATACTTAGGTAAACATGAGGGTGATTTATAATAATCACTTTTAAAATATCTATTAAAGGTGTCAAGAATTTGGCACCTTTTTTTATACTAAAAAATATTACATAAAATCACTTTTATTGACAAATTTAAAAATAAAGACTAAAATTACACCACTTAATAAAGATACTTAATAAAAAACTACAAAAAATACATAACTTAATATGTAAATCTAAAAGGCAAACTTACTCATGGAAGAGTCAAAAACTCAAATTAAACCAAAAAGCCAGAAACATTCAAATGGCAATGTTAGGAAAACTAGAACTCACGTTCCTGTAGAAGGCTATAAAATAGAACAACTAAGAGGACTTCCTTTAGAAGAACTTTTAAAAATAGCTAAAGACCTCGATGTTGAAAATCCACAAGAGCTTAAACGTCAAGATTTGATGTTTAATATTTTAAAATCACAAATTGATCAAGGTGGATTTATTCTTTTCACTGGTATTTTAGAAATTAAAGATGGTGGTTTTGGATTTTTAAGAGCAATTGATGGAAATTTTTCTGATACTTCTAATGATTCTTATGTAAGTGCAACACAAATTAGAAAATTTGCATTAAGAACAGGAGATATTGTAAGTGGACAAGTTAGACCTCCTAATAAAGATAGTGAAAAATATAATGCTTTATTAAAAATCGAAGCGATAAATTATCTTCCTATTAATGAATCTAAAAATAGACCACTTTTTGATAACTTAACACCTTTATACTCAACTAATAGATTTACTTTTGAATATGATCAAAATAGAATGACAGGTAGAATGTTAGATCTTTTTGCTCCAATGGGAAAAGGTCAAAGAGGTTTAATTGTAGCTCAACCAAAAACTGGTAAAACAGAGTTATTAAAAGAGTTAGCTCATGGTATTTCTAGAAATCACCCAGAAGCACACTTAATGGTTTTACTAATTGATGAGAGACCTGAAGAAGTAACTGATATGCAAAGATCTGTAAAAGGTGAAGTTTATTCTTCTACTTTTGATTTACCTGCTCATAATCATGTAAGAGTTGCTGAAATTGTAATTGAAAAAGCGAAAAGACTTGTTGAAATGAAAAAAGACGTAGTTATTTTATTAGATTCAATTACAAGACTAGCTCGTGCATATAACACAGTAACTCCTAGTTCTGGTAAAGTACTTTCAGGTGGAGTTGATGCAAATGCTTTACATAAACCAAAAAGATTTTTTGGAGCTGCAAGAAATATAGAAGAGGGTGGTTCTTTAACTATTATTTCAACTGCACTTATTGAAACTGGTTCAAAAATGGATGAAGTAATTTTTGAAGAGTTCAAAGGAACAGGAAATTCAGAAGTTGTATTAAGTAGAAATGCAGCAAATAGAAGAATTTATCCAGCACTTGATATTATTAAATCAGGAACTAGAAAAGAAGAATTACTTCTTACTCCTGAAATCTTACAAAAAACTTGGATTTTAAGAAATGCAATGGCTTCAATGGATGAAGTAGAAGCACTTAAATTTTTATATTCAAAAATGCAAAAAACTAAAAATAATGAAGATTTCTTTGCCGGAATGAATGAATAAGAGAGTTTTTATAAACTCTCTTATCTACTTAAAATACTTCTTTATCCATAATCACAATAAATTTTTATTATATGTAGTCTGATTTGGAAGCATAAAAAGTAAAAAATATTTGGATTTATTGCTAAGATGTAACTAATTGTTTAACAAAATTTTTATAAAAATTTAAATAAAATACGCCTTTTATAAGGAAAGACTATGATAACTATAAAAAAATTAAATAAATATTATGATGATACAAAAGTTTTAAATGATATATCAATAGAAATAAAAAAAGGTCAAATATTTGCAATTGTAGGTCATAGTGGTGCGGGAAAATCTACACTTTTAAGATGTATTAATGGACTTGAAAATTATAAAGATGGTTCATTAAAAGTCAATGATAAAGAGATAAAAGAGCTTGATAAAAATAGTTTAAGAGAATTTAGAAAAAAGATTGGAATGATATTTCAACATTTTTCATTAATTCAAAGAAAAACTGTTTTTGAAAATGTCGCTTTACCAATGCAACTTTGGGGTTATAAAAAAGAAGAAATTTCAAAAAAAGTACAAGATCTACTTTCTTTAGTTGGATTAGAAGAAAAAATTGATGCTTTTCCAAATCAATTAAGTGGTGGACAAAAACAAAGAGTTGCCATAGCTAGGGCTTTGACTTTAGACCCAGATATTTTATTATCAGATGAAGCAACATCAGCTCTTGATCCAAATACTACAAGCTCCATTTTAAATCTATTAAAACAAATTAATGAAAAATTAAATATCACTATTGTAATTGTAACCCATGAAATGGAAGTTGTGAAACAAATAGCACAAAAAGCTTTATTATTAGAGCATGGAAATATAATTGGTTTTGATGACACAGAAGAGTTATTTTTAAAGCCAGATGAGAAAATGAAAAACTTTTTAGGTGAAAGTGAAGTAGTTCCAAATAGTGGAATTAACATAAAACTATATTTTCCAAAAGACAATGCCTATCAATCTTTTATAACTGCAATGGCAAGAAAGTTAGATATGGATTTTAATATTGTATGGGGAAAACTTGAAGAGATAAATACTCATATTGTAGGAAATATGGTTATAAATCTAAAAGTTGAAGACCAAGAAAAAGTCACAAAATATATAAATGAACATGATATTGTATGGGAGGTATTGTAATGGTTGATATTTTATTACCAGCCTTAGGTGAGACTATTTATATGTCATTTGTTTCTACCTTTTTAGCTGTAGTTATTGGATTTATTTTAGCTATTATTTTAATATTTACTTCAAAAAATGGTTTAAGAGAGAATTTAAAAGTGTATACTTTTTTGGATGTAGTTATCAATACTTTAAGGTCTTTTCCTTTTATTATATTAATGATTATTCTCTTTCCTGTAACAAAATTTCTAATAGGAAAAAGTATCGGAACTTCTGCTGCTATTATTCCTCTTACGATAGGAGCAGCTCCTTTTATAGCAAGACTTATTGAGAGTTCTTTTAAAGAAGTTGAAGAAGGTGTTATAGAAGCTGCTAAGTCATTTGGAGCAAGTGATTTGCAAATCATTTTTAAAATAATGCTAGTTGAAGCCTTACCTAGTATTATTTCAGCAATCACCTTAACTTTAATCACAGTTATTGGATTTTCCGCAATGGCAGGAGCTGTTGGTGGTGGAGGTTTAGGAGATGTTGCTATTAAATATGGATACTACAGATTTCAAACTGATACTATGTTATATACAGTTTTTATATTAATTGCCTTAGTACAGTTTGTGCAAAGTACTGGTGATTATTTATATAAAATTACAAAAAAATAAATTAAAAAAAGGAAGTATATGTTAAAAAATATTTTAAAACTAGCTCTATTAGTTGGAGTTACATTGGGATTAGTTGCTTGTTCAGGTTCTGAAAAACCAAAAGATGAAGTAAAAAAAGAAGAGAGTAAAAAAGTTATTAAAGTTGGAGCAACGCCTGTTCCTCATGTTGAAATTTTAGAAGTTGTTAAACCACTTTTAAAAGCAAAAGGATATGAATTAGAAATTGTTGAGTTTACAGATTATGTTACTCCAAATATAGCTGTTGACGAAGGACAATTAGATGCTAATTTTTTCCAACATATGCCATATTTAAATGAGTTTAATAAAACAAAAAATACAAAATTAGTTAAAACTGTAAGTGTACATTTAGAGCCAATGGGATTATATTCTAAAAAAATAAAATCACTTGATGAGTTAGAAGATGGAGCTACAATTGCAGTTCCAAATGACCCTACAAATGAGAGTAGAGCTTTAGATATTTTAGAAAAAAAAGGTTTCTTAAAATTTAAAGAAGCTCAATTCAAAACAGCACTTGATATTATTGAAAACCCAAAAAACTTAAAAATCAAAGAATTAGATGCTCCTCAATTACCAAGAGTTTTAGATGAAGTTGATGCTGCTATTATTAATACAAACTATGCTTTATCAGCAGATTTAAACCCAATAAAAGACGCTTTAGTTCTTGAATCAAAAGATTCTCCATACGCTAATATTTTAGTAGTACGTGAAGGAAATGAAGATAAAGATTATATTAAAGCTTTAAATGAAGTGTTAAATTCAAAAGAAGTAAAAGAGTTTATAGCTTCTAAATACAAAGGTTCAATTGTAGAAGCTTTTTAAGCTTTCTACTTTTAAATACTACTTTAAAAAGAAGGAAAAATTTCCTTCTTTTTATAAATCTTCCAATTAAAAAAATCTAAAAACCTCTTTATCTTCTTCTTTTAAATTAAAAGCTGTGCAATTTTCATTTTTATAATAAGAAAACTTGCTTTGATTGGCTTTATTTTATTTAACTAAGTAGTTATAAATTTTTGGATATAATCCTTTTTATTTATAAAAAGGTTTTATTTGAAAGTTGGTGTTTTTGATTCAGGTCTTGGGGGTTTAACTGTAGTTCAAGCTCTTGCAAAATCTTTAAAAGATTTAGAGATTTTTTATATCGCAGATACTTTATTTGCACCTTATGGCGAGAAATCAAAAGAAGAAATTTTAAAACGTAGTTTAGATATAACAAATTATCTAATTTTAGAATATCAAATAGAAGCTTTAATAGTTGCTTGTAATACAGCAACCTCGGCTGCAATTAAATATTTAAGAGAAAAATTCCCCAATCTTATAGTAATAGGAACAGAACCTGGAATTAAACCAGCAATGCAAACAACTTTAAGTAAAAATATTGCAGTTTTAGCAACACCTGCTACTTTAAATGGTGAGAAATATCAAGAGCTTCTTAAAAGTCTCTCTGTAGCGCATGAGATTAATGTTTATGGACAAGCTTGCAAAGGCTTAGTTGAACAAATAGAAAGTGGAAAAGTATCCCATATAGATACTCATAAGATGTTAGAAAATTGGTTAAGTCCTATGAAGGAAAAAAATGTTGATACAATCGTTTTAGGATGTACACATTATCCTTTAGTAAGTAATGTAATAAAAGATATAATGGGTGAAAATATAAAGCTAATTGAAACAGGCGAAGCTATTGCAAAAAGATTAGAAAGCCTATCTTCACTTAAGATAAATAAAAAAAGTACAGAATTTAAAATAATAATTTTTTATACAAGCAAAATAAAAAAAGATATGATTAATATGATATTAGAAACGTGGGAAGATGGTGGCAAAATTGTGGTTATGAATAAAGAGGTAAGGAATCAAAATGAGCGATAATAAGAATATTGAACAAAAAGTTTTAGCATTAAAATATAGACCAAAAAGGTTTGAAGATTTAGTTGGGCAAAGTACAATTTCTCAAACCTTATCCCTAGCCTTAGATTCAAATAGATTATCTCATGCTTATCTTTTTTCAGGACTTAGAGGAAGTGGAAAAACTTCAACAGCAAGAATTATGGCAAAAGCCTTGTTATGTTCAAATGGACCAACTTCTAGACCTTGTGAAGTTTGTGAAAATTGTTTAAGCGCAAATACAAATAGGCATCTAGATATTATTGAGATGGATGCAGCTTCTAATCGTGGAATTGATGATATAAAAGATTTAATTGAGCATACTAAATATAAACCAAGTTCTGCTAGATTTAAAGTCTTTATTATTGATGAGGTTCATATGCTTACAACTCAAGCTTTTAATGCACTTTTAAAAACTTTAGAAGAACCTCCTGGTTTTGTTAAATTTATACTTGCAACTACAGATGCCTTAAAACTTCCAGCAACAATTTTAAGTAGAACTCAACATTTTAGATTTAATAAAATTGCTGATGGAGATGTAATACATCATTTATCACATATTTTAAATGAAGAAAATATTGATTTTGAAACTCCTGCTTTAGAGATTTTAACTAGGAGTGGGCAAGGAAGTTTAAGAGATACTTTAACTTTACTTGATCAAGCAATTATTTTTTCAAAAGGTAAGATTACTACTATAGCAGTTGTTGATATGTTAGGTTTAATAGAACCAAAACTTATGGATAAAATTTTTGAAGTAATATTAAAAAAAGAGGATATTATAGATCTTGTAAAAGAGCTTGAAAATTATGAAATTTCTCAAGTTTGTGATGAAATGACTATTTATTTAAAACAAAAAATGCTAGAAAAAAATGCAAAATTTGATTTACTTTTATTTGATAGATTTTTTAGAATATTAAGTGATGCAAAACATTTATTAGCCTTAAATTCAGATGGAGGCTTTGTTTTAATTTTAACTTTATCAAAAATGATTGAAGCTACGAATATAAAAACAATTGAAGATATTATCTCTGAAGTAGAGCAAGTTCCATTAAAAATAGAAGAAAAAAAAGTTGAAATAGAAAAAAGAATAGATACTAAAGCACAAGAAGAAATAAAAGCCGAAGAAATAAAAGCCGAAGAAATAAAAATAGAAGAAGAACCTAACTTAAATTTCTCTCTTGATAGTATTGATTCTATCCCAAGTGTAGAACCAATTAAAACACTTGAAGAAGAACTTCCAGAAAAAGAATTTCCAAAAGAAGAGATTGTAGAAGAAAAACATGAAGAAGTATTTGTAGATGATGGTTTTTCAACCCCTTTTGATGAAGTTGCTTATGAACCTATATCAGAACCTCAAAGAAGCATTGAGCCTACAATTCAAGCCAATATAGAAGAAAAACTTGCTAGTGTAGAATCTATTGAAGAGGTAAAAGAAGAGATACAAGAGATAAAAAAAGAAGAAAAAATAGAATTAGCCAAAGAAAATGATCCAAATAAAGAACTTTATTCAAAATTAACAAAAAAAGTTTTTGAAAGAGATTATGAGCTTGGTGAATTATTTGAAAAAAACTTTATTTATAAAAGTTTTGAAGATAAAAAACTAGAAATAGTATCTTATGCTTTAGGTGATGAAAGAAAATTTTTACTTAAACATTATGGGGTGATAAAGATATTTATTTATGATATTTTCGGAAATGATATTGATATTGAGTTTGTAAAAGCTGAAGAAAAAACAGAAGATTTAGCAAAAAAGTCTAACTTCCAAAGCAAAGAAGAAAAACCCGCTGCTTTGGAAGATAATAGTGAAGATTCGGGTTCTATGATTGAAGATATTGAAATAGGTTCAGGTTGTGTGGCAGATATGCATAAAACTTCAAATCCAACGCCTTCACAACAAGAACTTCAAATGAATGATATTTTAAATTCTCCTATGCTAAATCGTGCAAAAGAGCTTTTTGATATTAAGAAAATAACTGTTAAAACTAAGACTTAGTCTTTAAGTTTTACTAGAATATAATATTCCCAATTTAAATTAGATATGCAAAGAAAGGATTTAAATGAAATTAATTAAAATATTAACAGCAAGTAGTTTGCTTTTGAGTGCATTAGCTGCCTCTGAAAGTGTAGATAGTAATGTCTTAAAATTTGAAAAAGAGAGATTTTCAAAAAATAAAAGAATTGAAATTAAAGATGTAAGAATTAATACAAAAAAAGAGATGCCACAAAAATCATGGTATGGATATATTATTGATATTGATGCTTCTATGGGTGGAAATCAAGTTAAAGCAAAAGATGTGGTTTTTTCAAATGGAGAACTTATTGCTCCTGAATTATTTGATATAAAAACAGGAATGCCTTTAAAAGATTTAATGAATCCTACTTTAACAGATAAGTATTATGATAAAGCTAGATTAATAGCAGGAACGCATAAGGCAAAAAATAAAATTGTAATCTTCTCGGATCCTTTATGTCCCTTTTGTATGGATTATGTGCCAGATGTAATTGACCATGTTGCTAAAAACAAAGATGAAATAGCATTATATTATTATCATTTCCCTTTATTAAGAATGCATCCAGCTGCTGAAACTTTAGTTAGATTAATGAATGCTGCAAAACATAAAGGTATAAAAGATATCGAAGTAAAAGTCTATAAAGCAGACTGGGATAAATATTTTGATGCTAGTGAAAAAAATAGTCAAAAAATAATCGATGGTTTTAATAAAGAGTTTAAAACAACTTTTAATATAGTAGATATTAATAATAAAAAAATTAATGATGAGATTGAAGAAGATGTTACTTTTGGCGAAGAAGCAATGATCCAAGGTACTCCGACAATCTTTATAAATGGTGAACGAGATAAATCAAAATTAAAATATGAAATATTAGGAAATTAGAAGATGGATAAATTAATAATCGCAACAAGAAGAAGTAAACTTGCCCTTTGGCAGAGTGAATATGTTAAAGCTGAACTTGAAAAGTTTTACCCAGAGATGGAAATTGAAGTTAAAGAATTCATGACAAAAGGTGACAAAATTTTAGATGTACCTTTAGCAAAAATTGGTGGAAAAGGTCTTTTTACAAAAGAGCTAGAACTTGCAATGTTAGATGGTTCTGCACATTTAGCAGTTCATTCTTTAAAAGATGTTCCAACAAAATTTGAGCCAGGTTTACAACTTTCTGCTGTTACAAAAAGATTTGATCCAAGAGATGCTTTTTTAAGTAACAAATATACTTCAATAGATGATTTACCAGCAGGTGCGGTTGTTGGAACTACTAGCTTAAGAAGACGAATGGCTTTAAAACTTATAAGACCTGATATTGAATTAAAAGATTTAAGAGGTAATATTAATACAAGAATAGCCAAACTAAATGCTGGCGAGTATGATGCAATTATTTTAGCAGCAACAGGTATTCAAAAACTTGGAATTGAAAAAGAAGTAAAATTCTTTTCACCTATTTCAACTGATATTATGATTCCTTCAATGGGACAAGCAACTTTAGGTATTGAAACAACAACAGACCCAAAAATTATAGAGATAGTTTCAGTTTTAAATGATAAAGAAGCTCATATTGAATCAACTATTGAAAGAGGATTTGTTGATACCTTAGAAGGTGGTTGTCAAGTTCCAATTGGAGTAAAGGCTACGATTATTGACGAAAATTCAATTAGAGTTCAAGCAATAGTTGGAATGCCTGATGGAAGCGAAGATATTAGCGAAGACATAACAGCAGATATTGAAGAGTTTGAAACTATTGGACAAAATTTAGCACAAACTTTTATAGACCAAGGTGCTAAAGAGTTATTAGAACGAGCAGAAAAAGTAGCCTTTGTATAAATGCTAGTTTATTGTTACTAACTTTTAGTACAATTTTCTTTTTAGAGTTTACTATTTTTAGGAGAAAAGATGAAAATAAGAGTTGAAGATTGTGTTTATGTGCAAGTAGATGTTCAAGAAAGATTATTTCCACATATTCAAAATAATGAAGAGTTAGAAAAGAATTTAATAACTTTAGTTAAAGGTTTAAAACTACATGAAATTCCTTTTATTATAAATGAACAATATAAAAAAGGAATAGGGGAAACAATTCCTAGTTTAAAAGAGCTTGTTAAAGAATATCCTCATTTTGAGAAAACAACATTTTCTTGTTGTGGAAATGAAGATGGATTAGCTGCAATAAAGGCAACAGGAAAGAAAATTGTAATCTTAGCAGGTATTGAAACACATGTTTGTGTACTTCAAACAGCTTTAGATTTAATAGAAAATGGATTACAACCTGTCCTTGTAACAGATTGTGTTGATTCACGAAAAGATAAAGACAAACAAATTGCTATACAAAGACTTGTTCAAGCAGGAGTTATTCCTACAACTTACGAATGTTTGCTTTTTGAATTAACAGTGAATTCTAAAAGTCCTGTATTTAAAGAAATTTCAAAATTAGTAAAGTAGAAAATTTATATGAAAAAGTTTATATTATTTTGTCTTTTTATTAGTTCAGTTTTTGCTTCTGAAATCAAAGTCTTGAAAAATATAGAAGAATTAAAAGAGAATAAAAATATTTTTTTAATGTTTAGCACAGAGTCTTGTCCTTGGTGTGCTAAGCAAGTATCTATTTTAGAAGATATTCAAAAAGAAAAAAAAGATTTGGAAATTTTTAAAGTAAATGATGATACTTTAGTTTATAAAGAGTTATTAAAAAAATACTCCTTCGTAATTAAATATTATCCCACTTCTTATATTGTTACTAAAGAAGATGGAAATTTAAATATAAATTATGAATTTCAAGGATACCAAAAGAAAAAAAATATCCTAGCTGTATTAAATGATGAAGATAGTTTTTAAACTATCTTCTCTAACTTGAACTATTTAGAATCTTAATCCATTGTTCCAGCAGGAACATGAACATTTCCGTCCATTATAATTCTAGCACTTCTACTCATACTAGCTTTTTCAACTATAAGTTTTCCATCTTTTTGTGAAAGTACAGCTCCTACTTTAATAGCACCTGATGGATGACCAAAAGTAACTGTATTTTTTTCACCACCACCGCTAGCTATATTTACTAAAGTTCCTGGAATACAAGCAGCAACACCAATAGCCACACTTGCTGTTCCCATCATCGCATGGTGTAATTGTTGCATAGATAATGCTCTTACGTGTAAATCCATTTCTGATGCTTTTACCTCTTTACCACTAGATGTAATGAAATCTTGAGCAGGAGATACAAATGCAATTTTTGGAGTATGTTGTCTACTCTCAGCCTCTTTAGGATCTGTAATTAATCCCATTTTCAGTGCACCTGCAACTCTAATTTTTTCAAATCTTGCTAAGGCTTGTGTATCAGAGTTAATATCACCTTGTAACTCAGTACCTTTATATCCAATAGCATCAGCATTTACAAATACAGTTGGAATACCAGCTGTTATCATCGTAGCTTTAAAAGTACCAACACCTTCAACTTCTAAGTCATCAATTAAATTTCCAGTAGGGAATAACTCTTCACTTGGATCAACTGGTTCAACAAATTCTAATTGAATTTCTTGGGCAGGAAAAGCAACACCATCAATTTCATAATCACCCATTTCTTTAACCATACCATTTTCCATAGTAACATAACAAAGAATAGTTTTTTTGATATTAGCTTGCCAGATTCTTACACAACAAACGCCATTTTCTGGAACGTTATCTACCATTCCTTCATGAATTGCAAATGGACCAACAGCAGAGCTTAAGTTTCCACAGTTTCCACTCATATCTACAAAATCTTTATCAATAGCAACTTGACAGAAATAATAATCTACATCATGACCTTCAACATCTGATTTTCCAACTAAGATAGCTTTTGAAGTAGAAGAAGAAGCTCCTCCCATTCCATCCATTTGTTTTTTATAAACATCAGGACTTCCTACAATTCTTTGAAGTAATTTATCTCTTTTCTTTGAATCTTCTTGTGCTTCTTTTGGTAAATCTGCAATATTAAAAAATGTTCCCTTAGAAGTTCCACCTCTCATATATGTAGCTCTTACTTTAAATTGTGGTTTATAATTACTCATTGTTTTTCCTTGAAAAATATTTTTTAAAACTTTTGAAAAAAATCAAGAGATTTCTTTTAGAAATTTTAACTAAGATCTAAATTCTAAAAAGCATCAAAAGATGCTTTTTAGATAATTACTTATTTAGATGCAATAACATCTTTAGCGAATTTTTGTAAAATACCACCATTTTTGTAAACATCAACTTCAGATGAAGTGTCTAATCTACAAGTAACAGGGAATTCAATTTTTTCACCATTTGCTCTAGTCATTACAACTGTTAAATCAGTTCTAGGAGTAATGTCTCCTAGAATATCAAATGTTTCAGAACCATCAATACTATAAGTATGTCTAGTATCCCCATCTTTAAATTGAAGTGGTAATACACCCATTCCAACTAAGTTAGTTCTATGTATTCTTTCAATCGACTCAGCAATTAAAACTTCAACACCTGCAAGTCTAACACCTTTTGCAGCCCAGTCTCTAGAAGACCCTTGACCGTAGTTAGTTCCAGCAATAATTATTAAAGGTTGTTTTCTATTTGTGTAAGTTTCAATAGCTTCCCACATTCTAGACTCAGTACCTTCTGGCATGATTTTAGTTAAAGAACCTTGTTTAACACTTCCATCTTCATTTTTAACCATTTCATTAAATAGTTTTGGATTTGCTAAAGTTGCACGTGATGCTGTATGATGATCCCCTCTATGTGTTGCATAAGAGTTTAAATCTTCAACTGGAAGACCCATTTTTAAACAATACTCACCAGACGCTGAAGTTGGTAAAATAGCATTAGATGGAGATAAGTGATCTGTAGTGATATTATCAGGGAATACACCTAATGGTCTCATACCTTTAAGTTCAGGCATTTGCATATATTCAGCTTCCCAGTATGGTGGCTTATTAATATATGTAGATTGCGTATTCCAGTTATAGAATGGAGATATTTCAATATCACCTAATGCACTTTTAGCGAACATTGGATCATAAATAGCATCAAACATTTCTGGACGTACTGAAGCTTTTTCAACTGCATTAATCTCTTCATCTGTTGGCCATAAATCTTTTAATGTAATAGGGTTACCATTTGAATCTGTACCTAAAGAATCAGTTTCAATATCAAATCTAATTGAACCAGCTAATGCATAAGCAACAACTAACGCAGGTGATGCTAAAAATGCTTCTTTTACGTAAGGGTGGATTCTACCATCAAAGTTTCTGTTACCAGAAAGTACAGCAGTTGAATAGATATCATTATCTACAACTTCTTTTTGGATAGCTGGATCAAGAGCTCCAGACATACCATTACAAGTAGTACATGCAAAACCAACAATACCAAATCCTAATTTTTCAAGTTCAGGAAGTAAGTTAGCATCTTTTAAATATGTTTCAACTACTTTTGAACCTGGTGCTAATGAAGATTTAACCCATGGTTTTCTCTTTAGTCCTAATTCATTTGCTTTTTTAGCAAGTAAACCAGCTGCAATAACATTTCTAGGATTAGAAGTATTAGTACATGAAGTAATAGCTGCAATTAAAATTCCACCATCTGGGATTTTAGTTTCATCTTCTTCTTTAAAGTCTTTAATTAAACCTTCTGATACTAATGTATTTGTAGGAACTAGTTTATGAGGTTTAGAAGGTCCTGCTATACTTCTAGTAACATTAGATAAATCAAATTCAATTTCTCTAGCATATGTTGCTTTAGCTAATGAAGTTGCCCATAAACCATTTGCTTTAGCATATGCTTCAACAAGTTTAACTTGCTCAGATTCTCTACCTGTTAATGTTAAGTAATCTAAAGTTTGTTCATCAATACCAAACATAGCTGCACTTGCACCATATTCAGGAGTCATATTAGAAATAGTAGCTCTATCACCAAGATTTAAGAACTTTAAACCTTCACCAAAGAATTCTAAGAATGCAGAAATTACATTATTTTCTCTTAAGAACGATGTTAATGTTTAAGCAATATCAGTTGCAGTAATTCCTGGCGCTCTTACACCAACAACTTTGATTCCGATAACTTCAGGAACTCTCATATATGAAGGATTTCCTAACATTACATTTTCAGCTTCTAATCCACCAACACCAAGTGCATAAACACCAAGTGCATCAACATGAGGAGTATGTGAATCTGTACCAACTAATGTATCAGGAGATGCAATACCATCAATGTTATGAATAACAGGAGACATTTTTTCAAGGTTTATTTGATGCATGATACCATTTCCTGGAGGAATAACATCTACATTATCAAATGCTTCTTTTGTCCAGTTAATAAAGTGAAATCTATCAGCATTTCTTCTATCTTCTGTATCTCTGTTTTTTTGGAAAGCATCTGGATCAAATCCACCACATTCTACTGCTAAAGAGTGATCAACGATTAATTGAGTAGGAACAACAGGATTAACTTTTTTTGGATCCCCACCTTCAGCTGCAACAGCTTCTCTTAAACCAGCTAAATCAACTAAAGCTGTAAGTCCTAAAATATCATGAGTAACAACTCTTGATGGGTACCAAGGGAAGTCTTTATCTGTTCTTTTTTCTATTAATTGTACAAGTGAATCTTTTAAATCTTCACTTGGGCATTTTCTAAGTAAGTTTTCTGCTAATACTCTTGAAATATAGTTTAGTTTTTCAAAAGAGCCAGGAGTAATATCTTCAACAGCTGCTTTTACATCATAAAAGCTTGTGTCAAAACCTTCTAACTTTTTTAGATATTTATCATTTGTCATTTTTATATCCATTTTGTTTGAATTTAAAAGGATGAGCGAAAGCCCATCCTTATAGTGTTTGCCAAAGTGGCACTAGAATATTTTATTAGTATTTAATTTTTTATCTTTGCTCTAAAGGAACGAATTTTAAACCTTCAGGACCGGTATAATTAGCTGATGGTCTAATAATTTTACCATCTTCTCTTTGCTCAATTGCATGTGCTCCCCATCCTGTAACTCTTGAAATAATAAAGATTGGAGTAAACATATCTGTTGGAATTCCCATTTGATTATAAGAAACAGCAGAGAACCAATCAAGATTTGGAAACATTTTCTTTTGTTCCCACATAATTGTTTCAATTCTTTCAGCTACATCATACATAAGCATGTCGTTATTTTCTTCAGATAGTGTTTTAGCAACTCTTTTAATTACTACATTTCTTGGGTCACTTGTAGTATATACAGGGTGTCCAAAACCAATAATAATTTCTTTTTTTGCCATTCTTGCTTTAATATCTTCTTCTGCTTGATCAGCTGATGTGTATCTTTCTTGAATTCTAAATGCTACTTCATTCGCTCCACCATGTTTAGGACCTCTTAAAGCTCCAATTGCACCAGTGATACATGAGAACATATCTGAATTTGTTCCAGAAATTACTCTTGATGTAAACGTAGAAGCATTAAATTCATGTTCTGCGTAAAGAATTAAAGATACATGCATAGCTTTTACCCAAGATTCTTTTGGTTTTTCACCATGTAGTAGGTGTAAGAAATGACCACCAATAGTATCATCATCAGTTACAACATCAATTCTTTTTCCATTATATGCATAGTGGTACCAGTATAAAAGCATAGATCCAAATGATCCCATTAGTCTATTAATTATATCTTGTGCCGCATCTTTTGGATGAGATTCATCTTCAGATTCAATAGCACCAAGTACTGAACAACCTGTTCTCATAACATCCATAGGGTGAGAAGTTTTTGGTAATTGCTCTAAAGCAACTTTAACACCATTTGGAATATCTCTAAAAGATCTAAGTTTCTCTTTATAAGCTTTTAATTCTTCAACATTTGGTAATTTCTCATGTACGATTAAATATGCAATTTCTTCAAATTCTGCTTTTTCAGCAAATTCTAAAATATCATATCCTCTATAATGTAAATCATTTCCAGTTTTCCCAACTGTACAAATAGCTGTATTACCAGCTGCTGTACCTGAAAGTGCAACAGATTTTTTTGGTTTAAATCCTGTAGTTGTAGTACTCATATTCTTTTTCCTTTTCCCTAGTTTATTTAATTATGTTATTTTAAAAGATTACTTAGATTTTCCAGCTGCAAATAAAGAATCCATTTTTCTTTCATAATCATGGTAATTTAACATATCGTAAAGTTCCATTCTTGTTTGCATTAGTTCTAAAGTACCTTCTTGTGTACCTTTTTCTCTTAAGTCTTGGTATACAGTTAAAGCAGCTTTATTCATTGCTCTAAATGCTGATAATGGATAAAGTACCATTTCAATTCCAACTTCACCTAATTCTTCAGTTGTGAACATTGGAGTTGCTCCAAATTCAGTAATATTTGCTAATACTGGAACACTCATTTGATCAGTAAATTCTTTATACTCTTTTAATGTATGAACAGCTTCTGCAAAAATTGCATCAGCTCCAGCTTCAACATATGCTAAGGCCCTAGCTACTGCTGCTTCTTGACCTTCAGATGCATGCGCATCAGTTCTTGCAATGATATAAAAATCAGGGTCTAATTGATTTTTAGCATCAACAGCTGCTCTTATTCTATCACACATTTCTTCAGTAGATACTAACTCTTTATTAGGTCTATGTCCACATCTTTTTGCAGCAACTTGATCTTCAATATGTAATCCAGCAGCACCAGATCTAATAAATTCTTTAACAGTACGTGCTACGTTAAATGCATGTCCCCAACCTGTATCAGCATCAACAATTAATGGTGTATCACAAATTGATGTAACTCTTCTAATGTCAATACATACGTCTTCAATCATAGTCATACCTAAATCTGGTAAACCATAAGATGCATTTGCAATTCCTCCACCTGAAAGGTAAATTGCTTTGTATCCTACTTTTGTAGCTTGTAATGCTTGATAAGCATTGATAGTCCCAACAATTTGTAAAGGAGTTTCTTCACTTAACGCTTCTCTAAATTTTTTACCTGCACTCATGTATATCCTTCGTTGTTTTAGTTAGGAGTATTATACAGCAGTTTATTATTTAAGTAATGTATAGTTTTTGTTTTAGAAATTACAACTTTTTATTATAAATATCTAATATGTACAATATTTGTTCTTATGTATTAAATTGGTACAATACCAAAGAAGTTTGTATTAAGGTTATAAAATGGTATTTAAAAATGGTATTGAAAAGTTTATAGAGATATTTAAAAGATCAAATTTAAGCATATCAAAATTTGCTTCATTAATCCAAAAAGACAGAAGAACAGTTACTTCTTGGATAGATAATATTGCAGATATTGAACCAAATGATGATGTAAAAGTAAAGATTTGTAATATCTTTAGATATCCAGATTTTATTTGGGATGAAGGTTGTAGTGGTGAAGAGTTTATTAAATCAATAACACAAATTCCTCAAAAAGAGGTTCGAATTATTGATGAAGATTATCAAGGGCGTTTAAAATATCTTATGGATTTAGAACAAAATAGACGATTTGTAATTCAAGCACAATTTCCAGGACCCATGTATAGAGACACTGCTGTTAAAAAAGTGTATAGAACTAAAACCTCTCCAGAGATTGAAGAGTTAAAACAAGCAAGAATAGAACAAATGCTTAGATATGATTATGATACTACAGAATGGTATTCTATAAAATCAGTATTAACATTTTGTTTTGCAACGATTGGCAACTTTTATACAAAAGATGAAAAATTGAAAATTCTTGAACTTATTTATGAGTTATTTAATAATAACTATAATAAAAAATTATTTTTATTTGATTCTTTTTCAAGAAAAATTTATGGAATGGAAACTACTTATATTTCAATTAATGTTAAGCAAAAAATTCTTTTTTTCAAATCTCCCATTGAATCTGTTTTTATAGAAATTAGAAATAAAAATCTAGTAGAAAGAATGCACAAGTATTATTCTTCACCTATTGAAGCACCTTCTCATGTAAACTTTCTAGAATCTATTAAAATAATAAAAATTTTACAAGATGCGGTTATGTATAATAATTCACTAGCACAAGCTTATGAGACAATAAATAGAACAACAGATTATGGAGAACTTTTTTATCATAATTTGAGTATTGAGTTGCAAAAACAAGTAAGTCAACCAAAACCTGGACAAAAGAGGTACTAAAATAAATGACTTCAAAAGAAAAATTATTAGAAGTTACTTTTAATGAAATATACGAGAATGGGTATTATTCAACTTCAGTTGATAAAATTTTAAAAAAAGCAAAAATGAATAAAGGTTCTATGTATCATTATTTTAAATCAAAAAAAGAGCTTGTTTTATCTGTTATTGATGTGCATATATACGGATATATTAATAGTAAATATTCTGTAATTTTAGATGTAAATGAAAATTATGTGGATTCTATTTTTAAAGTTTTAAAAAATACAGACTCTTTTAATTTTATATATGGATGTAGGTTAAACTCCCTAGTTCAAGAACTCTCACATCAAGATGATGATTTTAAAATAGCTTTAGAAAAAGTCTTTTTTAGATTTGAAAAGATATTTGAAGAAGCATTAACAAAAGCAAAAGAACAAGATGAAATAGAGCATAATGATATTAAACAACTTGCAATTTATGTAGTTGCTTCCATTCAAGGTTGTTTATCAAGTGCTCAAAAATCACAAGATGGTAATATTTTTGAAAATTGTATTCTTCAATTGGAACATTATTTCAATCAGATTAAAAAGAAGTAAGATTTTTTAATTTATAATCACTTCACGAGAATATACAACTTGAAATAAATATATAATTATATGTGATATAATTTCTACTTATGGAAAAATAATGGCAACTATTTGTATAAAAAGAGATTGTAATAATGAAAGACATGGTGAAGGCAGGTATTGCATCTTTCATTGTGATAAAAAAGAATTTTCAAATGAAAATATTACCTTGTTTTGGGAAAAAATAAGAGAAAATTATAAAATAGATGATTGGAATAATGGGGATTTAAAAACAGTTGTATTTCACAATATCAAGTTCCCAAAATTTGAAATTGAAAAAAATAGGTATTGCTATGATGATAATTTTTTTGAAGTTAGTACTTCTTCAAATAACCAAACAATAAAATTTATAAATTGCATATTTTTTAATGATTTCAATTTAAATAGTAGGGAGATAAAACATATAATATTTGATAATTGTATTTTTCATGGAGATTTAAAAAAAATACAACTTCAAACACTAGAAATAATAAACTCAGAATTTAAAAATAAAATCTCCTTTGAGAATATAGTATGTGATGTGCTAAAGATAAATAAAAATTCAGAATTTAGAAAAGATGTAAACTTTGTTGTTTCAAAATCTTTTAATGTTGTTGATTCAGTATTTAAAGGTAATTCTATATTTATGGGAAGAATTGAATGTTTAGCAATAATTGAAAAATCCAAATTTAACAAAACACTTGAAGTCTCAAATACTGAAAAAATAAATATAGACAATATTGAAATAAAATCCCATTTGTCATTTTTTAACAAAAATAATAATATACATCTAGAAAATATAATTTTCTCAAAAAATATTAATTTTAATGATTCAATTACCAATATAGTACTAGATAAAGTAGAGATAAATAATGACATTAGTTTAAAATCTTTAAATACCTTAGATATAAAAAATAATTCAATTATAAATGGGAATCTAAATTTAGAAAATCTTGGAAGTAATTTAATAATTCATGACAGTAAAATTCGTAAAAAAGTTAATGCTTCAAACTTAAAAAATGTTGATATTAATAATTCAACACTTAATGATAAATTCACTAATATTAGTGCTACTAATGATTTTAAGATAGAAAATTCTGTAGTAAAAGATTTAGAATTATGTACAACTCACACATTAATTTTAAGCAATACAACATTAGTTGGTATTGTCAATCTTTTTGGAGATAACTATACTAATGTTACAATTGAAAATTGTACATCTAAAAATGAATTAATACTCAATAATATCACTGAAAAATTGAATGTGACAAAATTGATTGGATACCCATCATTAAAAATGATTATGGATTGTAAATCTATAGTCTTTGATAATTCAAGAATATCTAGTTTTACAATAAACAAAGCAAAAGACTTGTTGATAAAGAAGTCAATTATCAAAGATGATTTTATTATCGAGGAAGATGCTAATTTTGAAATTAGACTAGATAGTACAAAATTTAAAAAAGAGTGTAACTTTCCAACAATAAATACTCTGACTATTAAAAATAAATGTACTTTTTCAAAAGATGTTAGTTTTAATAAAATTGAAGTAGGTAATTTTTCGAATACAGATTTTAATGAAAGTGTGAAATATAAAGTTGCTTCTAATGATTTGAAATTCACAAAATGTAATTTTAAAAAAGATACTTCTTTTTCATCAACAAAAAAACTATCATTTGATAATTCAGAATTTAATGGTGATTTAATATTTTTTGAAACGGTTTTAGATGAAATTGATTTTTTAGATACTATTACGGAAAATATAAATTTCAAAAAAACTACAATAAAAAAGATTTTTTTTAGATCTTCACGGATTGAAGATAATAAGACTAGAATAAATGGAAATGTAGACTTCTCATACTCAAAGGTTTTTGATATAAAAATTAAGAATACATTATTTTCTGGTCAAGTAATATTTAATCAACTTAAAAATAATTTAAATTTAAATGATTGCATACATGATACGACTTTTGAAGATAAGTTATTAATCAATAACTCCAAAGTCTTAAATTTATTTCATAACTCAGAGAATCTAAAAATTAACCATTTTGACCTAAGTAACTCTACCTTGTTGGTTGAAAAGAATTCTTTAATTCTAAAAAACATAAAAATAAATATCTTTAAATTGAAAGATATTATCTTTGAAGATGATGTTAATTTTCAAAATCTAGAAATAGACAAATTAATTTTTACAAATTCAAATATTGAAACAGTATTTAGAATAAAAAACTGCTTTATAAAAGATATTGAAAGCGAAGATAATATCTTTGAGGATTTACAACTTGTAGATAATCAGTATAATAATCATAAAGATATAAAACGTAATATTAGTTTCAAAAATACAACTATTAAAAATGCGGTATTTGATAAATTAAAGTTTAATGAATTTAAGATGAATGACGCACATGTTAGTTCGGCAAAAATAGGATATGTGGAGTTTGAAAAAGCAAGTCGAGAAACAAATAGGTTTTTCAAAAACTATTATGATTCTATTAGTGATTTTGTTAAGGCAAATAAATACTATGCTCGTGAAATGATTGAGCAAGTTAAAGTGTCAAAAAAAGAAGAATGGCTAATACTAATACTAAATAGAGTATTTTCTAACTTTGGACAAAGTTGGTTACGGCCTTTTTTCTGGATGCTACTATGTACACTTATTTTTTATCGAATAGCGAATTTTGATTTATTATCACTAGATGGATTTAGAGAAAACCATATTACATGGATGTTGAATGATATTTTAAAGTTTTCTAATCCTTTTAGTAAAACATCAACAAGTAGTTATGGAACAATGTATTGGGCTTGGTTAGGACATAAATTATTGATGACAGTATTTATATATCATTTTGTGGTAGCTTTAAAACGTAGAACAAAAAGGTAAATTAGTAATAAGAAATGTGAACTATTGAATAGTTGAATAGCACTTAATTCAATCTATGCTAAAATTCTTTCATGAATAATAAACAAAAAATCCTAAAAAATACTTTTGGACATGATAATTTTAGAAGCTTTCAAGAAGAAGTAGTTGATACTATATTAAATAAACAAGATGTTTTAACTATATTACCAACTGGTGGTGGAAAATCACTTTGTTATCAACTCCCAACTCTTCTTATGTCAGGGGTTACAGTTGTAATCTCTCCACTTATTGCTCTTATGCAAGACCAAATAAAAGCTTTGAATGATTTAGATATCTCAGCTTCGATGATTTCTTCATCACAAACAAATGATGAAAATTCTTTTACAATGCAAAAACTTCTAGCAGGGGAATTAAAATTTATATATGTAGCCCCAGAGAGATTTACTTCAAATGAATTTGTAGGTATTTTACAGCGTATTAATATAAACTACTTTGTGATTGATGAAGCTCATTGTGTTTCTGCTTGGGGACATGAATTTAGAGCTGAATATAGAAATTTAGATAGATTAAAAAGATTTTTTCCAAATACTTCTATTTGTGCATTTACTGCAACTGCAACTAAAAAAGTTGAAGCTGATATTTCTTCTAGTTTAAATTTAGAAAATCCAAAACATTTTCGTGCTAAAACCATAAGAGATAATCTTGATATAAGAGTTGAACCACGAATAGGAAATGGTAAAAATCAGATAGTAAACTTTCTTAAAACCCATAAAGGTTTATGTGGAATTATATATACTTTTACACGAAAAGAAGCAGAAAGTACCGCAAAATTCTTAAGTGAAAATGGTTATAGTTCAAAAGCCTATCATGCAGGTTTAAGTGCTAAAATAAAAGATGAAGTTTATGATGATTTTGTATATGAAAAAATTGATATTGTTGTTGCCACTATTGCTTTTGGAATGGGAATCGATAAATCAAATATACGTTTCGTAATTCATACTTCTTTACCAAAAACCTTAGAAAATTACTACCAAGAAATAGGTAGAGGTGGTCGTGATGGTTTAATGTCTTATGTTTATTTGTTATATTCAAAAGCTGATGAGGTAAAAAGAAAAATACAAATAGAAGAAGCTATTGATAATTCATATAAGCAAACAGGACTTGATAAGCTTGAAGCTATGTATAGATATTGTGTTTCAAATAATTGTAGACATAAATTGATTGCTAAGTATTTTGAAGATGAAATTGATGATTGTAAAACTTTGTGTGATAATTGTACTAGAGGAGAAATTGAACTTTGTGATGTAAGTGTAGATGCTCAAAAACTTCTATCTGCAATTTATAGAACAGAGCAGAAATTTGGAATAAATCATATTGTTGATGTATTAAGAGGTTCAAAAAATCAAAAAATTTTAGATTTTGCACATAACAGCTTAAGTGTTTATAATATAGGACATGATAAAAGTAAAAATGAATGGATAGCAATTTGTGATAAATTAATTGATGATGAAGCCTTGAATTTAGGTGAATTTAGAGCTTTAAAAATCACAAATCTTGGAATGCAAATTCTAAAAGGGACTCAAAAAGTTTTAATTGATTCTGATAAATTAGGATTATTAGTAAAACAAGAAGAAGAGGAACTAGAATTAAGCTTTGATGAAAAGATTTTTGAAGAGTTTAAAACATTAAGAAGAAAAATAGCTCTGGAGCATGAAGTTCCAGCTTACGTTATCTTTGGAGATAAAAGCTTAAAAGAGTTTGCCTTGAAACTTCCTATTACAAAAGAAGAAATGTTAGAAGTAAATGGAGTAGGGCTTGTTAAGTTTGAGAAATATGGAGAGCCTTTTTTAGAACTTTGTGAAAATATTAAAGAAGAACATAAAGAAAAATTAGAAGAAAATCCTATATTAAAAAAGCTTACAAAAACATACTTGGAAAGCTTTGAGCTAATAGAAGAGGGTAAAACTTTAGAAGAAATTTCACAAATTAGAGATTTGGGAATTACTTCTGTGTTAAGTCATATTTCACTTTTAGCCAAACATGGTAAAATATCAAAAAATAAAAAAGAAGAGCTTTTAGAGCCATTGAAAGTTCCTGAACTTATTACTCAATGGATAAAGCAAGGTTTAGAGTATGAAAACTTTAAAGAATTAAGACAGTACATGTATATATATGAATACTTGCAGAAGGAAGAAAATTGAAACAATATTTAGATTTGTTAGAGCACATTTTAGAAAAAGGTGTGAAAAAAGAAGATAGAACAGGTACTGGTACAATTTCAGTTTTTGGATATCAAATGAGATTTAATTTAAGTGAAGGTTTCCCTCTTGTAACTACAAAGAAAACACATTTAAAAGCAATTATATCTGAGCTTTTATGGTTTATTGAAGGAAGTACGGATGAAAGAAGATTAGCAGAAATTAATTTTGGTGAAAAGCGTGAGAATATAATTGATAAAAAAACTGTATGGACAGCTAATGCCAATGCTCAAGGAAAGGCTTTAGGATATATAAATACAGATACTGTAAAAGAACTAGGACCTGTATATGGTGCTCAATGGCGTTCATGGATGGGAACAGATGGAAAAGCAATTGACCAATTAGCAGATTTAATTAATCAAATAAAAACTAATCCTGATTCAAGAAGAATGATACTTTCAGCTTGGAATGTAGGTGAAATTGAAAAAATGGCTTTACCTCCTTGTCATACTTTTTTTCAGTTTTATGTGGCCGAAGGAAAATTATCTTGTCAACTTTATCAAAGAAGTGCAGATGTATTTTTAGGTGTTCCTTTTAATATAGCTTCTTATGCTTTATTAACAATGATGATTGCACAAGTTTGTGATTTGGAAGTAGGGGATTTTGTTCATACTTTTGGAGATGCACATATTTATTCAAATCATTTAGAACAAGTAAATTTACAGTTAACAAGAGAACCTTTTTCAAAGCCTAAAATGAAAATAAATAGCAAAATAAAAGATATTAATGATTTTAAAATGGAAGATTTTGAATTAGTTGATTATGAATGTCATGAAGCTATTAAAGCTCAAATGGCAGTATAAAAAGTAATAAAAAGGCAATACAAATGACAATTTCAATGATTGTAGCATATGGTAAAAATTGGGAAATTGGTTTAAATAATCAAATGTTATGGCATATAAGTGAAGATTTTAAAAACTTTAAAACTATTACTTCAGGGCATCATATTTTAATGGGAAGAAAAACTTTTGAAAGTATTGGAAAACCTCTTCCAAATAGAACGTCTTTAGTTTTATCAAATTCTGGATTTGAACATGAAGGAGTACATACTTTTAATGATGTTCATAAAGCATTTGATTTTGCAAGGGAAGCAGGAGAAGAAGAACTTTTTATAATAGGTGGAGCAAATATTTATGAAAGTTTGTTTCCTTATGTTGATAAAATGTATTTATCTGAGGTAGATTTTGAAGGTGAGGCTGATGCTTTTTTAAAACCTATTGATTTTTCAACTTGGGATTTAGCAAAAGAAGAAATATATGATGAGGTAAGAGAAAACGAAAATGTAGAAAGCCCAGCTTGGAAATTTAAGGTTTGGGTAAAAAAAGATTAAAGGTAAAATATGACTTTTGAAGATATTGATTTTAATGAGCTTTACATAAAGCAAAAAGAGAAGTCAACTTTTAAAATGAAATCACAAGAAGCTTGGGATAAAAAAGCTGTAACTATGAATAAAAGAGTTCATAACTCTATTTACAATGATGAGTTTTTAGCTTTAGTTGATATAAGCGCTTGCGAAACTTTATTAGATGTGGGTTGTGGGGTTGGAAACTTATCTTTAAAGCTTGCTCAGAAACTAAAAGAAGTTAATAGTTTAGATTACTCTTTAGGTATGCTTGAAATTTTAGAACAAAATGCAAAAGAAAAAGAGATAAACAATATTAATACAATTAATAAATCTTGGTATGATTCTTGGGGTGATGTTCCTAACACTGATATTGTAATTGCTTCAAGATCAATGGAAGTTACTAATATGAAAGAGGCTTTACTTAAGTTAGATAATAAAGCTAAAAAAAGAGTTTATATTTCATATAAAGTTGGAGGTTCATTTTTATCAGATGAAATTCTAGAAGCTATGCAAAAAAAAGTTATAAAAAAACCTGATTATATTTATGTATTAAATATATTATATTCTTTAGGCATTAATGCAAAAGTTAATTTTGTAAGAAGTGAAGGTCGTAATACTGTTTATACTTCAAAAGAGGATTTTATCAAATCAGTTTCTTGGAGTATTGGTGACTTATCTAAAGATGAAATAATAAGCTTAGAAAAGTATTATGAAGAAGTAATTAAACATAAAGAAGAGACTGTGGATTATGTTAAATGGGCAGTTATTTCTTGGGATAAATAAGAGATAAACTCTCTTATTTTATCTCTTTTTATAATAAATCAAAAGTTTCAGCAAGACTTCTAGCAATAATTTTATAGTTTCTTATTTCTAATAATCTTTCTTGTCCTTTAATACCTACTTTAGCAACATCTTCTTTTGAAAGACTGATGATATATTCAATTTTTTCTTTTATTGAATTTTTATCGAATTTACAAAACCATGCATCAAAATCATCTGTAAAAATTGTATTATTATTTGCATTATTTGTCATAATACAAGGAACAGCAGATGAATAATAATCCATTATTTTCACAGGAGTTGAAGTGTTAAATAGAGGAATCTCAGGTAATATTGAAACCCCAATATCAGCAGCTGCAATTAAATCTAATAGTTCTTGTTTGTTTTTTGCATTATGTATTTCTACATTATTTGCTAAAGTACTATAAGAATTTACAACTTTAGAAGCATATTCAGGATCTTTTGTAGAAATAGTTAGTTTCCATTCTTTACTTCTAACATCGTTAAAAGCTTCTAACACAGTTTCAAATTCTCTTAATTTATCTAAAGTTCCTGCATAAAAGAATCTTTTTTCATCTTTTTCATGTTGTAAGTTTTCATGTAAAACTTCTGGATCAATTGCAGGTGGGCAAATAAAAGTTTTAGTTGTAACTCCTTCAAAATATTCATCTTGCATTTGTTGTGAAGTTGGCATAAATATATCACATTGGTTAATCATTTTTGTTTCTGAATATGTTGTTAATGTATTATTTAAATACTTTAAAAAGCTAGCTTTATTATTAGCTTTCTCAACTTGCATTTTTGCTCTTCTTTTTGGAAAAGACAATCTATATCCAACTTTAAAATCATATGTACCACTTTGGGATAGAACATGTTTTAAAATCTCTCCACTATTTCTTACAATTACATAGGAATATGAAGAAATATCAATATCATTATTTTTTAACTCTTGTAATACCTTTGCTTTATCCGCAATTGGTAAAATAAATCTATGGTCATCTTTCTTTTCAAAAATAGATTTAAATTCACTAAAATATACGATATCAATTTCGAAATACTCTTTTAAATATTTTTCAAAAAGTGGCCCTATAAAACTATGGTCTGTGTATTCACTTTGATCAGTAATATATAAAAATTTTTTCATTTTTTAACTCCAATAATAAAATATAAGAAATTATATATACATATAGTTGCAAAAGAAAAGCATTTCTAAGAGATTACTCTTTTTTAAATTTTATTTCAGCTAAAATAACTGCAAAAATAATCAATATAGCCCCAGTTAATTGAACAGAAGTTAAAATTTCATTTCCTACAAAATAACCATAAACTCCCGCACTAACAGGCTCCATTGAGAAAATTACTGCTGTTTTTGTAGGGGTTGTAAATTGTTGCATATATGTTTGAATTAAAAAAGCATAAACAGTTGCAACAACAGCTGTAATAAGTACAGCTTTTAAGAAAATATAATTAAAATCTAAGTTAAAAGTTACACTATCTAAACTTAATGAAAATATTAAAGAAAGAATAGTAACGGTTAGAAATTGAAATAATACAAGCATAAAAACATTTACTTTTTTAGAGTATTTATCAGTAAAAACAATTTGTAAGGCAAAAAATGCAGCACAAATAAGTCCTAGTAATTCACCTGTACCAATCTTCAATTCTCCACTCATAGTCAATAAATATAATCCAAAAACGGCTAAAATAGAACCTATTAAAACCATTGGTCTTACATGTTGTTTAAAAAGTATAAAAGCTAAAAATGGAACAATTATTACATTTAATCCTGTTAAAAAAGCAATAATAGAACTTTTTGTAAATGATAAACCAAAGGTTTGCGTAGCAAAACCTGAAAAAAGGAAAATGCCTAGAATTACTCCATAAATAATGGCTTCTTTATTTAATTCTTTAAAATATTTATATGAAATTATTGCCATTAGTATAGTTGCAATTCCAAATCTAAAAAATAAAAATGCATAAACTGGAACAGTTTTTATAGCATCTTGAACCATCAAAAAAGTTACTCCCCATGATATAGCAACAGTTAATAAAAGGAAGTCAGCTCTAAGCTCTAGTAGTTTTTTTTTATTCAATTGTTCTCTCCAAAATTTAAAAAAAGATTATATCTTTTTATAGATAAATTTAAAAATTTCGTTTTAATTGTATAGTTGTTACACATTAATTTAAGTTTAACACGTATTATTATAATATTATGTTCTAATCTAAAAAAAGAGAGCTAATGAGTGATAATATTATAAATATGGAAAAAATCAATAAATTTTTTGATGATTTCCACGTCTTAAAAAATATAAATTTTTATGTGAAAAAAGCTGAAATCGTAGTTGTTTGTGGACCTTCTGGTTCAGGTAAATCCACACTTATCCGATGTATTAATGGTTTAGAAGATATTGACAATGGTAAAATAATTGTTGATAATATTGATATTCACGCAAGCAAAAAGAACTTACAAGAAATTAGAGGAGAAGTTGGAATGGTATTCCAACATTTCAATCTTTTTCCACATTTAACAATATTAGAAAATATTACATTAGCACCAGGTTTAGTTAAAAAGGTAAAAAAATCTGAAGCTAAGAAAATTGCAATGGAATTACTTGCAAAAGTGAAACTTGAAGAGAAAGCTAATTCTTATCCAGGTGATTTATCAGGTGGACAAAAACAACGAGTTGCAATTGCAAGAAGTCTTGCAATGAAACCAAAAGTTATACTTTTTGATGAACCTACTTCCGCATTAGACCCTGAAACAATTGGAGATGTGTTATCTGTTATGAAAGATTTAGCACAAGAAAATTTTACAATTGTATGTGTTACACATGAAATGGGTTTCGCAAAAGAAGTTGGTGATAGAATTGTTTTTATGGATGAGGGGGTTATTGTTGAAGAAAATTCACCAAAAGAGTTCTTTAACAATCCAAAAAGTGAAAGAGCAAAGAAATTTCTAAAAGAAATATTAACGCATTAAGAAAGTTATGAAGGACAAGAAAAGAAGATGAAAAAGATTTTAGTAGTAGTTTTATTAATTTTAAATATTAATACTTTATTTGCAGATGATATAAATATGTGGAAAAAATCTACATTAAATAAGATATTACAAAAAGGTGAGTTAAGAGTTGGATTAGAACCTGGTTATATGCCTTTTGAGATGAAAGATAAAAAAGGTAGATTAATTGGTTACGATGTTGATATTGCAAAAGCAATGGCAAAAGCAATGGGTGTAAAAATAAAATTTGTACCAACAACTTTTGATGGAATTATTGCAGGACTTCTTACAAATAAGTTTGATGTAATTATATCTGGAATGACAATTACACAAAAAAGAAATTTGAAAGTTAATTTTTCTGATCCATACATTGTTGTAGGACAGACATTATTATTAAATAAAAAATTAGAAAATGAAATTAAAGATGCAAAAGCTTTAGATAATGAAAAATATACAGTAGTTGCAAAACTTGGTCAAACAGGTGAAATTGTTGCAAGAAAATTTTTTAAAAAAGCAAAAGTAATTACATTTGATACTGAAGGACAATCTGTTTCTGAAGTTTTAGGTGGAAGAGCAGCGGCATTTATTAATGATAAACCATTTAATACTGTGTTTATGGACAGTAAAGGTGGAAGTAAGTTAGTTCATTTAGATAAATCACTTACATATGAGCCTTTGGCATTTGCTATTAGAAAAGGCGATCCTGATTTCCTTAACTGGTTAAATAATTTCTTAAAACAAATTAAAGAAGATAAAATAACTAATTTAGACGGAAGATTATATAAAAAATGGTTTATTGATACAAAATGGCTTAAACAAGTCCAATAGTAATTAACGAAGATCAATCTTAACAAATTAAGGAGTAAAGATGAAAAAACTAATTTTGGCACTTGTGGTATTTGCTACTGTAAATTTATTTGCAGATGACATGAATTTATGGCAAAAGTCAACACTTAACCAAATTGTACAAAGAGGTGAATTACAAGTATGTATGGAACCTGGATATATGCCTTTTGAAATGAAAGACAAAAAAGGTAGAATTATTGGTTATGATGTGGATATGGCAAAGAAAATGGCTAAAGAAATGGGAGTTAAACTAAAACTACTTCCTACTGCATGGGATGGAATTATTGCAGCTTTAATTACTAATAAATGTGATATTATCATGTCAGGGATGACTATTACTCAACAAAGAAATTTGAAAATTAATTTTGCAAATCCATATATTGTTGTGGGACAAACAGTTATGATGAGAAACGGCTTAGCTGATAAAATTAAAACAGCTGCTGATTTGGATAAAGCTGAATATACAATTGTAACTAAACTTGGAGTTACAGGTGAAATTGCAACTAAAAAATTCTACAAAAATGCAAAAATACTAACTTTTGAAACTGAATCAGATGCTGCTTCTGAAGTACTAGCTGGTAGAGCAGATGCAATGGTTTATGATCAACCATACAATGTGTTATTTATGTCTGATAAAGGAAAAGGTAAATTAGTTCATTTAGATATACCTCTTACATATGAGCCTTTAGGGTGGGCTATTAGAAAAGGTGATCCAGATTTTCTTAATTGGTTAAATAATTTCTTAAGACAAATGCAAGAAGACAAAGTTCTTAATTTCTCTGATGATTTATATAAAAAATGGTTAGTTGATACTACTTGGTTGAAAAGAGTTCAATAATAAATGGGGAAAAGACATCAAAGTTTAGCACAAAATAAAAATCTAGGGCATTTAATTGCCTTAGCTTTTTATATATTAGTAGGGTATTCTTTATACATAGCAGCATCAAACATGAATTATGTTTGGAAGTGGAATTCTATTCCTGATTACTTTATGTATACAGAAACAATTACTCAAGAAGCACCAAGTGATGGTAAATTAGTTCAAGAAGATGGTGTATACTATATTCAAAAAGCTGATGAGAAAGTAATATTAAAAGATTTAGATAGTAATTATGACTTTGATTATACATTAGGTGAAGATGTTTATGAAGGCGATTATATTGCTACAAAGAATGAAACAAAAATAGGTCCCGTTTTAAAAGGACTTTTAATAACACTAAAAATATCATTTTTTGCTGCAATTCTAACTTTTTTTATAGGTATTATAATTGCTTTAATGAAATTATCTTCTTATCAGTTTTTAAAAGATATTGCTACAGTTTATATTACTATAATTAGGGGAACTCCTCTACTTGTACAGATTTTCCTTTTCTATTTTATTGTTGCAAATATCTTTGAACTTGAAAGATTTGTAGCTGGAGTTTTGGCTCTTGGTATTTTCTTTGGTGCATATATGGCAGAGATTTTAAGAGGTGCTATTCAATCAATTGACAAAGGTCAACTTGAAGCGGCTAGTTCTTTAGGAATTTCAAATTTTCAAGCAATGAGATATATTATATTACCTCAAGCTTTTAAAAGAGCACTTCCAACTTTAGTTGGAGAGATGATTGCACTTGTAAAAGACTCGTCTTTAGTTTCAGTTATTTCTATTACAGATTTAACAAAAGTTGGAAAAGAAATTGTTGCTAATACTTTCTCTCCCTTTGAAACCTGGATAGTAATTGCACTTGTATATCTATGTATTACCTCCATTCTAAGTTATATTGGACATAGAATTGAAAAAAATATGATAGCTAGTGGTGGAATGAACTAATTGGAATTAGTTCAAAATTTTTTACAGCAAGGAATAACATTCTTTGCTATTATGGACCCAATAGGAATTAGTGCCCTAGCTTTATCTTTATTGAGTACAAATATTACAAAAACTGAAATGAATTCAGTTGCTAAAAAATCAACTCTTACTATTTTAATAGCTTTTTTTGTTGTTCTAATAACTGGAGATTTTATTTTAAGAATTTTTGGAATAGCAGAAGATTCATTAAAAGTAATGGGTGGAATAATTCTTTTATTAATGGCAATATCAATGGTTAATGGAAGTACGAAAGAAAAAACAGAAGAAGAAGTTAAAAATAATGAAGACCTTGCCATTATTCCAATTGGTATACCAATTGCATTTGGTACAGGATTATTTACAACAATCGTAATTTTTAAACATCAAGCTGAAACTTATATTGATTTAATTTCTATATCTCTAGCCTTTTGTGTGAATGCTTTACTTTTTTACTTAGTATTAAAAAATTCTATATATATTAAAAAATATTTGGGATTAACGGGTCAAAATATTATTACAAGACTAATGGGGCTTATTGTTGGTGCTATTGCCGTTCAGTTTGTGATCTCAGGGATTGTAAATTTAACAAAGAGTTATTTATAGATGGAAATTGACGTATTTCTTAAAGGTTTTATTGTAACAATTACTTTAATTGTTGCAATTGGAGCACAAAATGCTTATGTATTAAAATTAGGTCTTTTAAAACAACATGTTTTTAAAGCTGCTCTTTTTTGTATATTTTCTGATTTTATTCTAATAGCTTCAGGGGTTTATGGACTTGGGTACTTTATTCAAGGTAAGCAAATTTTTATAAACTCAATTGCAATTTTTGGAATTGCATTTTTATGCTTTTATGCTTTTTTATCTTTCAAATCTGCTTTTAAAAATGAATCTCTAAAAATTGATGATGAAATAAAAACTAACCCTTTGAAAAAAGTGCTTAGTTTACTTTTTGTATTTACTTATTTAAACCCACATACATATTTAGATACAGTTTTACTAATTGGTGGAATTGGAGCAAATTTAGAGAATAGCTTTAAATTATATTTTTTATTTGGTTCAGTTTTAGCTTCTAGTGTTTGGTTTTTTACTCTTGCTTTTGGCTCTAGATTCTTAATTCCTTTATTTAAAAAACCAATTACTTGGAAAATATTAGATATTTCAATTGCTATCTTAATGTTAATTATTGCATATACTTTAATTGACTTAATTAAATAAAATATACAATTATAAAAATTAAATAAAATTTTTTAATTTATTTAATTACTAAAAGTGTTAATAATTTAATCATGATAAAATCGCTCATTATTTGGCAAGGTGAGTTTAATGTACAAAAAAGCTAAAAGCTTTTATTTTGAGAACAAAAAATTATGGTTTGATACGCTTATATTAATATCCTTGATAACGCTTACCTTTATTCTCTTTCTTAAATATGAAGTATCAAATACTGTATCAAATTTTATTAGAGATAATAATTTAGATGTATTTGTTGCAACTTTAGCAATAAGTTCTATTTTGATGCTAATTTTTATGATAAAAAGATTTATTGAACTACAAAAGATTATAAAATTTGCAAATACCGATCCCCTTATTGGAATTATAAACAGAAGAAAGGGCTTAGAGTATATTACAAATGAAATAAATGGCTTGAAAAATTCTGATCATAGCTCTTCTTTAATTATGTATGATATAGATGATTTTAAAAAAATTAACGATATTTATGGGCATGATGTAGGTGATTATATTTTAAAAGAGTTATCTACAATAATTGAAGATCATACAAGATTTGAAGATATGATAATAAGATGGGGTGGGGAAGAGTTTATGGTTATTTGCCCCAATACTAATTTAGAAAATGCAATAAAATTAACTCAAAGATTTAAGAAGTGTGTGGAAGATAATATTTTTGAAAAGAAAATAAGAATCACTGCTAGTTTTGGAGTAATTGAGTTAAATAAAAATGAAGAATTTTCAAAACAAATTATAAAAGTAGATAAACTTTTATATAAAAGTAAAAAAGAGGGGAAAAATAGAATTTCTTTTTAAATTCTTTTTTCTTACTAAAATATATCTTTAGAATAATAGAGTATAATAATTTTTTTAAATAAGGATAAAATATTATGAAACAAATTATATCAACAAAAAAAGCGCCAGCAGCTATTGGACCATACAATCAAGGTACATCATTTGAAAAGCTTGTATTTTTATCAGGTCAAATTCCGTTAAATCCAGAAACTATGGAAATAGTTGAAGGTGGAGTAAAAGAACAAACTAAGCAAGTAATGGAAAATCTTAAAGCAGTTTTAGAAGAAGCAAACTCTTCATATGGAAATGTTTTAAAAACTACTTGTTATTTATCTGATATGGATAATTTTCTTGCTTTTAATGAAGTATATGCAGAGTATTTTGGCGCTTCAGATGCACCTGCACGGGCTACTGTTGCAGTTAAAACATTACCTAAGAATGTTTTAGTTGAAGTAGATGCTATAGCTTTTAAAAACTAGAGTTTAACTCTAGTTTTTATTAAATTACTAAAATTTTAAGCTTAATCCAACTCTTTGTTTTTCTAAGTCAATACTTGAAATTTTTATTTTTTTTAATTGTTGATTTATACTTAAAATTTCACTTGGGTGCGAGACTCTTTTTTCAGATATTTCGGAGATATGCAGTAAAGCATCATTTTTTAGACCAATATCTACAAAAGCCCCAAAGTCTGTTATATTTCTTACCACTCCACTTATAATAAAGCCTTCTTCTAAATCTTCGATTGTATTTATATCTTTTGAAAATTCTACTTCATCAAATTCAGCTCTTACATCATAACCTGGTTTTAAAAGCTCATTTATAATATCTTTTAAAAGTAGAGGAGGGCAATTCAACTCTTTTGATATAGCTTCTATTTGAATCTCTTTTAAATCTTCGATTTTATATTTTTCTTGGAGAATTTTTGCAACATCATAATTTTGTGGATGAATAGCTGTATTATCAAGTATTGATTTTCCATCTTTAATTCTTAAAAAACCAACTGCTTGTTCATAAGCTTTATCTCCTATTCCTTTTACTTTAAGTAACTCTTCTTTTGAAGTAAATTTTTTAATTTTATTTTTGTGGGAAACTATATTTTTTGACATAGTTTCACTAATTCCTGAAATAAATGAAAGGAGTTTATATGAAGCTGAGTTTATATCAACTCCCACTTTATTTACTAAATCTACAGTTACATTTTCTAGTTTTAAATTCAAATCTTTTTGGTTTACATCATGCTGATATTGTCCAATTCCAAGTGATTTTGGCTCTATTTTTACTAAAGCTGCCATTGGATCTCTTAATCTTTGAGCAATTGAAATAGCTCCTCTTATTGTTACATCTAAATTGGGATATTCTTGTATCGCAATTTTAGAAGCTGAGTAAACACTTGCTCCTATTTCACTTACAATTGCATATTTTATGTCTAAATCATTTTCTTTTATTAACTTAGAAATAAAGCTTGCTGTTTCTTGTGAAGCGGTTCCATTACCTATTGCTATTGAATTTATTTTGTATTTTTTTATTAGTTCAAGTATGGTTTTAGCAGAATTTACAAAATCCTCTTTTGGTTTTGTAGGATAAATCACTTTTGAGTCTAAATAATCACCATTTTCATCAATAACAGCTAGTTTACAACCAGATACGTATCCTGGATCCATTCCTAAAATCACTTGATTTATAAGAGGAGGTGTTAGAAGGAGTTCCTTTAAATTTTTCCCAAAAAGAGTTATTGCCTCATTAGAAGCCTTTTCTTTTAAATTTGCTAATACTTCTCTTTTTAAACTAGGTAAAAGTAATCTTTTTAAACCATCTTTATAACTTAGAAATACTAACTCTTTACTACTATTTGCATTTACTGGAATTTTATATTTTTTTATATTTTCTAAAATATGATTTTCATCAAGTTCAATTTTTACTGTTAATTGTTTTTCATTTACAGCTCTTAAAATAGCCAATACTCTATATGATTTAATATATTTTACTTTTTCACTTACTTTTTCAAAGTTTCCATATAGTCCATTTTTATCAAAAGTTTTTGAAGCTTTTGTTTCTAAAACTCCATGATTAAAAATAAGATTTCTAATAATCTCTTTCGTTCTAAAATCATCTGCATATCTTTGAGCTATTATATCACTAGCTCCGCTAATTGCATCTTCAATTGTTTTAATCTCTTTATTTAAAAATGATTTCGCTTTTTGATTTATTTCTTGAGTAGTGTATCTCATGGATTGAATTATATTAGCAAATGGTTCTAATCCATTTTTTATTGCATTACTTGTTCTTGATGATTTTTTATCTTTAAAAGGTGCGTAAATATCTTCAAGTATTTGTAGAGTTTTTGCACTATTTATATGAGTCTTTATTTTGTCATCCAAGAAGTTTCTCTCTTCTAAAATAGAAATGATTTCTTCTTTTCTTTTTAATAATTTTAAAGAATAGTTATAAATATCCTCAAACTCTCTAAGTTGTTCATCTGTTGCATTTGAAGTTAAATCTTTTCTATACCTTGCAATAAAAGGAATAGTACATCCTTCTTCCAAAAGTTTTAAAATATTTTGTATAGTGGCTTCTGAAAAAGAAGTTTTTTCTTTTAAAAGAGCTAGTAAGTGTTTGTTTAAGTTTTGAATCAAAATTCATCTCCAAGAATTATTTCTTTAAAGTCACTTCTTGTATTTTTAAGTGCCTTATTAGATTTTGCACGAACTGTATAAACAAAAGAAAATTTTGCTTTATTCGTATTATTTTTATTTGCATGATGTAAGGTTTTACAATGAAATAAAACTACATCACCCTTTTGTAAATTAGTATGTACTTTTTTTTTGATTAATTCTCTATTTTTTGGATTTTCGTCTAAAAAATTACTTTTTTCATCAAACTGATTTTTCTCTAAATGAAGTTTATGTGAAGAGGGAATAAATTCTAAAAGTCCATTTTCTAAGTATTCATCATCAAGAGCCAACCAAACTGAAACTAAATTATCATTTTCAAAATTCCAATAACGTCTATCTTGATGCCAAAATGTTCGTGTGCTATCTTGTGGTAATTTAGTCATAATTGAGTTATGATGAGCTAATGTTAATACCGGAGTATCATTTAAAATTTGTTTTAAAATAGGTCTTATCTCTTCATAAGTCATCCATTTACGGAAAATTTCTTCTCTATTATATACTTGTCTTAATCTTCTAACTGTGATGTTATCTTGATTAAGATTCATATACTCTTCTTCACTTTCAATGGGAGCAATTTTCTTATCTAAATGCTCTTTAGTTTTTTTTAGTATTTCATTACAAAGTTTTTCTGGAACAAAATCTTTTAGAACTAAAAAACCATTTATGTTAAAATTATTTATTTCTTCTTGGCTTAATATCATGATTTCCTACGTTAATTTAAGTTGGTAATTCTACTTTAGTTTTTATATTACAAAGGTTAATTACTAATAAATTCTAAATTTTTATTCAACTATTTTAAGTTAAAACTCTCTATACTTTCATTGCATGAGAATTGATCAAAATTTATCACTTTGGAGAAAAAAAATGAAGAAATTTTTATCAGTTGTAACTTTAGGTGCACTATTAACAACAGGTGCTATGGCAGAGAATAAAGGCTTAAATGTAGTTCTAACAGCCCAAGATGGTCAAACTCAATTAATGGCTATGGTTTTGTCAATGATGACTTTAAAACAACATAAAGCTGTAAATATGACTCTTTGTTCTGCAGCAGGAGATTTAGCTGTAAAAGGTAAAAAAAGTCCAGTTTTAAAGCCAATAGACAAAAGTCCTAAAATGATGTTAAAAGCAATTATGAAAAAAGGTGCAAAAGTAGAAGTTTGTCCTTTATATCTTCCAAATGCAAATTTAGATAAATCAGTATTACTTGAAGGAATTACAGTAGCAACTCCAGCTAAAGTAGCAACTCAGTTACTTAATAGTGAATTTACAACATTAAGTTACTAGAAAATAAGAAGGAATTCCCTTCTTATTTTTATCTTAATTTATTTTAAGAGTTTTTACTTTGTATTATAGAATCTGCTAATTTTGCAATTTCAAGTTGGGATAATTTAAGAGTTTTTTTACTAAGTTGATCCAGACTTAAATTATTTTCCAATAAAAAATTTGCTGCTAAGTTGTAATTATCTTTATGTTTAATCAAATACACCACTTGATAAATTATTTCATTGATACTAGCATTTGGATTTGCACTAATCATCATCATCTCCATAATCATATTCATAATCGTCATAATCAATTGTAAATATTTTTGGATATCCAAGTTTTTCTAGCTCAATATCAACATTTTTTTCAGAAACTCTATTTTTAATTCTATTCATTATAGCTTCGATATCTTTTTCTTTAATATCATTTGCTCTTAATTCATAAATAAGTGATTCCATATTTTTTTCCATTTATGATTTACTAAGAATTAGTCTATTTGCTAATTCAACAACATCTTTAAAAGTTAATCTAACTGTTCTTAATACGACATCTTCTAATTTAAGATTATTGTCTAAAATTAATTTAATCGCACCTTTATAATCTTGATGATTTTTTATGCAACTACTAATTTGAAAAACTATTTTGTTTATAGGTTCTTCTATTGAATAATTATTTATAAAATCACCATCACATCTTATCATATTCTTTCCTATAAATTTAAACTAAATGATAAAAAAAGTATTTTATACATTTAGACTTTATTTAACAAAATGCTAAGTTTAATTTGTTAGTATAAAGTAACTCTTAATAATAGAGTACAACAATTCCTAAAAACTTTTTAAAATGCACGGCCAAATGCTTTGATGGGTTTTTAGGATTTTTGAACCTCTTTTTTTCTCTTATTAGCATAAAAAAATTACTAATCTGATTTAAAATAGTTTTATTATTTATGAACTAACTGTTTATGTAAAGTTACTAAATCTCCTAGAACCCATACATCAGCAATTTTATCATTATTAAATCTAAAAAATGAAGCTCCGTTATATTTTATTCTATTGTTAGTTGCTTCAAAACCAAAAAGTTCCCCTTTATGTGTTCCATTATATACAGCTCTTGTTGCTAAAAGCTCATTTTCAAAAACCATAATTTCAACTCCATGATACAAATTAGGAATTCCTATTAAGACATTATCCATATACTTTTCAAACTCTTTTTTGCCTTTTCCTTCTACATTAAAAGAGCCTCTAAAAGTAATATTATCATCAAATAATATATCTATATAATTTCTATTTTGTTTATTCCATAATTCTTCATAATATTGTTTTACTAAATTTTTATACAAATTGTTTTTCATTATTTATCCTAAGAGCTATACTAATATAAAATGTAGAATAAGCTATTTTAATAAAATTAATTAGTTTTGTGTTTTTTCTTCAAATTTTTCGATAACTTTTGATTCACAGTCATAGTATGTTTTGTCACATTTTTCAATACATTGTTCTGATTTTGAATCTTCTACTTCTTCACATTTTGCAGAACATGAAACATATATATCTTCACATTTTGCTAATTCATCTTCAATTGTTACATTTGCAAATAACGCTAGTGATAGTAATAGCGTTGATAATAATATTTTTAACATTTTATACTCCTAAAAAGTAATGGACAACAGTTTTGTCAATATAAATATATCCAAGCAGCTTTGAATACAACAAATCTGAAAATCAATAAAGTGCACGGCCAAATGCTTTGATGGGTTTTCAAATACTTAATTTTTTCTTATTCTACAAGCAGAATTATAAAACAAAAAAAAAATAAATAAGCTAAATTGAAACTTAAAAATATTCTTGTTTTAAAATAAGCCTATTTAATGGACTTTGTAAAATAAATTTTTGGGAGTAATAGTATTTAATTTAAGAAAAATTAGTAAAAAAATAAATTTTTTTTATCATTTTTTACTAATTAATACATGAAGAGCAAAATCTATTAGTAGTTTTACTCTTATGTTTAAGGTGTTTAAGGATGAACTTCTTTCAAGGCATCTGCAATTGCTGTTATGGTTCTAACTGTTGTAACCCCAGCTCTTTGTAGTGCTGCATATTTTTCAAAGGCAGTTCCTTTTCCTCCATCAATAATAGCACCAGCATGTCCCATTCTTTTGCCTTTTGGAGCTGTAACTCCTGCAATATATGAAACAACAGGTTTTGTAATATGAGATTTGATATATTCAGCAGCTGCTTCTTCTTTAGCTCCCCCAATTTCACCAATCATTACAATTGCTTTTGTAAAAGGGTCTTCTTCAAATCTTTTTAGAATATCAATAAAATCAGAACCAGGAACTGCATCTCCACCAATTCCTACACAAGTACTTTGTCCAAATCCAGCTAAAGTTGATTGATTAACTGCTTCATAAGTTAAAGTTCCTGATCTTGAAACAATTCCAACTGATCCTGGCATATGAATTGATTCTGGCATTATTCCCATTTTACATTCGCCTGGAGTTATTATTCCTGGACAGTTTGGTCCAATTAGCGTTGAACCATTTAAATCAATTGCAGCTTTAATATCTAGCATATCAATAGTTGGAATACCTTCTGTTATACATACAATTATTTCCATACCATTTTCACTAGCTTCAATAATTGCATCTTTACAAAAAGGAGCTGGTACGTAGATTATAGAAGCATTAGCTCCTGTTAATCTTTTTGCACATTCAACTGTATTATAAATTGGAAGGTTTAAGTGAGTTTGTCCTCTACGTCCTGGAACTACACCACTAACTACATTTGTTCCATATTCAATAGCTCTTTGTGTATGGAAACTAGCTTGTGATCCAGTTAAACCTTGAACTAATACTTTTGTATCTTTATTTATTAAAATAGCCATTAGTTCTCTTCCTTTTCTGTATTCTTTTTTGAATCTAAGTTTGTTAACTCAATGATTTTTTTAGCCGCTTTATCTAAATTTGCTTCTTCATAAACGGATACACTAGAGTTTCTAATTAGTTCAAGACCTTCTTTAGCATTTGTACCTTCAAGTCTTACAACAATTGGAATATGCAAGTTCATTTTTTGAGCTGCGCTTATAATTCCCCCTGCAATAATATCACATCTTACAATTCCACCAAAAATATTTACTAAAATACCATTTACTTTTGTATCTGACAAAATGATTTCAAAAGCTTCAATAACTCTTTTTTCATTTACACTTCCACCAACATCTAAAAAGTTAGCAGGTTCTCCCCCATAAGTTTGAATTAAATCCATAGTAGCCATAGCTAAACCAGCACCATTTACCATACAGGCTATATTCCCATCAAGTGAGACATAGTTTAAGTCTAATTTTTCAGCTTTTAATTCTCTCTCATCTTCTTGTGATTCATCTCTAATTTCATTCATTTTTGCTTGTCTATAAAGGCTTGAATTATCTACTTGTACTTTTCCATCAAGACACATTAAATAACCTTGTTTTGTAATTACAAGTGGATTTACTTCTACTAAAGATAAATCATTTTCCACAAACATTTTATAAGTTTTTTGTAGTAAATCAATCATTTGAGCAGATAATGTTTTGTCTAATCCTAAATCATCACAAATTTGTCTACATTGTGCTGGCATAATTCCAACAACAGGATTAATAGGATTTCTTAGAATTTTTTCAGGACTTTTTTCTGCAACTTCTTCAATTTCCATTCCACCTTCAGAAGATGTAATTATCATAATTCTTTGTGTTGTTCTATCAACTGCAAAGGCTAAATAAATTTCATCAAGAATATCACAAGGCTCTTCAATAAAAATTGAGTTTATTGGTTGTCCTTTGGCGGATGTTTGGTTTGTTACTAATCTTGAACCTAAAAGTCTTCTAACTTCTTCATTAGCTTCACTTTTAGATTCAACTAATTTAACTCCACCAGCTTTCCCTCGTCCACCTGAATGAACTTGTGCTTTTATAACCCATTTATCTTTTCCAATTGTTCTTAATATATCGTCTAATTGTGAGGGATGAGTTAATAATTTTCCTTTTGTAGTAGGAATATCATATTTTCTATATAAATTTTTTGCTTGATATTCATGTAAATTCATAAAGTACCTTTTCCATATTTTAGTATATCTTTAAAACAAAGATTATTTTAATGGCTTTTTATACCAAAATATTGATGATACAGGGCTTAATTTATTTAGATTTGTTTAGTTAAAAGGAAGAAGAGGAAGATTTAATCTTCCTCTATAAATAGTTTTTATAAATTTTATAAAGATGGCGATTTAATTACCATCATTTTTTCATTTGAGCATTCTTCCATTGAATGGTGAATTCCACCCATACCAAGTCCAGAAGCTTTAGCTCCTCCAAACGGCATCCAGTCAACTCTAAATGCTGTATGATCATTAACCATAACAGCCGTTCCATTTAATCTTTTTACAGCTCTTAAAGCAGTATCAATATTTTTAGTGAAAACTGCCGCTTGGAAAGAAACATCTAACGCATTTGCTCTATCAAAAGCTTCTTCAATATCGTTGTATGAGTAAATACAAACAACAGGACCAAATACTTCTTTAGTAGATACAATTGCATCATCAGCAGGATTTAAAATTACTGTTGGCTCATAACAAGATGCAGAAATTCTTTTCCCACCAGTTAGGATTTTTCCACCTTTAGTAACTGCTTCATTAACCCACTCTTCAACTCTATTTACTTCGTTGTTATTAATTAGTGGACCAACTTCAGTTTTAGGATCTAATTGATCTCCTACAACTAATGCAGATGCATAAGAAGATAATTTAGAAGCTACTTCATCAACAATTGATTCATGAACAAATACTCTTTGAACAGAAACACAAACTTGACCAGCGTGGTAGAAACCACCTTTTCCAATTGAAGGAATTAAATCATCAATATCAGCGTCAGCTTCAACAATAACAGGTGCAACTCCCCCATGTTCTAAGGCAACTCTAGTTCCTTGAGAAACTTTAGAGTTTAAGTACCAACCAACAGCACCAGAACCAATAAATGTTAAGGCATTTACTTTAGGACTAGTTGCTAATAATTCCCCACCTTTTCTATCACAAACGATTGCTTGTGCCCATCCATTAGGAAGTCCAGCTTCTTTTAAAATCTCAATTAATCTTAAAGCTGACATTGGAGTTTGTGTTGCGGGTTTTATAATAACAGAACAACCAACAGCTAATGCTGGAATTACTTGGTGAACTGCTAGGTTTAATGGGTGATTAAATGCAGAAACTGCAGCAACAACACCAATAGGTTCTTTGAAAGTATAAGCCATTCTATTAGCAGAAGATGATGTATGACCCATCGCTACTTCTTTTCCTTCATAAGATCCTAAAGCTTCAATTGCAAGTTTAACACCATTAATTGCTCTATATACTTCAACTTGAGAATCCATCCAAGGTTTACCACCTTCAGAGGCACAAAGTTTTGTTAATTCGTCAATTTGTGATGACATAATTTCAACAACTTTTTCTAAAATCTCAATTCTTTTGTATTTTGGAAGTGCATTCTCATGGTCTAAAAAAGTAGCTTTTGCTAAATCTAAAGCTGCTTCTACTTCAGGAACTGAACCAAATGGAACAGAACCAACTACGCTATCATCAAATGGTGATCTTACTTCAATTATACTCATTATCGTCCTTCTTTATTTAAATTTATCTGATATTATATCAAACACTGCTTTTTAGCTAATAAATCATTTAAAATTGCATGGTTTAAAGAATAATCTACAGCTAAATCAATAAGGTGAACACCTTTTCCATTTACACATTTATCTAGAACTTCAGCAAATTCTTCACAAGATGTTGGTCTATGTCCTGATGCTCCATAAGCTTCTGCATATTTTACAAAATCAGGGTTTTCTAAATCAAGTCCATAGTTCTCAAATCCCATACCTGCTTGTTTCCATTTAATCATTCCATATGAGTTATCATTTAAAATAATTACTGTTAAGTCAAGTCCAAGTCTTACTGCTGTTTCCATCTCTTGTGAGTTCATCATAAATCCACCATCACCACAAACAGAAACAACTTTTGAATCTGGACTAACCATTTTAGCTGCCATTCCAGAAGGAAGACCTGCTCCCATAGTTGCTAAGGCATTATCTAATAAAAGTGTATTTGGTAAGGCACATCTATAGTTTCTAGCAAACCAAATTTTATAAATACCATTATCTAAAGTTACAATATCTTTGTCATCTAAAGTTTCTCTAATAGTTCTAACTGCTCTTTGAGGTAAAATTGGGAATCTAGTGTCTCCAAAGTATTTTGAAAGTCTAGTTCTAATTTCGTCAGCTAATCTAATATAATAATCAAAATCCCAATGTTCTTGTTTAGAAATTGCATTTGAAATTTGCAACATATTTGTAGCAATATCACCTATTAAGTCCATTTGTGGAAAGTATGTATCATCTACTTCTGATGGGAAGAAGTTTACGTGTAAAACTTTTGTTGCATCGGGTTTATTTTCCATAAAAAATGGTGGCTTTTCAATAACATCATGTCCAACATTAATAATTAAATCTGCTCTTTCAATTGCACAATGAATAAAGTCATCTTTTGAAAGTGCTGCTGTACTTAAACATAATTTGTGATTTTCATCAATTACACCTTTACCCATTTGAGTTGAGAAAAATGGAATTCCAGTTTCATTAACAAAGTCAGTTAATGCACTACCAATTCTATTTCTATTAGCACCAGCTCCAATTAATAATAATGGTCTTTTAGCTTTTTCAATCATTTTAACAGCATCAGCAACAGCTGATTTAACAGCAGCTGGATATTTAAAATCTCTTACTGGGTAAATATTGTTTTCAACTTCTTCATCTGCAATATCTTCAGGTAATTCAATATGAACAGCACCTGGTCTTTCAGTTGTTGCTATTTTAAATGCTTCTCTAACCATAGATGGAATATTATTTCCATTTACAACTTGTTTTGCATATTTTGTCATTGGTTTCATCATTCCAACAATGTCAATAATTTGGAATCTACCTTGTTTAGATTTTTTAATTGGTTTTTGACCAGTAATCATTAACATAGGCATTCCACCAAGTTGTGCGTAAGCAGCAGCTGTTGAAAAGTTTGTAGCTCCAGGGCCAAGTGTTGAAATACATACTCCAACTTTTCCTGTAAGTCTTCCATAAGTAGCAGCCATAAAACCTGCACCTTGCTCGTGTCTAGTTAAAATTAGTTTTATGTTTGACTCTCTTAAAGATTCTAGAAAATCTAAGTTTTCTTCTCCAGGAATACCAAAAATATATTCAACGCCTTCATTCTCTAATGCTTTTACAAATAAATCAGATGCTTTCATCTTTTCTCCATTTTTTTTTATTAAATTATATGGAAGTTTCACACAATTTGAGTTAAATAAGTGTTAAGTTATAGCAATACTTCATTAACTTGTAACAAATTTTAATAAAGTGCGAATATTCGACACAGTCGACTTTTTAATATTACAATTAGTTTAAACAAAGATATTAGAGTAAACAATTAATAATTAATATTTACTCTACTTATAACATAAAAGTTTATATCTGTTTTTTTATTTTTTTAATATCCTCAATTTTCTTAATATACTGCTCTTTTTTAGATTCTACAAAGCTAATTTGTTCTTTATTTAATTCTAAATATTGTTTTTTTGAGTATTGAATTATTTTAAAAAGGTAATTTCTTTTTGATGTTAAGAAGTCTTCAATTTTTTCAAATCCAAAATTTGCTTTTAGTTTTGTTAGAATCTCATCTTCTCTTGGATGATTAATTGTAAATCTTGTTGGTTCTTTTTCATACAAGGTAACAGATTCTGATATTTGCTGTTCAAAATGAGCAATGGTTGCTTGTGTAGTTTGAATATAAGAGTAAGATAATGCACCATTGAAATATGCAAATTTTTTCCTTAAAGCTGAAATATTTTCTAAAATTGAACGATGATATTGTTTTAAGACATTTTCATAAACTTTTGCTGCAAAATGTCTTGTAGATGAAAATTCTAAATCTGAGGCAATTTCTCTATTCTTTTTAATAAGTTCATATGGTTCTTGCCATCTGTGAACTTTTTGTTTTATATTTCTGTAAACTGTTCTATATGCTTGATCAGAATTTAATTCTACTTCTTTTAATTGTTTCATGGCACGTCTAAACATTTTATCAATTGTTTGGTCATCATAAAATAGATTTTTGTAAATATTATCTGAATCAATCCAATACGTTTCATATTCAATTTTTTCATACTTATCTTTATTTAAAAAGCCATTCTTTTTTTCAAATCTATATGCTTTTTGTTTTTTTATGTTTTTATATGTTTCATGGGACATTCTTTCCATAATAGCTTCTAAAGAGTTATAGACAGAAAATAGCTCTTTTGAATAAGTTTTTTGAATTTGGTCAAAATCTTTTAAAACATCTTCTTCCGCCTTCGCTAAAATCTCAGTTAAAGAATTGTATACAGCAATAATAGTTTCATACTCTTTTATCAAAATATCACAAATAGCTTTTAGATTCTTTTTAATTGCAAACTCTTTTGATTCAGCAGCTTGAGGAGCAATTGTATTATTAATAAACTCAATTACTTCTTGAATATTTGATTCTTCTAACATCTTATCATTATTAGATGTATCTAGATTATTAATAGCATCTACTTCTTTATAATAGTCGTCAAAATCTTTTGTAATTGAAGCTATATTACCAGTTAGTGCACTTCTTATATTCTTTAAAAGTTTGTCTTGTTTATCTTTTATTAAAACATCATTATGGTGTGCTCTTGATTCTAATGCCATTTTTGCAGATATTGGTGTTACTTGTGAAAAGTATTTTCCAAATTTTTCTTTTACATATTTTGTTGTAGTTTGAATTTGTTCTTCATTAAATTTATCTTTTTGGTTTAAAACACATAAGGATTTATTCTTAAAATGCTCCATATATTCTTCTAAAACTTGGGATTCTGACATCTTTCCAGCATTATCAATCAAAGTTAACCAAATAATTCCTCCAACATCTCTTAATACACTTCTAGTAGTATCTGTATCACTTTGTGATTGAGAGTTTAATCCTGGAGTATCAACAAAAGAAATATCTTTTAGAATTTCCATTGGAGCAAAAAGTGTAAGATATTTAATATCTTTCATTTCATTTTTTCTTTGGTCTGTAAAATCAGAAATTGCTTCAATTGGAGCGTATTCTTGAGCTCCTGAGTAATAGGTAATTTTTAATTTATACTCTTCTCCATAGTTTATAAAATTTACTTTTGAGGTAACAGGAGTAATTCCTGTTGGCAAAATATTTTTTGAAAGTAGAGCATTTAGAAAAGTAGATTTACCTGAAGAAAATTGACCTGTAATCGCAACTTCCATAGGATACATTGCTCGTCTTAATTGCTTATCTAAAATATTTTTTAATTGAACGGAAGGCAAGAATTTATCATCTAATAATTTTGCTTTTATTCTTTTAATATCTCCTACTAAGCCCTTTTCAAATACTTCTTCTTTTTCAATAAATTTTTCTTTGTATTCTCTTACAAAATTACTTAAAATACTCATGCTTTAAGTCCTTTGTTTATCATTTCTAGTTTTTTAATTTTTTTATGAATTTTTAATGTTAATTCATCTTTATTTATTTCATTCTCTTCAAATGAAGCAATTCTATCTTGTAGTGATTTTTCATCTTTTTTTAATTTATGTTCAAGAACGTTTAAAGGTTCGGCAATTTCATTAAAAAAGTTTTCAATTAAGATTTCTGAAACTTTGTTTGCTTTTTCCATAATATTTTTTTCAATTGGTTCAAATTCTTCTTTTATATACGAAGCAATATTTCTATCAAATTCTGAAAGTTTAGAGGCTTTACTTTTTGATACTTCATTTAAGATTTTTGATATTAAAACTTCATTTGAAGAGGTTAAGAAACCATTTTTAAAATCATCTTGAAAAAATCCTCTTGCGTCAAAATTATCATTTTTATGTCCAATAACAAAACCTAAATCTTGATATTTTTGTTCACAAATTTCTCCAATACTTTGAGATTTTTTGATAAATTTATATCTATAATCTCTTATTATATCGATGATACCATCTTTTATTGCAGTTTCTACTATTGATCTAATTCTTGAGTTTTCAGATCTTTTTTTGGTTTTTTCAAAACTATATTTGATATCTGAAAAAACTCGTTGTTTTATAACATTTTGTAAATCAATAAGTTCAGTTGAAAGGAAATCTTCTAAGGTAGTAACATAATTTTTTGCGTCTATTTTATATAAATTAATATCTTCATTCATTGATTTAAAGATTTTTTCATTTACATTTTTCTTTTTATTAAAACTATCCAAATCTTCTTCAAGTTCTTCTTTTGATTTAGAAAGTAAAACTAATTCATAATTAAAGGATTTTAACTCTTTTTCACAAGTTTTCCCTAATTGTACTTTTGCCCCTTTAATAATTAAATCAGATTTAGAAGAATTAGCACCAAATAAAGTTTCATTTAAATAATCTTCAATTTCTAATATTCCTGTATCTTGAAGAGAATAACCAGCTTTAATAGCTTCTTCACTTTTTCCTGTTCTATGAAAAAGTGCCATTTTCCCAGAAATTGGAATAAATTTAATATGATTTAGAATGTAATCTAATTGAGAATCTTTATTTTGCTCTTTTAATTTTGCTTCAATTGAGGATTTTGTATAAGAAATCACTTCTTCTAATTGCTCTTTTGAAACAGTATCGGCTCTTGTAATAACAATTAATAATTTTGTTATATTTTGATAAAGTAGGGCATCGATTATAAACTCTACATCTTTTAGTGTTGCACTTTGAGATACATTCATTAAATGAAGCATTAAATCACAGTTGGATAGATATTCTTTTGTAATTTCTTCTCTTTGTATAACAGGGTCATCTAATCCTGGTGTGTCAACTATTTCTATACCATCACTAAGAAAATTTAAATCAGATTTTAACTCTACATATTTTACAAGATTACATTTTTTTCCACTAGCTTCTGCTGACGTGTAAGCTGCTAGATTATTAATATCTACACTTTGACTATATGATTCTTCTTTGATTAAATTAAAAAGTTCATCTTTAAATATATTTTTTGTCTCTTTTACAAACTCTTTAATTGAGTCAATTTCATTTCCTGCTTGCTCAATCCTATCCCACTCACTTTTGTTCCAAAAAAATACTTTTGCTTCAGGTTTCCCATATTTAACAATTGTTAAATTTGCAGTTTCCGGAACAACAGCACTTCCTAAAATTTCTTGCCCCATTAGTGCATTTAACATTGTAGATTTACCTGCGTTCATTACGCCAGTTATCCCAATAGAGAACTTTTGATTTGATAAATAATTTGAAGTTTCTTCTAATTCTTTTATAAAATCTTTTGTTATAAAAATATCTTGTAAGTCATCAATTAAAGAATCAAGTTCATGTTTAGCTTCTTTAAAAGGTTTTTTATTTTCAATTTGAATTTCATCAAGTACTTCAATTTCATCTTCTGAAATAGCAAGTTCTTTAGGGTCAAAAAGTGAAATCAGTTTATTATATGAAGTTTTTTCAATTATATTTTCTTTTTTTAAATATTCAAAACTTTTATGCATTTTTTCTATTTGATAGTTTTTAGTATCATTTTTAATTGTCTCAAGAAGAGAGTATTGTAATTGATATAACTCTTCAAGATTTTTAATCTCTTTTGTTGTAATTTTATAAACAAGTTTTTTAAAACTTGATAATGTAATAAATTTTTCATAATCTTTTCTATTTGCACATAATATAAGTGCACAAATATCAAAAAAATCTTCTTTGTCTTTGTATTCATTTGTTTCATAATTTACTGTTTGTAACATATCATTTATTCCATGATATAGTAAAAAGTAATCACTTGTTAAACTCAATTTCCATCCTTTTGGGCTATTAATATTTATTGTCTTTAAAATACAAAAAGCCAATTATCCTCTATCAAATGGGATAATTGACTTTTTATACTTATTTTATTATATGAGAGTTTAAACTCCCATATAATATATGATTATCTAAGTGCTACTAATCTTCTTCTTAAATATGCAATTTTATTTTGTAATGGTAAATGTTTTGGACAATGATCTTCACATGCCATTAAAGACATACAACCAAAGATTCCATCATCATCACCAATTAATTCATAGAAATCCTCAGCTGTTCTTTTATCGTGAGGGTCTACTTCAAATCTTGCAACTCTGTTAAGTCCAACAGGTCCTACAAAATCTGGTCTCATAAGCATAGTACCACAAGAAGCAACACAAATACCACATTCAATACATCTATCTAATTCAAATGTTTGATCAGCAATATCTGGATCAATTCTTTCTTCTATTTTTGAAATATCAACATGATTTTCATCATTATCAACAATCCATGATTCAACTCTTTTTGACATTGCATCCATCCATTTACCTGTATTTACAGATAAATCTTTGATTAATTCAAAGGCAGGCATTGGAAGAAGTGTTAATTTCCCATCAGGATAATTTGCAATTAATGTTCTACAAGCAAGAGCTGGTTTTCCATTTACTACCATTCCACAAGAACCACAAATTCCTGCTCGACATACAAAGTCAAATGATAAATCAGGATCATACTCTTCTCTAATTTTCATTAAAGCAATAAAAAGTGTCATACCTGGAGTTTCTTCTAATTTAAAATCCACATAATGAGGTTTTGAAACCTTTGATCTTGGATTAAACTTTAGTACGGATATGGTTATTTCTCTACCTTTTTCTACGCTCATTACAAGTCTCCTGCTCTTTCATTTTTCTCTTTATAATTCATTGGTAAATCAAATGACATTAAGGCATCTTGAATTTCATGTCTATCTTTACCTTCTGCTTGCATTTTTTCAGTAATCTCATCAACTTCTGCTTGTCTTTTTTCAGATAAGGCATGTTCAATAATCATACCCTTAGCTCCATATCCTCTAAAGGCTGGAGGCATTTCCATAGACATAATATCTAAATCTTCATATGCAAGTGTAGGTTGTGTATCATTTTCATTAGGCCATGAAGTTAATGTTCTATTTAACCAATTTGCATCATCTCTTTTTAAGAAGTCTTCTCGATAATGTGCGCCTCTTGATTCAGTTCTTTCTCTTCCACCTTTAGCAACACATAGTGCAACTTTAAGCATTCTTGGAACTCTATATGCTTCTTCAAGTTCTGGATTTCCAACTCTTTCTTTAGATTTAACATTGATATGTTTAGTTTTTTTAAGTAATTCTTCTAACTCATCAACAGCTTCACTTAAACCTTTACCATCTCTAAAAATACCAACTTTTTCATCCATTAGGTTTTGCATTCTATTTTTAATTCTAAAAATATCTTCAGTACCATTATAAGCTAAGATTTCATCTAAATAAGCATCTTGTTTATCAAGTTCTTTTTGAATAGTAGCAGTTGGAATTGATATATCATTTTCTAAACAATAATCTGCAAAATAGTTACCAATAATCATACCTGCAACAACTGTTTCAGAAACTGAGTTTCCTCCAAGTCTATTAAATCCATGCATATCCCAACAAGCAGCTTCACCACAAGCAAAAAGTCCACTTAAAGTTTGAGATTCACCAGTTGGTTTAGTTCTAATTCCCCCCATAGAATAATGTTGCATAGGAAGAACAGGAGCCCAACCTTTTTTACCTTCATCTGCTGGATCAATACCATTAAAGATTTGACAAATTTCTTGTACATCTCTTAAGTTTTTCTCAATGTGCTCACGTCCAAGAATAGAAATATCTAACCAAATGTGATCACCATATGGAGAAGGTACACCTTTACCATTTCTAATGTGTTCAATCATTCTTCTTGAAACAACGTCTCTTGAAGCCAGTTCTTTTTTCTCAGGTTCGTAATCTGGCATAAATCTATGGCCATCAACATCTCTTAATATTCCACCATCACCACGACAACCTTCAGTTAATAAAATACCTGATGGTACAATTGGTGTTGGGTGAAACTGTACAGCTTCCATATTTCCTAAAGTTGCAACACCAGTTTCTAGTGCAATTGCAGCTCCAATACCTTCACAAATTACAGCATTTGTAGTTTGTTTAAATACTCTTCCATATCCACCCGTTGCAATACAAGTACCCTTTGCAACATATGCTTCTAATTCACCAGTAATTAAATCTCTTACAATAGAACCATAACATCTTCCATCTTCATGGATTAAGGATAATGCTTCTTTTCTATCTCTAATATCAACATCATGTTTTAATGCTTCATTTGCAACACCAAATAACATAGTATGTCCAGTTGCATCAGCAGTGTAACAGGTT
>Ga0193962_1000015_pt1 | contig 97997 bp, 97 predicted proteins | sample FB_5_MG_FD_140335 | JGI IMG/M metagenome (GOLD analysis project Ga0193962, IMG submission 140335) | Microbial mat bacterial communities from the Broadkill River, Lewes, Delaware, United States - FB_5_MG | ecosystem: Environmental > Aquatic > Freshwater > River > Microbial mats | place: USA... | reverse complement strand
TAGTTAACTTCTCAGTTGTTAAATACAATGACTCCGATGAAGGTGGTATCTATATCAAAGACGATACAACTGCCCCTACTTTTGTTAATGGTTTTGTAACTGTTGGTGCAAATGAAGGTCATGCAGCAGTACGCGTGAAAAAAGCTATGGTAAGTGATCAAAAAACTGCTTTATCTTTCAAAGATGTAAATCTTAAATAATTTAATCAATACCTAACTTGTTCTTTAGCCTTTTTACTAAAGAACAAGTTCCTCTTACTTGCAATAAATCACATGTTACCAAATTGTCACTATACAGTAGCATAACCGTAATCCAAGCATTATAAAATTCACAAAATTATACTCATGGAGCACATATGTTTACACAACATACAAAAAGTCTAATCTCTTTTACTCTCGCTACCTTTTTATCCACATCCCTTTATGCCAAAAGCGATGAAGATATGGTAAAGTCCATTATGAACCTACGTGGGGATGTAGAATCTTTATACACCCAAATAGATGAAAATAAAGAAGCTTATAAAGCTCAAATGAAATCGCTTGCTCTTCAAAGTACCGATACCGATGCTCAGATTAATCGTAAATCAACATCAATTAAATTAGCCGATTTGGAACTGCAAAAACTTAAACTAAAAATAGCCAATACCTCAACTGAAAATTTTGAGTTAACTCCTCTTATTGATGAGATCTACACAAGACTCGAAAATACAATCAAAACAGGGATCCCTTTTAAAATACAACAACGTCTTAGTGGCATTAAAAAAATACGTAATGAACTCGATGACAAAACCATCACTCCAGAACGTGCTTTGGCACTTTTATGGGCAAGTTATGATGACAATATCCGTTTAACAAAAGAGATAGGTGTGTTCAAACAACATATTGAGATCCAAAACACAAAAATCCTCGCAAAAATTGCAAAACTCGGTTCAACCATGCTCTTTTTCCAAGCACCTGATGAACGTGTAGGATACGCACAAAAACAAAACAATAAATATATTTATAAAGTACTTAACAAAGAAGAGGACGTAAAACAGATCAAAGCTCTTTTTGATGCGCTTAACAAACAAATTCGTACGGGTTACTTCTCTATACCAAATGCTTTAGTTCTTAAAGGAGATAAATAATGCCAACACTATTATGTACAAAAAAGGAACAAAACCTAGGCAAGCAAAGTCGTGCTTTGATAGTTTTTATAACGATGTTTTTCTTTTCCATCTTAAATGCTAATGATTTGTCAGATGCTTATAAAAAAGAATACACTTTCTTAAAAGCTCAAAAAAATGAACTTGAAAAACGTCTTTCAAAAGAGAGAAAAACACAAGCATCACAAGTGCATAAAGCAAAACAAAATGTTCAAAAAAAACAAGACGATTATGTAAAAATATCTAAAACTCTTAAAAATAAAGAAAATGAGATAGAAAAAGCGAGTGAACAACTACGTGATAAAACAAGCAATAAAGAGATTATCAACAGCATTATTATCCAAGCAAAAGTAAGCCTAGATGAGTACGCAATCAAAGTAGATGAAAATGCCCCATCAAAAATAGATACCCTCAAAAAAGCATTTCAGCAATCAAGTGCTTTGTATGAAAAACTCTCAAGTATTCGTAATGAATACGGAAAATTCTACTTACTCGATGGGACAACAGCTCAAGGTGAGATTGTCAAAGTTGGAAACATTGCCGCTTATGGTATTTCCACTAAAGCAAAAGGTGCACTCGCTCCAGCGGGAGGCGGAGAGTATAAACTATGGAATAAAGCACAAAGTGATCAAAGTGCAAAAGCACTATATAACAAAACCCCTCCAAGTAACCTAGATATTTTTGTGTATGAAAACCTAGATAAAGATGTTGCATATCAAGAGGAGAAAACACTCAAAGATACTTTAAAAGGTGGAGGTGTAATAGGATATATTATTCTTGGACTTGGTGCTTTTGGAGTACTTCTTCTTTTGCTAAGAGTAGTATTTTTAATTACCGCAGGTACCAATGTTAAAAAGATCACAGATATAGTTTCTGCAAAACTTGAATCGGGTCGTGGGGATGAAGCATACGAAGAGATTAAAGAGTTTAAAGGTTCAACCGCAAGGGTTATCCGTGCGACACTTAGAAACATTAAAAAAGATCGTGAACATATTGAAGATATTGTGATGGAAAACATCTTAAATGAGAGTTCTGCCCTTGATAGATTTGGTAACTTTATCTTGGTTCTTGCAGCCGTTGCTCCTCTTCTTGGATTACTTGGAACAGTTACAGGAATGATCTCAACATTTGACATTATTACCGTACATGGTACGGGTGATCCTAAACTCTTAAGTGGTGGTATCTCTGAAGCACTTGTTACTACAATGCTTGGTCTTGTTGTTGCCATTCCTCTTTTACTTCTTGGAAACCTACTCAGTGGTTGGGCAACGAGTATTAAAGACTCTATGGAGCAAAGTGCCCTTCATGTAGTAAATCTTTATGAGAAACACAGCGCATAATGTTTGAATATATAGCCCAAAACATAGAACTCTTTGTCATTTTTATGAACAAGGGTGGCATTGTGATGTGGGTTTTATTTGTACTAAACCTTTTACTTTGGTATGGGCTTGGATACAGATATTTAACCCTCCATCGCGGAACCATGGGAAATGTTAGACGTTTGGTAGAAAAACATGAACAACGTGGTTCACAAAAAGAGTTTAAAGGTCTTTTAGATTATGCCGTGTCAGATGCGCTTAAGGCATCCCAAGACACAAATGTTACCAACAAGGTACTTAGAAACTATATTACTGATGCCCTTTTTAAGTACAACATTGTTATTAAAAAATACTCTACCTTGGTTAAGACCATCGTTGTTTTAGCTCCCTTAATTGGACTTTTAGGAACTGTAATGGGGATGATAGAAACTTTTGATGCACTTCAAAGTAGTTCTATGTTTTCTCAAGGTGCGAGTATTTCAGGTGGAATTTCAAAAGCACTTTTCACCACAGAGTTGGGTCTGGTCGTTGCCGTTCCAGGACTTATTATAGGTCGTATTTTAGAAAAGAAACAACAAAGGTTTGCTCTTGAGTTTGAGCAAATCACAGACATTATATGCACAAAGGACAATAGATGAGATTTAAACCAAAAGAACAAAATGTAGACAATATTGATGTATCGCCTCTTATCGATATGGTTTTTATTCTTTTAATATTTTTTATGGTTACAACCACGTTTGTAAAAGATATGAAACTCGATATTAATCGCCCTTCGGCTGCTTCGGCATCTTTATCAAACGAAAAAGTTATCCGTGTTTATATTGATAACAACCGTGAGATCTACATCGATAACCAAGCAGTTAAGATCTGGGCACTTCAAAGTAAGTTACGCGATATGTTACGCAGTTCGATAGACAAAGCTGTTTTGGTTGTGACAGACACGGAGATACCCGTCGATTCTCTGATAGATGTGATAGATGAGTGCAAACAAAGCGGTGCATCCGATGTTGCGGTATCAACAACCAAAGAGTTAGGATAAAAAAGTAATGGCCAATAAGATCTATAACACAAAACTCAAACCATTGTATGCCTTTGTCAGCATGATAATGGGTGGTTTATTAATGGTTGTACTTGTTATATCTTTTAATAAAAATGTGGATAAAAAAGAGGATAAAGAGAAAACTAAAAGCCGTATTGTTCAAGTGAAAAAACACAAAAAACAAGTCAGCCAAAAACCAAAACCAAAGCCTAAGGCAAAACCTAAAAAGCAAACGCCAAAAGCACCTGCTCCAAACCTCTCTAATCTTTTAGGTGGTGTGGCAATGAATATTCCTGAATTTGCTACCGATGGGATTACAGGTGATTCAAAAGATCTACTTGATGACATTATGCAAGACACGGTTATGAGTGAGGGAAGTGTTGATTCTAAACCAAAGGTATCTTCTCGAAGTCCTATGCAATATCCTGAAGCTGCTGCTAAAGATGGGATCAAAGGGTATGTAATTGTTAACCTTCTTATTGCCAAAGATGGTTCAATTGAACTTGCAAAAGTAATAGAGTCTTATCCTGAAGGCATTTTTGACAATACCGTTTTAAGTGGTGTTCGTTCTTGGAACTTTACCCCAGCAAGATACAAAGGCAAAGCTGTCAAAGTATGGGCCAAACAAAAAATATCATTTAACTAAAGGATAAGCGATGAAACAATTATTACCATTACTATTACTCCTATGTGTATCGGTATCTCTTATTGCAAAAGAGAAACAAACACAGGTGGATCATTTAGCCCTCGCTTCACTTTTGATCTATGATGCAAAATACGATAAAGCCGAAGATGAGTTACAAGGTGTAAATAAACAAAGTGCTGATTTTAATGCAGCAAAATTTCATACGATCTACGGCGTACTTTACTCTAAAAAAGAAGATTACAAATCAGCGATACAAAGTTATAAAAAAGCCATAGAAGCGACCAAAACAAAAGTCTTTAAAGCTCCTAGATCTACACAAGAAAAAAAGTATCTTTTTTCCATAGCCTCTAGGAATTTAAAAGAAAAAGCACCTAAGTTTGATGCTAAAAAAGTAAAAAAAGAGAAGTTAGAAAAACTTTATATGTACCTATCTCAAAGTTATTTTAAAATTGGTGAGTATGAACAAACAGCAAAGTCTTTAGATCTAGCAGGATCTAAAGGCAAAGACCGTGCTTCACTTTTTGCATTACGTGCAGAGTGCTACTGGAAAATTAAACAACACGCAAAAGCAATAAATGCTTTAAACATTGGCTCAAAACTTTTTGTAAATGACACCACATTGTTAAAACAAAAATTTTATTACTATGCGGATCTAGGTTTGTACCAAGCATCCATACAAAACGCAAAAAAGTACATGCGTAAAACCAATGCAAAAGCAAAAGAATACATTATTCTTGCGCAACTTTTGATTGAAGCAAAACAGCTTGATGAAGCTATTAAAATTTTAGAACAAACAAAAGCAAAATTTTCTCACGATGCCAAAACACAGATCCTCTTAGGACACGTTTATCTAAAAAAAGAGATGAAACACACCACCGCTTATATGTTTAAAAGTGCGGCTTATCAAGATACAAAATACATGAAAGATGCGGTTGAGATGCACCGACGTATCAAAGACTATCCTCATGCAATTTTTCTCAATTCTCAGATCTTAGACAAGATTGAAAAGCTTAAACAACAATTGGCTATTCATATTGATAGAGGAGAATTTGTAAAAGTGATCGGTTTACAAAATGCCTTAAACCGATACAACCTACTCGAAGATGACAATATTCGCTACGCTTTATCGTACGCATATTATATGTCTAAAGACTATAAAAAAGCAGAACAAAATCTTAAAAAAATCAAAGATGATGAACTTTTCAAAAAAGCAACCATTATCCGAACAAATATTGAAAAATGTCGCAATGACAGTATGGAGTGTATATAGATGCTTAAGATGATAAAAATACTACTAATAAGTTTTTTATTCTTTTCAACAACATTGGTAGCAAAAGAGGAAATTGGTAGTTTAAGTATCTCTATTTTTAAAGATGGCAAGCCCTTAAAAGGGACACAAGTTATCGTAGATCTAGAAGATACTTATGTAAGTGATGAGGATGGATCGTTGGAGATTTTTTTAACGGTTGGAAAACATAAAATAGAAATTTTAGCAAAAGAGAATGGGTTAAACCTTGGTTACTTTAGAAGAACCATCGAGATAAAAAAAGACAAAGACACCCAAGTTACTGCTGAATTTAGTGATGATGAAAGCGATAATATAGATATTGATACACCTTTTGACACTGATATTTCTATCAATAAAGCAACTGGAACGGCTTTATTTTCTGGAGTAGTTGTTTCTTTAGATTCCAATAAATCGGTTGCAAATGCACGTATATTTGTTATGGGAACCGATGTCGATGCCAGAAGTGATGCGCAGGGAAAATTTAGTTTTAAAGTACCTTCTGGAATTGCTCTAAATATCTCATTTATCCATTCTGAACACAGTTCACAAACCCTTAAAGACCTGATCCTAGATCAAGATAAAACACTTTATAAAACCATTACACTTACCCCTGCTTCTATGGAGCTAGAAGAGTTCGTTGTACTTGCTCCAAAGGTTAAAGGGAGCATTGCTTCTATAATGGCGGAGGAAAAAGAGTCACAATCCATTGCAAGCATTATTGGATCAGAACAAATGAAAAAACAAGGTGACTCATCTGCTGCATCTGCACTAAAACGTGTAGCTGGTGTAACTTTAATGGGTGGTAAGTATATTTATGTTCGTGGACTTGGGGACAGATACTCTGCAACTGAGTTAAACTCTATGGCACTGCCCTCTCCAAATCCTATCAAAAGAACCGTACCACTTGATTTATTTCCAAGTGGCGTAATAAGTAGCTTAGAGGTTCAAAAAACATTTTCTTCAAATATCCCTGCTACTTTTGGTGGCGGTTATGTTAATGTAAGAACAAAAGATAATTTTAAAGAAGATGAAGCCAAACTCAACATTGGTATAAGCTCTCATGGCAGTATGGGGAATAAGGCTAAATCTTATGAAGGTAGCAGTAGTGATTGGTCTGGATATGATGATAGTTACAGACCTCTTAGCAATTTTTACACCCAAACCACTGTTGCACAAGTAGGACAAACTAAGCCTACCATAAATTTTACTAATGATGAGATGCAAAAAATAACATCTAACAGAAGCTACAACCTAAAAAATACAACTGTCCCAATGGGTCAATCTATTGGTCTAGAATTTTCCAAGTCATTCGATCTGGATGAACATAAAGTATATATTTCTGGTTCATATGGATACAAAAACAATGCCAAAAATATTTCTTATACTGATTATGAGTACCTTATATCTAGATCAGGTGTTCAATCTGATAATGTCGAAAACACATCACTCAACAGCAGATACATAGAAAATATATTGCATGGTGGGCTGATGAACATAGGCTACAAATATAGAACTGCTAACCTAAAGTTTACAAAACTCTATGTACAAAACACCATCAACCAAACCAGAACAGTAGAGGGTACTTTTGGTGAGAACAATTCTGATGAGCAAAGAAATTTTTTAGAGTGGCAAGAAAGAGAATTAGATATTAACCAACTCTCTGGAGGATTTGATTATGAAATTTTTCTAGGTAACAGATTTGATTTTGGGATTGAGCAAGCTAGTGCAAAAGAGTATGTTCCCAATGATATTTACTATAATCTAAAAAACTATAAAGACCATTATATTTTTTATAAAAATCAAAGTTCATTAGAACTCTTAAACAGAACCACTGATGATACATTGAGTAATTACTTTATTAAAAACAAAACACAACTTGAACTATTTTCTAAAGATGATTTTTTAGAGTTTGGTTACTCCTATGAAGACAAAGAGAGAAAAAGTAAGCTTAACAGAACAAAAATAGACACTACTGTGGATAATTCAGACGCCTTAAACCTTCAAATGAATGACATAGTTAATTATTCTGATAATACAAAACTAAACTATTATCTAACGTCTAACCCTAAAGACAGTTTTAATGCTAACTTTAGCAAAACTGCTTACTTTACAAACATAGGATTAGAACCAACAAAAGAGTTGTTTTTACAGTTTGGAGTTAGACTTGTTGAAATAGATCAAAAAGTACAACAATATGAAATAGACAATAATTTGGTTGCTTTAACCTACAGTAAAAATTCATACAATAAAACTTTACCATCGGTATCTGCTAAATATGAATTTAATAAAGAAAATCAAATCAAATTGGCATATACGCAAACATTTATATATCCTGATTTTAGAGAGTTTATAGACAATGAATTTATACACCCCGTATTTATAGCTAAAGTTGCGGGTAATCCAGATCTAGTAGAAACCGACATACAAAACATCGATTTTCAGTATGGACATTATTTTAATGATATTGAGAATATTACACTTTCTTTATTTTACAAATATATGAAAAATCCAATTGAAGATACTATGACCTACACCTCTTCAACACTCGACAGATATTCATTTGAAAATTCAGATTCTGCAGAACTTACGGGACTCGAATTTAGTTGGTATAAAAACTTTGAGTTTATCTATCCAGCGTTAAAAAACATGATATTTTCAGGAAACTATACCTATATAAACTCTGAAGTATCACTAACACAAGAACAAAAAGAAAAGTTTGTAACACAAGCAAGAGGGCTTCAAGGATTATCTCCACAAGTTCTAAATTTATCATTAACATACCAAAACAAGCAAAGAAGTTTAAACCTTTCATACAACAAAATGGATGAGCGTTTAATGCGTGTAGCACTAAAGAATGGAAACGTTGTTTTAGGTTTAGATGATTATGAAGTACCCCCTAGTTTGCTTGATTTTACATGGATAGAAAACTACTACTCGAATTATTTTAAAACTGACTTTTCTATGTCAGTAAAAATAAAAAACTTGCTTGATAGTGAAACCCTATGGAAACAAAAAGACAAAACGACTTTAAAATATAAAACAGGTCAGTCTTTTTCTTTTTCACTAAATGCAAAAATTTAACTTTGTAACCAAACTGAAATGTAAAAGTTATAAAATCATTACGTTTATAAGGAAAATAAGTGCAAGAACATATCTTAATTGTTGATGATGACAATGACATACTAGAACTTTTAGAATACAACCTGAGTAGTGCGGGTTACGATGTGCTTGGGTTTTTAAATACAAAGCATGTACGACGCGTACTCCAAGAAGAACCCATTGATCTTATTATCATGGACAGAAACCTTCCCGACATAGAAGGTTCAACCTATGTTGAGATGCTACGAAGCAAAAATATCAATACCCCGGTGATCTTTTTGAGTGCTAAAGACACTCAAGAGGACATTAATGAGGGCTTTTTAAAAGGAGCGGATGATTACATCACTAAACCTTTTGATATAGAGGAGCTTCAACTACGAATAAAAGCTGTGCTTAATAGATACAACCTAAACTCTAAAGAAACACAAAAAGACCTACACTACCAAGATATTAAGCTCGATCTCAATTTACACAAGGTGACTATTGATACCTACGAAACCAATTTAACCAAACTTGAAACAGCCCTACTTCATATACTAATTGTCAACAAAGGAAAGGTTTTAGACAGAGAGTTTTTACTTAAACATATTTGGAAGGATTCGGACAACATCCACCAAAAAACGGTCAATGTTGCCATGAAGCGATTAAAGGAAAAAATAGATCCTTTTAAAAACAAAGACTACATAAAAACCATTCGTGGTGTTGGGTATTTACTAAACTAGATCTACTCTTGAATGCTTATTCTGGTTTATGAGCTTCTTCGTCTTTGTGAATTTCTTCTAGGTTTGCTATCTTTTGAACGCGAACCTTTTTGAGAACGTCCTCGTCCTCCACCAAGATTAACCGGTTCTGCCTTAATAGATGGATCAGGACGGAACCCTTTTAACCACACTTTAGGTATATCTTTTTTGATCAATTTTTCTATATTGTCTAAAAATTCGTTTTCGTCAATACAAACCAAAGATATAGCTTCACCTTCGTTTCCTGCACGTCCTGTACGTCCGATACGGTGAACATAATCTTCACTTACATTTGGTAATTCATAATTCACTACATGAGGCAGTTGATCGATGTCGATTCCACGTGCTGCTATATCTGTTGCAACCAGTACCCTAACTTCACCTTTTTTAAAGTCAGCCAAAGCTTTGGTTCTTGCATTTTGACTTTTGTTTCCATGAATAGCAACAGCCGTTATGCCATCTTTGTCAAGTTGTCCACACAGTTTATTTGCCCCGTGTTTAGTTCTTGTAAAAACAAGTACTTGCTTCCATTTTCCCTCAGTGATCAGATGCGTTAACAACTCTCTTTTTCGTGCTTTATCCACATGATAAACGGCTTGTTTAACAATCTCACTCGAGGTGTTTCTTCGTGCTACTTCAATCAGTGTTGGTGCTTTTAACAAACTCTCAGATAATTTTTTGATCTCATTAGAATAGGTTGCGGAGAAGAGAAGGTTTTGACGCTCTTTTGGTAAAAGCTTCATAATCTTTTTAATATCATTTATAAAACCCATATCCAACATTCTGTCTGCTTCATCAAGAATAAAAAAATCTACTTTTGAGAGTTTTATTGTTCCTTGTGAAATATGATCAAGTAATCTTCCCGGTGTGGCAACAACAATATCTACCCCTTTTCTAAGTTGTGTAATTTGTGGATTTATTTTTACTCCACCAAAAATCACCGTTGATTTAAAAGGTAAATGTTTACCATAAAGTGAAACACTCTCAGCTACCTGTGCGGCTAATTCACGAGTAGGTGTAAGTATGAGTGCACGTACTTCATGTTTATGTTTTGTTGGTTTTGCACGTGAGAGTAATTCGAGTAAAGGAAGCGTAAAACCTGCTGTTTTTCCTGTTCCTGTTTGTGCTCCGGCTAAAATATCTTTTCTTTTAAGTACTACGGGTATGGCTTGTTCTTGTATGGGGGTGGCTTTTGTGTAACCTTGTTCTTGTATCGCTTTTAAAATGGGTGCTGATAGACCTAATTCTTTAAATGTCAACTTATTTATCCTAGTTGTTAATATCTATTCATAATAGCATAAATAAGCGTGGATTAATCTGTAAATTCAAATATAGATTAATCCTATCAAACTGAACTAATTTAATACTAAGATTATACAACCTCTAAAAGCATAAATGCTGTTGAAAAACGTCCACTTTCTGGAATATAGCAAAGAACTTTATCCCCTTTTTTTGCAAGCCCTGTATTAAAGTACTCTTCTAACATAATATACATAGAAGCACTTCCTGTATTTCCTTTGCTTGGAAGGTTTGTAAACCATCTATCTTGTGGAATGTCACAACCTGCTTTACACATCTTTTCATACACTTCATCTCGAAAAAAACCTGAAGAATAATGCGGTAGATACCAATCTATTTCATCAGGATTAAACATTTTTTTCTCTAACATCTCTTCTAACATTTTCATAACTGTGTAATCTGTAATATTTTCATTAAGTTGCTTTACATCTTGTTTCACTGAAAAAATAGATCTACTTAAAAGTTCTTCTTGTGTGTATGTTCTCCATCCACGAATACTACCATCTTCAAGTTTTTCACACCCTGCATACATACATGCTTCTAGCTCCCCTGCATATGAACGAGAGTAGATCTTGTTTATTTTAAGACTAAGCCCTTTTTCATTTGCTTTGTCACTTAAAGCCATTGCACCCGCACCATCACTCAACATCCATCTTAAAAAATCTTTTTCAAAAGCAAGTTCTGGTTTTTTTTCCAAAGCTTCTACTTGACTTTCCATCTCTTGTTCAAAATTTTCACTTCTCATAGTTGCAGAAGCGTTTTCGCTTCCTGTTGCTATGGCTAAGGTTGCTTCACCTGATTTAATTGATGTGTACGCGTATTTTAAAGCAGTTATGCCACTTAAACAGATTCCTGCCGTTGATACCACTTCTAGGGGGGAGATCTTCAACTCACCATGAACCATTGCGGCATGGTTTGGCATCAATTGATCAGGTATTGTCGTACCACATACCAATAGATCAGCTTTATTTAGATCAATTCCACCCTCTTGTAACTTTTTAATCGCTGAAGCGCTCAATTGAGCATTGGTGTGTGTTGCTTCTCTTGTTTGTGGATCGATAGCGTAATAACGTGATTTTATTTTATTGGATTTTAATATAATTTTTCTAGCACGAGAAGGGCGAGGACCTGCTTGACCTAAGACATTTTCCATCTTGTCGTTTTCAATAGCTTCATTGGGTAAAAAAGCCGCTATTTTGTTTATATATACATCATTCATTTTTACTTCTTTAAGTTTATGTTTCTAAAATATTTTACCTAACTTAACTCTATTTTATTATTAAATAAAAGATGATTATTTTTGAATTGAATGTTAAAAATTTATAGAGAGAGTGAATATGCCCCTAGAGGCATATTATATAAAGCGTTTAGTCTTGTGTATTGTACACATCACCCTTGATTGTATAACCTTGTTTTCCAAAAAGAATTAAAGACCAACCTTTATGATAAACTTGAGCATTTTTAACTAAATCACCCCTATGAGCATGAGCCGTTTCAGAAACAGCTTGATCTAACTTTGTAATTCCTCCAATAGGAATCCCAAGAACATTTAAACTCATTACATCATTTTCTACATTTGAAGCAACTTTATGTTGTTCGTTAATATTTTTAGGATTATAAGCGTCTGTTGATAAAGCTGTAAAATTCCCCATGTGTTGTGAACATCCACTTAATAAAAAAGCAAATGCAGCGATTGATGTGTATAAAGATAATTTTTTCATCTTTTCCCTTGTTTTAAAATAGAGAGTATTTTATATATATTTTTATTAAAATATGTTTAATTGTTTAATAAAAAAATTAATCTATTTATTACAGTTTAACCAAAGTTCCTATTAATAGCACAAAAAAGTGCTTTTATAGATGCCGAAGCAATATCATTATCTGAACCCATACCAAAACACGAAAGAGTATCTTCACTTTGAATCTCTATATACGCAATAGCCTTTGCCGTGCTTTTATCTCCACATGAATGTTCAGAATAAGACTTAATTTTGAACTCATTTGGATATTCTTTCATCAACGCTCTTTTAGCAGCGTCAATAGGTCCATTTCCTTCTGCAACCGTTGTTTTCAACTCACCATTTAACCTAAACGTCAATTCACATGTTGAAATATTACTTTTTGAACTAAGGGTATAATCAACTAAAGAAACATGTTCTTTATTCTCAAAATAATTTACATTCAATACCTTATAGATCTCTTCTGCATTTAACTCTCTGCCCTCTTTATCGCTAAGTGCTTGAACCAATTTTCCAATCTCTGGGTGCATTGCTTTTGGAAGCTGATAACCAAAATTTTTCTCTAAAATATATGCTATCCCCCCTTTTCCTGATTGAGAATTAATACGAATAATATCTTCATACGTTCGTCCAACATCACTTGGATCTATTGGAAGGTAAGGAACTTCCCAAAAAGCATCATCTCGTGAATCTTGATAAGCCATACCTTTGTTTATAGCATCTTGATGTGAACCTGAAAATGCCGTATAAACAAGCTCTCCAACGTATGGATGACGAGGGTGTGTTGGCATCTCGGTACAACGTTCAACCACATCTAAGATCTCATCCACTTTACTTAAATCAAGTTCAGAGTCTAAACCTTGTGTTGTCATGTTTAGTGCCAAAGTAATAATGTCCACATTTCCTGTACGCTCACCATTGCTCAACAATGTTCCCTCAACTCTGTCTGCTCCTGCTAAAAGTGCAAGTTCAGTTGCGGCAATAGAGGTACCTCTGTCATTATGCGTGTGTGTAGAGATGATCACATTTTCTCTGTTATCAAGGTGTCTTGCCATCCATTCAATTTGATCCGCATAAATATTTGGTGTTGCCATTTCAACGGTTGCTGGAAGATTAATGATCACTTTTCTCTCTTCACTTATTCCCCATCTTTGAGTAACAGCATTACATATTTGTGCTGCAAAATCTAACTCTGTTCCCGTAAAACTCTCAGGTGAGTATTCCAAAAATATTTTACCATCGTGTTGTTTTTCATATTTTTTGACTAGATCCACACCCTCAAGTGCTAGATCTATAATATCTTGTTGTTCTTTTTTAAAAACAATTTTTCTTTGCGCCACAGAGGTTGAGTTGTACAAATGTACGGTTGCTTTTTTAACACCTTTTAATGATTCAAATGTTTTAGCTATTAAATGCTCACGTGCTTGCACTAAAACTTGAATTGTTACATCTTCAGGAATAAGCTTATCATCAACCAAACGACGTAAAAAGTCAAACTCAACTTTCGATGCAGAGGGAAAACCAACCTCAATTTCTTTAAATCCGAGTTTTAATAAGAGTGTAAATAATTCAAGTTTTTTCTCCATATTCATTGGATTGATTAGTGCTTGATTTCCATCACGTAAATCTACACTACACCAATGTGGAGCTTTTTCAATAATATTGTCTGGCCAAGTACGATTTGGCAAATCAATTTGTGGATACGGGCGATACTTGCCCTGTGAAATATTTTTCATAACGTTCTCTTTTCTTGAATTACTATTAGCTCACTCTTAAATTTGCTAATTTGAATGCAATTATAGCAAATTTATGATTATTACATTATTTTAGTTATCATATAAAAAATTATTTTGGAGATAATAATGAATGAATCCACTTTACGTAATGTATCTTTATCTAATATTGCTCAAATAGTATTATTTATCATTGCATTGATTGTAGAATTTTTGATTTTTGATTTTTCTATTGTTTTAGTTTCAATTACTGCCTTACACATAGCTTTAGCACTCTATTTACGTTCACAATTGATTATAGTCAAAACATCTGTTGAAGGTGCAACCAAAGCAATGGTTAATGTCAGTAGCGGTAACTTTGAAGTGAGTGTACCTGAGATTGGTAAAGGTGAGATCTACAATCTTGCCATAGAGTTTAACTCTATGTTAGCTCAACTTAAGCATTATATGCAAGAAACCATTAAAGCAATTAATATCGCTGAAGATACAAACACTTCATACTATGCAAATACAGATGGGTTAAACTCCTCTTTAAAAGAAGCCGCTGATAAAATCAATCAATCTGTTAAGATGATAGAAGATGGTTACGATGCTCAAAATAGAGGTAAGTTCACTCAAAAACTTCATAACTTAGGTGGTGGTATTGCCCACGGCTTACAAGTTATTCAAAATAATCTTCTTAACAACTCTGAAGAAGTTGAGAAAATATCAAAAATGTCTATTCAGACTTCTTGTGAAGCCGATGAAAGTTTAAAATCTATGGATAACATCTCAGATCTATTTAATAGCCTAAGTCAAAAAATAGATTCAACGAATCATAATATCAATGGTCTTTCTGAACGCTCTAAAGAGATCTCTAATATTGCTGATATTATTAAAGATATTGCAGAACAAACAAATCTATTGGCCTTAAATGCAGCTATTGAAGCAGCACGAGCGGGTGAGCATGGACGTGGATTTGCCGTTGTTGCAGATGAAGTTAGAAAGCTTGCAGAGAGAACCCAAAAATCTACGCAAGAAATATCCATTACTATTCAAACACTTCAACAAGAAGCAACAGAGATGCAATCTCACTCTAAAGACATGACCGATATTTCAACTTCTGCTACGCATAGCATAGAAGAGTTTGCCCAAACACTAAAAAGTTTTCAAAACAATGCTCAACAATCAGCTAATTATTCAACATTTATTAGGGATTCATTATTTATGGTTCTTGTAAAAATTGATCATATTTTATTTAAATCAAATGCTTATACTTCTGTTATCTCTCAAAAAAATGTTGCCTCGTTTAGTGATCACAAAAATTGTAGACTTGGAAAATGGTATTTTGGTAAAGGTAAAGAGCGTTATGGACATACAAATAATTATTCATTGATCGATGAACCTCATGCAAGTGTACACACAAATGTTATTAAAAATGTTAAATATGTTGAAGAAGGAACAGTATTTAAAGATGAAAATGAAGATACTATCATTAATAACTTCAGAAATATGGAAGCAGAAAGTGAAAAATTATTTAGTATTTTAGACCAAGTGATACAAGAATTAGATCCTACAAATAATGTAGATAAGTAGTTTGTTTATCTATTCCCTTTAAAAGGGAATAAACTTTAAGTCAGTGCCTTAGCACTGGTAAGTTGTTTTAAACTCATAAGCAGTTGGACGACCCTCATCTGGCCATACATCACGCTCAAATCTGTAATGTTGGTAAGCATCAATAAATTCTTGAGTAAACACTGGCTTTAAGAAGTCATTGTCACCAATAAGACCTTCTAGTGCTTCACGTAAAGTGTGAGGCATTTGAGGGATTTTTTTCTCACGAATCTCATCAAGAGATAATTCAAATAGATCTTCATCCATTGGACCAACTGGCATATCTTTCTTAGCAATTCCATCAAGACCAGCCATCATCATTACCGCAAATGCAAGGTAAGGACAAGCAGTAGAATCTGGGAAACGCATCTCAATACGAGTAGCCATCTCACCTGCACCATAAGGGATACGACAAGCAGCTGAACGGTTTTGAGAAGAATAAGTTAAAATACTTGGAGCTTCAAATCCTGGTAATAAACGCTTGTACGAGTTAGTTGAAGGATTAGTAAATGCAGATACAGCAGCAGCATGTTTAAAGATACCAGCTGTATAGTTAAGCGCCATTTCACTTAAGTTTGCATATTCACCCGGTGCATAGAAAAGGTTTTTACCATCTTTCCAAAGTGATTGATGTACGTGCATACCATTACCATTGTCACCATAAAGTGGTTTAGGCATAAATGTAGCTGTTTTACCATTAAGGTGAGCAACCATTTTTACAACGTATTTATATTTTTGAACATTATCAGCTGCACCAATAATATCAGAGAATACAATACCGATTTCATGTTGACCTTGTGCAACTTCGTGGTGACCAAGAACAACTTCAAGACCAACTTGCTCAAGAACTTGCATCATTTCAGCACGAATATCTACACCAGAATCTGTAGGTTGAACTGGGAAGTAACCACCTTTTGTTCCTGGTCTGTGACCTGTGTTGTACATCTCTGGATAAGGGTTATTTGAATTCCATTCACCCTCTTCAGTATCAACTTTGTAACCTGCTTCGTTGATGTTGTCAACAAATGTTACAGAATCAAACATAAAAAATTCGTTTTCTGGACCAAAATATGCAGCATCCGCTATCCCAATCTCTTCAGCATGTTTTAGTGCTTTTTTAGCAATTGAACGTGGACATCTTTCATACGGTTGTTCTTTGTAGATATCAAAAACATCACAAAATACGATAACTGTTGGATCAGCAGTAAAGGGATCTAAGAAAGCTGTTTCAATGTCAACTTTTAAAATCATATCTGATTTGTTAATCGGTTGCCATGCTTCGATTGATGAACCATCAAACGGCAATCCATTTTCTAGTTGACCAGTAGTTACAGCACTCATTCTGTAACTGATATGATGCCATGCACCTTTAATATCACTAAATCTAAAGTCTACAAATTGTACATCATTATCTTCACAGTAAGTGAAAAATTCTTCTACACTATTAACAAATTTTCCCATTCGTTTTCTCCCAAATTATAAAATTGCTAATAGTATATCTGATTTAAAATTAATTCAATATATATCTTTGTATAAAATTTAATCAATTACTGATGTAAATGGATCTCTCCACCTTTTTTAGCATACATCATAAGGTTTGCTATGTTCACCGTTCTATCACATGAACGCTCTAATTTTCTTAAACTTCCCAATACTTTTACATATTCAATCGCCAACTCTTTTTCATCAATAATATGGGTCATAATATCTTTTTCAAGCACTGAGAAGAAGTCATCGTTTTTACTCTCTTCAACCATCACTTTTCTATAATTGTCATCTATATTACATGTATCTATATCTACAAAACACTCATAAATAAGTTCCAAAGATACAATGGTACTTTTATGTAGAGGTAAAATGGTCGGATTTAAAGGTTCTAAGTTACATGCACTGTCCACGTGTTCTTTCATTCTACGAGAATATTTTTTAATTCCCATTCCAATACGAACAATTTCATTTGTCATTTTTAAATATGCCACTAAAAATCTTAATTCATCCGCTTCTGGTCCAAAAAGTGCAAATGCTTTAATGATCTCATTATCAATAATATCTGCATTAATGCCAAGATTGTTCAGCTTTGTTTGTACCTCTTGATACTTAACCTCATCGTTCTCTTTATACGCTTCATAAGAGATCACATTAGCTTCTGTTATATTTTTCAATATTTGTGCTATTTTTTCTCTTATTTGTGCTATTTTTTCTTCGTATTTACTTCTCATCTATTGCCTTCCTATTATCCAAATTTTCCAGTAATGTAGTCTTGTGTTAACTTCTCACGAGGTGTTACAAAAAGTTCTTCTGTCTTGCCCAGCTCTACCAATTCACCTAAGTACATAAAACCTGTGTAGTCGCTCACCCTTGCAGCTTGTTGCATGTTGTGTGTCACAATAACAATACTTACCCTGTCTTTTAAAGAAACAACCAACTCTTCAATCCCTGCTGTAGAGATTGGATCAAGTGCACTTGTTGGCTCATCAAACAATAAAACCTCAGGTTCAACAGCAATCGCACGAGCAATACATAGACGTTGTTGCTGTCCTCCTGAAAGACCATTTGCATCGTGTTTTAACCTGTCTTTTACCTCTTTAAATATTGCGGCATCTTTAAGTGCCTTTTCCACTCTGTCTTGAAGTTCTGTTTTGTTTTTAATACCTTGAAGCCTCATTCCATAAGCCACATTATCAAAAATACTCATTGGAAATGCCGTAGGTTTTTGAAAAATCATACCTATTTGTATGCGAAGATTTATCAGATCTTCTTTTGCACTTAAAATATTTCTGTCTTTAAATATTACTTCCCCCTCATACCCATTACCTGGATAGAGATCGTGCATACGGTTAAAGCTTCTAAGTAGGGTTGTTTTTCCACACCCAGATGGTCCAATTAAAGCCGTAATACTATTTTTTGCTATGGGCATACTTACTTTTTTAATACTTGGTTCATCCGCCCCTGCATAGGTAAAATCAAAGTTTTTTACATCCAGTGCAATCTCTCCATTAATATCAACAATACTCGCCATTACTTTCCTTTTAAGATTTTTTCTTCATAATAAATAATCTTCCAAGAATGTTTAAACTCAAAATAAACATACTTAGAATAAATGCTGCTGCCCAACCAAGACGTTGCCAATCTTCATAAGGGCTTGTTGCATAGTTGTACATCGTTACCGTTAATGATGCCATTGGTTCCATCATATCTGTGTTTAAAAAGTTATCATTAAACGATGTAAATAAAAGCGGTGCCGTTTCTCCTGCAACCCGAGCAACTCCAAGCAATATACCTGTTAGTATTCCTGCCTTAGCACCACGGTAAACCACTTGCATAATCACTTTGTATTTTGGTGCTCCTAAGGCAAACGCTGCTTCACGAAGTGTTGATGGAACAAGCTGAAGCATGTCATCAGTGGTACGTAGAATAATTGGAAGCATTATAATAGTCAGTGCAATCGATCCAGCCCAACCACTAAAGTGCCCCATAGGTGCTACAACTATTGCATAAACAAAAGCACCAATTACAATAGATGGAGCCGACATCATAATGTCTGATATATCACGTATAGTTTCAGAGAGTTTCGACTTGCCACCGTACTCACTAAGGTATGTCCCTGCTAAAATTCCTAAAGGAACACCAATTATTGTTGCATATCCAACAATATAAAGTTGACCAATTAGTGCATGCTTAAGTCCACTTTCATCATATCCTGGAGGTGCACCCTCTTGTGTAAAGATAGTAGTACTTAAAGCATCCACACCATTAGCAACGAGTACATAAAGAATCCAAAATAAAAATCCTATCCCTATTAATGCTGAGAGTGTAGACAAAGTCATGACTAATTTGTTGATAAAAATTCTTTTATTTGTGTGTGTCATTATGCGACTCTCTTTCTTCTAAGAAAGTAAAACTTTGCAATAGAGATAATGGTAAAACTGATCACCAACAACAATAAAGACAACTCAAACAATGATGAGTAATACAGGTCTGTATCAGCTTCTGTAAATTCATTTGCCAGTGTTACAGGGATAGATGTTGCAGGTTGCGTAATATCTGCAGAAATTTTGTGTACATTACCCATGACAAATGTCACCGCCATTGTTTCACCAATAGCACGACCAAGAGCTAAGATAAAAGAACCAATAATCCCAGCTTTTGCATATGGTATAACGATGTCTTTTATTACATCCCACTTAGTACCACCAAGTGCATAGGCAGATTCTTTTAAAATATCGGGTGTTGTGTTCATAGCATCACGTGTAACCGCTGCCATAAAAGGAAGAATCATAATACTTAAAACAATTCCCGCAGTTAACATCGATATACCAATACCCCCAACAGCATCACGGATAATAGGAACAAAATAAAAGAGTCCCCACATTCCATAAATCACCGAAGGAATCGCAGCCAACAGTTCTATGGACACGCCTACGGGTGATTTTAATCGAGCGGGTGCTAATTCACTTAAAAATATAGCTACCCCAATAGCAACAGGTACCGCCAGTAACATTGCTAAAAATGTAGATAACACCGAACCATATATGGCAGGCAATGCACCAAATTTTTCTAAGTTTGGTGCCCATTTTGTTTCTGAAATAAAATCAAAACCAAAAGCCTCCATAGATACAAGAGAATGATCAAACAAAACAGTAAATATCCATGCGACCAATAATAATATTGCTATTGCTATAACCTTCGTTACGTTTGCAAATAGTTTATCAAGTACTAAACTCAAGAGAGCCCTCCTTTTAAAAAGTTTAGAATTTTAAAAAACTAAGATTACTTGCTGGTTACCAAAAGGGTGAAAAAAAAGTTTTTTTGTAATGAATTTGTAATAATTGTTAAGTAGGTATTTTTATTTGCAAAGGGTAAAATTGAAGATAAAATCAAGAAACTTAGGAGTATACTTATTACAGATGCAATAAGAGAAAATTTTTATAAGTGAGGGAATTTAATGGTTAATAATCCAGAAGAACTATTTGAAATTGATGGACAAAGTGTTTCATTAAACACGTTAATTGAAACCTATACAAAGTTTCATTCTAACAAAAAAACAAAAACTAAGGCCCTAAAAAAAAGGTCTAACGAACAGAAGTTAAAACCTTACCAAGCAGAACTTATTAAGTTACAAAAACACCTTGAAAATACCGATCAAAAGATGATCATCCTTTTTGAAGGACGTGATGCTGCTGGAAAAGGTGGAACTATCCGACGTGTTACACGCTACATGGATGAAAAACATTACCGCGTTGTTGCCTTAGGAAAACCAACAGAAGAACAAAAAACACAATGGTTTTACCAAAAGTATATTCAACATTTTCCCCGTGCAGGTGAGATAGTCCTTTTTGACAGAAGCTGGTACAACCGAGCAATGGTAGAATCTGTATTTAACTTTTGTACCAAAAAAGAATATGAAGACTTTATGAACGGCGTAAAAGGGTTTGAAAATGATCTCGTACGTCAAGGGATCATCCTTGTTAAACTTTATTACAGCGTGACCAAAGATGAACAAGCCAGAAGGTTTGAGCGACGAAAAAATGATCCGCTTAGACAATGGAAACTCAGTGAGATAGATCTACAAGCCCAAGAGCGTTGGGATGACTTTACCACTACCAAGTACAACATGTTAAAAAGTACACATTCACATAATGCTCCATGGACCATTGTTAGATCCAAAGACAAACAAAAAGCGCGCATGGAATCACTAAAAGTGATTTTAAACACTATAAACTATGAAGGCAGAGATGATTCACTCAACTATGCACTCGATCCAGAGGTAGTTATCTCAGGTGCCAGAGAGATAGAGATAATGGATGCTCAGGTTTCAAGTACTGGTAAATTTATAGGTTAAACACATTTCATAAAAAGGACATAAAAATGGGACAAAAAAGAAGCATAATTGATGATGAATTTAAAGATAAAGAAGAGTTAGATACAAGTAAAAAGAAAAAGCACAAATCTGATAATTTTCAAAGAAAAAGAAACACCATGAAAGAAAAAGGAAACAAGGTTCAGATCTGGGTTAAAAAAGAAACTTTAGCCTATGAAAAAGAGTTAGCAAAACTTCAAGTGGAACTTTTAAAATTTCAAAACCACGTTAAAGACAAAGGTTTAAAAATTCTCATGATCTTTGAAGGGCGTGACGCCGCGGGAAAAGGTGGCACAATCAAGCGAATCACCGAACACCTTAATCCACGTGGGGCAAGGGTTGTTGCCCTTGAAAAACCAAGCGACAAGGAAACTTCTCAATGGTATTTTCAACGCTATGTAAAACACCTTCCATCAGCAGGAGAAATTGTCTTGTTTGATAGATCATGGTACAACCGTTCAATGGTTGAGCCTGTTATGGGTTTTTGTACAGAAAGAGAACATCATAAGTTTTTAAAAGATGCTCCAGAATTTGAAAAAATGATTGTTGATGAGGGGATCCAGATCTTTAAATTTTACTTTTCTGTTTCTAAAGATGAACAAGCCAGACGTTTTAAAGCAAGAGAAACCGATCCACTAAAGCAGTACAAACTTTCTCCAGTGGATAAAGAATCACAAAGATTATGGAACGAATACTCTTTAGCAAAATTTATGATGCTCAGTGCCACACACACAGAATCGGCACCTTGGACCATTGTAAAAAGTGACAATAAGAAAAAAGCAAGAATAAATTGTATTAAACATATATTGAGTTTTGTCCAATACCCTGAGAAAATCAAACAAGAGAAAGTTAAAGTGGATAAAGAGATCATTGTATATGGTAGAGATGAAGCCATATCTATGGAAAAAAAGTTTAAATTCTCACTTAAAAGTTAAATCCAAATAGTTACAAAATGGTTACAAAATCAACCTCTAAATTGGGTATTTTGTAACCAATATGTAATAAGCTAAATTTATAATTTCGTATCTTAAAACACAAGGGTACGAAATGTTAAAAAAATTACTTTCATCATTAATAGCCGTTACAATTGGAGTAACTCCTCTACTAGCAGCCGATAAAATCAACGGAGCTGGTGCATCTTTTCCTGCACCACTTTATTATGGTTGGGCTTTTGACTATAGAAAAGACACAAAAAATCGTGTAAATTACCAATCGATTGGTTCAGGTGGAGGGATTAAACAGATCACAAAACGTGTGGTTGACTTTGGTGCTTCTGATAAACCACTTAATACTAAAAAGCTCTCCAAAGGTAAATTGCTTCAATTTCCAGCCGTTATTGGTTCCATAGTTATCGCTTTTAACGTTGATGGTATTAAAGACGCAACCCTAAAACTAAACAACAATGTTGTAGCAGATATATTTGCTGGAAAAATAACGAGATGGAATGATTCAGCCATTCAATCAGAAAACCCAAGTGTCAAACTTCCCAATGAAGAGATCATTGTTGTTCACCGTTCAGATGGATCGGGTACCACATATAACTTTACCTACTATCTAAGTGGAAGTTCTAAAAACTGGAAAGAAAATTTTGGAACGGGTAAAGCTATTGACTGGGCAACAGGTATTGGTGGCAAAGGGAATGAAGGGGTAGCAAACTTAGTCAAACAAACACCAAATTCTATTGGTTACATTGAAAATGCCTATAAAGAGAAAAACCATTTAAGCGCAGCGATATTAAAAACAGCAAGTGGAAAATGGGTTGAAGCAACAGAGGCAAACTTTAAAGCAGCTGCTAAATACGCTTCTTGGACCAAAGAAGATCATTTTTATGCCATGTTGGCACTCCAACCAGGTGACACCTCATACCCTATTGTAGCAGCAACATTTATTTTGCTTCCTATAGAAAATAGCGATATGAATAAAAAAGTGGCTAAGTTTTATGACTATGCTTTTATGAACGGTGATCAACAAGCCAAAAAACTCGGTTATATACCACTCCCAGATGCAACCAAAAAGATGGTTCGTGAGTATTGGGCTCAAACAATTAAGTAAGCGTTTTTTTATTTAAAGGTCATCAATCCAAAACCGTTATTTTGATACTCTATTGTATCAATAAAACTGTTTTTGGATACTTTTACAAAATTTAACACCTCTTTTTTTTGAATCATATTTGCCTTTAAACTCATCGCACAAGCAATCACTTTTACCTGTTTTGAGGTTGCTAGATCTGTGATGTATTTTTGGGCTAATTTGATGTCTGCTAGATCATCATCGTCCACTATCTCTTCATAATTTTTAGAGATCATTGGTACACAACTACCGTGTAATGTTATAACAAAGTTTGCTTTATCCCCTTTTTCTTCAATCATAGAGATTGTTTTGTTGATCAATAACATACGTGTTTTGATGTAATAAGCATCCGATGAACTACAATCAAACACCGCCTTGTACTCTTTTGCGTAAAGATTTACAACCAATACCAATAAGATAATGTATTTCACTTCTTCTCCTTTTAAAATGTCAAGTACAACTTAACGTTTTATATTATAGGGTTTAATACTTATATTAGATTTAATAATAATGATTGTAATGGTTACAAGTGTGTAATTGCTTGTAACCATTTCGTAACCTCATCAAAGATATAATTTCATCAATAATTTTAATAGGATAATATAAATGAAAAAAATAGCATTATCAATAATAGCACTTGTATCTGCAACAATGGCTTCTTCACAGACAAATCTTCAACTAAAAGAAGAAAAAGGTTTTTATGATAGATTTCATGCAAAAGGTGATATGAGATTAAGATATGAAACAATTGAAAAAGGTGAGGGCTTAAGTGCTAGCAATAAATACAGAGCAAGATACCGTTTTAGATATAACTTAAATGTTGATATTACAGATAATATCCTACTTGAGGTGGCAACATCAAGTGGTAAAGGAAATCCAACTTCAGGAAATGTAACATTTCAAAGTGGTGACAATTGGGCTGATTATTTTGTGGATGAGCTAAAACTTGATATTGCTGATATTAAATACTCTTTTAATGATTCTTGGATTAGAGTTGGTAAGAGTAAACACCATATTTATAGACCAATTAAAACACAACTTATTTGGGATAATGATATTCGTCTTGAGGGTTTAAACTATGGATATAAAGATTCTGCTAATGCCCTAAGAGTGGGTATTAACAAAGTACATAGAGAAGCACACTACACAGATGGTGATGATATTAACATTCTTTTAGCTCAGTATGTACATACTCAAAAACTCTCTAGTGCTAAGTTAAACTTAGGTGCAGGTTATTACTTTTATGATGGTGTTAAGGGCAATACTGTTCAATCTGGTAATAAATTTAAGCAAAATTCAAATGATGGTAATTTTTATACAGAAGATTATGGAATTTTAGAAGCTTTTGGTGAACTAAAGTACAAAGATCTAATGGGTAAAGCATTTAAAGCAGCTGTTACATTAGCATATAACACTTTAGTAGATGAAGATAATTTAGGATATGACTTTAGTGTTGAATACGGTAAGACAAAAAAAGTGGGTGATATAAAGTTTAATGCTACATACAGAGATATTGCTAAAGATGCAGTATATGGAGCGCATAATGATTCTGACTTTAGTGGTGGTGGAACAGACTCTAAGGGTTACTATGTTAAAGCAAAATATAAATTTGACAACAAAGTAGATCTAGGGGCATGGCTAAACTGGAGTAAACTAGGTGATGCTAAGACAGATTATCATCGTGTACAACTTGACGCTATCTTAAAGTTTTAAGTGGTTTTATTGTAATTTAACTCCCCCTAAAAGGGAGTGAAATCAAACTTTATTTTTGTTTACCATTTCCATAATGTTCAAATAGATAATCGTTAATAGTTTTAGCATCTTCAGCACTAATTGGTGCTTTAAAGTGCTTGATCATTTTTTGTGTTTTTTTAGCCCACGCATCATAACTTAAAGGGCCTTGGTTAGTAATGTAACCAAAAGAGTGACACATTAAACAGTTCGATTGAACCGCATCAAAACCTTTACCCATTTTGATCTCGTATGAAATATAAGGAACAGCAATGTCGCCTTTAACTTGTGCTAATAGTGGTGCAGTACTTAGAGTTACTGCTATTAAAGTTTTTGTTAAAATATTTTTCATCCTATACTCCCTATATCACTTCTACGGTAACTTCATCAATACCGTTGTATTTGTATCCACCATGGTTCCAAAGAACATTTTTAGCCAAAGGTTGCTCATTGCCTAAGTTGTCAATTGCCTTAGTCATGATTTTTACTTTTCCATACGCTGTTGGTTTAAAAGCAAATCTAAATGCTTGATACGCATAACGTCCCGCTTTTTTAATAATGGCATCTTCCCATGTTTGTCCACCATCGACAGATACTTTCACTGTTTTAATACCATGTCCATCATCCCATGCAACACCACGAACCACAACGTGTGAGTTATGATAGATCTTGTCACCATTTTCAGGATAACCTATCACAGATTTTACATTCATGTTACTGATTGGTTTTGTTATTTTAGATCTGTTTTGTGGTGTTTCACTCTCTGTTTCATTATCAGGTACACGATACGCTACGTCCATAAAGAAAAGTGAACGGTATTTATCTGTAACAGTGATATTACTGATCATTTTTACCCAACTATCAGAGTAGTATCCAGGGATTACTAAACGTAAAGGATAACCATTTAAGTAAGGTAGATCTTCATCATTCATTTGATACGCTAAAATAACATGATCATCAAGTTCATGCAATTCTAACTCACGAACAAAGTTTGGTGTTTCATAGTAAGCTGCTTTGTCTTGACCGTTAAAACCAATAAATTTAGCTTCTTTTTTTACGCCCGCACGAGCTAAAACATCTGAAAGTCTAACACCCTTCCATCTGGCACAACCCATTGCACCGCTTCCCCACTGAATACCTCCAGCTTGAGGGTTAAAAGCAGATCTTGAGTTTCCACCACATTGAAGAACGGCATCTACTTCAACTTGTTCAAAATTCGTTTTTAAATCGTTTAAAGAGATATGTAACTCGTTATCTACTAAACCATTGATATGAATGGTGTATTTATCTGGATCAATATGTGTTGGAATCTCTGGGAGATGCCATCTTACAAAAAACTCATCATTTGGAGTTAATGCTTGAGTGTACGTACTTCTAGGTGACTCTAAAAGTGGCGGTCTGTCTGAATAAGTAATAAGTGGTTTCTTTTCAGGAAAAGCCATTTCTGACACTTTTCTTGAATCTATTGGCTGAGTTGTTACTCCAGCGCTTAATGACGTTCCCATCAATGCAGCCGATGCTACAAGAGATGATTTGAAAAAATCTCTTCTTTTCATTAGGAATCCTTGATTTTATATAAGTACTAGAATATTAGCAAATTAAAATTAAAACTTATTAAATAGATAAGATTATGTCATTTAATGTATCTTTGTTTTTGAGAATCTTGAATCTTTGAAACATCTACTACTATAAAACTATCGATACAAGACGCAAAATCCTGATCCACATTATACGCGCAAAACTTTACCCCACCCTTTTCACACAGTTGTGCATACTGCTTATATAAAATAGGTACCGTAGTGTCAAAGTTTTTCAAAAGTTTTTTTAGGGTTTTAAAATCCTGTTTGTAATCATCCCCTTTTAACTCTTCATTTAACATCTTTAAAAGTGCTGGATCTTGTTTGAAGTTGTAGGGTGACTTTGCACTAACAAAACCACTGTTATCGCCAAAATAATGATCAAAAAAGTTAAATATAATATCTTTGCTTACTTGTGAGTATGAAGCACTTAAACTCACTGGTCCAAACATGTATTTTATGTGTTGATTTTTATGTAAATATGCCCCTATTCCATACCATAGATAATCTAACGCTCTTGTTCCCCAGTATTTAGGTTGTACAAAACTACGTCCCAACTCTATGGAATCATCCAGTATCTCACCAAATTCCTTAGAGAAGTCAAAAAGTGTTGCATTATACAAGGCATTAATACCCTCATTTTGTATAATCTCTTTACATTCACCTATTCGGTATGAACCCACTATTTCTAAGTCATTTTCATCCCAAAGTACAATGTGTTTATAGTATTTGTCATACTTGTCCAGATCTCGCCTTTGATTTACACCCTCTCCTACTTTTCTAAAAGCGACCTCACGTAATCTTCCTATCTCTTTTAAAATAATAGACTCTTGCGTATTTGCATACAAGTAGATCTTTTTTCCATCTTGTGTTGTACCCAAAACCTCAGCTTGCTTTAACTCTTTTTTTATCAATTTTGTATCTTCTGGGTGTGCAATTGCCTTTTGTGTTTTAAACAAAGAACGCCCTTTTTTCAAAAGGTAGGTGTGTTGTTTGTAGAGTTCGACCACCCCATCTATTTCTAAAGAACTAGGATGAATATTACTGTTTGGAATTAACTCTCCAATATGTACTTTGATCAATTTATTGCGTTGTTTAAACATCTCATGTGATAAAAGAAGCGTGGAAATTTTTTTGTTTAATGTACTGACTGAATAAAAAGTTTTTGAATTTTTCGCACCTACATAGATCGGAAGAATTGGACTTTGCGTACGTTTTGCAAACTTTAAAAATCCTTTTTGCCACTTTGCATCTCTTACACCCTTGGGTGTCATACGACTTACTTCCCCAGCAGGAAAAATGATCAAAGCACCTTCATTTTCCAAAGTGTTATAGATCTGAGTAATAGACGCTTTGGTTTGCTGGTCTTTGAAGTTATTAACACTAATTAGTAAGGATTCTATTGATTTAAATTCTGCTAAAAAATCATTTGCTACTATCTTTACATCGGGTCTAATTTTTCCTATTAGCTTCAACAAAATAAACGCATCAAGTGATCCAAGCGGATGATTAGCAACAATGACCACTCTTCCTGTAGTAGGGATATTCTCAAGTTCCTTTTCTGCCAATAAAAAATCAACATTAAAGTACTCCAATACTTTATCTACAAATTCAAAACCTTTTAAATGTTTGTACTCTTGTAAAAAATCGTTTATGGTATCTTCATGTATGATCGTTTTAGCAAACTTTGAAAGTGAGGCATTTATGAGCTTATTATTTTTAATATTTGGGTATTTAGAATGGATCTCTTTTTGAATATCTATCATGTTTGATTCTCCGATTTTAATTCTTAGATTTTATACAATCAAAATTACAAACATGTTGCAAGTTGATTACAAAAGGGTACATATTGCAAAGTGTTCTTCACTTTGCTTGGCAATCTTTTTTTGCATACTAAATATATTATCAAGTAAGTTTTTATCTCTTTGTTTAGACTTTATATGCAACTCTATGATCGAAGCACTAACACTTAACAAGTTAAACCTCTTCACTTCTCCATCTCTGTTTTTAGAGGTTATAAAATTATTCAATCTATCTTCTGGTGTATAAAACTCTTTTACATCGTTAATAAATTTACTGATCACTCTTTGAATATCGATTACATGTTCATACTCATATTCAGGTGAGCATTTTACACCTACAAAGAAGTCATCTCCACCAATATGCGCTTTAAAGAACTGGCTATTAAGATTTTTTCTTAAAATATCCGCAAATAACTGAATCACTCTATCACCATTTCGAAAGCCATACACATCATTAAATGCCTTAAAATTATCCAGATCAAAATAACACATCAAGTATCTGTCATTTGATCGTATCGCATCATCGATATATTTCTCAATCAACAAGTTTCCAGGAAGTTTGGTGAGTGGATTTTGCTCCCTTGCATGTATAATATTTTGTTCATTCATTATATTAATAATCGACCGCGCCGATAAAAACCCATAATACTTTGAACTTTTTGTAATAATAATGCCGTTTGATTCTGGATCATTTGAAAACAACTCAATAATAGTCGAAGTATCAGAGTTAATGTCCGTACTTCCACAGGGCTTAATGATATTTTTTAATTTGGACTTTTTTGAGCCATCATTTAAAAGTAAAGAACGTCCATAAGGAGAATATAACAGGTCTTTTACTTGCTCTTCATGTAACACACCAATAGGCTCTTCATTAGAGTTTACCACAGGAACAATAGTGGTATTTTGATATTTTTTAAAATAATCAAATACATCACTCATTTTGGTATTGACTTGTAAAGATTCTATTTTGGCTAAATTTGATTTTATCTGGTCCCGTACACTGTTGGTACGCGAATTTTTATTGACATACTGCGAAATATGTTCGTAGGTATCAAGTATTTTTGATGTGTCTTTTGTTGGATGCTGGATCAAATAACCTTGAACTAAGTGGCATCCTATATCTCTACATGTAAGGAGTTCATTTTTTGTTTCTACCCCTTCAGCAATCACTTTAATACCGAGTTGAATAGCCAGATGGGTAATGTTTCGTACCATTAACTTTTTTTTAGCATTTTTTTCAATGTTTGTTAAAAAGAACCTGTCTATTTTGATCACATCAGGTGTTGTATCATACAAAAGTTTATACCCTGAATAACCGACACCAAAATCATCTATGGCGATGGAAAAGTTTTTATCTTTGTAATGAAAAAGTGTTTTTTCTATATTCACGTCGCATTTAACTTCATACCTTTCTGAAATTTCAAAACAGATATTTTCTTTTCTAACATCGTATTTTTTAATAATTTCTGCAGTATTTCCATGCTCGAAATTCGGCATCTCAAATAAACGGTTATCAAGGTTATAAAAAAGCTTTATTTGTTGGTAGTTCTCAATTTTAACAAACTTTTTTATGGTTTTTTCCCGTAGGGCTATGTCAAAGCTGTAAAGCAAATTTTCCACATAAACATCATCAAATAGATCAAATATAGTTTTATACCCTATATCTTGATAATTACGCAAAAGTGCTTCAACACCAAATATTTCACCGGTATGTATGTTAAGTATCGGTTGAAAAGCTATGTCTAGTAGTTCTAGGTTTTTTATCCATCTTTTAGGTAATTTATTTTTCATGCTTGTATCGTACAAGCTTTAGATTACACAAAAGACGCAATACGGTTACAAAACGGTATGAAAACTAATAACTTTAAACAAAGTCATCTTCCTCTTGAAGCTTTTTGTTTTTCTCTGTATTGTTTTGCTTCTAAGGACTGTGCTTTTCTTAACTCTTTTAATTTAACTCTTTGAAGCTTTTGTTGCTTGCGTTCTTCTTTTAAAGCTATTCTCTCTTTTTTAGCTTTTGCTAACTTTTCATTTGCTTCTTGCTTTTCGATCATTCTTTGTTTTTTGAGTTTTTGTCTATCGGTTAAACTTACATCAGCATTTAAAACCGTTGTATAACTCAATATCACCCCAAGTACACCTGCTAATACTATTTTATTCATCATTTGCCTTTAATACATTTCAAACTAATTATAACTTATTTTAATAAAATTACCCTTCTATTTTAAGACTAAAAATGACCTCTTTACAGACAATAATTTGGTATAATATCGCTATCAAATATAAGTGTAATAATCCAAAAAAAAGATTTCTTAAATAACCATGTCCTACTCTGTACTAATCGTTGATGATTCAAAATTTGTAAATAATAGCTTGGCAAAATACTTACGTGAATCAAAGTTTGATGTAACACAAACCTTTGATGTGAGTAGTTCTAAAGAAGTTTTACAAACAGATGAATTTGACTTTTGCTTGCTAGATCTAAACCTGCCCGATGGTAGTGGTGAAGATCTACTCCCCATACTCGATCAAAAAGACAATACAAAAGTTATTGTATTTACCTTTGAAAAGGACAGCACTCGCCGTGAGAAACTTTTTTCCCACAGCAGTGTGATTGACTACATGGTTAAAGAAAGAAATTTTAATGACATCGCTTTTGCTATTGTTGAGTTAATGAATAAAATATCAACCAACAAACAATTTAATATTTTGATTGTAGATGATTCACTAACCGTTTTAAAAATCTTACATAAACTCTTACAAAAACGTGGATTTAACATTCATGAAGCTACCAACGGTGTTGATGCACTTAAAATCATCAATGAAAAAAATATTGACTCTGTTATTGCTGATCTTGAAATGCCTCATATGAGTGGGGATAAACTCTTATCTAACATAAAAAAAATACCTCAACACCTATTAACGCCTATTATGATTCTCTCTGGAACATCAAAAGCTGAAATGATCTCGTATGTGATCAAAAATGGTGCTTGCGACTTTATAAAAAAACCTTTTGTAAATGAGGAATTTCTTTTAAAAGTTGATAAAATGATGGAGGATCTAAAACAAAAAAAGCTGATCAAACATCAACAAGAACTTTTACAACACAAGCTCAATGAAGAGGTAGAGAAGAACTGGGAATACAACAAACTTTTGATCCACCAATCTAAAATGGCAGCGATGGGTGAGATGATAAGTTACATAGCCCATCAATGGAGACAACCATTAAACGCCCTTGGTTTAGTTCTTCAAAAACAAAAATTATTTTTCTCTATGAATAAACTTGATGAAAATAAATTGAACGATACTGTTTTTAAAGGTTTAAACTTAGTATCACAGATGTCAAATACCATAGAGGACTTTAGAAACTTTTATAACAATGATAAACACTTTCAAGAGATTCAAATATCTGAAGTTATACACAAAGCCTTTAATATTATAGAACCCACCTTAGATGCCAATAATATACAAATCAATATAACCACCAAAAAAGACACTAAACTCACAATTGTTGCCAATGAGCTTTCCCAAGTTATTTTAAATATTTTATCTAATGCCATGGATGCACTGTTGTCAAATAAAATAACCTTACCTAAAATAAACATCACTATCAGTCAAACAAACAATTTAGCATTTATCTCAATTGAAGACAATGCAGGTGGTATTGGTAATGATATTATTGAACATATTTTTGAACCCTATTTTACGACAAAACAAGACAAGGGAACAGGGTTGGGATTGTATATGTCCAAAACCATTATTAAAGAACATTTAGATGGAGATCTAATCGTATCAAATACCAAAGCAGGAGCTTTGTTTACAATTGCACTACCCCTTAAGTAAAGAGCTTAAATACACTGATGTTCTATAGCATACTTTACAATATCAGAAGTGCTTCTTAAGGAGAGTTTTTCCATGATTCTTACTCTGTAAGTACTAATTGTTTTTGCTTTTACCCCGTACTTTAAAGCTATTTGGGCAGGTTTGATACCTTTAGCAATTTCACACAATACTTCGTATTCACGATTGGATAAGATCTCTTTGACCGATGAACTTTTTTTATCCACTTCAAGGTCAACGTTTTCTTGTATTTTTTGTACCAATTCTGTAATATTAATAGGCTTCATCAAATACGCATTTGCATGCAAATTAATAGCATTTAGCAGGTATTCTTTATCACTAAAAGCGGAGGTAAAAATACCTACAATGTCTTTGTGCGCTTTTTTAGCTTCACTAAGTAGATCCAAACCGTCCATGCACGGCATTCTAATATCGGAGATTAAAACATCTGGCTTATATTGTTGTATGTATTCTAAACCTTCACAACCATCACTTGCTTCGGCTACATGCTTAAACAATGAACGTAAGATCTCAACGAGTTCCTCTCTTACATCTTTGTCATCTTCAACAACAATAATACTTAAGTGTTCATCAATCATTTTAAAACAAAAGCTCCTCGGTAGCCTTTACCTCTTGTTCGACCCTTGGTGGTTTAGAAATATCACTAAAATACTCTTTCTTTTTTCCCACATCTACTTCTATTATTCCCTCAGGAATATCAAATTTTCTTTGTATTTGCGGGTAAAGTTTTAAGACACTTTGATAAAACATTCTAAAAGCAGGACCCGATATTTTACCACCCGTTTCCCAACGGTGCATTGGAGAGTTATCATCATTTCCAAACCATGCTATTGTTTGAATAGTTGGAGAATACCCTGCAAACCATCCATCAACATTGTTGTTTGTGGTTCCCGTTTTTCCTGCAAGTTCTATACCACGAACTCTTGCTCTACGACCCGTACCGCGTTTAACCACATCGCGTAAAATAGATGTCATTATAAACGCTTGCGTCGGCTCAGTTATAAACCGTATCATCTCTTGTTTTTCATAAATGATCTCATCATTTTTTTCAATGCTTAGGATCAAACTTGGTTCAACTTGAATACCATCGTTTGCAAACGACGAATAATACTTCGCTAGTTGCAAAGGTGAGAGGGAGATCGTTCCCAATGACACCGATAGATCTCTTGGTATATCTTCTATACCGAATTTATCAAGCTGACTTAAAAGTTGAGAGAGTCCTATCTCATTTACAAGATTAATGGTTGCTAAATTACGAGAATGCACCAATGCTTCACGCAAAGAGATAAGTCCTTTGTAATTTTTCTCATAATTTTTTGGTTTCCACTTTAACTCTTCACCATCTTTTTCATACTTATACGTACGCGATACATCAACAAGTTTGGTTGCTCCTGAAAATCCTAGGTCTATCCCCACTTGATAAATAAAAGGTTTAAATGCAGAACCGGGTTGGCGTTTTCCTTGTGTAGCACGATTGTAAGAACTTTTTTTATAATCGGTACTTCCAACCATTGCTAAAATATTTCCCGTTTTAGCTTCAAGCGATACCAAAGCACCGTTGAGTAAAGAGGTATTGGTTTCAGGTGCCACCTCCCATGTTGGATCTTTTAGTAAGATCTTTTGATCTTTTATCTTGTAGCCCTCTATTCTCTCAAGCGACATTTCATACGCTTTTTTAACCGACTCACGCGCTGCGTTTTGTAGTCTTAGATCAACGGTGGTATAAACTTTGTATCCACCTGTTTTAATATCCACATACCCTTTTTTACTCATTCTTCTAACCACTTCATCTACAATAAATGGTGCCTGATTTTGTGTAAGCGTGTCGTTGTAAACAACAGGATTTCTTGCTATCTCTTCTTGATACCTTGTTTCATCGATCCAACCTAAGATCTTCATACGTTTTAACACGCGGTTGGCTCTTCCCATTGAGATCTCATAATTTTTAGTTGGAGCATAAGTGCTTGGAGCTTTTGGAAGCCCCACCAAAATAGCCATCTCTTTAAGAGTTAAATCTTCTAATCGCTTATGAAAATACCCATCTGCTGCTGTTTTAATCCCATAATATCCATGTCCAAAGTAGATCTCATTTAAGTAACGTTCTAAGATCTGCTCCTTGCTTAAATGTCGTTCTACTTTTAGTGCGTAGATAGCTTCTTTTATTTTACGAGAGAGTTTTTTCTCCCTTGTTAAGAGTACATTTTTAACCAATTGCTGTGTGATGGTACTCGCACCCTCAACCGCACGTCCTGCTTTTAAAACTTTAACTGCCGCACGAAAAATAGCATCTACATTTATCCCAGGATGTTCAAAAAAAGAGGTATCTTCTATGGCAACAAGTGCTTCTATGATCTGGGGAGGAATCTCCTCAAAGGGAGCATAGTATCTGTGTTTTTTATCAAAAAGATTTGCTATTTTATTGCCATCTTTGTCATATATTCTTGTAGTTTGACTTGGTTTGTAATCTACCAATGATGATATATCATAACTGTACGCTTGTAAAAAATATCCCAACACTAAAAAAGGGGATAAAAATCCAATGATTAAGAGAGTTACGAATGTGTTTTTGAGATTTATATTTCTCATTCTCTAAAATTCCTATTTGCAAAATTTGCTTCTATTAAAGTTTGTGTGTATTTTTCTTGTGGTGACTTTAAAATATCGTGCATTTTACCATATTCTACCACATGACCATCTTTGATGACACAAATGTCTTCGCATAAACTTTTTGCTGAATTCATATCGTGCGTTACAAAAAGAATTTTAAACTGATACTCATTTTGAAGTTTTTTAAGTAGATCCAATATGATCACCCTTGTCTGTGGATCTAAGGCGGTTGTTGGTTCGTCAAGCATCAACAATTTTGGACTTTTTTCCAAAGACATCGCTATAACTACACGTTGAAGTTGCCCACCAGATAACTCAGGAGGAAACCTATCTTGTAAGAGTGGGTCTAAACCAACTTGTTCAAAAAGTTCATCAATACGTTTTTTATTTGTAAAAAACTGTTTGCTTATTTTAGTCAAAGGAGAAAGTGCCGTAAAAGGGTTTTGAGGAACAAATCCCAAAGTATCGCCTGCTTTTAAAACAAAATCTGAATCAAGATCCAACTCTTTTTTCATCTTATTTGGAAGCATATCTAAAAGAGCTTTTATACTCAAAGACTTTCCACTACCACTTTGACCGACCAATGCTAATGATGTGTTGATTTCAAAACTTATATCGACAAGGACCTTATCTTTAAAATCTATTTTTAATTTTTTAATTTTCATTAGAGATATTTTATCCAAAAAAGTTATTAAAATATTTAATCCACATCCTAACCGTGCTTAATCTTCTTTTTGCCGTTATGGGACCCATTTTCCATTTTTTGTATTCAGCCTTATCTGTTGGAAGTGATCTTAGTTCATTAAAAAATATCGGTTCTGAAAAAATAATTTTTACAATAGCAACCATTCGATTGTGTATGTCCAAACTCACAACTTCCATCCCTTTTTTGCTTAATTCAATGCAGTCCCCATTGTATTGGCATAAACCAAGCCATCTTAAAGCGTTAAAATAATAATCGGCTTGTCTATCAACCACATCAAAGTTAGAAATTACACTCCGTTTTGTTGGGCAATTTTCATTTTCAATTTTAAGTAAAATAGCATGAATCTTTTCAAAATCATTTGCTTGAGGAAAAGGTGCTTCATAATCTACCAAGACCTCATTTTGCTTTTTTAGGTCCTTAAGTCTAAAATCTTGTTCAACCCTAAAACGAAAAGCCTTCTCTTTTTCATGTCGTGCATAAAAATTTTTTCCATCGTACTCAAAAGGGATAAAGCGAAAAAGGTCGTCTTGATAATAAAATATAAAACTATTGATTTTCTTTTTATTTACCTGTTTTTTCCACATCAATTCAGGGTATAAAAGCTGACGAATATTGATATTGTTTCTATAACCAATTTTTGATTCAATCAAATTAAGTGTATTTTTTCCTTCATACCCACCATCTACTTCGATCTGAACCCTGTCAACATTGTAAAAAGTTGAACCTATGCTAAAGTCTAAACTGCCTCGTAACCTTCCTCTTATGGTTAGATCGGTTTTCTCTTGAAAAACATGGTCTAAAATACCCGCTATTTTTGCAATATCAAGTGCTGCTGATTCACTTTTAATATTTAGTGGATCAATGGTCGAGATCTGTGTTGGTAACTCTACTGTATGTATTTTGGTGGCGGGTTCTTTGTTAATGCTCACAAAGGGATCATTTTTAGCAATTCGGTATAAACCATTTTTAATGGCTAAAACAGACAAAGAGTGAATGTGCATTATATTTGGAAGTTCTTCTCTAAAGTCTATTTTGGTGATAAGCCTTGGTTCTTCATGTGAGATCTCTTTGATGGTCGTTGCTGATATGTCAAAGTATCCTTTTAGATCTATGTGTTCAAGAATCTTGAGTGTATCAAAAATTTTGTACCATGCTTGATCTTTTTTACTCACTTTATTCATCTCTTACCTTAGTAATTTGTTACAACAACCTCTTTTATTTTACCTCGACCGTCCCCTTTGGAGTTGATGTTTCTTTTTGCTTCAACGGTATGAACCGTGTAACCATCAACATCGTAAAGTTCAAGAATAAAATCTGTGTATGAATTTGACAACATAAAATATGCCCCTACATCATCAATATGATCACATAACTCACGAAGTCTTAGTTGCATATCTTCATCAAAGCCCTTATCTGTATAGCCTGTAAAACTAGCAGTTGCACTTAGCGGTGCATAAGGAGGATCTAAATAAACCAAATCCCCTTTTTGAACCTTTTGCTTAATCACTTCAAAATCACCGTTTGTTATCTCTGTCTTTTTAAGCAACTCACTACATGCTAAAATATTTTCTTCATCGCAATAGTTTGGATTTTTGTAGCGTCCAAAGGGAACATTGTATTGCCCCTTAGAATTTACACGGTACAAACCATTAAAGCCCGTTTTGTTTAGATAGATAAACCTGCTTGCCCTTTGTGCTTTTGTAAGTTTTTTAAAGGCTGATTCATCTCTGTCAATCGCTCTGGTTTCGTAATAATATTCTGATTCATTTTTATGTTTACATAAATCGTTAATTAACTTTTGAGGTTCATTTTTTACCGTTTTATATAGGTTTACCAACTCTTTATTGTAGTCATTTATAATCGCATTTTCAGGTTTTAATTCAAAAAATAAAGCACCGCCACCAATAAATGGTTCTATGTATCTGTTATAGTTTTTTGGCATTAAAGATTTTAGTTCATTAAGTAGTTGTCTTTTTCCGCCAACCCATTTAATTATTGGTTTACACATATTGAATCCTTTAAGTCCCTAACTATAAAATAATTTTTTGTTTTTTAGCATTTATATGACAAATTGACATACTTTTACCTCATTATCTTCACAATTTTTTTACACAGATCTATCAAGTCAACTTCACTCTCTCCCACTCTTGCAATAATTCTAAGTATGGCACTTGGTACTGTTGGTTGACGAATTGCCCCTATGCTAAAACCTTGTTTTTCAAGTTCTTCTTTTATCTTTAATACTTTTTTGTTATCCCCTATTACAAGAGGAACAATTAAGCCATCCACATCCATACCAAGTTCTTTTTGAATGATCATCTTTCGAAGCATAATCTCTTGTGAGAGTTGTTCTTTGTATTGTAAAATATATTCAAGCGATTTATGGGCTAAAAGCGTGTCATAAAGTGAAAGTGCGGTGGCATAAACAATGGGTTTGGCCCGATTTATAAGATACGAAATAATATGCTTAGAACCTAAAATATAGGCTCCAAATCCACCATATGCTTTTCCCAAAGTTCCCATCTTAATATGGTTGTCTTGTACACTAATACCATACAGATCAAACACACCCATAAGGTTTTCACCTACCACACCACTGCTATGTGCTTCATCCACAATTAAAATTGCATCATAGGTATCGGCGATTTCAAATACCTCTTTGTCACAAAGATCCCCATCCATTGAGTAGATCCCCTCTACGGCAATGATTTTTCTACTCGATCCAGCGTGTTGTTTAAGTAGGAGTTGTAGATCCAGCATGTCGTTGTGTTTAAAAAAAACAACATTTACATGTTCGAGTTGGGTAGCTAAGATACCTGAAGCGTGATAAAGTTCATCCATAAACAACATATCACCTTTACGACACAAGGCTTCAACCATAGCAATGTTTGCATTAAATCCACTCCCAACAACCACTGCATCTTCAAAACCGTTTGCTTGAGAGAGTGCCTCTTCAAAATCTTTATGAATAGGATGATAGCCATTGACAAGCAAAGATGCTTTTGACGAATGGGAAGGAAGTTTCTCGAGTTCTTGAGCGGTTGCTTTGTGAAGGTTTTTGTTGTGGGCTAAACCCAAATAGTCATTCGATGCAAAATCGTGTAAGTTAGCATCCAAAACTTTTCGTTCACGAAAACGACCTGAACGTTTTAGGGCTTTGATCTCTTTGTCATAAAAATTCACACTAAAGCCTTTAATAACTCCGTGTTTAAGCCCATTGCGGTACTTTCGTTTCCTTTGACCTCTTTGATGTATTTTTTACAAAATCCTTCAACCATGCAAGCACCCGCTTTTCCTCGCCACTCTCCACTTTGAATATAGCGATCAAGATCATGATCCTTAAATTCATCAAAAATATAATCGGTTGAAGATATATCTATGATTTTTTTCTGCGTATCTTCATAGATCATACACGTTACAATTGAGGTAATATTTCCACTTTGTGTCATTAAAATATTTCTAGCATCGTCTTCGCATCGTGCTTTTCTTAGGATCAATCCTTGGCTTGTTACCACTGTATCGGCAACCAATAAAGGGTAATCCTTTATTCCAAAGATTTTTTTATTAATTTCATACTTTCCTAAAGTTGCCTGATAAACAAAGTTCTTAGGAGAATTAGCAACAATACTGTCCTCATCGTAATCAACAGATTCTTGAATAAAGCTGATACTTGCCTCTTTTAAAAGCTGGGCTCGCGTTATTGATCCTGAAGCTAAGCGCAACATTTTTTATACTTCCTTGTACTGCCACATGGACATGGTTCATTTCTTTGAATTTTGCTATCAAATATAATACCGCTCTCATAAAGCCATTTTCCATCTATTTGAACAAATTTACTGCGTTCATGTAAAAGATATATTTTAAGACCTTCGCGGTAATACGCTTTGAACTCTACTTCATCCCCATTTGCTTCTAAAACATCTAGTTTAAGCCATTCAATATTTTCATACGCGCTCATATCACTAGAGATAGATTGCGTTGTAGTTAAAGCAAGGTAATCGCCATCCCTATTTACAAAGGCATCGTACCTGCTTCTCATAAGTTGTTCTGGGGTGAGTATTTGTTCTTGCATCTTAAAAAATTGAGGAGAAAAAAGTTCCTAAGAATATAGCAACAATCCCTAAAATAATATTTGCTGGTACTTGATATTTTCCAATAAATCCAAGTTGTGATTTGGCTAAAACCATATCACCATTTTTTATGGCTTTATCTGCGCGGGAACGTCTTTTAATCATCACTATTAGATTGATAAACATAATCCCCCAAATAGCTTCTTTAGCATGGGCATAAACCGCGTATTCGCTAGATGAAAGGGCATAAGCTTTGATCATTAAAAAAGCTGTTGCAAACAACAATACCACAAAAGGTAGCACTATCATAAAAAGTTTGTTCAGTGCTTTTGAAATATGTTCAAGTCGTTTAATCGGAGATTCTATCTGCATAAAAGAGGGGTGCGCGGCATAACGCATAGCTATCATTCCACCAACCCATACCACAGCAGAGATGACATGGATAAAAAGTATAATAACTTTATACTGTGCAAAAAAATCAGCCACTATGAAAGTGCCTCTGTTATAAATGCAAGTGATGCTTCTTTGGCTTGAGGAAGTTTTGTTTTATCTTTTCCACCTGCTTGTGCAAAGTCAGGTCTACCCCCACCGCCACCGCCTAAAATAGGAGCAATATTCTTGATCCAATCACCGGCTTTGGCATTGGCATCTTTAACACCTGCTGCAATTAAAACTTTTTCACCTTTAACTTGAAAAAGCATCGCGCATAATTTGTCATTTTGATTTTTTAATTCATCAATTTTTTCTTTAATATCACCATTTGGATACTCTTCAACCACAACCGATACACCGTTTATTTCATTCGCTGTTATTTCAACTTTTGAAGATTCTTGTGCCTCTTTAAGTTCGGTTTTTAGTTCCACAATATTTGATTTTAAACGAGAAATTCCTGCTAAAACATCCAAGTTTTTCACTTCTGATTCAACACGTTTGATTAGCATTCTTTGTTCACAAAAATGTTCATACGCAGCACGACCAACCACCGCTTCAATACGTCTGACACCTGCTGAAACACCTGATTCTTTTGTAATAATAAATGAACCAATTTCCGCCGTGTTACTAACATGAACACCACCACATAATTCTATTGATGCGTCTTCAAAACTAACCACACGAACATCATCGCCATATTTTTCACCAAACTGTGCTTTTGCACCGCTTTGACGAGCACTGTCTATGTCCATCACTTGTGTTTTAGTATCGATTCCACGAGCAATAATAGCGTTTACACGTTGCTCAATCTCTGCTAATTGAGCATGTTCAAGAGCTTTTGGATGTGAGAAGTCAAAACGTAAACGGGTTGCTTCATTTAATGATCCAGCTTGTGCAATGTGATCACCTAGTAGATCAAACAATACAGCATGAAGAAGATGCGTAGCTGAATGGTGTTTAGTAATCTCTTGACGTGAACTATCTACATGTGCATCAACCACATTTGACACGCTAAGGTCTTTGCTTAACTCTATTTGAGATAAGTTTAAACCAAAGAATTTTTTAGTGTCCGTTACTTTTGCAAAACCTTCTAGCTCACCTATATCACCAACTTGTCCACCGCTTTGTGCATAAAAAGGTGTTATATCTAAAAGCACCCAACCTTTTGAACCCGCTTTTAAAATATCTACATTTTTATAATTCTCATCTAAAAGTGCTTTTACTTCTCCCGAATGTGATGTGAAATCATAACCTACGAAAGTGTTTTCACCAAAAGTTTCTAAAAGTTCTTTAAAGTCACCGTGTGTATCAGCATCTCCACTCCCTTTCCAAGCAGCTTTTGCACGTGTTCTTTGTGCATTCATAAGCTCCTCAAACTTATCTGTATCTAGATCCAGTTCATGACTTTTTAACATATCTTCTGTAAGGTCAAGTGGAAAACCAAAAGTATCATAAAGTTTAAATGCAACCTCACCACAAAAGGTATCTTTTGTATTTTTTAATTCTGCTTCAAAAAGCTCTATGCCCGATGCGATCGTTTTGAAAAAACGTGCTTCTTCAAGTTCAATTTGCTCTTTTACAATCTCTGATTTTTCAATCAAGTAAGCATACTCTTTACCCATAATAGACACAACAATATCAACCAATTTGTACATAAATGGTTTTCTAAATCCAAGCAAGTAACCATGACGAACCGCACGACGTAGGATTCTACGAAGAACATAACCACGCCCCTCGTTTGAGAAGTTAATACCTTGTGAAAGTAAAAACAAAGCGGTACGAATATGATCTGCAATAACGCGGTAAGATGCACCACTTTCATAACTGTACTCTTTATTGATCAATGCTTCTACTTTACGAATAATAGGCATAAATAATGATGAACCATAGTTACTAAGTGCACCTTCTTTAATAGCAACCACACGTTCTAATCCCATACCTGTATCAATAGATGGTTTTGCTAAAGGGATTCTTTGTCCCCCTTTAGCTTTGACTTCGTATTGCATAAATACTAAATTCCAGATCTCTAAAAATCTGTCACCCTCGCCACCCATTTTGTCATCAGGTCCATTAAAATGTTCTTCACCTTGATCATAAAAAATTTCACTACATGGTCCACATGGTCCTGTATCACCCATTGACCAAAAGTTGTCAGCATCGCCCAAACGCATAATTCTGTCTTTTGAAACATGTTTTAACCAAAGTTTTTCTGCTTCATCATCGCTATCATGAACCGTTACCCACAGCTTTTCAACAGGTAGATCAATCACTTTTGTGATGAACTCCCAAGCATGATCTATCGCTTCTTCTTTGAAGTAATCTCCAAAAGAAAAATTTCCAAGCATTTCAAAAAATGTATGGTGACGTGCAGTGTGGCCTACATTTTCGAGGTCATTGTGCTTACCACCTGCTCTTAAACATGTTTGACAAGAGGTAGCACGAGGATTTTTTGGAGTAGGAATCTCTCCGGTAAAAATCGACTTAAAAGGTACCATACCTGCATTGTTAAAAAGTAAGGTTGCATCCTCTGGAACAAGGGGTGCTGAAGCTACTCTAGTATGTTGTTTTGATTCAAAAAATTTTAAAAATTCTTCTCTAATATCCATCTATCATTTCCTAAGTATAAGTGCATTATAAAATTAACGCGATTATACCTAAAAAAGCCTATAATTGCTTTAAAAAAGGGTTTTTGAAGCCGACTCAATTACTTTTTGTATCAAGCGTAATCAAAATAGTAACAAACTGTAATGATTCTGAAACATTGAGCTTATATTTCATGATTTTCGTCTTCTATTTGAATCTTAGAATATCTTTGTAAAAAAATTTGAGTAGCTAAACCATTCCCATATTTTATAATATTTTTATTTTCATCAAGAATAGGTGTTGTCTTGTAACCACAAGAGGGTGATTTTGCCTTTAAAACTATGGCATCAGGCTGAGGATGTTTTTTAATAAATTGCTCAATTTCTTCTTGAAGTTTTTGTGTAACATCAAGTTTTCCTTGATCGGTAATAATACGATTTTGTCCCTCTTTAAACACCACATTTATTCGTTCCCTTGGTGTTCCAAAAATAGGTGCTTCTGGACAAAATGGGATTATCTCGTATTCTTTATATTTTTCTATTATAGTAGGGATTGATTTTGTTTTTCCATCATATCGGCAGTATTCACCTAAAATACATGCAGAAATAATAACTTTTTTCTTCATTATTTACTAACAAGTAATTTAATAAAAGTAACAATGTATTGATTGTTAAAGCGATTCATCATATTAATATCTTTCATCATAAAAGTTAAAGCTTCAAAACTACTCATTGCCTCCCTGTAAGCTCTATGACTTGTTAACGCATCAAAAACATCACAGATAGAAAGTATGGCGGTGTGCATACTAATATCGTCTTTTTTCAATCCATCTGGATAACCTGAACCATCTTGATTTTCATGATGATGTTTTATAGCATCGATAATATAAGGGGAATGTATATGATTGTGTTTGGCTATTTGAACACTGTGCATAGGATGTTTTTTTATATCTGTCAGTTCCTCATCAGACAAAGGTGTATCTTTGTTGGCTATATTTTTATCAATAATTTTAAGTCCAAAATCCTGTACATAACCTGCAATACCTAGATCCATAAGAGCTTGTTGCTTTAAACCAAGTGTTTTACCAAGGTAAACCGCATAAATAGCAACATGTAATGAATGATGCGCCAACATATTGTCATTTTTAAAATATGTCATATTTTCTTTTACAAAATGTTCATTGTATTCAAGCATTTGTATAATACTTCCAACAATGGCTTCCACATCTTTTATATCAAATTTATTGTTTGGTGAATGTAAAAAAGCTTCACAAAATTGCTTATTTACTTTGTAAAAAAGGTCTACGCAATATTGTGGATTGTCTTTGGAGTAGGATAAATACGTTTGTAAATTTCCACATACCAAACTTTGTTTAGTGAGGTCATCTTTTTCAAGATAGATACTTTCTTGCTTTTTTAAGGCAGCTAAAACTTTAGAATCAATGCAAGTACCTGCTTCAATAATGATGACATAATCATCCTCTTTTTTTATATAAAGAGAATAAGGTAAAATAGAATCTAATTCTATTGTATTTATGTCAAATTCTTGAAAATCGGTTTGATATTTTAGTTTTATTTGTACCTTTTTTATCATCTTAAAATTTACATCCTTAACAAATAACTATACTTTTAATCTCTGTCATCTCTTCAATGGCAAACTTAGGACCTTCACGCCCTACACCACTTAACTTTACTCCCCCATAAGGTTGAATATCAAAACGAAGTGTTGGCATGTCGTTTATTACTATTCCCCCTGCATCAAGTTCATCTATGGCACGGTTGGTTAATGCCAAATCATTGGTGAAAACAGAAAACTGCAAGCCATAAGGAGAGTTGTTCATACGCACCAGTGCATCATCAAAATGTTCTACTTTTACAAGCGACACAATAGGTGCAAATACCTCTTCACAAACAATTGCCATATCATCACGAACATCAGCCATAACACAAGGATGAAACATCCTGTTTTCAACTTTTGGCTCAAGTAATGCACGGGCACCTTCATCTATGGCAGATTGTACCCAACCCATAGCACGCGAGCAAGCTTCTTCATCAATTAATGGACCCATAAATGTGTCTTCATCGTAAGGACTTCCCACTTTAAGTTTTTTTGTTTCTTCAGCCATTTTTTGAGCAAATATTTCATAGACTTGTGCATCCACGTAAATTCTTTGAAGTGAGATACATACTTGACCAGAATTTACAAATGCACCCAGTGCACAACGTTTGGCTGCTAGATCTAGATCTGCTGACTTGTCAATAAATGTTGCTGCGTTACCACCGAGTTCTAATCCCACTTTTTTTATGCCTGCTGATCGTGTAATAATCTCTCCCACAGGAACACTTCCCGTAAAACTAATCACACGTGCAATATCTGAACTCACCAAAGTTGAACCCACTTCTGCATCACCATAAACTACACTTAGTGCGTCTTTTATGGCATATTTGCTTTCTATGAAAAGTTTTGCAAACTTATACGCTGTTAATGGTGCTTCTGGGGTTGGTTTTAAAACCACTGTGTTTCCAGCTACAAGAGCGGGACCGAGTTTATGCGCCACCAAATTTAGAGGAAAATTAAACGGCGTTATTGCTGCGACAACACCCACGGGTTCACGACGAAAAAAGCTCATGGTCTTTTTTCCACTTGCCATGGCATCTGTGTTGATTGTTTCACCGTGCATTGTACGCATCGTTTCTGCACTAAGGGTAATTGTTTCTATACATCTCTCAACCTCAACACGAGCAAAAGAGATAGGTTTCCCAACTTCATCGGTAATGGTTCTGGCAATATCTTCTTTGTTTAACGAAAGCTGATTAGCAACATCCAACAACCAATTACATCGTTGACTTAAGGTAGATGCACGTGCTGTCTTTGTTGCGTTTTGAGCTATTTTTAGAGCTTTTTTTGTATCTTCAGCTGTACAAATTGGCGCTGTTGATACCACTCTTGAATTGTACGGACTTCTTCTCTCACTTACATTTTCTTTTGTGGATTCACTGGATCCAAAAAATATCTTCGCATTGTTCATAAAAGTTCCTATTAGAATTGTTAGTATTTCTTTGAATGATTATAACATTTAATTTATTTTTTTTATTTTATACTTTTATTTTATGTGTTATTATTATGTAAAGACATATATGAGGAGGATGTTATGCAAACATCTCGTTATTTATTTCAATCACCTTATAATTCACAAGTTCAGTTTGGCAGACCTGATCCTTCTAGTGAGCAAAACAAGCAAACACAAAAAACACTTGATGCTTTAACAAAAGATACAAATACTATTTCCAAAGAAGCAAGTACTTTTCAAACTTCTCAAAAAGATGATGTAAAACCAAGTGTTGAATCGGCTCATAAACTTGATATATATGCTTAAATTTTAGAGGGTGATATTTTCAATAAGCCATACTCTTTGATCCACAACAATGAGTGCATCGTACATGTAGTCTAGATCTACACCATTTTTTTTCAAATATATATCACCTGTTTTTATAAGACGAGATAATTTTGTAGGAGTTATATTTTGGATGGCTTTTTCATAATCATCACCGCTTTTTACTTCAACAAAGTGTAAAACTTCATCTTTGTACGCAATGATGTCTATCTCTCCAAAACGAGAGTAAAAGTTACGCTCTATAATCTCAAAGCCATTGTCATAAAGGTATTTAGCAGCCAACTCCTCAGCTTCGTTACCTTTGGATCTACTCACGTGCGTAGCTCATTTAAACAAGCTACACAATACACCGATTCAGGAACTAAGATAAGTCTTTCATAGGCTATGTCTTCTTCACATTCTTTACACTCACCATACTCTTCATTGTCAACTTTTGACAGTGCATATTTTAGTAGATTTAATCTTTTTTTGTCCTCTTCTAAAGTGTGAATATATACTTGTTGTTCTAACATCATCTCTTGACGAGTGAGTCGTCCTAGTGAACAATCTGGCGTGATAGGTTTTGACTTTTCTTCAAGTAGCACTATCTCTTTTTCTATAGATGCAATATCTGTGATGATTTTAGCTTTTATGTTTTGGCGTTGTTGTGTGTTCATTTGGTCAATATTATATAGATATTTATAAATGATGTCAAAAGTAAATCTATTTTCAAGTTTAGATATTTAAAAATACCTTTTTTAAATTGTAAAACTTTCTTTGCTTTGCTTCATCTTCAATAAGCTTTTTGTACTCTGCATCTATTTGATTGAGAACTTTATTATTTTCTATCTCTATAGAGTAAGTAAATCTGTAAAATCACTTTTTAATATACTAACAATAAGTGACTTTTCATTCTCAGCACATTTCAACAACTCTCCGTCATTTAAGGTTATAATATCGCATCCACCCCAACCATTAAGAGTAAGATGTTACACCTAAAATATCTTCCTTGTATTATTCTGTTTTTTTGTCAAATTCTCCAAAACTTTTTTTCAAACTATTTACAATATCTTCTATTTCAATATCAACCTCATTTGATAAATCCATACTTACTTTAGCATAAGCAAGTTTTCCATTTTTATCCCAGTATGATAGAAAACTATCTTTATCTTTTCCATAGATTTTCATTGTATGTTTATAGACAGAATCTAAATTTTTTTGCGATGCCAATTGAACTTCTGTATCATCTAAAAAGTTTGCAAAAGATTCATTTTCTTTTAAATTCTCTAATTTTGTACCAAAACCTATTCCGTTGATTGATAAGTTTTTAAGTTGTCATTTATAGACTCCTTAATTTTGACTAGCATCGTGCTATTTTTACCATTTACATCTAACCATTGATTTTCAAAAAACTTTTCAAGTTCTTTAAAAATTTCACCCCATTTTTTAAACCCGTATTTTTTTGCACTAAGTGATGCATTTTGATTTTTCAAATATGATCCAACCTCAGATACATAAGCAAAGTCATCATCACCTTTCTTATGTCTAATAGCATTTTTAAGAATGTTAATAAGTTTTTGATTACTTAATAAGTCTTTTTCTTGAATTTTTTGACCTACTTCTATAAACTCACTACATGCTTTTTGTAAAACATTAGAAGTTTTTTCCTCTCCAAAACCTATTACCTGTATTCCTTGTGATTTTATCTCTGTAACAAGTGGTGTAAAGTCACTATCACTTGTAGCAAGTGCTACATAGTTTATGTTTTCATTTTGACAAAGTATCTTCATAATATCTACTGTCATTTTTATATCTGTTGCATTTTTTGGCTTTGAGTCTATAGAACTTTTTAGTTTTGAATATGGAGGTTGATGTATTGGTTCTAAAGAATAATCAAATAGTTTTTCATTCCATCCATTTAAACGGTTGTTGTTCCAATCACCATAAGCCTTGCGTATGTTAACTTCACCATAAGTGGCTAATTCTTCTATGATATTATCTATATAATTGTGACTAATATTTTCGCAATCTATAAATAAAGCTATTTTTTTATCTACTTGCATTACCTTTCCTTTATACTTTTTAGATTATTTATAACACTTTGTATACTGCTATTTTGAGGATGATAAATCCATTCATTATCAAATACCTCTTTCAATCTTTTATGTAAAAATAAGTTTCCAATAGCTAAAGAATAAAAACTATTTTTATTCTCTTTTGCTAAAGTTATTTTCTCTACAAGTTTACTTTCTAAACTTCCCATAACAAAATCTGATATCATTAGTACATCAGCTCTTTTATACTTTTCTGTTTGCATCATATCTACAGCATGAGATAGTGCTGGACTTGCATCTGTTCCACCGTTAAAAGATTTTCTTAAAAACTCCATCACTTTTTCTATTCCCATAGTGCCTGATAAGTCCATAGTTTCAATACCTGTAGAAAAATTAATAAGATAGCAATCTCTTTTTTCTCCAATAGCTTTTGTTGCCATATAAAGAGTGATAGCCTTTGCTATAGTTTCAGGACTGCCTTGCATAGAGCCACTTGTATCTACGCATATTATAATTGGACCTTTTTGTTCCTCTTCACTTACTTCAATTAACTTCTCTTCTTCGATTTTCTTGATACTTTCACTTATACCCTGCATATCAAAACTCATTAATCTTCCCTCAACATACTTTAAATCAAAAAGTAAAGATGTCTCTTCGTCACTTAATAGTGCTAGTTCTTGTGGAAGTGCATGTTCTAAATCTTTACCTATTTTTATGCCAACTATTTCTTCTTTAGAGTTAATGTCTACTACTTGCTCTTTTATATGAGAGATAGTTTTTACCAGCTCTTTTTTTGATGTTTTTTCAGCTTGTCTAAGTCTTCCAAGCATATCTAACAACTCTTTTACACCATTATTTTTTGATATATACTCTGCCCATTTTTTTATCTCTTTTATATCTTGGAGTGATATAGTGCCTTGTGAGAGGTCAAACAAAGCTCCCGTATCTAAAGAGAGACTAGATAATGTATTATGCATTAGTTGCAACAACTCAAGCCATTCTTCAAGTTTCTTCATAAACTCTTCTCTATATCTTTGTAACTCTTGGAGTTCCCATTTAGCATAAGCCTCATCAAGAGCTTTTTGCCATTTTTCTTGAAGTAATTTACGAATTATCTTTGCGTCTTCGGCTATTTTTTTTAAAGAGTCTAGCACCCCTATCTTTGTTGTATTTTTCTTATTTTGTTCTTGAACTCTCTTTTTAAGACCATCTATCTGTGAATTCCAATATTTATTATCGATTTTAATATCAGATATTTCCATTAACTTGTTATAAGATTTCAAGTCACTTTCAATATCTAAACCATCTGATACTAATAAGTCTTCTTGTACTAGTTTAAAAGCTTTTTGATTCTCATAAAAGGGATTTTCTTTAATAAGCTTTTTTTTACTCTCTTTGCTAAAAGCATCTATCTCGGATTGTACTTTCTCCTCGATTTTTTCATCTTTTTTTATAATATGGTATTTTGAAGAAAGATACTTAATCATATCCTCTTCATTTTTTAAAGCTTGCATACTAGCCTACAAGCTCTGCTAACCGCTGAGTATCTTTATGTCTTAACTTTAAATCATCACTTTGGGCATTAACACTTTCAATTGCTATAGCTATTTTTTCTTTTACTACAAAAGGTGTATCTAACTCTTTTAAAAAGTTCTCTTTTTTTATTTCAGTATCCTTTATAAGCTGTTCAATTTTTTTACTTAGCTCTATAGTTTCTTTTTTTAATGCTTCTATTAGTCTTTCATTTACTTCTTCTTTTTTATCACCTTTGTGAAATAAGACTTTTGGTTTTTCTTGTATTTTAGTATATGGTTCTTGATTATCATGGTCATCACATATTGTTACTTCACAACTACTTTGATTATTAAATGTATAATTTATCCACTCTAATTCATTTCCATTATTATCAACAGGATGAAAACTACTTTTTGTTTTCAAGTTTCTATATGCTACATAATATTCCACACTTTTACTATTATTTTTATACTTACTTTTAAATTTAAAGTACTTTGTGTTCCCATCTAATTTTACTGTATCATAGACATCATTACTGTACAATAGTTCTTTATTAATCTCTTGCTCAAGCTTTTCTTTCTCATCATCTAAACTTTTAAGTGAATACCCTGTTTCAAATCCACTTTCCCTAACTGCATCTTCTACTATTTTTATAACTTCATCTTTATTATCTTTTTTTGTCCAAAGAGTATGACTAAGTAAAAGTGCATCTACAATGTTTGTTTCAATTCTGTCACAAAAGTATGCTCCTGCCTTTACAAGTGTAAGTGCTTTTTGCCATCTTCTATCTGAGACATAAACATCAAATCCCTTCTTCTTATTTCTCTTTTCAAATTCTAAACGAATAGAATTTACAATATTATAAACCTCATCAGATATTATTACTTCTTGTATCTCTTGTTTCCATTTATTCCACTCCGAAGTTTTAATACGTAAATTTTCATCTATATCAACTTCATCACTTGAACCACCATTTTGTAGTAACAGTTCAAAATTTTCTTTTGATTCCATGGGTGGTACATATAGACGTGTTGTAAATCTATCATAAAGTGCTTCAAGCCCTTGTCCAGAAGGTGGAGTTTCATTGGATGCAGAAATTAAAACTTTTAGTGGAGCCTCTATTATCTCATTTCCATTTTTAAATTTTTTTTCATTTATAAGTGTAAGAAGTGTATTTAATATTGCAGGAGAAGATTTCCATATTTCATCCAAAAATGCAAACTCTGAACTTGGCAAGTATCCCTCTACCTTTCTTATATACTTATCTTTTTTTAACTCACTAATTGATACTGGTCCAAAAACTTCATCAGGAGTTGAAAATTTTTGCATCAGATATTCAAAATAATCTTTAGTATCAAAAACCTTAGATAGTCTACGAGATATTAAACTTTTTGCAGTTCCTGGAGGTCCATATAAAAATATATTTTGATCAGCCAAAGCTGACAACAATGATACTCCCATAACTTCTTCACGTTCATAAATATTTTCATTTAATGATTTTAGTATTTTTTCTATTCTAATCTTATTCTGTGACATTTTATTTCCTATTGTTTATATTTTAAAATTATTTCATAAATTAAATTAAATTATTCTTAAATTAAGTAATAAGTATGAATTTATACTTATTATGATTATTTAGATATAATTTTAAACAAGGAAATTTTCAATGAGTAAAATATTAGATGATATATCAAATTTAAAAAATATACTAAAAAAAGAAAAAGTAGATAATGATATATTTGAAATTGCATCAAGATTTGGTGCTATAAAAAATGCTTTATCATACGATGATGAATTATCGTCTGTCTTAAATGATATAGAAAATATACTAAAGAGGTCACTCCAAAATGCTCAATTTGAAATGGAAGACAAACTTGAACTATTTTCTATGCTTGGAGCTTTGGAAAATCATGTTAAAAAAGAGCATTCTGATAAAAACAATATAACTTTAAACTCTGTAGCTGCTGGTATGACTGCTTCGGCAGGAGCTAGAGCTTTAATGAAAGCGGGACCAATGGGAATGTTAGCTGCGGGTGTACTTGGTGTTGCTAGCATGTATATCCTTCAGGACAATGAAGAACCTCATATATCAAATAAGGACTTATTAACTATAGCTTACTACTTAAGTCGTTTTGATCACGAACATCTTTTTGGACTACACATTAGTTCATCTAAGGCTATAGATGCTTTAGCTGATGTTTTAAATGTTAAGTCAAATACATTAAGAGGCAAAAGAGATTATTTTGATAGTTTGATTCCAAAAGAGCAACGAAAAACACAGACTAGAAAAGGCTATAGTGAAATAAAATCAACAAAAATCTATGATGAAATCATTAAAAACTACAACTATATTTCAAATGATGATGAAAAAAAGATGAGAAAAATAATTGTAGATATTTTAGGAAAATACCAAGATGGATTAAATTTATAATCCATCTTTTTTAATACACCTAACAGTTAATAACCTCAACCTTTATAGTCTTAAACGCAGCAGTGAGTATCACTTCATCACTTGCATCTCCAAAGAGTGCATTTATCTTAGAACTTGCATGGTGGAAAGTTGAGAAAAGTGTTTTAGGTTGAACCTTGTCTGTTATCTTTATAGTTAGTGGTGTAGTTTCACCAAACTCACTTTTTAAGATAACTTTGTCGCTGACAAAGTCTGCTGCATCGTCTTCACATACCAGTAAAACATCCTCAGGATAACGTTTATTAAGAGATTCACTTCTTTTAGTTTGAGCCGCATTGTTGTAGTGAGCAAGTGTACGACCTGTACTTAGGTGGTAACCCGTTAGTTTTTTCTCAGTGATCTCTTTGATCATTCCACGAAGTTTGTACTGGTTGTACTTAAAGTGTCCAAGACCATCTTCTGTACGAAAATCTAGTTGGTGAAGGATCGGAGTATCTTCCGTATGTACAGGCCACTGTAACCCACGTTTACGGTGTTTTTCAAGTCGGTGGTAATCCGCTCCAGAAAAACGTCTATAAGCCACTTTTTGAACCTCTTCCCAAACATCTTTAGAAGTTTTATAGTCCGCTGTTCCACCCATCTTGTTATCAAGAAGTTTTAACACTTCCCAGTCATCAGGTAGATCTGATTTTACGAGTGGTTGAGAAAGATGCAAACGACGCATTGCATTGACGTAAACACCCGTTTTCTCATACGCGGATTTTACACCCACAACAATATCCGCACGATTAGCAATATCTGTCATAAAAAGCTCTTGCACAAAAATCATATCTAGCTTTTCAAATGCTTTGTCTATTTTGTTAAGGTTTGGATGGATATGCGTTAGATCTTCACCAATATTAAGAACCACTTTTAATCTGTCTGCTAACATTTCATCCACAAGTTGAGGCGTCATTAAACCCACTTCTTTAGGTTCTTGATAATCAGGTGCAAAGTATGGAAGCATACCCATATCACAGGTACCTTGAACATTGTTTTGACCACGAAGAGGCATAAGCCCTGCTCCACTTTTTCCAACATTACCCGTCATAAGTGCTAAATGAACCATTGCCATTACAGCGTATGAACCATCTATATGTTCAGTGATTCCAAGTCCCCAAAATATCATTGATTTTTTAAGTGCATACTCACGAGCAACTTTTCTAATCATTTTAGATAGGTACTCATAACCCTCTATCTCGTTATAGTAATCAGGATTAGCGTATGGGTCGTTCATGATTTTTTCTTTAAATTCAGAAAATCCTGCTGTTCTGTCTGCAATGAAGTTATCATCGTATAGTTCTTCATCCATAATCACATATGCAAGCATATTAAGCGTTAAAAGGTTGGCTTCATGTGGCATAATCGCTTTGTATTTTGAGAATCTATGAAGTTTTATCTCACGTACATCAAATACAGCCAAGTTATCATGTTCACGTGCTACATCTATAATACGGTTTGCTATGATAGGATGGGCTTCTGTTGTGTTTGAACCTATAACTATCATAAATTCAGCATTATAAATATCACTGTAAGGATTGGTTGCAGCACCCTCACCAATGGTAACTTTCATACCTGAGAGTGATGGAGAGTGACAAACACGAGCACAATTATCTACATGAGGAGAATTTAGAGTATGGCGTGTAAACTTTTGAAACAAGTAAGCGCTTTCACATGAGCTTCTAGCCCCACCAATAGACGCAATAGACTTACGACCATAGTTAGCTTGCGTTTCTTTCATCTTCATACTTGCCGCTGTCGTTGCTGCTTCTAGGTTTGTTTCATACCAGATCTCATCTAGATCCACCAAGGTTGATGAAATTTCTTCTTTTATAGCTGGGTTTTTTTCCAACCATGTTTTACGGATACGAGGGATTCTAAGTCTATCATCTGCATCTACAAAATCAAAGCCGTATTTACCTTTGATACAAAGCTTTCCTTGAGATACAACACCATCAGGATGAGCAAAGATTTTTACGATCTTATTTTCTTTTGTATCAACATTTGCTGCTATATCACAACCAACACCACAGTAAGTACATACACTGTCTATAGTTTCTATATTTTCCATAAATCCATCCATGTTTTAATAAATGGATTCTACACAAATCTCACTTAAAAATTGCATTGACTTTTTTAGCACTTTTTTTAGCTTAAGCTTACTTATAAATTTAATGGTATCAAATTTTTTTTTAGATAAAATGGTTCTTATGAATGAAGAACATGAATCCCATGATGCCTTAAGTGCACTATTAAATATTAGCGATAAAATAAAATTTTTTAATAATCTATCCAAAGAAGACATTACTACTTTAATCTCTGATGTAAAGATTACTTCTTTTAAATATGGAGATGTTATTTTCAATGAAAAAAGTGTCGAAAATGATCATCTTTTTTACATGATAAGAGGAAAGGTTGCCATCAGTAAATATTTACATGGAAGCAGTAGTATTAAAACCATGGTCACTGTTATTGATGAGCCTTCTCTATTTGGCGAGATGATGCGTTTTACTGGAAAACCACGAAGTGCTACCGTGGAATCCTTAGATAACAAAACATTAGTAATAGAGTTTAAACTAAAAGATTTTAATGAAACCACACCCCTTGCAAGATTTTACAAAAATGTTATATGTGAACTTTCAGAAAAACTAAACCACATGAATGATCAATACTGTTAAAACTATTTTGTTGTCATTATTAAAATAGGAGTAAACGCAATTTCTGGATTTTGTATAAAATAATTTGATCGCTCTATATAAAGTTCATAAAGTTTTGAAGGATTTTTCTGTTGTAGCTTTTGGTAAAGCTCGTGTGCATCGGAAACTTTTGCATCACGATAAAGACGAGTTGCCCTCTCCCAGATCTCTAACTCCTCTTTTTCAACTGTTTTATTTGAAGCTATCACCTCAAAGATCTCCACTGCTTCTTGCTTACCTTTTACCTCTACTAAATCTATAGGACGAATAATGTAAGATCCTTTGAGTTTATCATAGGTACTTTTAGAGATCAGTATTTGTGCTCCATACTGTTTTGTTAAACCTTCCATTCTTGATGCTAAATTCACATTATCACCAATTATAGTGTAATCACTTCTACCTTGACTACCCATATCTCCAGCGGTTACAATACCCGTATGGATCCCTATTCCTATGTCAATATGAACATCATACACAGGGGTTATTACTTCATTTACCGCCACCAACATATCAATTTGCTCTATGGCAGATTTTACCGCTTCATCGGGATGATCATTTACCGGAACAGGTGCATTCCAATACGCCATAATGGCATCCCCTATAAATTTGTCAATAGTTCCATGATGGTTTACCACATTGTCCACCATTGGTGTCATATAATCATTTAACATGTGAATCAGTTTATCAGGTGAACCTATCTTCTCTGAAATACTTGTAAATCCTCTAATATCACTAAAAAATATACTTGCTTCAATCTCTTTTGATGCAACAAGTTCTTCTGTGGAATGTTCAAGTAAAAACTCCATAACAGCAGGGGAAACTTTTTTTCCCAACATACGTTTTGCTATCTCTTTTTGACGTGCTTCTAAAATATAATCAAGCCCTACCGCTGAAATCAAGGTAAATAAAAATGCCATAATGGGAAATAATAAACTTAAAATGAAACCATAAGAAAAAAGTACCATAAAAAAGACTTCGTATAATATATACGTTGATACTAAAGCGATAGGAAGCATAAGCCAAGAGTTCGCCAAAGAAAACACTAACACAAATAAAAATACAATAAACCATATAATTGCAATATCTATTTGTATCCCATCAGGATGCTTTTGTAAATAGTCCCCTTTTAAAATATTGTCAATCACATTCGCATGGATCTCAACTCCTGCCATCGCAGAATCATAGGCATTACTCCTTAGGTCAAATAAGCCTAAGGCACTGGTCCCTATTAAAGCAAATTTATTTTGAATCTCTTCAGGCTTAAAATTTCCACTCATAATATCTGCTGCACTAATATACTTAAATGTTTTTCCACCACCGCGGAAATTTGTTATTAGCCTACCCGTGTGATCCGTTGGGACTTTAAAATCTCCAAACTTTACATACTCCACACCACTTTCCACATCTCCTACGACATCTACACGTTTAACACCGCTGTACACACGTAACATCTCTAATGCCAACGAGGGATATAAGATCTCATCGTATTCCATTATCAATGGGACTTTTCGAATCATTGCACCCTCATCAGGGATGGTGTTAAAAAAACCGCTGGAATACATCGAATCTTGAATAATCGGAATATTTAAAACTATCCCTTGTGGCTTAAGAAGATAATTCTTCGAAGTCAAACCTTTTTTTACAAATATAGCTGGAATAATAGGAGATGAAGCTTCATCAGTTTTGGAAAATGAAAAAACATAACCACCAATTACAGGTGTTTGAGATAAGGCAAATGCCAGCGTTTTGTCATAGTTTGGCAAATTTTGTTTTGTTTTTAAAAAGTTTTTAAATTGGTGAGGGGAGCTTCTGTCTTCTTCTGAAAACACAATATCGAGTCCAACTATCCCCACTCCTGCATCTGATAAGTCATATAGTAAGTTCGCAAAAAGCTCACGATTCCATGGCCATTGACCGTATTTTTTTAAAGATTTTTCATCTATATCAATAATAACAACATTGTCAGTTTGAGGGATCTCCCCACGCATAACAAACATAAAATCTCTTAAGCGGTTATCTAAAGAATAAAATGCACTAGGAGTAAAAAGGTATAACCATGTCAACACAAGCGATAAGACAAAGGCTAAACTTACTTTTACCCATACGTTTTTCATCTAGTACTGTATTTCTCTGTCTTGGGGCGTTAATGTCATTTCAAAAGGTTCTTCAACAGGTGGTTCTTCTGCGTGTTCTATGATCTGTGTAATATCTGAAACAACTTCTGTTGGTATATCACTTTTGTCAATAGCTTTAATAATAATACCTTTCATCCCTTGCATTTTTCCACTTACATCTTTAACCTTTGAAGCATCAAATTCCTGAACTTCAAATTTTTCACCCAAAATTTCCATCATCATACCCGCATCTAGCTCGTTAACATTTCCATCAAACTCAACAAAAATACCACCATCAAAACACTTGAAAACTTCTCTATCTATACCAATCTCTCCTGAAAAATCTGTTCCACGAATACCAATAGTTGCTGAAGCGGTTTTTACTTTAAAACGTTCAGGTGCTAGTTTCCCAATTTTTCCAGTTACTGAACGAAAAAAACCTCTTTTAGCACGCATTGATACTTTAGAGTTTACTCCATCTTCTGAAAATTCTTCAAAAGCAAATTCAGAATTTGAACCTATCGTAACAACAGTATCGTCATTAAGCATAACCTGTACACGACTTTTTTCTTGTGTTATTACCAAATCGCCTTGTAAAAGTTCCATCCCACTCAAAGCTTTTAATAAACCAGATTCTCTTTTAATCTCAGCACTTCCCTTGATCGCCATAATGTTTCCAATACTTGCGTACAAAGATATTTGTAATACTATTAATAATAAAAATTTCATCTAAACCCCTTAGTAACTTACGCTTAAACCAAGTACTGCCATATTTTTTGTGTAATTTGCAGGTACGTAGTCTGAACTGTTTTTAATGTATTTATTGGAGATAAACAATTCGTATTTATCAAATAAATAGTGTGAAAATTTAATCTCACCTTGGTGATAATCATCATCTCTGTTATCATCATACGATGCGTTTCTGTACTTGTAGTCTAATTTAGTAACTAACCATGAACTTAGATTATAGTTTATTCCCAAAGAAAGCGTTAATATATCTTTGTCTATATACAATGCGTGCACGCTTTCTTCTGATGAAAACATTTCATATTTTGCATTGTAGTAAACAAAATCTTTGTCCATTAAATAATATAAACCTATACCTATACCAAATGATGAATCGTTCATTATTTCATATTTTGAATCATTGTAAACACGCTGTTTGTAAGATCCATTTATATTAAGAATGTGACGATTATTGATATTTATTTCAACTCTAGGTTCAAACTTATACTGTTGCATTAACGATGTTTCAAGATACGTTATTTTATCTATTCCAATTGGAGCAAACACATTATAACCCCCTGAACGATACCCAAATCCAGTGTTAAGCGTTCCAATAAACATATCATAATAATGAGCATCTGAATTGTTTTGATAATACAACTTTAGATCCCCTCTTAAATACGCTCCGTCTTCATCGTCAAAATCGTTAATATAACTCACAGATCCATTAAAACGAGCAAAAAGAGAACTTTGCTCCCCTGTAGAATTACTCACTTGATAAAAATTATCTAACTTATCTGCCTTTGCACTTACGTTAATATTATTGTCATGTCCAAAGGTTAATGATGCTTTTGCTTTTATTTTTTGTATATCTGCCCCTGCAATTAATTCAAGTGCACTTCTTTGTTCAGGTGTTAACTGATAGTTGCTTAACTCTTTGGTTGTTTCTTTTGCCAAAGATATTCTTGAAGTTTCATCATAAATTTTAGCAAGCTCAAACTTTGCATCTACATTCATCTCATCAAGCATTACTACACGTTCATACGCACTCATCGCTTCATCCAAGTGACCTAACTTTTTTGCCGACTTTGCCCACAACAAATGCAATTGTGGTTTATTGTATTCACTTTTAGAAATACGGGCTTCTGTAATAGCTTGTTTATATTCTCCATTATCATAATATTTTTGAGTTTTTTCTAAACTCGCAAAAAGGAATAATGGAAACATTGCTAATAAAATTATTCTCATATTTGTCCTCCATACATTAAAAGTGGTATCGTTGCGCTACTAGAAGAACCTGTATTGGTTGTATAGTTAATAGTAATATTGTGTTCATTTGGATCTTCACTCCTAATATTAAATGATCCATTGTTATAAGTAAAGATAACTGGACCATCTGTACCTTCTCCCATTGTTTCACTACCGTCTAGGTATAGATTAAAAGCTGAACCTGCACTTAAGCTCTCACTTATCGCTGTTGCTGATGTCACACTGGTAACATTTTGTTCATCATTAGCTAAGACATTAATTGTAATGTTCGCATCAGGAGATGCCACATCAGGGTGTGCATCGTTTCCATCATTTTGTACCGTTATGTTTAATGTAGCTTCTGTGTTTAAACTTGTAATGTATCTAATGCTAGGTACTTCTCCATAAAAGCCTAGCCCTCTTGATATATATTCAATTGAACCATTATCATCTACATATATCGTTCCTATATTTGTGGAGTTAACATCTATTTCAATAGCTTCTGAACCTGCCGTATAACCACCTGCTCCCTCAATATAAAAATTAACTATGCTTAGTTCACCATCAGCATTGTCATTTGCCAACACATTTATAGAGATGTTTGAATCTTCTAATATTTGAATATTTTCTGATACCATTAATATTGGTTCGTCATAAATAGATCCAACCCCAATAGCATCATCAGATATAACTGCATTAATACTTGCGTTTGAAATAATTACTTGAAATTGTTCTAAAACCTCTTTTTCTGAATCGTTTAATAAGGAGATATTTAGATCCACCCCGCTATATCCTGCACTTATTACAGCTGTTAGATTATCTACACTGTTATAATCTAGTGAACTTGTATTTAGGTCCTGCGTTGTATAACTAAAGGTTACATCTTCCTCTGCTGTCCTATCCATAGAAACTCTAAACGTTATATAAGATTCATTTTCATCTGCAACACTATTAGTGATCGATAAACTTGAACGTTCATTATCAAATATTTTAGTTTCTATTGGTGTTGTATCTATGACTAAGCTTTCAAATCCACCACCCGATGAAGTCCCTGCTAAAGCAACACTGTAAATATCAAATCCATCAGAGATCTCATCATCAACAATAGGTACCGTTATATTTGTACTTGTTTGTCCCGCTTCAATGGTGTAATACTCATTTATGGAATCAGAGTCTAGATCTGAGCCTAAAGTACTTATGTGTGTTATAGTAAAATCAAAATCCAAGTTACTCACAGCTGGCTTATCCAGTGTCACTGTATATGTCGCACTTAAACCTTCACTAACGTTAAGATCACCACTCATACTTAAACTAGCTGAGAGAGTTGGAAGTACAATAGGTTCTGTTTGTGCTCTAAAATTAACTTCAACATCCATTGCATTGTTTAATGAATTTCCAACAATATCTTTTATAGCGCTTTTTATTCTAAGCTTATAGTTTTTATTTTCTAATGTTGTTTGTGGAGTTAGTGTACAATACGCTGTTTCATACTCACCCGAAACATTTACATCAAGTCCAATTGTTTGAGAATCATTAAGATCCAATAGCTCAAAACTAGCACTGTTTAAAGTAGCAAAATCAAGGGCATTGTCATGAATAACCACACCAATACTTGCATTGGCTTCAATCACTCCATTTTCTACCACAGAAGTTGAGATAACCTCTGGAAAACTACTATCAGCAAAAGTATTGTATAAAGACAAAATACCTTTTTCACTTACTCCCATAAAATAGTTAATAGCGTGCTTATCATCTCTTATAACACTAGAGGAGATGATCCCATGCGGATCTAATATGAGAGAAGGTTTTAAATAACTTGAATAAGGGTCAAACAGTAATATCCCTCTATTTTTATCACTTACAAAATATTTTGCAGATAGCTCGTAGTTGTTTATGTAATTTTTAGCATTGCTTACTTTTAAAGGCAATTCTAAATCCGAATAAATTTTTGATGTCACATCTAAGCTATATGAACTTATAAGTCCTGTTGAACTTACTGCTGCTACTCCCATCAAGTAGTTAGATTCACCAATTGGTAAAACTTTTCGTATCGATGTATTAAAATCTACTTTTTTCTCAAAGCTTCCATTTTCATCATAAACGAGCATTGCGTCATTATAATCGGCTACATAAATTCTTTTTTTCATCTTTTCAAGCGTGTCATCATAACCTTCTAGCTCCACTACATCAACCATAATAGAGTTGTTTTGATCAATATGTTTTATCTGCTGTAAAAGACCATCTTCACTTAGTGTGTAGATACTTAAACCATGTTTTGGTCCAACTCCGTATGCCCTGTTTATTGTTCCATCAACAGATGCACCAAGACTAAGACCGTATATAGTTTGAGCTAAAGGGATATGTGTTTTTTGGGTTAGACCTGATTCTTCAACTTTAAAACTGTAGATACCGTTTTCTTTTGTACCTGCAAGTATAAACTCACCCGAAAATGTGACCAAGGTATTTACCTTAGATGGCAATTCATGAGTATAAAGAAGCGTTATACTTGGTTTAGTAAAAGGAAGTATATAGTTAATTTTATACAAGCCTATACCATTAATACTACCAACAACCACTATGGAATAATTAGACGTTTCTTTGAGAGTTTGAATTATGTAAGAAGATTTTTCTGTATTAAATTCTGAAATTTTACCAAATCCAGATTTCTTATAAGAATTTTCTTCATTCGTTGTTCTAAAATGCCATGATGATAAATTTTGATCGGTTCTGTAAATATTACCAAACATATCAGATACATTGTGCATCAAAGATAAAGTATAATCTTGAGTATAGTTTAGATCTGAAGAGGGAATAAAAGAAAGTGTTGAGTTAAAGACCTTCGCAACACCTTCAACTTGTTTACCCGTAGAATCTTTTAATTCTAAGATAGCGTTATCAAGAACGTTTCCTTGAGATACAAAACGATTAAACTCTATGTAAAAATCGCTACTTGGATCAATTGCCATATTAGCATTGGATGGTTTTGTTGCTTTTACAAAAAGATTCGCTGTTTCTATTTCTGTTGACTCAGTTGAAAATGTGTGGTGAAAGTCTTCACTTAAACTTCTTCCAAGAAGATCTTTTATAGCAGTTGTTATAACTATAGTATAGTTGCTATCAGGTGAAAAATACTTGTGTGGTGTAAAGATTACGATTGAGCTGTCAAGTTCATCCACTGCCACTTCTGAACCACAAACAGAACCATTTGCATCTAAAATATACGCAGAAGAACTCTTTACACTGGAACCATTTAAGTCAGCACTAAAAACAAGAGAAATATTTTGAAAGATAGATACCCCATCATTTGCAGGAGCTCTGGATATACTTAAGTATTTGGACTCTGTAAAGCTTTCTTTTGAAGACTTTGATTCAGAATCTCCACAAGCGCTAAAAAATATACCTAAAAAAATAGAAACTAAAAAATAAGAGAAACGACGCATTCTCATCAAAAATCCTTTAAAAAGCCAGTTAGCTAATTATAAGTTTTTTTGACTAAGGTTATGCTTATATATTATATTTAGTTATACCATTCTTATCATAACAGGTTTAGAATTTACAAACTCCAAAGCTTCTAATTCTTCAATCATTTTTTGAATATCGCTTTCACGTGCAATATGTGTTGATATTAAAAGGTTTGCACTGCTGTCTGAAGTAGATTTTTGAAGCATTGTTTTTACAGAAATGGTGTTGTTTTCAAATATTTTAGTTATCTTTGCAAGTACTCCTGCTTTGTCGTTAACATTTATTCGTAAATAGTATTTTGATTCAATATTTGCCGATGGCTTAAGAGTCAATTTTCCTTCCATTGGCTTATCAAATCCTAACATTGGTGCAGATTTTCCAGAACGTGCTATATCAATAATATTTGCTACTACGGCAGAAGCAGTTGCATCTCCACCCGCACCTGGTCCATAGTAAAGTGTTTCGCCTACTTTGTCACCAACGACACTCACTCCATTCATTACACCATCTATTTTTGCGATCATTTCATCTTGAGAAATCATTGAAGCGTGCACACGAAGTTCGACTTCATTCCCATCTTTTTTAGCAATTCCTAATAACTTTATGGCATAACCAAACTCTTTTGCAAATGCCACATCATCACTGCTTACATTTTCAATACCTTCTATAAGTATATCTTCTGGTTTAGCATCTATCCCATAAGCAATAGAAGCAAGAATAAGTAGTTTATGAGCAGCATCAAATCCGCCTACATCAAAGGTTGGATCTGCTTCTGCGTAACCTAAGTCTTGGCTCTCTTTGAGAATTGCATCGTAAGCAACCCCTTCATTTGCCATTTTGGTCATCATGTAATTACATGTACCGTTTAAAATACCCATAATTGATTCAATATGATTTGCTGTTAAACCATCACGAAGTGCATTAATAATAGGGATTCCACCTGCTACGGCTGCTTCATATTCAAAGGCTTTATCTTTAGCTAGATCTTGAAGTTCATAACGGTGATACGCTAAGAGTGCCTTATTTGCCGTTACAACCGCTTTAGAATTTTTAAGTGCTTTTTTAACCACTGCAAAAGGTTCTTCAACCCCTCCCATTAATTCAACAACAATATCAATTTCAGGATCATTTAAAACATCATCTGGATTATCCGTAAGTGTAATATCAACACCTCTGTCTTTACCCAATGTTTTAACCACACCACTTTTTGCAACAATTTCACAACCTGCTCTTGCAGAGATAACATCAGCATTGTCTTTTAATATATTAGCAACACTCGCACCAACTGTTCCAACACCGATTATTCCTACTCTTACCATTATTTCTCTTCCTCTTGGAATTGTTTTAAAAACTCTTTAATACTACGTGCAGCCTGACGAATACGGTTGTCATTTTCTATTAAAGCTATACGAACATAACCTTCACCAAATGCACCAAAACCAATACCCGGAGCTACTGCTACACCAGCTTCAACAAGAAGTCTTTTAGAAAACTCTAAACTTCCTAAATGCGCTGCACATTCTGGGATCTTAGCCCATGAAAACATACTTGCTTCATTTTTTCGAATCTCCCATCCCGCACGACCAAATGCTTCTATAAGAACATCTTGACGGTGATCATATTTGTCGGTAATATCTTGAACACATTGTTGATCCCCATTGAGTGCTACCGTAGCTGCTACTTGAATAGGAGTAAACATACCGTAGTCTAACCATGACTTTATTTTTTGAAGTGCTCCAATTAGCTTTTTGTTTCCTACGAAGAAACCAACACGCCAACCTGCCATATTGTAAGATTTTGAAAGGGTGAAACTCTCAACCGCTACATCTTTTGCCCCTTCAACTGACATTATTGATGGTGTTTTGTAACCACCAAAAGTAATATCTCCATAAGCAATATCTGAGATAACATAAAAACGCATCTCTTTTGCCATCGCCACCAAACGCTCATAAAAAGCAGGTGTTACAGTTGCAGTAGAAGGATTGTGTGGAAAATTCACTAAAACATACTTTGGTTTTGGCGATGTTTCTTGAAACACTCTTACTAGATCTTCAAAAAATTTATCTTCATTGATTCTATAATCTTCATCAAATTCAATACCAAATTTAGCAACATTTCCACCCGCCATAATAAAAGCATATTCATGAATAGGATAGGTTGGATCTGGTACAACAGCTACATCACCAGGATTAGTAATTGCATACGTTAAGTGAGCATAACCCTCTTTTGAACCCATAGTAGCAACACATTCAGTCTGTGGATCTAGTTTACAGTCATATCTACGTTCGTACCAATCAGCAATTGCTTGAAGAAGTTTTGGAATACCTTTTGATGTTGAATATCCATGTGTTTTTGTTTTTTTGGCCGATTCAACAAGTTTCTCTCTAATGTGCTCTGGTGTATCCCCATCAGGGTTACCCATAGAAAAATCTATAACATCTTTACCAGCACGACGTTCAGCCATTTTAATGTCATTTACTTCTGCAAAAACATACTTAGGGAGTCTTTCAACTCTGTTAAATCTTATTTCATCAAACAAGGTAGTTCCTTTTAAATTATTAATGCTATTTTAGCAAAAAAAGTTAAAGAAGGACTTACCTCTCACCAGATGGAGTTAGGTAAAGACTATCTTTTATATTTTTTAGAGTATAAATGTCCGATATTTTTATGTATTTTGCATTTTGGGGAATATCTAAATACATCGCTCGTCTTCTGCTGTCTTTTTTAACAACTTTTAGTAGATGTAATGAGGAATCAAAGTAAGTTATGTAAGGATACCAAGAATTTCTTGGACTACTTTGTATGGTCAGCTTTTCAATCGTCGATACATCAAGCCAATAAGAATAAAGTGAACGACCTAACTCAAGTTCCTGACCATCACTCAACATTTTTACGGCTAAAAAAGCATCCCTCATATCAACGCTAAATGTCCATTCTGTTTGACTTAAACGGATAATATCCACCACTTTTGATCCACTGTTGTTTAACTCTTTTTGCAATACTTGAGGATCAGTTACATACTCCGCTTTTAGTGTAATAGACCAAGTGAAACCACTTTCATTTAGTTTTGATTCCTTTGTTACATAGCGGTAATATCCCATATTTCTTAGGGCATCTCCCATAATTTTTACAAAAAACAATGGATTATCACTCGTATGGTAGTTTAGTCTTAACTCTTTTGGTTTATCAAAGTACAAATTTAAAAGTCCATTGTCTTTTAATGTTTGAACAACTTTAACCGCATCGACTCTTTCATTTAAAATAAAATCTGATTTTGGAGAAAAAATAATATTGATATACGCTTCGTTTTTAGAATATGTTTTTTCATCAAGGAGGGATCGTATCTTCAGATCCAGTTGCTCAATAACTGGATCTACTTCCGCAAGAGGGACTTCTAATTCTTGATTAAGTATTTCTTCTGCATGACTTAGAGAAAAAAATATTAAAAAAGATAGAAAAAGTTTTACCATGCCTTACCTTTATTTAGTCCAAGAAACTCTGTGTATGTGATCTTTTTTAATTCACCATCTTTGTATAAAAAGCGAACATTTTTAGGTTCTTTGTATTTTGTAATATTTCCATCAACATTCAAATCGACATGCCCATGACCAAAACTTAATAACCAATGCCCTTTTGCTTCAAGTTCAAACGCTTCAGAGATAACTTTTTGACGTTTTTTACCTGTATTAAGATCAATGTATCCGATCCATAGTTTTGTTTTTGGAATTATTTTAAATTCCCTCGCAACAACTACTTCAATCTCTTTTTTTACTTCTGGGACAACCACTTTAATCTCTTGTTGTGCTAGCATAGAAGTATTTAATTCTTTTGGCTGAATTTTTTTAGTTACTTGTTCTATTTTTTTGTTATCTAGGGTTGGTTCAACTTTTTTCTTATCAGAAGGTTTAACCAATGCTACAATCAAAATAATGATCAAAGCAATAATCAAATAGTAGATTGTATAATTTTTACTTTTTTTAGGAGTAACAAAGACTTTTGACTCTTGCTCATCTTCTTCATCTTGTTTAAAAAACTCTATTCCATCGTTTTTTAGTCCATTAAGTTCGAGTGAATATTCACGTTGAAGTATTGAAACAAAGCCCAAAAATTGAACCCTATTCATCGATTCAAAGTTTCCATGGACCAATTCTTCTGATTGAACCTTTGGTATGTGCGTTTGCTCATGAATCTTTTGAGCACCTATATTTTGTAGTTTTTGATAATCCTGACTAGCCTCTTCTTCAACGTTTAAATCTTGAATGTCACTCATGTCTCATCCTATCCATTAAAATTGCACCTGCCACACTTACATTTAAACTATCAAACTCATGCGACATTTTTATACTTACTATCTCATCTAGTTTTGAACTTACTCTGTTACTTAGTCCTTCCCCTTCACTTCCAAGAACTAAAACCCTTTTTTTCTTTGCTTTAACATCTCGAATATCTGTTCCACCCATATCTGCACCATAAGAAGTAAACCCCGAGGTTTTAAAATCGTTTAATACATTATGAATATTCGTCTCAATTGCAAAAGGAATATCAAATAAAGCACCTGTGCTTGTTCGCATTATCGCTTCAAGTGGTAGCTTTTTAACACCACTTGCTACAATAGCATCAACACCTAAAGCATACGCACTTCTTACAATAGCCCCTATGTTCCCAACATCGGTTAAAGAGGATAAAACTAAAATAAAGTCTTTATCTAAAAAGGATTTATAATCCTCAAGTTGATAATCCTCTACTTCTGCAAGAATCCCTTGATGCGAAGCATTTTTACACATTTTTCCTGCTGCATCTGAGGGTATTCTTTTAACTTCAAATCCCATTTTCATTAAACGAGAATACTCTTTTTTTTCTATCTCTTTTGCAAGATAGAGTGTTTTGATTTTTGAAGGATAATTTTTAATTATATAATTAACCGGTTGTTTTGCATAAATTAACATGAAGATATTTTACCTAAAATATATTAAAGTTTTATTGGATGATTTGAAGAAAATTAAAGTTCTAATAATCGCTGATAACAAGCTTTTGTATTTTCACCCGTAATTTTAGCGATTAATTTTGCTTGTTGTTTTTTTGGTATCTCTAAAGAAAGTATGTCTTTTTGAGTCACAGCGCTGGCATTTTGCATCTCACCCGCTTTTAATACCACGACCCACTCCCCTTTAAAGTTACCATCTAGTTTCATCAAACATTGCTTTGGAGTTCCGCTGACATAACGTTGAAATTTTTTAGTGAGTTCTTTTGCCAAAAAGATCTCTCTATCAGGGTCTTCACTTTGTAGTTCATTAAGCAATTTTTCTAAGCGGTGTGGTGATTCATACATAACCGTTGTAAATCCATTGTTTAAAGCACCCAAAAGTGAAGCTTGTCTCTCTTTGCCTTTATGTGGTAAAAATCCCCAAAACAGCATTTGTGTTTGAACGAAACCACTAGCAACAAAAGCAGTTAGCACCGCGTTTGCCCCAGGTAATATATCGTATTCTATCCCATTATCAATACAATAACGTACCAGTATTTGACCTGGATCACTGATACCTGCCATCCCAGCATCGCTTACATATACAACATTTTGCTCAAAAAAAGAGGTTTCTAATTTTTCAACAAAAGATTTTTCATTATGTGAATGTAGGGGGATAAATTCTTGATTTTCTTTAAAAGTGGTGTTGTAACGCTCTTTTAAAATGTGAATAAGTTTTTTACTAACGCGGGTATCTTCGCAAAGTAGTATTTCGGCGTTGCTTAGAACCTCTATGGATCTAAGCGATATATCACCGATGTTTCCAATCGGAGTTGGAACTAAAGTTAACAATTACTTTTTAGCGTAACGAGCGTTGAATTTCTCGATTCTACCAGCAGTATCTACCATTCTTTCAGAACCTGTAAAGAAAGGGTGACATTCATTACAAATATCAATTTTCATTGTATCTTTTTCACTTTTTGTTTCAAAGCTGTTTCCACATGCACATGTTACAGTACAAGTTACTAAATTAGGGTGTAGATCTTTTTTCATTTTTTTGCCTTTTGCATCGCGTCAAAGTACGCAGTGCGATATATTTTTTAATTCCGTATGGGTGCGGAATTTTGTGAGTGGGATTATACCTAAATATTTCTTAAAGTAATGTTTTAGATGCAACTGCCATCACAGCACTTTCACTTCTAAGAACCATTGGGGTATTGAGTCTAAATACTTCAAGCCTTTGTAACAAAGCTTTTTCGTTTTGTGAGAAACCTCCCTCACACCCAATAATTACCGTTGATATGTTTTTCACTTCATCCAAAGTTTTTTCTACAAAATCAAATACCTTAGCATCTGGGTAGTGCTGAACAAAAGTTTCTAAAGAGTGCGCCACATCAAACTCTATCTTTTGTGTTGAACCACATTGTTGCATCGATGCCCTTAACAATCTCTCAAAACGTTTAAAATCAAGTTTAATGTTTCTTTGAGAACGTTCACACTCTATAAAGGTTATTTTACTAACCCCTATTTCACTTAAACTTGGAAGTACCTTTTCTACACTTTTAGGATCTATTTTACACCATCCTATATGTAACTCTTTTTTTGCTTTTACTTCTTTAATAGTAGAAGTTCTCAAAGACAGCGTTGCTTTTTTTGGTTGAATATCTTCTATAAAATAGGTGTAAAGCGTGTTAATCTCTTCTTCATTCCTAAATGCAATTTCATCACCTAATTTATGTCGGCGAACTTTAATAAGGTACTTGTGGATCTCCCCTTTTATAACTAAAGTTTGTTGACCTGCGTTATCATCAAATATATATATCATGGAGCGACGTTAATCATCCATATATATAACCCTAAAGTTAACATAAATTCTAAAGCATAGATCTTACTTACTTGTGTTTTGTAAAGCACAAAACCTTGAGCATCTTTATTTAACACATATTTAAAAGAGGCGGAACGTTTTGCTTCTAACACAATAAAGAAAAAACTATAAAAAATCATGACAAGATTTTCCAAAGTAAAATCAAGATGTTTCGCTGCCATCATTATCACACCCGTAAATATAATTACTCCCAAAACAGTTCCCCCAATTGGGTTAAAAAGCATCGTAAATTTTCGATATTCTTGAACACTTTTTGCACTATAAAGTTTGTAAAAATTTACACCAATTACCAATAAAACAGCCAACACACTATAGTTGTGTGCTACAATACTCATACTATACATTTCATTCATAATGAAATTTTACTATAATTATTCTTATTTTATTAGGGCAAGACATATGGAAGTCACAATTGAGCAAGCACTTGATTTTATTTATACACACACACCAAAGAAACAAACAAGAATTTTACCACTCGAACAAGCACTTGGATCTATTTTAGCCGATGACCTTATAGCTACGCATAACTTACCCCCGTATGACAATTCTGCCATGGATGGTTATGGTGTTAAAGTAGCTGATGGTGGAAAATGTGTTAAAGTCAGTCATACTATTTTTGCAGGTGACAACTCCGATGCCGTTGTAAATACAAACCATGCGATTAAAATAATGACGGGTGCCAAAATCCCTCAAGGCTGTGAGCTTGTTGTCCCGCATGAAGATACCACTGCATGTGAAGACGGTATCTTACTCCCTAGTGATTTAGTAAATGCAAAACACATTCGTCGTGCAGGTGAAGATATAAAATGTTGTGAAACCCTTTTAAATGAAGGGGAAAAACTTCAAGCCCATCAAATCACCCTTTTGGCTTCACAAGGTATCTCCCATGTCAAAGTGTACAAAAAAATACGTGTCGCCATTTTTGCCAGTGGAAGTGAGTTAAAGATGCACTTTGAAAATGTACAAGACTCTCACCAACTTTACAACACAAATGCACCAGCACTCAAAGCAAGATGTGAAGAGTTGGGGTGCGAGGTGGACTTTATTGGTACGGCAAAAGATTCTTTAGTGGATCTAAAACAACACATTAAAAGTGCTTTAGAGTGTGATCTGATTGTTACAAGTGGTGGGGTGAGCGTGGGTGATGCTGATTACACTAAAGAAGCATTTTCTAGTTTTAAGATGCAAACATATTTTGACAAAATACAAATCAAACCAGGCAAGCCAACCACTTTTGGACGTATTGAAAATACCATGGTTTTAAACTTACCGGGTAATCCAATGGCAGCTTCTCTTAACTTTGAACTCTTTGGTCAAAGTATTTTACTTGCTATGAGTGGAGAAAAACAAAAATATCTTAATACCATAGATGCTAAAATTTCCCAAGATTATCCTCATAGATCTGAACGACGAAGCTTACTTGCGGGTTATTTTGATGGTTCAGAATTTACACCCTGTAAACATTTTGCACCAGGGATGGTAAAACCACTCTCTCAAGCAAACGCTTACGTTATGTTAAGTGAAAAATGCAGTGGTATTAAAAAAGAAGATACCTTAAAAGTTATCCCTATACGTTTTGCTTTTACTACACAACACAAAAAAAGTTTAGTCAGTTGCTAAACACTTTTTGGGTTTGTAAAGTGCTCACCATTTTTAAGTTTTTCATATAGATCTCTGTCTGCCCACTCATCTCTAATGGCATCTGAAAAAATAATATCTTCTAGATCTATACGCCCCATTTTTTCAGAATACGCATCTTTAGCAAAACACTGAGCATAACCCGTATCTGTTTCATGAACAATAATACTGTTAAGTTTCACTTCTCTTTCTCCATTGACCCCTCTTGTTAGTTCAAGTACTTTGTCTATCATTAAATAGATCACTCGACTAAACTGTTCACATGAAGGTGAAACTGGTAAAATTACCCATCTATCAGAATGTTTTTTCATATCTTCAATGTACTCTTGAGAATCTTGGTTCCAAAGAGTAATCCCATGGTCAAACGAATCAACAAGCGTTTTCATGTTATTTTTCATTAAGCCAAAATCGTACACCATTTGGGCATTGTCTAAAAAATCTGATTCAAACAATAACTCAATTTTATAAGAATGCCCATGTATAGAGCTTCTACATCTAATTGTAGAACAATCCCTTACAATGTGTGTGTTTTCAAACTTAAATAGTTTACGTATTATCATCTTATTTTCCTTTGCATCTATACACCTTTGTCATTGTCCCATACTCTCATATGGAGTCTGTCTGAAAAATTATACATTTTTGCTTTACAATATTCTATTATTGGCAAAGAATTTTTTTCTAATTCCTCTTTGCATGAAGCCACTGGCATACAATATACAAGAGTGTTTCTTCCATAAGTGAGGATCTCTTTTATCTCTTTGTCTAAATCTTCACCTATTGTATGAGGTTCTATGCTAAACTTAAAAAAAGCATCTTTAGCATTTTGAGTAATTGATCGAATCACATCGGGTCTGATCCGTTTTTTTACACTCTCACCAGAGTTAGATAACTTCACAGAAAGAGAAAAAATGCACTCTTTATACACCGAATATTTTTCAAAATCTACCGCTAAAGAACCATTTGTTTCAAAAGTTATCCTGTGTCCTCTTTTGTGCAGAGCATCTAAAAATGCAACAAAAACCTCATTTTGTGCATAGATCAGTGGTTCCCCACCGGTTAATACAATATCTACTTTATTGTTAAGTTCATAACTATCTAAAATACTCAATAACTCTTGGAACTTTTCTATAACGGTCCAGTTTTTTAAAAAATGTTCTTTATTTACCGCGTAGATAGTATCGCATCCTAAGATACGTGTAGCGTTTTCAAGTAGTTCACTGCAGTTAAAACCTTCACATGTCATGTTACATCCACCAAAGCGAAAAAACACACTTGGTGTACCAATGTAGCGACCTTCTCCTTGTATGGAGTAAAAGTGTTCTACTAAATATATCAATTCTCAACCACCTGTTTCATAAAAAGCACGATTTGAAGATTCACTGTCTTCTCCACCCCAACGATTTTTTTCAGGTTTGGTTCGTACCACTTCTTTTAAAACAGCTGTTGCTCCTTTAATATCGTTACGTTTTAGTGCTTCGCCTATACTCATAGCTTCATCAAAATACAAACACGGGATCAAGTTTCCCTCAGCTGTTAAACGAATACGATTACACTGTTTACAAAAGTCATCCTCATAAGGTTCTATGATTCCAAATCGATACCCATCATCCATTGTGTAATAATGAGATGGTGAACTTCCATCAAAACCATCATCACTAAAAGTATATTTTTGTCTTAGTAGATCCAGAAGTTCTGGAGATTTTAGCCCCGTGATCTCCGCTTTTGCATGTTGGTTTTGCATGTATTCTATAAAACGTATTGACATATTACGAGTTTTTGAATACTCCAACACATCTATAATCTCTTCAGCATTAACACTCTTCATAGGAACCATGTTTACTTTCACTTTAAGCCCTACTTTTAAAGCTTCATCAACCCCTTCTAAAACATTTTTTAAAACATCTTTTCCAGCTATCTCTTGTGCTACATCTTGCTTAAGGGTATCGATGCTAACATTAATACGTTTTAATCCTGCTTCTTTTAGTTTTTTAGCAGCACCCTTTAGTAAATACGCGTTGGTTGTCATGGCTAGATCTATACTTGGAGCATAGTCGTAGATCATCTTTATAAAAGTGTCTAAACCCTCACGAAGTAGTGGTTCTCCACCTGTTATGCGGATTTTTTTAACCCCTTCATCTATACATACTTTTACAAACTCAAACAACTCTTCAAAGGTAAGTAAGTTCTCTTTTGGAACCCATGAAAAAGGCTTTTCTGGCATACAGTAGTTACATCTAAAATTACATCTCTCAGTTACTGAAATACGCAGATAGTCAACTACCCTATCATATGAATCAATTAGCATCTATACAACCTTGTTTTCTTAATTCGCATTATACACTGTTTTCATTAGAAAAAATTTCTAATAACTCTTCTAAAAAGATTTTTTCTTGATTGGAATAACTTTTCATATCTTTTTGTACTTCTAAACTAACTTCTTTTATAGCTATTACACACTCATCATAAAGTTTGTTAGTATCTTTATTTGTAAGTTCACAACTCTCAAGAGCGAATCTAAACAAAAGTTTCTTATTCCACCATTTTTTACTACCAAGCAAACTCAATGCAGGTATGTCTTTTTTTATATACATTGTGGTACATACAACATCATAAGCAGGCGCTATATTAATATCTTCGTATCCATCATATACAAGACCAAAATTTTTAAGATGCCCATCTCCATTTTTTACCATAGAGTTAATAACTACCATTTTAAACAGCTGTCTAAGTGCATTTTTTCTATGCCTTGGTGAAACAAAAATTTTTATACTTTTAGCTATTGCTTCATAGCTTCCTTCATATTTATCATCTCTTTGTTTAGCCTGCAATACACACATATCTTCAAAACCTAAATAACTTCTGTCCTCTTTTATATCAAAACGCTTCATTATAAATAATTTATTATCATCAGATATATAAAATCTTGGGACTCTTACTCCTGCTTTTTTTAATACACTCATACAATAGTACTCATTTAGTGCTAAATGTGGATAATCATCTCCCCAAGATTTTACTATATACTCATCTAGCGATAAAGTTGCTTTATCCTCAACAGTAGCTAACACTTTTGGCTGTACTCCACTAAGTGAAGACCTAAGTGCAAACCTGTTAACTAGTTCATCAAATAAATTTTCATCTTTTGGATAGATTAGACTTTCTAAACTTAAACTATCAGATAAGTATGCATCTACACCTTCATAAGTAATCCTAGTTTTAATATTTTTTGCAGTTAATTTTAATAGACCAAAGTCATCTGTTTTTAATATTTTTGAAAAATGCTTTTTTATGATTGAGAGCAAATAACCCTCTGGTAGATGCATCTCAAAGATAGGGAAAAGGTTAATACCTATATAATTTTTTTCTCTAACTGGCATAGTTAAAGATATAAACTGGTTTTTATCTTGTGTCTTGTAGGAAAATATATACTCGCTATTTTCTTTAATTATATTTCCTGAAAAAATTTTATCTATATCTACATTCAAGCTATCACGCATCTCTTAGTTCCTCAAAAGTTGGAAACGTAGATTTTTCTTTTAGACTTATTTCATAACCTAAATAGTCTAAAATCTGCATAACTTTTTTTAAACCAATATCAGATGACTTTGCATTTTCAAATGCACTTATAGTAGCACGAGATATATCTAAATCTTGTGATAATGTTTGTTGAGATATCTTATTGTTTTTTCTAATTTTAGATATCGCATCTGATAACTCAAAAAAATCCATAACAAACCTTTTTTGTAAAGTATATTTTACATAGTATCTATTTATTTATTTAATGTCAAATATTTTTTACAATAAAATATTTATTTACTACTTAGCATCTAATATCTCAGCTTTTAGATTTTGAAACTCTTCATCAGTTATAATGCCATCTTTTTTTAGCTCATAAGCTTCTTTAATTTTTTGTGTTTTAGACTTAGTAACTACGACAGTTTTAGGTTTATCTTTTTCATCTACTAAGATAGAAGGTGTGTTATTCTCTTCATATTTTGCATATTTAGTCTCAATTATCTCTTTTAAAGCTTGTTTTTCTGGTACTAATTCAAACTTATATCTTAGTAAATCATCAGAATAACTCATAACTTTTAAAAAGTATCTATTCCCTCTTTTAATATCAAGGTTTAGAGTTTGTTTCTCTATCTGGTTTCTTACAACACTTATCTTTACTTTATCTGCATCTAATGAGTACTTTAAAAACTCATATGGATATAATTTTCCTTCAGTATATCTGTTGTTAATCTCAACTTCATAGTAAGGTATTCTATTTGTATCATTAATCCCCTCATCAGGCATTACATAGACATATACTAAAGCGGTTCCATCTAATGGTTCTTCTTCTTTAAATGGTGTTTTAGAGCAAGATATTATAAATATACTTGTTATTAATATTATAAATAGATTTAGAGTTTTTTTCATCTGTTGACCTTAGTTTGAAGCTTTATGCTTTTTAGTAAGAGTTATTATACAGAAAAATTTTAAAAGTTATGGAAGTTAAAAGAAAAGAGTTAAAATTTCCAAGCCAAAGCTTGGAAATAACTTGCAAGAAAAAAATTCTTAGAAGTTAATTGAAGTGATTAAACGTACGTGGTTACCACCAGATTTTGTGTCAGTTGCAGAATCAGCAAATGAACGGTTAAGAATAATACCTTTAATATTAAAGTCACCTAGTTTTTGAGAAATGATTAAATCAATTTCTGTAGTTTCTAAAGAAGCTGTATCATTAGTATTGTTAACAGCTTGGATAGCTAAACCAGTTGAACCAACTTTACCAGCAGCTTTAACTTTTATAGCTGTTGAACCTGGCATTGCAACAAATTTACCATCAGTATATACACCTGCTGTTGGTAGTTTTGTTTTCTTTCCACCAGTACCTATGTTAGCTGCTGACATTGAACCAGCGTTACCTTCTGTTACACTTGAAACAGCTCCTGATAAATTCCATCCAGACATTTTAGCACCACCAGCTAAAGCTATAGCTGTAGTAGGATCAACACCATCTGCCTCAGGCATCATTTGTGCTACTACTGCTTTAACATTAGCAGCACCCATTTTCATAGAAGCATCAACCCATGCAGCATTTGCAACACCAGGTACAGCATAGAACCATGCGTTAACAGCCATTGCATCGGCTTTATATAAACCAGCTAATGCAAATGCACCATTTTGTTTAGCATTTGTTTGTTTTGCAGGTGTACCATTAGATTTCCATCCATTTTCCGTACCTGAAGCTGATGCACCATTACTAGAAACTTGACCTACATAAGCACCAACAACAGTTAAGTTACTAGTAGCTGGAGCAATAAATACCGCACCATTATATGTATTAGGAGTAACATTCCATCTCTCAGTATAAAGTAATGGTGTATCTAACTCTTGCTTACCTAATTTAAGTGTAGCACCCATAATTGGAGCTGTGATATAAGCTTCACCAACATACATGTCACCATTCAGTACACCTTGGCGACTGTCTGATACTAGTAATCCTTCTAATCCCATAGTAGAAACATCATATACAGTTGCACCGAAACCTACATTTCCTTGCTTACCTGTCATACCTAATTTAAATGCAACTTCAGCACTAGCTTTATCTTTGTTAAATAAACCTTCACCTAAATCATTAGTTTCATACCAAACTTTTGCCTGACCGTTTACTTTAATGTCTTCTAAAGCACTTGCTGTAGTTGTTAGAGCTAAAGCCGCAACTGCAGCCGATACAATAATTTTTTTCATTCAATTCTCCTGTTTTGTTTTAGTTCATCACACTTTTGCGAGTTTAATAAAAATAACAATAACTGTTATTATAAATGAACTATCAATCATGTGATGAACTAATATCGGGTATATTGTATATAACTAAAAATAAATATAGTCTTAAAATTGGTATATTATTTGCAAATTGTTTACTTTTGTATTATATTTACATTTCTTAAGACTCACAAAAGCTTTTAGTATCACAAAAAAATCACATATTTTTTTTTCTTATTTTGCTATAATCTAAATAAATTCACCATATGGACATATCTATGCGATTTAGAGATCTAAAACAAAAGAAAAATTCACCAAAAGAAAAACCTACACATACAAAACCAAAAATTCTTTACGCTAAAACATCAGAGAGGATCAAAGCTTTTATAACGGATCTATTTATGATCTATGCACCAATACTCTACATAATCACCTATGTATTTATGGGTGGTAAAGATGAGTTTCAAGGCTCTCAACTTGCTCCTTTTGTAGGAGTTAGTTTATATGCTATTATTTACACTGTTTTAGTGAGTAAATTTGGACAAACACCGGGTAAAAAAGCATATGAGATTAAAATAGTAGATGCAAAGACTGGTGAGTTGTTAAATTACTCGCGTTCATTTTGTAGATTTGTTTTATTTTTGTTGAATGCTGCTACTTTACTTGGGCTATTTGTTCAGTTTTATAGAAAAGACAATCGCACGTTGCATGATTTAGTTTGTGGAAGTGTTGTTGTAAGATTTGAAAATAGCTAAATGTTGAAGAAAATAGTGGTGCAAAGAGAAAATTCTCTTTGCTAAGAAAGAGTTAGTGTAACTCTCTCCATACTTGTTTTTTCCAAAGAAGTGCAAAGATCGCAAAAATGATAGAGAATATCATAACATTCATACCAATTTCTTCTCTTTCGTGACGTTTTGTATCACCCGCATCTTTTAAATACTCAATAACTTTTTCAGCTGAATCAGCATTAACACCTACACGAGGCATAGCTGTACCCGCTAAATGGTTTTGAGGATTTTCCATAAAAGTACTAATAAAGTGCTCTCCACGAGAACGGATATACATACTTAGATCCGGTGGTAATTTACCCATATACGCTTTTAATGAATCTTGATACTCTAACACTTTAATATCAAAAGCTAAAGAATCTTTTTCATATTTAAACGTTGGTTTTGTACCGATCTGTGTCCAATTTTCATAACCTACTGCATGACATCTACCACAAGCATTCTCAAATGCCATTGCAGGTGTTACATCTTCAGTTTTAACAGCTATAGACTGTAAGTAAGCAACAATATCAGAAACTTCTTGGTCTATATCTCCACCCATTCCATAAAAAGGTACCATTGGGTGCATTTTACCACCGTTCGCATCAAACTTATGCTCAACTTTCAGTGCATGAGCAGGGTTTTTGATTAAGTCTGCTAAAAATTTAGCATCATAAACAGCACCTGCATTTGATAGATCAGGTGGGTTAACTCCGTAACTTTGAGCAGCCATTACTGGATCCATAGGAGCAGGCATGCCTGCTACATCTATAGAGTGACATCCTGCACAACCAGCACCCATGATCAACTCTTGACCACGAGTAGCATCACCAGTTTTAGTGATTGCTGGAAGATCGTTATATGTAAAACTTTCACTATCTACATGCTTATGCATTTGTCCATGAGCATACGGTTCAACCAATACATACGTTAAAAGTGTAAAGAAAACAACTACTGCTAATATTTTTAATTCTTTCATTTGTTTCTCCTTATACTTTTTTTTCGTTCATAGTGATAAATGGAAGTATAATCCACATCGCTATAAATAATAATGACGCAACCAAACCAATAGTACTAAAAATACCTTCAGGTGGTAGTTTACCCATAGCAGTTAATACAACCATATCAACTAACAGTACCCAGAACCAAATACCAAATAATCCACGACGATTAGCTGGGATAGTGTTTGGTGATCTATCCAACCATGGTAATAACATGTAGATAACTTGAGCAAAACCAAATGCAACAAGACCAATATCAACTGGGAACGGTCTTAAGATCTCATATGACCATAAGAAATACCACTCTGGATAAATATGCGCAGGTGTTTTAAGACCATCTGCTGGATCAAAGTTTACAGGATCTAGTGCAAAACCATAGTGCCAAAATACTAAATAGAAGAAGAATATTAAAAATACACCAACTACCATTAAATCTTTTGATAAAAAGTCATTAGCAAATCTCATAACTTTTGATTCTTTTGTGTTGCCTTCTAAATATTTTTTAGCCTCTGCATCAAAATCAATCTCTTCACCATCTTGGTTATTTACGTGAGGAATACGTAAAGCTGCAAAGTGAAGACCTATAAGACCCATAATTGCTAATGGTAATAAAAATACGTGTAACATAAAAAATCTGTTTAAGAATGCCTGTGCAGGAACGTAGTCGCCACGGATCCATTCAACTAAACCATCTAAATGTAATGAACCTAAAGAAAAAATATTCGTAATTACCATACCAGCCCAGTAAGACATTTGTCCCCATGGAAGCATATAACCAGAAAAAGCTTCTGCTGAGAATGTTACGAACAATAACATACCAGAGATCCAGATCATTTCACGACCCTTTTTATAAGAACCGTAGTAAATACCCGTAAACATGTGAATATATATGATTAAAAATACTACTGAAGCAGCTACACCATGAACATGTCTCCATAGCCAACCAAAATCAACTTCTCTCATGATTGTATAGTTTACACTGTAAAATGCTGTATCAACACTTGGCTGATAGTACATTAATAAAAAGATACCAGAAATTGTAAGTAAACCAAATGTTACTGCTAAGATCATACCCATTGCCCATAAAAAGTTAATGTTCTTCGGAATCCAATATTCAGAAGCCATTACCTTTTCAACTGTATCAATTGCTAATCTTTGGTTTAACCAATCTTTAACACTTGTTGCTTTTGTAAAATGTGCCATTTATCCTCCCTTCCTTATAGCGTTACGCCATTGTCTTTCATTGCTTGATATTCTGGACCAACTTCACCTAGAACCATTTTGTTTCCATCAATTCTAAAAGGAGGTATATCAAATCCACGTGGTGGTGGTGCTTTTGTTACATCACCTGAAGCATTGAACATACCACCGTGACATGCACATAAAAAATCTGCTGTATCTTTTCTAAAAGCAGGTATACAGCCTAAGTGTGTACATAAACCAATACAAACCATATAGTTGTCATTACCAACTTTAATGTTTCTTGCTTGTGCAGCTGGATCACTTTTTTCTTTAGCAACCATTTCAGCAGTTTTCTTTAAAACAAAGATAGGCTTACCACGCCATTTTTCAGTAACCATTTCACCCTCTGGAAATGTACTCATATCTAATGTTGTAAAACCTGCAGCCTTAACACTTGGAAGGGGATCCCAAGATTTTTTCATAGCAACTAATGAGCCTATTGCGCCTAAACCAGCAACAGCACCAAATGCTTTTCCCATAAAACCTCTACGGCTATTATTCTTCATATTTTCTCACTTGTGTGAATTTTTACCCCTTATTATATACTAAAGTTATTTTAATTATCTATAAAACTAAGAAAGTTTAAAGAATTTCTACAAATAGGTTGATACATGTGGTTACTTATGGTTGATATAATCTCATTAATGTGATAAAATTCATCGTATTTGACATAAGGAATATTTAATGTTTCAAAACTTTCTTTCACATTTAAAAGAGCGTCTTTTCTTTGCAAATAAATAGGTTTTCCACCTGAAGCTAAACACTCCAAAGCGGCTTGGGGAGAAGAAGTTATTAACACTTCACAGGAGGTAACAAACTCGTCATAGTCTTCAAACTCATAACAATTAGTAAAATTATCTTTTAACATATCTTCATAATCAAAAAAGTAATAATATCCTAACAATAAAGCAGAATCGAGTTCTTTTAAGGCAGGGATCAATCGCTCTAAATCTTTTTCATAATCATCATCACCAAAGAAAAATCCTAAAGGAATTTTTTTGGCTGTTTTTTCAAAATACTTTGAATCAACCACAATTTCATCTTGTTTAATATGGTCAAACGTTGAAAAATACTCTTTCATATCTTCAAGCATAATAGGATTTGCTTCATCTGAATCAAAAATCAACCTATCTCCATGATGAGATATTTGAGGAATATTTCTTACCACATCGATCCCTACCGTTTTTTCAATTCCAAAACTTTTTGCTTCATTGGCTATTCTAAAATCTGAACATAACAGTGTAATGTCGATCCCTCTGTTTTGCAGTTCTTTCATAATAACTACTGAACGTCTAAATCTGTCTAATCCAACACGATGACCAGTATGAACATAATAATAATTTTTCATTTTTTCTCTTTTCTTTTAATCTACAAAAAAGGTAACTTCTTTGTTATTTTCTTGAGTTTTAAACAGGGCTTTAACCGTATCGTTTTTAATATATGTTAAAACACTTTCTATTTTAGGACTTAAAGCACCTTGTGTCTTTGCTCCATACTTTAACTTCATCTCATCACTTGGACCAAACAGATGATAATCAAAAAATTCCATTGGAATCCATTCTGTGATCACTTTTTCATCTATTAAGAAGTTTACCTTTTGCATGACTTAAGCTTTTGCTTTTTTTGCAGCTATTTTAATATAAATATGTAAGATCTCAATTGCCGCAGGAGTAATTCCTGAGATCTGTGAAGCGGCTTGAAGTGTAGGTGGATTAAACTGTTCTAACTTTTCTTGGATCTCTTTAGAAAGCCCACTAACCACAGTAAAATCAAACCCTTTTGGAATAGCAATTTTAAGATACTTTTTCATTCTTTGTATCTCTCCTGCTTGTTTTTCTATGTAACGTGCGTATTTTCCCTCAACCAAAATCTCTTCTTTAATGTATGGATCTAGATCTGAAAGCTCAGGAACCAACTCCAACATTTTTGCAACGTCAAAAGATTTTCTTGCAACAAGTTGTTGTGCTGTTTGAATATCTTTTATTGGATCTTCATCCATGTTTGCAAGTTTAGCGTTGAACTCTTTAGTAGGTGTAAATTTTGTCTTTTCTAAAAGGTCTGCACCCTCTTTGATCTGTTTGTCTTTACGTTGTACTTTCTCATAAATTTCATCACTTAAAAGTCCTAACTCATGCCCATAATGAGATAATCTAGTGTCGGCTGATTCCTCACGTAAAAGAAGCCTGTACTCTGCACGAGATGTAAACATACGATAAGGTTCTTTTGTTCCTTTTGTCACAAGGTCATCTATTAACACCCCTATATAAGCTTCATCACGACGCAAAACCAAAGGCTCTTTTTGAGCAATACTTAACGAAGCATTAATACCTGCCATAAGTCCTTGTGCCGCTGCTTCTTCATAACCTGTTGTACCATTAATCTGTCCTGCTAAATAAAGACCTTTGATCTTTTTAGTTTCTAGGGAATGTTTAAGTTCTCTTGGATCCACATAATCGTATTCAATAGCGTAACCATAACGAACAATTTTTGCATTTTCCATCCCATGTACAGAGTGGATCATCTGTTGTTGTACTTCGGGTGGAAGTGAAGTACTCATACCATTAATATAACATTCTGTATTTTCCATTGTTTGTGGTTCAATAAAAAGATGGTGTCTGTCTTTGTCACGAAAACGATTTATTTTATCTTCTATCGAGGGACAATATCTAGGACCTGTTCCTTCAATTTGTCCTGTAAAAAGTGGTGCTCGATAAAAATTTGATTCTATAATTTCATGTGTGTCTTCATTTGTGTAAGCTATAAAACAAGGAATCTGCTTTTTCGTTTTAGCAAATTCTTCTCTTGGTGTTCTAAATGAAAAAGGGCTTGGAATTTCATCGCCACCTTGTTCTTCCATTACAGAAAAATCAATAGAAGAACTGTCTATTCTTGCGCAAGTACCTGTTTTCAAACGATCAAGTGTAAGTCCACATTCTCTAAGAGAGCTACTTAAACCTTTTGAAGTTTGTTCACCAAAACGACCACCCTCTTGTTTGATCTCTCCAATATGGATCAGTCCGTTTAAAAAAGTCCCTGATGTTACAATCACTTTTTTAGCACGGTATTCATTTAAAAGCGATGTCTTAACACCTTTAACTTCTGCATTCTCAATAATTAAAGAGTCGGCAAGTTCTTGGATTAGGTCTAAGTTAGGTGTGTTTAAGATCTTGTTTCTAGCAATAACCTTGTATTTATCCATGTCAATTTGAGCACGGCTTCCACGAACAGCTGGACCCTTAGTATGGTTAAGTATGCGAAACTGGATCCCTGCTTCATCGGTTATCAATCCCATCTCTCCGCCTAGTGCATCAAGTTCACGCACCAAGTGACCTTTTGCAAGACCTCCAATAGCGGGGTTACATGAAGTAGCACCCACATTTTCTGCAAGCATAGAGATTAAAATTGTTTTATTGCCCATTCTAGCTGATGAAAGTGCTGCTTCAACACCAGCATGTCCCCCACCAACTACTATTACGTCATAATTCATTATATGTCCAAAGAAGAATTTATTAAATGGAATTTTATCATTTTAATGTATAATTTGCATAAATAGAACTATTAATTGGAGTTTTTTATGTCAAAAGAAGACAAAATCGATATATTTGCTGATTATGTTCCTGTAGTAGAGGAATACAATCCTGAAGTTGATGGAAGCGATGAGCATAAAATCAGAGATGAGCATCTTGGTTTTAAAGAAAATGCTCTTGATAAAATCCGAAAAGCCAAAGCTAAAGCCAAAGGCAATCAAACAACTTTTAGACAAAATATTCGAACGGAAAATGAAAAATAATGATACAAAATGCGCATAAAGCATACAATAGCGGAGATTTCACAACCGCTTTTAAACTATACTCAGATCTAGTTGATAATCCTGATGCTGTTACATCTTTAGGGTTTATGTACCAAAACGCTCAAGGTTGTGAAAAAGATGAAGCAAAAGCACTAGAACTATACACAAAAGGTGCCCAAGCTAAACAACCTTATGCTCTTTACAATCTTGGTGTTTTATACATGAATGGTTTAGGTGGAGTTGAGCATGATCAATTTAAAGCCCATGAGCTGTTTTTAGAAGCAGCCATAAAAGAAGTACCTCAAGCACAATATGAAGTAGCTTTAATGTTTGAACGTGGGCTTGGTTGCGTACAAAACTACAGTGAAGCAGCATTTTGGTACGAAGAAGGTGCAAAACGTGGGCATCTTCAAAGTTTTAATAACCTTGGCGTTTTATACAAAGAAGGTCATGGTGTTACTCAAGACGATGCTCGCTGTTTTATCTGTTTTTCACGTGCTGCTGAGGGTGGTTTAGCACAAGGACTTTACAACTTAGGTCAACTTTATGATCAAGGTGTTGGTTGTGATCAAGACCATGATCAAGCCCTTGACTATTGTAGGAAAGCTGCTTATGCTGGTCATGAAAAAGCCAAAGAGATCATCAAAGGCCTTCAAGAAGATGGCAAAATTGTTTTCTAATTTAACAAAGGATTTACTATTTTTACTGGACTAATAAGAGAGATAGCTACGGTTAAAAATTTTGTAGGCTCAAACCTAAGTATTAAAAGTCAATACAAAGGTGCACTGGGTGATTCAATTGCAATCAATGGAGCATGTTTAACAGTGACAGATGTTTTAAATGATGGCTTTAGCGTGGAACTTTCACCTGAGAGTCAAAAGCTTTTAGCCATAGAAAACTACAAGAATGAAGTGCACATAGAACCAGCCATGATGATGGGTGATAGATTTGATGGTCATGTAGTTCAAGGTCATGTTGATTGTATTGGTGAAGTAACAGAAGTTAAAAACAATGGAAACTCTTATGATCTATTTATTCAACTTCCAAAAAAGTTTATTGTCTATGTGATACCAAAAGGCTCCATTACTATTGATGGTGTAAGCCTTACAGTTAATGAAGTTTTTGATGATAGTTTTCGTTTGACGGTTATCCCCCATACTATGAAAGAAACCCTTATTCGAAACTATAAAAAAGGTTATAAGGTTAATATTGAAACCGATATGTTTGCACGTTATGTCGCGCATATTATCTCACATCAGTCCAAACCAACATCATTAAGCTGGGATGAGATAGACGCCATTAGTTCTAAATACTAATTTACTAATTCAAAAACAAACTTAGCACCATTATCTGTATTGCTTACGGATAATGTTCCATTGTGTTTTTCTGCTATTTGACTACTCATATACAAGCCTATACCCGTACCTTTGCCCTCTTCTTTAGTTGTAATATTTGCTTTAAAAATATCTTCCATGACATTTTCTGGAATACCTCCAGCATTATCAATAACTTCTAATCGTTTTGAGTGTTCGTTTTTTTCAATATTTATCTTAATATTTCTGTCTTTAATATTGTTTTCATTAAAGGCATCTTTTGCATTATTTATAAGATTAAGCACCAAGTGTTTCATCTCATTTTTTACACCACTTACTTTAAAACTATCGTTATCAGCAATTGTTACTGTTATCATATTTTTAATAAGTTCATCTTTCATTAAATTCAATGCTTCTTCGATCATTGTCTTTAGATCAAACTCTTCTGTTTCCTTATTCGGTCTAAAAAAAGTTCTAAATTCACTTAAGGTTTCAACCATGTGTTGGATCTGTAAAGAGATATTTTTTTCAAAGTCTTTTAAATACTCCAAATCAACTTCATCATGTTCATAATCTGGAACCAATAAATTTGTTCGCAAGCCTATCAAAGTCAAGGGCTGTGACCATTGATGAGCCACTGCATCCATCATTTCACCCATTGCTGCTAATTTCGACTGTTGTATTAAAACTTTTTCTTGTTCTTTTCTTTTTTTTATCTCTTCATCTACTTTTTGTTCCAAGTAGTTTTGGTACTCTCTAAGTTCTTTTTTCTTTTCACTGAGTTGGATATGAGTAGCAACACGGGCTTTTACTAAACTACCAATAACAGGCTTAGTAATATAATCAACCGCTCCTAGTTCTAATCCTCTTACTTCATCTTCATTATCATTCAATGCCGAAACAAATATAACTGGAATATTTTTTGTATTTTCTTTTGATTTTAGGATTTTTAAAACATCGTAACCGTCCATATCAGGCATAGATATATCTAATAAAATGAGATTGAACTCTTGTTCTTCTACTTTTTTCAAAGCATCTTGAGCACTTAAAGAAACTTCTACTTCATACTCTGTAGAGAGTATCTGCTGTATTAATAATATATTTACTTTACTATCATCGACAACAAGTATTTTGTACATACTAACGACCTTATTATTAAAATACTCCCCTTCCCTTATACTTACATTGTAAGATTTTTATACTTAAAACAAGTTTTTAAGCTCTTAGTAATATTAATCCATTAGGGGTTTTATATTTGGATTACAACTTATTTTATGTTTCATGTCAACTTGTTTAACGCCATCTTTTTCCATTAAAGAAGCTATTGTTGAACTTCTAAACCCTTCTCCTTGATTTAAGTACACTTTAAAACCATTTTCCCATAAAGCCAAACGTGTTTGTAATGCTATAGAATAAGTTGTTAAAATTCCATCATTTTTGATTATGTTTTTTAACTCAGCAAAGTATTCTTTTGTCCATAAAGTTGGATTTGCACTTGGGCTAAATGCGTCTTGATAAATAATGTCAAACTTTATATCAAGTGTTTTTATGTACTCTCTAGCGTCCCCAATAAAAAGATCAATATATATGCTTGTATCTTCGTAAGTTCCACATTCAATTAGGGTATCAATAATTGGTTTAATCTCTTTAAATTCATCTGGATAAGTAAAATTTTTTAAAGATTTAATCAAATCTGCATCTAATTCAGGAGAATAAATATTAATCTTTTTATTTAGATTATTTATTTTGTAATAGTAGATCGTGGCTAAGGTGTTAAACCCTAAGCCAAAACATATATCTAAAATTGTCACTTGGTCTAGATCTTTAGTCATCTTGTATGCTGGGATAACATGCTTTTGTAAAGACTCCAACATTGCTCCATCTTTTGTAGAATGGTAATGTTCCTCATATTCCTGAGAGTATGCAGTGTATGAACCATCTTCACTTTGAACAATTTTGTGTAATTCATCATTAAATTTTAAATCGATTTTTGGATCCTTTATTAAATTTTTTTATTACATTTTTTAACAATTATTTCATAAGTAATTATTATATAATATATGTTTAATCACTTGTGTAATTATATACACTTTAGGAGCAAATTATGAAGAAGATTACTATTAGTATAATAACACTGTTTGCTTACAGCTTTTCACTTTGTGCATACGATGCAACAAATGGTAAAGAGATGTACAATGAAGCTAAATGCGCCGAGTGTCATATACCTGCTCATTTTACAAGCAAAAAACGTAAAGCCACTAACTATAAAAAGCTTCAAAAAAGTGTGGAATCATGTCGTTACAGTACCAATGCTGATTGGTTTGATGAAGATAGGGATGATGTTGTTCACTACTTAAACAAAGAATACTACAAATACAATATTAAAAAATAGATATTGTATTTTCTACAAGCCATTACCCCACATGTGCATTTTTTTTGCCATAAAAATATCATAGCCCTCTAAAATATCCATGTGGTTTGCTGCTCTGTATTCATACTGTTCAAATTGTTCTAGTACCTTATTTTTATCTAAAATACCACTTTTTTCCATAATAATAATATCTGCTGTATTTGACAAAGTTGTGTAGGCGGTTTTTAAAAGTAAATCTTGTTTATTATGTTTTAAAAAAATATCTTTATAAATCACAATATCATTATCACGAGGAAGTGCTCGATAGGGATGGTTAAAATTTCTAATATATTGTATCGAAGCTTGAGGATAACTCTTTTGTAGATCCAGTGTATTTTCATCTGCATAATACGCAATTCTCATCTGCGCTTCATTAGAAGTTAGTAGATTATACAAAGCGGTTGTTGTTTCATCAACTTGGGTCGTTACTTGAATATAACGATACCCTGGTTGAACAGAAAAAAGCTCTAAGAACTGTGATAGATCTTTCAAAATGTAACCTAATACGCTAGATCATGAAGTTCACGAAATAAATAAGCTTCTACAATATCATCTATTGAACGTTGTGTATGTGCAACAAGTGGCATCATATTGTAATCCATAAACATCATAGGATTCTCAAAATCATTTTCCAATACAACCGCTTCACTTATCTCATCAAAACCATCAAAAGCATCGTTATATTTGATGCTTTGTATTTTTCCATCTTCTACATTAACTTGTGCCCATGTTTTAGCTTCAAACACTTTTGCTAATTTAGCTTCTTCTTCGTTTGTTGAGTCCATAGGTAGTAAAAGATACATCTATTTAACCTTGCTCATTTTAAGTTTTAAATCTTTATTGCTCATAATTCCTATACCCGCTTTTAGTACATTTTTAGCAATTTGTTTAGCATCTTTTAAAGAGTGCATTTTGTAAGTACCGCATTGGTATTTATTAAGCTCTGGAATATCTTTTTTTCTTTTAACTTTTAAAATATCTTTCATAGAAGATTCCCATGCTTTAGACACCTTCTTTTCACTTGGTTTTCCTAACACTGACATGTAAAAACCTGTTCTACAGCCCATAGGAGATACATCTATAATTTCAACTTTTTTTGAATTTAAATGATCACGCATAAATCCTGCAAATAAGTGTTCAAGTGTATGAATACCTTCACTGGATAATATTGCTTTGTTTGGCTTAACAAATCGTAAGTCATAAACAGTTATAGCATCTCCACTTGGGCTTTTCATTCCCTTTGCTTTACGAACCGCAGGTGCAGGCATAATAGTGTGATCTACGGTAAATGAATCTAATAATGGCATCGATAATTCCTTAATTTTATTTCTAATAATTATGGTTATTTTATCTAGTTTTGATTTATCTTTGTTGAAAGTAGGATATTAAATTAAAATCTAAAAGGTTTTAGATTTGGTGTAAATTGTATCTAATCCAGATAAAACTAGGCTATAACCTGCCGAATCTGAATTAGATAACAAAAGCAAGAAGCTACTTATACGCGAGCTTCTTCTCTTTTTTGTAAATATGCCCAGTTAGCATCTACACGATCTTGCCACTCTTGGATCATATGTTTGTACTGATCTTTAAATAAGTGTTTAAAACGTCCTTGTGCAGCTAAATACTCTTCAACTGGAACAATGTTTTTAGGACGGTAAGTAATGTTTAACTCTTTACCATCAATAATCTCATATAAAGGCCAAACAAGTGAATCAGTAGATAGATCTGCAATAGCCATAGTATCTTTAGGATCGAATTTCCACTCAGTACAACATTGTGATGCAGCATTAATAAATACTGGACCTTCAACGCTGAAACCATGTTGGATCTTCTTAACCATATCTTTCCACTTATTTGGAGAAACTTGAGCAACATATGGACCACCGTGAGCAGCCATAATAGACATCATGTCTTTTTTGTTTTGTTTCTCACCATAAGAGTGTGTACCAGCTGGAGTTGTAGTATTACTACCACCAATTGGAGTTGAAGATGAACGTTGACCACCAGTATTTGCATAAACTTCATTGTCAAGAACAACGTGCATCATGTTATGACCACGCTCAAAACAACCAGAAATCCACTGAAAACCAATATCATACGATGCACCATCACCTGCAAAAGATACAAACTTAGGATCACGATCAGGTTGCTTTAGGCGACCTTTTTTCTTTAGTGCTTTGTGCATAGCTTCAGCACCAGCAACCGCTGTAGATCCATTCTCAAATCCAATATGGATCCAAGAAGCATCCCATGAAGTATATGGATATACTGCAGTACAAACTTCTAAACAACCTGTAGAAGCTGAAAGTACCATATCATCGTTTGTAGCATTTAATACTTCACGAACAATAATAGAGTGAGCACAACCAGGACAAAGAAGGTTTGCACCTTCAAATCTGTCTGCTGAAGTTGAAAACTCTTTTAAATTTTTAATTTTTTTAATTTCACTCATGAGTCACCTTCTTATAAAAATGATAGTTTCGGTCCACGAACACCGATAAACTGTTGTAATGGAGTAAGTACTTTACCAGCATCAGCATTTGCTTGAAGCTCATTGTAAAGATCTGTTAAATGAACCTTAGTTAAATCACGTCCACCTAAACCATATACATAACCGCTAATAACTGGTCTTGTATCTAAGTGATACATAGCACCTGCAAGTTCGTTAAATAACATACCTGGAGCACCATTTGGATTTGAACGATCCAATGCAGCAATAGCTTTTACACCTTTTAGTGCATCTGCAATTTGCTCAAATGGGAAAGGACGAATAACACGGATACCAACAACACCTGCTTTAATCCCTTTTGTTCTCATCTCAGTTGCAACTTCACGAGCAGTTTCAACTGAAGTACCCATACATACAACTGCTACATCAGCATCATCCATATCGTAAGATTCAACCATATTGTATTTACGACCTGTTAGCTCTTCAAAATCATCAAATGCAGCTTGAATTTTTGGGAATACTTTTGTCATTAAATCATTATGTTGACGAGCTTTATGCTCAAAATGCCAGTCTTCTTCTGTTTGAACACCATGCGTTACAGGATGATCAAAATCTAGCATGTCATTCATTGGTTGATAATCACCAACAAAGTTATATGCTACATCATCAGTTAATGTCTTAACACCTTGTGCAGTGTGAGAAGTCATAAAACCATCTTGGTGTACCATTGCTGGTAAACGAACGCCATGATCTTCACATACTTTAAATGCAATAAGGTTTAAATCATACGCATCTTGAGGACAGTAAGCATCAAATTGAATCCAACCTGAATCACGACCAAGATACATATCTGAGTGGTCACCATTTACATTAAGTGGAGCAGCAAGGGCACGGTTAATTACGTTAAGAACGATAGGTAAACGCATACCAGAAGCTTGATAAAGAGTTTCTACCATTAAAGCAAAACCCTGAGAACTTGTTGCAGTAGCAACACGTCCACCAGCAGCAGCAGCACCGATACATCCTGACATTGCAGCATGTTCAGATTCAACCATAACGAATTCACCTTCGATAAAGTTATTTGCTAAAAAACCTGCATAGTTTTCAACTACAGGTGTTGATGGAGTAATTGGGTATGCTGCAACAACATCAATTTGTGCTTGACGCATTGCCTGGCTTGCTGCCATATTCCCATCCCAAACTTCAACATCTCTTAATTCCATTTTATCAAATGCCATTATTTTTTCTCCTCGTCTTTTGCAGGCCACTGAGCGATCTCAGTTTCTTCATCTGCATGTTCAGCGAACATTAAAAGTGATTTAGGGTTTGTAGGACAAACCTCAACACAGATACCACACCCTTTACAGTGATCCATATCTACACCAACCATTTTCTTATCACGAGAAATGATTGACATATCTGGACAATATACCCAACAAAATTGACAATCAATACAAAAGTCTTTGTTAAATACAGGTTTTTCAATTCTCCAATCTGCAACACTTGCAGTAAAAGAGTTACTTGGTGAATAGTTACGGTCTTCTTGGTGAGTCGTAGCAATTACATCTGCTGCTTTACCATCAAAAGAACGAAGCATAGCTCCGATTTCAAATTCATCCCATCCTTTATTTGCCATCATAAGCCCCCTATTTCACTTCGTCGAATGCGCGCTGGATTGCAACCATATTCGCATCAACAATTTTTTGTGGTAGTTTTTTCAAAATTCTTTGCATACTTTCTTTAAAGAATTCAATGTCATACATGCCAGATACTTTCATAAAAGCTCCAAGCATCGGAGTATTAGGAATAGGACGACCAATTGTTTCTTGAGCGATATTAATACAGTCAACTGTATAAATTTCCTTTCCTTCTAACTTAGGCTGTGCCTTGATCAATTCTTCAGTACTCATATGAGTAGTGATAATATACTTAGTAGTATCTTTATGATTGATAGTAACATCCGAAGTAAATACTAAAGCAGGGTCAATTACGAAAACATAATCCGGCTCCATATACTTCTCATGATTCATGATCACTTCTTCATCAACACGATTATAAGCTGTCATAGCAGCTCCACGTTTTGCAGACCCGTAAAATGCGAATGCTTGAACATGTTTACCAGTTGTTGAAATAACATCTGCCAAACCTTTAGCACCTGTTACAGCACCTTGTCCAGCACGGCTATGCCATCTAATTTCTAGCATAAATTCTCCTTGAGTTTTAGGAATTATCTCTAATTTAGTTTATGTATTTTAGGGAACTTGCTCTTAAAGTAAGCTTTTTGCTTTAAGAGTTACTAATTTTGCAATATTATTTTTATTTTTAGGCACTTTTAGTGATATTTCCAAGCACTTTAAAAACATTTAATAACACTAATACACGCTAGTTTTCTTATCTCATTTGCGATTCAATATTCTCTATTAAATGTTGTGCTTCGGAAGACTCCAATACCCCATCATGTTCCATTTTCCATATAAGAAATCGTTCATGGTTTAATAACAAGCGTTTTACAGATAAAGACTGTAATTTTGTGATAAGTTCTGGGTATGTTTTGTTTATCTCTCTTGTAAAAGCAAAAGCTTTTGAACAGTTTTTATCAATCATAGCTTCAACTACTTTTGCACTTTGTTCATTGGGTTGTAATTTTACTACATGGGAACGAACTTCTTCTTGTGCTTCTACAAAACCCCGTGCAATATCATAACTTAACGAAAGATGTGTTAGTACCCATTTATCTACTGAACTTCCCATAAGAGGAACTTGACTCATCCATTTTGGAGGTGTTGGGATTTTAAACAACTCCTCAAGTGCCCTTCTTGGGTAAATAACAGGAGAATTATCCAAGGCACCTTCAACCGATTTAGATAACAAAGAGGTAGCTTGACGTCCTATATGTCCCTCTTCAAATTGTCGCCAGTAATCACTTCTTTCAATTTCCAACAACCTTCTCATAAAAGCTATGTCAACCTCTTCTTCATCTATTCCTTTTGTATTTTTATCTTCTTTAAATTCTTCAATATAACTCTCAATGGCATCTATTTTGATCTGGTTAAAAAATGGATTATGAACCAAAGATTTAAAATACTCTTGCATTTGTACACTTAGAGATGCTTCTGCTTTTAAGATTGATGCTTCTTTAGCAGGAGGAAATTTATCTAATCCCAATACTTTTAACAAATACTCCATTGTTGATCCATTAATTACTATGGTTAAAAACACTATTCCTGCTGTTAAAAAAAGAATTTGTTCGCGTAATAGCTCAGGTATCTTTGGATCTTGAACAATCGTTAATGCCAAGGCAAGTGACACAGCCCCACGCAAACCACCCCAAACCAAAACAGTCGCTTTTTGTCGTGTTATGCCAACACCTATTCTTTCCAATATAGGCATCAACACAATGACAGATATGGATCGAATTGCAACCAATGCTACATAAAGTACAATAAGCGTTAACCAAAGTTTTGGAGAATCAAATCTTGCATTGGCCATAATCACAATACCAACAATCAAAAAGATTAATGTGTTCGCCATATAAGCCAACATTTCCCAAAACTGATGCAAAAAATGTGATATTTCAGGAGATATTTTAATGCGTCCAACAGTAGAATACATTAAGGCTAAAGCAACCAATGCTACTACCCCACTTACATGTATACTTTCTGCAATAATAAATGTTAAATACGCTGCTGCCACGGAGAGGGTAATCTCTATTAATGGTTGGTCAATCACTTTTCCTATCACCCATAAACTACTCCAACCTATACCAACACCTAGTAATAGCCCTGCAAGTACAACCCAGATAAATTCTCCAATTACATTTAATGGTTCTACATCTACCGTTGTTCCTAAAGCAAAACCATAAAAAAGTGCAAAAAAGACAATTGCCGTACCATCATTTAAGAGGGATTCTCCTTCTATTAATGTTTCCAAACGTTTACGTGAACTTTTTTCTTTTAAAAGAGCCACAACTGCCACGGGGTCTGTTGCACTGATCAAAGCACCAAAAAGTAAGGATGCCCCTATACTCCAAGACAACAACCAATGTATGGTTAAAGCACTCAGCACCATGGATATTATTAATCCAACAATGGCTAAAAGTGCAATTTGAGGGAGGATTCTAAAAAAAAGATGCGCTTCCATTGAATAAGCAGATTCAAATATCAAGGTGGGAAGAAACAAAAAAAGTATTAAATGTGGATCTATACTTCCAACCTGCTCAATGATCTCACCACCAAAACCATGAGGACTTATAAAACCAAAATGGCTTGCTGCGCCAATTCCAAATCCAATAAGTAACAACACTACCGTGTAAGGCAAACGGCTATTGTGCATTAAAGCTTTAAGTAAAGCACCTAAAAGTAATGACAAAACAACAAAGACTAATGTTGAAAATCCTATCCCATGCATAACAAATCCTTTAAGATCTTATTCACGTATCTTCTAAATTATAGATCTACTTTGTAGGGTTTTAACTTAAAGTGTTTAAAAACTTTACGGCTTCATAGGTAGTATTGTAAATATGGTTTGTGTGTTTTTGAAGTTCCTCTTTTGTATCAAATCCACTAAGGACACCAATAGAGTTAACCTTAGCCTCTTTAGCTGACACCAGATCCATACGGGTATCACCAATCATCCAGATCTCATCATCTTTTGGCATTGCTTCTAAGGCTTTTAAAATAGGTTCGGCATGTGGCTTTGGATGCTCAACATGTTCACGACCAATAAGTACTTTAAAGTACTGCATGACACCAAAATGTTCCATCAACTCTTGTGAGTAAAGTCCCGTTTTAGTAGTTACAATTCCAAGTGTTGCAAAGGTAGATGCCAATTCTATTGCTTCTCGTGCATCTGCTAAAAGTTCTGTTTTTATTTTAGAGATGGTGCGGTACTTTTGTTTATACGCATCCACATAATCCCATACTTTTGACTCTTTCACACCCAATCTGCAAAACATTACATCCAAAGGATGTCCTATCAAGGCTTGGATCTGTGTATCAGTTGGATGTTCTCCCCCACATAGATCAAAAGCATGATGAAAGGTCGACGTTATCGCTTCAGTTGACTCTATTAGAGTTCCGTCTAAGTCAAAAAGTATTATCAATTATTTCTCCCACTTAATATAGTTATGCCAAATTCCACTTGGGGAATTTTCTACATTTTTTATGTTTTTGTTGACCACTACAATAGAATTAGGTATATACAAAAATAGATAAGGATTATCATTTACCAAAATTGCAAACATCTCTTGCCACATTTTAGAAAGTATCTTTTTATCAACTACACTTTGCGACTTTTCTATCATTTTATCCATTTTCTTATTGTTATAACCCACTAAATTAAAACCACCTTTGGTATCATTTTCACTGTGCCAAAACATATATGGATCGGGTGCAGGAGAGAGTGCCCAGCCAAGTAAAATAGAGTCAAATTTTTTGGGAAATACCACCATATTTAAAAAAGCCTGCCATTCCATCACTCGAAGATTAACAATAACCCCTATTTTTTTAAGTTGATACTGAAGTATTTGAGCTGCGTAAGGGCGAACGGGTGAAGAGTTGGATGTTGTGATCTCAAATTCAAAAGGATTTTTCTCATTGTAACCCGCTTCATTTAAAAGTTTTTTGGCTTGTTGTATATTTTTTTCTGGTACTTTTACCTCTTTATTAAAAGCTATAGAACTTGGATGAAATGGACCACTGCAAACTTCAGCATGATTAAAAAACAAAATTTTTACAATCTCATCTCTGTCTATTGCCAAAGAGAGTGCTTCTCTTACTCTTTTGTCTTTAAATTTATCTTCACGAAGATTCAACCCTAAGTAAGTGTATGAAAGTGAGATTCTTTCATATATATCAAACATCTCAAAAAAATTTTGTGTAAGTTGGCGCTCATACTGCATTGGCTCCACACTTCCCACATCCAACTGACCTGATTTTAACATCAAAAATCGTGTCATTGGATCGGCGATCACATGGTAAGAGATCTCATCTATTTTTGGACGCCCCTCAAAATAATCCGCATTTGCTTTGAGTATAATATTTTTTGAGTGTTCAAGTTGGTGTAACTTATAAGGACCTGTACCTATTGGATCTATGTTAAACTTTGAACTCATTAGATTTTTTTCATCTTTGAGTATATGTTTTGGAATGATCCCCATCATCCATATCTCATGTGCTTTAAAATAAGCTTGATTATAGTGTACTTTTAGTTTGTATTGATCTATTATTTCGACATCTTTTACAAACCTAAAACCCGCACTGTAAGGTGAAGAGATCTTGTTTGAGGTTAAAACATCGTAAGTAAATAAAACGTCTTGTGCACTAAACTTTTTTCCATCGTGCCAAAGAACATTTTTTTTAAGCTCAAAAACCAAAGTCTTGTTATTTTCAAAATAAAACTTTTGTGCCAGATCCCCTATAATTGTTTGAGAATCTTTATCGTATTTTAACAGGCCGTTAAAAATATGCCCTGCAATCTCAGAAGAGCTTGAATCGGTTGCTAAAATAGGATTCAAACGTGCTGGATTTGAGCTCGTAGCAAGATGCAGAGTAGATCCATAAAGACTGACACTTAAAAAAACAAAGATTAAAAAACGCAAACCTATTTTATCCTCTTGCCGTTGACACTCACAGCACCCTTTTTCATTTTAATATCATACACCAGTGAATTTACTTTTTCTTTGGCATAACCTTGGGACAATGCCACCATTGGATTTGATTCAGTAATTAGAACAAAAAGCGGTTTTGAGATCTCAATATATAGATCTAGATCTATCTTGTCCAATAAACCAATAGCACTAAGTAGATTAATATTACTTACACTGTTTGGTGCTAATTTTATCTCAGAATTAATACTTATACCTTCGAGATCTTTTACTTTATTAAGCATAATTTTTTTAATACCCAGATCATAAAGTTGAAGCTCAAAACCTCTCATAAAAAGTTGTTCTAATTGTTTTTGTATTTTTGACTCTAAGCTTGGATCTGTCTTTTGTTTTGCACTCTCAATAAGTTTACTTAATGCTTCATAAGTGTCTTTATCTATATCTTTTAAAAGTAGATCATAATTAAAATCAGTCAATAAAACCGTTTGATTTTTACTTTCAAAATTTAGATCATCAAAAGAGATCTTAGCTTTTAATTGTGCTTTAGGACCTTTGGTACTTGAAGAAAAACTCATTTTAGGATTATCTAAATTTACAACAGTTTTCCCTGTTTGTTCATCGTTTATATTGAGCTTTAATATATCTGTTTGGATCTGTGTTTGGTAGGTACTGCGTGATTCAAAATCAGATTTTAACTGTGTGTTGTTTAGGTCTATGATTATTCTGTTTGTTTTGTTCGTAACATCTAAGTGAATAAGCTTAGTAGATGAACGAATAGATTCAGGTGCTATTAAAAGTCCCTTTCCACTAAAAACAGAGTCATAAAGTTTAGCTTTTAATTTTTCCCCTGATGTAAAAGTATAATTTTCATCAATATCTTTTATCTTACCATCAAATTCTTGAGTCACTACATTGTAGTCTAAATGGTATGATAAGCCTGCTTTATTTAAAAAATTTTCTACATAAATTGCAAAATCCGTGTCTTGTGCTTGGATCTCTTGCATCGCTTCTTGTGAAAGTGCCAATGGGTATAGATCTATAGATACCGCTTTACTTATAGGGATATTGTTGTAGTGTAGATCCATCCCCATACGTGTGCCGTCTAAAAGAGAATTAATATATGGTGGGATTTGCGTATGAGAAAACTTCGCTAGGTATTGTATAAACTTATCCGAATCTTTTATAACAAATTCATAATGTCTTTTTGTATCTAAATATTTTGAATCTGTTACCTCTTTTTGAACATCCACACCATTAGATACCAAAGTAGCTATACGCGTATTTAACTCAGCATCAATAAGTTTATTACCAATTAACGGTAAAGACGCGATAGCAACTAAAATAATAGATGCGATTATAAAAAGTTTTTTCATGGATATTCCTACTAAAAGTGTTAGGAAGTATTATATATAAATAAGTTTAATGTGGGATTTTATAAAAAAAATTACCAATGCCAAAGGCACTGATAAAAGAACTCTGAAACGATTAACGCTTAGAGAACTGACGAGAACGACGAGCTTTACGCTTACCTGGTTTCTTACGTTCAACAACACGTGAATCACGAGTCATCATACCTTCAGGTTTAAGGATAGCTTTTAATTCTGGGTTGAAT